>Ga0272444_10003298_pt1 | contig 14599 bp, 13 predicted proteins | sample SSMForm13_FD_201033 | JGI IMG/M metagenome (GOLD analysis project Ga0272444, IMG submission 201033) | Marine sediment archaeal communities from Little Sippewissett salt marsh, Falmouth, MA, United States - SSM-Form-13 | ecosystem: Environmental > Aquatic > Marine > Wetlands > Sediment ...
ATGTTGACCTGATGAATCCATTAGCAGAATAAAAGACAAAAACATAGGCAAACCTTTCTTTGAAGCATTTTATACGGAAAATGCATAAGGAATGGGCGGATGGTGTTGATATCCCTCCAATTCGAAATCATCCAGCGTGACCCAGGTTTCCAGATCGTCCAGTGAATTTATGTCCGGATTGATTTTCAGTTTTGGTAGTGGGTAGGGCGTGCGTTTGAGCTGAATGTTTTTCACCTGATCCAGCTGGTCTTCATAGATGTGTGCATTGACGATTTTGTGATAGGCTTTGGCCGCTTTTTTGCCGGTGATCTGGGCCATGATCATCAACAACCAGCCTACCTGAACCTGGTTGAATCCGTGCCCAAGGGGCAGATCGTCCGAGCGTTGATAGCTGGTCAGATACAAATGCTCTCCCAGCAAACTGAACGTGTGGGTGTGCATACAAGGGGCCAGGCAGGCGCGGTCCAGCTCACCTGGATTGTAAAAGGTCATGATTTCGCGCCGGTTATCGATGCCCTTGGACAAATCATCGACAATTTTACGTAACTGGTCGATTTTTTTGCCTTCTGGATTGTGCCATCCCCGGCCCTGCACCCCATAGCAGCGCCCCATGTCATCGTCGCCTTCGCGAAAGGGGTTGGCCAGCCATTGGGCATTCTCATTGGCGTTGGCATTCCATGTATTGCATCCAAGACGGCGAAACTGCTCAGCGCTCTGATAACCGCGCAGATAGCCCAGCATTTCGGCAATGGCCGGTTTCCAGAACAATTTTTTGGTGGTCAATACCGGTAAGGTGCCGTCACTGACATTATATTCAAGATCTACATTGATAACCGTTAAACATCGTTTTCCGGTACGGGTGTTTTCGATCCAGACGCCTTCGTCGATGACCCGCCTGCAAAGCGCTAAATATTCTTTCATCGAAGATCAGACTCCCTGTTATCCAGGCTTCAGGTTTATCAGAACGTGTCACTAATTTTAGCGTAATTTATCCGATCTGAAAACCATTCAAAACTAACCAAGGAAAAAGGAATGGATCAAAGATCGCGATAACTTGGGCATTGGCAAAAAAAGGTTGATATGATCAGATCCATCATAATAAGTCACAATTGACGGATTCGTAAAAAGCCCGATATCGGGCGAATTGGCCATTTATGGATCGACACCAATTGGAAGGGAGCCATGCATGGACCTGAAAGGATCTCAGACCGAAAAGAAACTGCTACTGGCTTACACCGGGGAGTCCAACAACAGAAACATGTACTCCTTACTGGACCTGATAAAAAAGGGCTGTATATTTCAACGGGATCAGGCCGTGATATGGAAATGCAGGCTGTGCGGTTATGTGAAAGCAGATACATCACCTCCATCCAGTTGCCCCATCTGCGAATGCAGTCGTGCTTTTTTTGAAGCCCGGGTTCAGGAGGTATAGTACCATGAACAAATTCCAGGCCATGGCCCAGATCATGGCAATTTTGTGTGAAGACGCTCAGTTGAACCCCAAAAGCCCTGTTTACAAGATTGTCAGGCTGGCGGTGTCGCAGCGGATCGATATTTTTGGGCCGGATGCAACGCTCGCTCGTGTCATCGATCGCAAACCCCAGATCCTGAACCAGATCAAGGTGCTGGCCCAGTGGCAGGCAAGGGGGCGATTATTGCCGGCCCTTGAATTTTGAAAATAACCGAAACCATACCGGATGATCAGGGTAACCGCATTTGGATTTTGGCCTTTGACATTTTTTCATTTTCAACTCGATCGTTGCCGACCAGATCAGGTGACTCAAATGCGGGCACCCTGACCGGATGATCTCTGTACGTTGACACACCCTATGGATTGCGGCATAACAACTGAATATACCAATTCCCATTTCGATTTTACCTTAATTGCAAATCATGGAGGAACCAGCATGAAACAGGGCCGATGCCCAAAATGCGGATCTACGAATATTTATTTTGCGAAGGATCTGCCACTTAAAAGCGGTCCCTTCGGCAGCAACTCGATTCCCGTCACCCTCACAGCCCTGGCTGCCCTGGATAACTACGTATGCGTGGACTGCGGGTTGGTTGAAAGCTATGTGGCCGATGAGAGTATGCTTGAAAAAATTGCCGATAAATGGAAACCGGTTGGCAGCGACGAGGATGCTGAATAGGTCCTAATCCGCAGGCAGATTGTAATACCAACCGCCTGCTTGCTTTTGCCCAAAAAGTGCTTTTTTATCGTTGTCTACCTTTAAAACAAAGGATTTCCCATATGCGTTTTCCCTTCTCCAGCAATCGGATCCGCGGAATTCGTCATTTCGGCCTCATTTCTCGGGTGCTGATCAAACATGGGATGGGAGAAATTGCCGACCGGATGAAGGGACGCACCACGACCCGGATCAAATCCGGGCTCCCTGATCCCGTCCGCATTAGGCGGACATTGGAAGAGTTAGGTCCCAGTTTTATCAAGCTCGGACAACTCATGAGCACCCGCGCGGACCTGTTTCCTTCGGAATATATCGACGAGTTGATCAAGCTGCAGGACCAGGTGCCGCCAGTGCCCTTTGATGGCATCCGCGAGTTGATCGAGACCGAACTGGGCGAATCCTTGCCGGAGTTGTTTGCAAGCATTGAGGAAACCGCGCTGGCTGCCGCTTCCGTCGCACAGGTGCACACGGCAAGGCTCAAGACCGGTGAAAAGGTGGCTGTCAAAGTGATCCGGCCCGGCATTGAAAAGCGCATTCGCAAAGACATTCAGGTGATGTATTATTTTGCCGCCCGCTTCGAGCGCACTTTCGACCTGGGCCGTGTGGTGGGGGCGGTAAATCTGGTCAAGGAATTCGAGCGCACCATTTTTCGCGAACTGGACATGCTTATCGAGGCCGGCAATATCGAACGTTTTTCGAAGAGCTTCCAGGACGTTGATGAAATATACATCCCCAAAGTCCACTGGGATTACACATCCCGTTCGATCCTTGTCATGGAGCATATTGACGGCATCAAAATGGACCGTGTGCAGGAGATCAAGGACCAGGGGATTGATCCCAAGGAAGTCGCCATGATCGGTTTGCGGTCTTTTTCCCGTCAGCTCATGGAGGCCGGTATCTTTCATGCCGATCCCCATCCGGGCAATACCCTTGTGATGTCCGATGGCCGGGTGAGCCTGGTTGATTTCGGTATCGTCGGCTACCTGGACGAGGAAACCATGATGCAGATTGCCCATCTGTTTCTCGGGTTTTCCGAGCACGATTACGACATGGTCATGGAAGCCTTCGAGTCCGCCGGTCTGGTCAATCCACGCGCCATGGACTTGAAGAATTTTCGTACGGATCTCAAAGACATGGCCGAGCCGTTTTACGGCCGCTCGCTGAAAACCATCTCGGTCAAGGATGTCTACGATCAGGTGATGCGCCTGGTCTTCAAGTATCGTATCCGGCTGCCCCGCAATTTACTGCTGCTTTTTAAAACCTTTATTCAGACCGAGGCCCTGGGCAAGATTCTGGGATCGGATGCCAGTTTGTTGGAGGTCACCAAGCCCTATGCCACGCGGCTTTTGCAAAAAGGCCTCGAGGCCCACAAAGTGATCAAGAACGTGGGACGGGACGCCAAACTGTTCGGCGGTTATTTGCGCCAGGTCCCCCATTTGGCCCACGGTCTGTTCAAGCGCCTGGCCACCGAAGCACCGCAGTTCGAAATCTCCCACGCCGGGCTGGAAGACCCCTCCAAAAAAGTTGAAAACAGCCTCAATCGCCTGACCCTTGGTATTGTGACCGCCGCTTCGCTCATCGCTGCATCCTTGATCCTTAACTCCACCCGAAAAATCCTCGTTTTTGAAGTCGATTTTTTTGGGCCGCAAACGATCTCGCTTACCGACCTGCTCGGCATTAGCGGGTATATCATTGCGACCGTGCTGGGCCTGTGGCTATTCTTTTCAATCATTCGATCTGGAAAAATGTAGCCCCTTGCACTGCTGAAGAATTTCCGCACAACTCAAGTCCTTGCCTGCCTTTACCGATATATTTTTCTACAAAAAGGTTGACCATTGCTGTCCGGCGGATAAGCGATTTTGTTGCTCAAATGGTCTCCGGCCTGCTTCATGTTGGATAAGGCTTCCTTAAACTGAAATGCCCCCTTTGGCGCGATCTGATATTCGCAATTTTTTATACCGTGCCTGTCCGCAAAATAGGCCAATCCAATGGTTTTTGATGGGCGATCGATATGCGCAAATGGATCCAACATTTACCATCCATCCAAAGGCGAACCAACAATGACGAAATCAGCATCCGATAGGACTCTCGATATCATCGGCAAAGGCTTGATGATGTTGTTTACCACATTCAGTTTGCTATTTTATCTGTCCCGGCTGGGGATGGCTCAAACCCAGGATCTAACCGAGATGAGCATCGAGGAGTTGATGAACATCCAGGTGACCTCGGTCAGCAAAAAAGCCCAGCATCTGTCCGACAGTGCCGCAGCCATTTTTGTCATCACCAATGATGATCTGCGTAAATCCGGGGTGACCACCATTGCCGATGCGTTGCGAATGGTGCCGGGACTCAACGTAACCCGTATCGATTCGAATAAATGGGCGATCAACAGCCGGAGCTCAACGAGTCGATTTTCCGACAAGCTGTTGGTGTTGATGGATGGCCGTAGCGTCTACACCAACTATTTTTCCGGTGTGTATTGGGAAGTCCAGGATGTCATGCTGCAGGATATCAAGCGGATCGAAGTCATTCGCGGACCGGGGGCAACCCTGTGGGGGGCCAATGCAGTCAACGGCGTGATCAACATCATTACCAAGTCGGCGTCAGATACCCAAGGTGCGTTTATCTCGGCCGGCGGCGGCAGCATTGAAAAAGCCTTTGCCGAGGCACGCTATGGTGGGCGAATCGGAACCGATTCCTACTATCGGGTATATGCCAAAGTCTTTGAACGCGGTGAATTTGAATTCATCGACGGTGAAGACGCCGGTGACGAGTGGGGCGTGCGGCAGGGCGGATTTCGTTTCGATTCCAGGCTAAATGCCAGCGATGGCCTGACGGTACAGGGAGACGTCTACGATGGGGATATCGATCAGAAGTTATACCTGCCCACAACAACCCCTCCTTTTATATCGACTGTGGACGATGAAACGGATGTGTCCGGCGGTAACCTGCTGGGTCGATGGCAGCGGACATTCTCATCTACCTCCGATCTAACCCTTATGGCCTATTATGACCGCAGCCGGCGTAAGGAGGCGTGGACCGATCAGGAGCGGGATTCATTCGACCTTGACCTTCAGCATCACTTCAGGATGGGTGAGCGGAACAACATCATCTGGGGCGCACGTTATTATTGGACCAATGACGAATTCGGCAATACCTCGATCATTACCCTTGATCCAACGACGCGGACCGACGAGCTGTTCAGCGTTTTCCTGCAGGATGAAATTACCCTTTACAGGGACCGCCTGTGGCTGACACTGGGGTCCAAGTTTGAGCATAACGATTACACCGGCTTTGAGATGCAGCCCAGCGGTCGCCTGTTTTGGGCTGCTGCCGATGAACACAAACTATGGGCTGCTGTATCGCGTGCCGTACGGACGCCGTCACGCATAGAAAGTGATTCAACGTTGGTCAATGATGTTGTACCGCCTTCCAGCAGTTCGCCTTTACCCATCGCCTTGACACTGGTCGGCAATGAAAATTTCGAGGCGGAAGAGTTGATTGCCTATGAACTCGGATATCGATTCTTGCCCGATCCGGTATTTTCCCTGGACCTGGCCCTGTTTTACAATGACTATGACAACCATCGATCCGTCGAGACAGGCACCCCGACATTCCAAGGGACATATATCAAACAACCCGTGAATCTCGGTAATAACTATTCCACCCACACGTATGGCGGTGAAGCAGCCGTGGGATGGCAGGCGCGCAACTGGCTGAAGCTGGACCTGGCCTACAGCTATCTGGAATGCAATTTTGAGGACTCGAATCAATTGGGTCGGGCGCCCAGACACCAGATTTCCCTTCGCTCGGCGGTAAAGCTCCACGCCGATGTCGATCTGGACGTGTGGCTGCGTTACATGGATGATGCGACCACGGTCAACGTGGACGATGCGGATTATTTCTACGCCATCGATGATTATCTGACCCTCGACCTCAGGCTGGCCTGGCGGCCCATACCATCGCTTGAACTGTCTATCGCGGGACAGAATTTACTTGACAGCAACCACCTGGAATTCGTTCAGGAGGCCTATTCGAGGCCTACTGAAGTGCCCCGCAGTGTTTACGCAAAAATTTCTTACGGATTTTAAGCATGTTGATGAAAAAACGAGGGCATACTGTGTGGTTAGTGGGCCGGCTCCGTTTTTCGAGGCTGCTTTTATTTTTGCTCCTGTTTTGTTCTTTTGGGGCCGTGCCCGCCAGTGCCGGCAACATGGACCCCGCTGCGCTTAAGGCGGCGTTTGTTCTGAATTTTGCCCGGTTTACCACTTGGCCGGATGATGCGTTCAGGGATGACACCGCACCAATCGATCTGCACGTCTATGGCGGCCAAAAAACATGGCAAGCGTTTCGCAACATTGATGGACAGCAGGTCGGCACCCGTAAAATTCGCGTTCGATTGATGAAATCGACCGAAATGGTCGATAAATGTCATATCATGTTTTTTGATCATGATGTGGACCGTGATGACCTGACCACTGCACTTGCGGCAACAAAGCTTCAGCCGGTGCTGACCGTTGGTGAAACCTCGAACTTTATCAATCTTGGTGGAATTATAAATCTTTTTAGTAAGAGCGGTCGTTTGAAATTCGAGATCGAGCCTTCGCGGGCCAAAAGAGGGGGGCTTCGAATCAGCTCCCGGCTGCTCAAATTAGCGATCATATTGGATGACTGATCATGCCCGAACGTTTTTTCAAGCTGTCAAAACCTTTTTTTTCGATCAAGGACAAGCTGCTGATTCTGCTCAGCCTGACTGCCGTGGTGACCCTCCTGTTGGTGACCACGGCGCTGGTCATCAACGAAAAGGTCAGTTCCAGGGAAAGCATTGTTATTGAAATGCGTTCAATGGCGGATGTGTTTGCCCTGAATGTGGGGGCGAGTTTGCTGTTCAATGACGCCCTGACTGCCGAGGAGGATTTGTCCACCTTATCCGCCAGGGAAACCATCGTCGCCGCCATTTTATACGACAATGATGGGCAGGCCTTTAGCCGATACGATTCTCCTTCAAGGGATGCTTCATTTCAAGTTGGCGCCTTGGTGGATCGCTATCCGGATAAACGCATGCGAATTCGCTATCTGCTATCGCCAACAGGACTGTCATTTATGGCCGACGGGTATTTGCATGTGATTCGGCCCGTGACGGTGGACAAAAAAATCGTGGGGGCGATCCATCTGGTCGATAACATGCAACAGATGAATGCCCGGCTGGATTCCTTTTACCGGGTTGTGCAATACACCGTATTGGTTACCTTAATGGTTGTGCTGCTGTTGTCCACCCTGATGCAGAAAGTATTTACCCGGCCGCTTTACAGTCTGGTTGATTCCATCGAAACGGTGATAAAAGAGAAAAACTATTCCGTCCAGGTCCCCAAACCAAGCAATGACGAATTTGGTATTCTGATTGACCGTTTCAACGACATGATCAACGAGATTCGCAAACGGGACCAGGACCTCAAAGATTACAGCGCTGATCTGGAAAAACGGGTTGAAGTACGCACTGCGGATCTTTCCGCGGCAAAAAATGAATTGGAGTCCATGGTTGTTTCTCTTGAATTGGCCAAAGCCGCCGCCGAAGACGCCAACCGGGCAAAATCCCAGTTTTTGGCCAACATGAGCCATGAAATCCGAACGCCCATGAATGGTGTGTTGGGCATGGCCGAGTTGTTGCTGCAGACTCCCCTTGCAGAAGAGCAGCAACGATTTGCCAATACGATTCAAAAATCGGGTGAGTTGCTGCTCAACATCATCAATGACATCCTGGATTTTTCCAAGATCGAGGCGGGTAAGCTTGAACTGGAAACGATTGATTTCGATTTGCGTCTTTTGGTGGATGATGTGACCCAGCTGCAGGCGTCGCGGGCCCATGCCAAGGGAATTGAGCTGGCCGTGGTGTTTCCAGAGGAGGCGGATGCCTACCTCAAGGGTGATCCGACGCGAATTCGTCAAGTGCTTACCAACCTGGTTTCCAATGCCATCAAATTTACCGAAAACGGTGAAGTGGTGGTCAGTATATCGACGACCCGTTTAGCCGATGATCGGGTGATGTTGGATGTGGTCACCCGTGATACGGGGATCGGAATCAGCCAGTCGGATCGTGAGCGGCTGTTTAAACCGTTCTCCCAGGCGGATGGGTCCACTACCCGCAAATATGGCGGAACCGGCCTGGGGCTGGCGATTTCATCGGAAATCATCACTCTCATGGGCGGCCAGATGGACTGCCGGAGCCAGCCCGGTGAAGGCTCCACCTTTTTCTTCTCTGTTGAGATGCCGCGTAGCGAAAAACACAAACAGCGTAATCCCGCGAAGGAAGTGGCCATCCTGGAGGGACGACGCGTGCTGATTATTGATGACAATGCAACCAATCGGAATATCCTCCTGCACCAGACCGCATCGTTGGCCATGAAGGGGGAAAGCGCGGACGGGGGGATGGATGGGATTGCCAAACTGGCAGCGGCCAAAGCGCATGATACCCCGTTTGATTTGGTCGTTCTGGATATGGATATGCCCGAAATGGATGGCATGGCCGTGGCCAGGCAGATCAAACAAACGCCGGGGATCGCGGATACGGCCATGATTATGCTGACATCGGTAGGGATGCGTGGCGATGCGTCGGAAGCCAGAAAATGCGGGATTTCCGCCTATCTGACCAAACCGGTGCGTCAGTCCGACCTGATGGCCACGCTGGTGAACGTCATCAGTGGTAACTCAAACCGCCAGCCGCAGCCGCTGATCACCCACTATACGATTGCAGAGCAATGCCCCGGACTGGATTACCACGTGTTGGTGGCCGAAGACAATGCTACCAATCAGGATGTGGTGCGCGGCATGCTCAAAAAACTCGGCTGCCGAGTGGACGTGGTGGCCAATGGACGGGAAGCGGTCGAAGCCGCCATGGCGAAGGAGTATGACCTTGTTTTTATGGACTGCCAGATGCCGGTTTTGGATGGATACCAGGCCTGTCGGGAAATCCGTAGTCTGGAAAAAGAGAACAAAACGGGCCGACATATCCCCATCATTGCGCTGACGGCCAATGCACTCAAAGGGGATAAAGAGAAATGCTTGGCTGCTGGAATGGATGATTACATGAGCAAGCCCTTCCAGGCTGTTGCCATGCGGACCATGATCGAGCGGTGGGGGGCGGATGCGGACCGGGTGCCGGCTGATGCATTACCGTCATCAGATCCCGGGCCCGAGAAAACAGCGCAATCATCCGCCAAGGTAAGTGAAGCGGTGCAGCTCTCTGTTTTATATGCGCTCAAGGAGCTCCAGATCGAAGGAGAACCCGATTTTATAAAAAAAGTGGTGACGACCTTTCTGGGGGGAGGGGATGAACAGATCGTTCTGCTGGAGAGGGCGCTGGCCCAAAACAAAATTGAGGACATCCGTTTTATCGCTCATCGATTCAAGTCCAGCAGTGCCAATGTCGGAGCGATGCAGCTGAGTGAGTACAGTCGTCAACTGGAGGCGGACTGTAGGCAGCATGCCGGTACGTCGGCGAAAGTTTTAGTACCGGCAATCGTGGCTGAGTACAAGCAGGTGAAAACGATATTGCAAGGAGAAATTGGCACCTGATGATCAAGAATATGCAACACAGACCCAAAGCATTGGCTCTGGTGGTTGACGATGACCCGACATTGCGGCTGTATATGTGTACGGCATTAAAAAAAGCCGGTTTTGAGGCTGTTGAGGCGGATGGCGGGGCCATTGCGTTGGATATTTTTCCAACCCTAATGCCTGACCTGGTGCTGCTGGATTTGATGATGCCGGATATGGATGGATTTGAGACCTGCAAGGCCATTCGCAACCTTCCGGGGGGACGTTATTCGCAGATCCTGATGGTCACGGGGCTGGATGACAATGTATCCATTGAGCGTGCTTTTGACGCGGGCGCCAATGATTTTGTTACCAAGCCCATCAACTGGACCATGCTCACGCATAAAGGGAAGTATTTGCTGCGTGCCGGACGAGCCTTCAAAGAACTGGATCACAGCCGCAGCCGGTTGGCCAAGACCCAGGAACTCGCCCGGCTGGGCAATTGGCAGATCGACCTGGCGACGTCCGAATTCAACTGCTCGTCCAAGGCCTGCCGCCTCTTGGGGATTGATGGCCGCGATCAGGCGTCCTTTGCTGATTTCCTGTCACCCATCATTGCCAATGATCGTGAAACGGTCAAGGAGGCAATCGATCGGGCCGTTCAATACCATCGCAATATCATTCTCAATTATGCGGTCATCCTGCCTGACGGCACCCAAAAGCATATTTTAAATCAGGGGGAAATCCTCTTTGACGCAAGCGGCACCCCCGATTTGTTGCTGGGTGTCATTCAGGACGTCACCCAGTTAAAACAGGCTGAAGAGGAGATTCGCCTGTTGGCCTTTTATGACAGCCTGACCGGCCTGGCCAACCGCGCCCTGTTTCTCAATCGATTGGAAAAGGCCATTGCCACTGCCCAGCGCACAAGGCAGCGATTTGCCCTGTTGTTTCTCGATCTGGATCAATTCAAATTGATCAATGATACACTAGGGCACGCTGCCGGTGATCTTTTGTTGAAAAAAGTGGCGGCACGCCTCAAAGCCAACATCCGCAATACGGATACCGCATCCATTCTGGGTCGCTCGCCCGACGCATTGATTGCCCGGCTCGGAGGCGATGAATTTACGATTCTACTGGCGGATATCAGCAAACCGGATATCGCTGCTAAAGTGGCCGCGCGATTGATCCATGCGATCGCCGATACCTATCATTTGGAAGGCCACGACGTGACCATGACCACGAGTATCGGTATCAGCGTATTTCCGGAAGACGGAACCGAGCCCGGTGTTTTACTCAAAAATGCGGATTCGGCCATGTACCATGCGAAAAATTGCGGGCGTAACAGCTATCAGTTTTTTACGGATTCACTCAATCGTGCGGTACTTGAGCGTTTTTCCATTGAGCGAGATCTGAAAAAGGCGATCTTGGGTGATGAACTGGTTCTCTTCTATCAACCCCAGATTGAACTCGCCTCCCGCCGGATTGTGGGGGCCGAGGCCCTGATTCGGTGGAACCATCCGTTGAAAGGCATGATGGTCCCGGGCCGGTTTATCCCCATCGCCGAGGAATCCGGTCAAATTATTGACATTAATCGTTGGGTGATTCAGAAGGCCTGCCGGCAGCAGAAACAATGGCAAGCAGCTGAATTGCCGCCGATCAGCATCGCCGTCAACCTTTCCGGATATCGATTGTCCAACCAGAATATCATCAACACGATCAGCGACGCTATTGCCGGCCTGCAGGATCAGAACCTGAATCTCGAGATCGAGATCACCGAAAACGTGTTGATGCAGGATGATAAGGACACCATCGCTACACTGCAGGAACTCAAGGACTTGAAACTCAGGATTGCTCTGGACGATTTTGGGACCGGCTATTCTTCACTCAGCTATTTGACGTCCTTTCCCGTGGATACGATTAAGATCGACCGCTCCTTTGTTATGGGATGCACCACCGAACCGAAAAATTTGATCATCATCAAAGCGATTATTGCCATGGGGCACAGTATGGGCAAACGTATCGTTGCCGAAGGGATTGAAACCGAAACCCAATTTGAAATGATGAAAGAATTAGGATGCGATGAGGGCCAGGGATATCTCTTCAAACATCCCATCCCTGCAGATGATTTTTCAGCGCTGTTAGCCCAGGGCGTGCTCTGAGTCAAAGGGGGGCAAGACCTACTTTTGCCTAAACCGTTCAGACCGGCGGGCTTGCGATGTTTCTGGTTTCCGTTTGGTGAGCAAACTGATGTCCAGGGCCTGATCAAAATGAACAACCGACGGCATCTGCTTGATATTGGTGCGGAACATGGCCGAGGCGTTATTAGTAAGTACAATGACTCGGAGTTGTGGATGGCTTTTTGTAACCTTGGATAAAAGTTCAAACGTGTCCATTTCGGATAGGTGCAGACCGGCAATCAAGATGTGAACGGTCTCCCGGGACAGGATGGCAAGGGCTGCTTTACTGCTGGTCGCAGGGATGGTGGTCAGGAATCCGCCATGGCTTTTCAGCAAACCGACAAATGTGTGGAGCATGATTGCATCGTTGTCGACGACTACAACATTTTTCATCATAAACCAGCCTTTGATTAAAGGATGCTGTGCAGCACTTCATAGTGGTCAAAGGGGGGCATGACGCAGGCGCCGGCAAACCCCTGGCGGGCAATGGCCAGCATTTCTCTTGCGTTGGTCGCACCTTCGGCCACCGGATCAGTGGCGGCATGCATGCGTTGGCGTAAGGCTTTTGGGACGGCAATGCCGGCCACCTTGGTATGCAGAAAATCCGCGTGCCGGGGGGTGCGCAAGGGCAGGATGCCCATGATCACGGGAATTCCCAGGCCCCCAATGGCACCGGCCAATTGGTCCGCGGCGGCCCTGTCGTAGACCGGCTGGGTGACGACAAACTGGGCCCCGGCATCCACTTTGCGTTTGAGATGCGCCACCGCCTGTGCCAACCCATTGGTTTCTGGATGGGCATCGAAAACGACACCGGTGTGAAGGCCTGTCTCACGGGCCAATTGCACCAGTCCATAAACATCCAGATCACGGACCGTGGTGGTCTGCCCACGGTCCTTCAACGCCACGAAATCCCCTGTGGCCACCATTACCGTCTTGATTCCCAGCGCCTGGGTACCCCATAGCTCTGCCTGGAGGCTCAAGCGGTTGTGGTCCCGGGTGGTGAGATGGCAGATGGCCGGTTTTTGGGTCCGCTGCTGGATCATTGCGCACATGGCCATGGCACTCATGCGGGGTTTGGCCACCGGGTTGGTGGCCACGCTGAACCCATATACAGAAAGATCGGCCACCGACGCCAGGGCGTCCAGTATCGCTGATGGATCAGACCCGTTGGGGGGAACCACTTCAATGGTGACAACAAAACGATCGTCAAACATCATATTCCTCTTTTTTTAATGTGGCGATCCAGTTTGCCGAATTGGCCGTCTGTCGCCGTATGCTTGTTTACGGTTTAAAGGGACAGGGGCAGCTGCAAATGAAATGTCGTGCCTTCGGTTTCGGATGAAGTAAAGTCAACCTTGCCGTTCAGGAAGGCCTCTCCGAAAAGCTTGATCGAATAAGTGCCCAATCCTCTTCCGGAGTAGGCTTTGGTACTGATATTGCGCTGAAACACACGGTCGATCACCTCTGGGGCGATCATCTGATGGTTCCACACAAAAAAGGAAAGCCCCGCGTCTTCGGGCGTTGCCCATATCTTGATGGCCTTGCCTTTGGTGGTGGCTTCCAGGGCGTTGACGACCATGTTGGTGAGGACGCGTACAACCAGGAAAAAATCCGATTTAAAAACAATTTTGCGGTGGTTGTCTGAAAAATCGATTTGCCGGTTTTTCGCCGCGGGATGCGAGTCAAAGGCAATTTTAAGTTCGTTGAATATCTGATCCACGGTGATGGGTTGGGCCTCGGGATGGTAATCGGCATCTGCCATTTGGGTGAGGTGTTTTTGCATTTGCACTTCTCTTGAAAGACGCATGGAAAGCCGATGGATGCGCTCTACGATATCGCGGTTCGGATGCGTGGCTTCGTTGAGGAGAATTTCGCTGTTTCCCACCAGGCCGTAAATAATATTGCTCAAATCATGAAAAAAAACCCGTCCCAACGCTTCCCATTGTTGCTGGTGAGTGATGTCCTGAACAAACAATAGGATGAACCGCCGATCATCCACCGCAATGGGGCAGGCGCGGACTTTTAGAAAAAGGTCCCGGGTGCTGCCATCAAGGTCCACCGTCATGGCGCACTCTTTCTCACTGGGCCTGCCGGTGGCAAGACAGGTGACCATGGCGATCGCGGCGCCACAGGTGGCGCAATACGCCGATGTTCCACATCCCCCTTCGTGGGCATCGCGATAGACACATTGCAGGGCCTCTCCCGGCCGAAGACCCAATGCGTTTTCAGCGTCGTGAATGCCCAAAAGCTTCAGAAACGCATCATTGAGGGCCAGGATCTGGCGGTGTTCGTTGAGCACGGCCAGCATGCCGCTGACCGTATTGAGCATCGCCTTGATGATCGGGTTGACGGATACGGCTCTGATGTCGGGGGTCAGGTCCTGCCGATCCAGTCGTTGTGCCGGGGCATAAAATGTTTCCATAAGCAAAGACAGATGGCGTTACCGCTATGCGTTGCTCAGCCTCGGGCGACCCGCCGATCAACGGGGTGAGCAGGGGCTGGACGCGTTCAAATCGCTAAAATTCATCTCAATCTACCGTTTCAATGATTTCAGGTCAAGCACGGATTCACCCCAGGGCAGGGTAACCGCATTTGGGGTGACTGCTGTTGTCGGGATCGATCGGTGCCCTTTGAAAATGAAGAAAAAATGCCAAAGACCAAAATCCAAATGACAATTGAAGGATCGCCTCGATTGAAAACAGG
>Ga0272444_10003299_pt1 | contig 14596 bp, 8 predicted proteins | sample SSMForm13_FD_201033 | JGI IMG/M metagenome (GOLD analysis project Ga0272444, IMG submission 201033) | Marine sediment archaeal communities from Little Sippewissett salt marsh, Falmouth, MA, United States - SSM-Form-13 | ecosystem: Environmental > Aquatic > Marine > Wetlands > Sediment ...
CCGCTGCCGGCCCCGCCGACTTCTCTGCGCTCCTTGATGCTTTCAATAAGATCTTCGGCCTTGGAATAATATCCGGTCAGACTGCAGCGCAATTTGTCGGCAACGCTTTTGCGGACACCCAGTTCCACCGAGCGCAGCTTTTCGGCATCCAGGTCGGGGTTGTTGGTGCGGATGCTATAGGCGGTCATGTTCCAGTCCGTGCCGTACTTTTGCGAGTAGGCCGGCGGATTGTAGGCATAACCGCCGGATATGAAAACCTGGGTGGAGGGGCTGTGCTTGTAAAGGAAGCTGACTTTGGGGGAGACTTGATCATCGAAATCATCGTAAAAGTCGCCTCTGAGTCCCGCCGTCAGGGTGAATTTCTCATTGATCGAATATTCATCCTGCAGATAAAGGGACCAGGCATCCTTGGTCACATCGACCGGCGTGGTGAGCGATCTGCCCGTTCCTTCCTCTTCGATGGACCAGTAGATGTCACTGCGCAGGTACTCAGCGCCGACGGTAAACAGATGCTCGCCCAAGCTCTTGAGCGAGACCGGCAGGGACCACTTCAACTCCGCCTCGTAGTCCTTTGAGCCCTGTACGGTCTCGGATCGGTAGAACTGGGGCGCACGGCCGCTGCGGGCCAGTTGATCGGGATCATCCAGCGACAGGGAAAGATCCATGTTCTCGCCGGTATTGGTGTATTCCGGGTTGTGGTAGGTCATGCGGAAGGCCAAGGTGGATGCGCCGGGCAGGTTGATGTCTCCGGTGAGCCCGCAATATTCTTTCTCTTTTTCCAGATATTTTTCCACATCATTGCCGTCGGCATCCGTATAGCGGTCGGTGTACCCGTTGCCGGTTTCGTTGTTCATGATGCCGCCGACGAGGGTCAGGTTGAGGATGTCGCTGGGATTGACCTGAACTTTGGCTCTGATGGCCTGTTCTTCATAATCGCGGTTCCAGTTTTCCCAGCCTTTGTGGCCCTCTTTTTCATACTCGGATTCGTAATCGTAGGAATACTCTCCGGTGCGGTAGTCGTAGTCACGGCGAATAATGGTATCCCGTGCCCAGTAATTGTCGGTCTGGATGTCGGAAACGTCCACACTGATGGACACTGGTTCACTGCCGTAGGATACCGCGCCCTGATATTTCTCGTAGTCGAAATTGCCCCAGGCCGGTTTGATGCTGCCATGCAAGCCGGGCTCCGGCGTGCGGGTCATGATATTGATCACGCCGCTCATGCCCCGCCCCCCGTAAAGCGCTGAAGACGGCCCCCTTAAGACTTCGATCTTGTCGATCCCCGTGGTGGGCAGAAAACTCAGATTGGTATTGCCGCTCATGCTTTCCACCATATTGACACCGTCGACATAAAGCAGGTTGCGGCTGTCGCCGACCCCCCGGATGCTGGTGAAATTGTGGACCGTTGCCACCCCTTCGCCGCGGATGATCTGGATCGACGGGGTATACCGGAAAATCTCATCCAGGGTCATGTTGGGGGAATCGTCAATGACCTGTCCATCGACCACGGAAATACTGGCCGGGGTTTCCGTGATGTTTTTTTCGGTTTTGGTGGCGGAAACGACGATTTCCTCCAGTTTGATGGCTTCCTGACGCTCCTCTTCCGCGCTTGCCAGGCACGGAACAGCAAGGCAAAATAACATTGCTCCTGCGATCAGCGGCTTTACTTTTCTGGTTTTCATTGGTGGGTCTCCTCTTTAATTATTTGACCATTTGCAACGGCGTCTCCTTAACCACCCGCCGAGGCACGATATGCGGATGGTCGGCGTCGTGATTGACGATGGCATCGACATCGTAAACGGTTCGGATCGTTCGCGGCAGAAGCGTTTCTGCAGGCGTGCCGCTCATCACGATGCGGCTTTTTTTGAGAAAGACCAATCGATCTGAATACTGGGCCGCCAGATTGAGGTCATGAATCGCCATGAGTACCGAGACGCCTTTCTGCTTGACGATGTCGACCACATGGTCGAGAACTTCCAACTGGTGTTTGAGATCCAGATTGCTGGTCGGTTCGTCCAAGAGCAGCACCCGGGGTTCCTGCACCAGGGCCCGGGCGATCAAGGCCCGTTGCTGTTCGCCGCCTGACAGGGCGTTGAACTGACGCAGGGCCAGGTGATCCAGGTCCATTTTGATCAGCATGTCGTAGACGATTTCCCGGTGCTCATCGCCCACCGTCCAGCCCACATAGGGGCGCCGCCCAAGCAGGACGGTATCGAAGACCGTGGCCGGGAAGGCGGAAATGGTGGTCTGGGGGACATACCCGAAGAGGCGGGCCATGCGTTTCATTTCCATCGCGCGAATATCCTGGCCGTCGACGCGGACCGTGCCCCGGCTCGGTTTCAGGATGCGGTTCATGCACTTTAAAAGCGTACTTTTGCCGGCGCCGTTGGGTCCCACCAGGCTGACGATCTCGCCGTCTGTGACCTGAAGTGTGATGTCGCCCAGCACTGTGGTTTTGCCATAGTTGAAATGAAGGTTGTCGACTTGAATACTCACTGGAAGTATTGCCTCCTTCTGGTAATCAGCAAATAAAGAAACATGGGCACGCCGATATAGGCGGTGACGATGCCCACCGGCAGTTCGGCCGGCGCGAAAAGGGTTCTCCCCGCGGTGTCCGCGGCCAGCAGCAACAACGCCCCCACAATGGCGGCAAAGGGAATCAGGAAACGATGGTCGCTGCCGATGACCATGCGCGTGATATGTGGGGCCACCAGGCAGACGAACCCGATGATGCCGGTAAAGCAGATGATCGTGGCCGTGATCAGGCTGGCCAGGATCATGGCCACCAGCCGCACCCGGGCGGCGTTGATGCCTAGGCTCAGCGCCACCTCGTCGCCGGTGGCTAGTGCATTGAGATCCCAGGCGTATTTGACTATCAGCGGGCAGCAGAGCAAAAATACCAGGCTGACCACGGCCAGACTCTGCCAGGTGGCCGATGCCAGACTGCCGAAAAGCCAGAATACCACGCCCTGGAGTTGTTGTTCCGAGGCGAGATATTGCAGCATGGACGTCGAGGCGGAGAAGAGATACATCAGGGCAATGCCACCGAGGATCAGGGTCTCCGGTGTTACCCCCCGAAACCGGGCCACCCCGTACACCAGGCCGGCGGCCAGAAGGGCGAAAAAGAAGGCATTGCCGATGATCAGGTACTGTCCGCCGCTGAAAACGCCGACCCCCAGTACAATGGCCAGGGAGGCGCCGAACCCGGCGCCGGAAGAAATGCCGATGGTGAAGGGGCTGACCAGTGGATTTCTCATGATGCCCTGCATGGCGGCGCCGGAAACCGCGAACCCGGCCCCGGCCACGCTGGCCATGGCGATGCGCGGCAGCCTCAGGTTCCAGACGATCGTATCGGCCAGCGGGGTTGCCTTGATACCGGTAAAGGGAAACAGCTTGGCCAGGACCGATCGCACCACATCCATCGTGGTAATCGATGCCGCGCCCCAGGACGCCGCCAGTACCGCGAAAAACGAGAGCAGCACCAGACCAAACACGGGGAACAGTATTTTTTTGCGTCTTTCCCGGGCATCGGCTTTTCTCAGGGCGTCGGTTTTCGCTTGCGTCTGCATATCTAACAAATAAACTCCTTTTTCTCATCCCGTATAGGGATATCGCTCGGTCAGGCGACAGTTGAGCACAGCTTCGACAAAGGTCAACACACCGGCAAAGCCGATATAGGGCCGGTGGACCAGATTGACCCGTTGAAAGCCGGGCCCGGTGGTCTGGACGTAAAAGGCGGGTGCATGACCAGCCTGCGCCAGCAGATATTCCTCGAAAGCCGATCCGAAAAGAATCACCGGGCGCTTGGCCTTGATGGCTGCAAGCTTTTGGCCGGCATCCGGGTTGAGTAGAATCTCGGTTGGACAGGCCTTGTTGTCATGCCAATCCGCGATTTCATCAAATGTGATTTCCTGTTTGCCTTCGATGCCCAGGATGACCGGCGCACAACCCAGGTACTGCTCGAGAAAGCATGCCAGGCCGGCAACAAATGACCATTCACCGAAGATTGCAACGGGCAGTCCCCGCAGCAGGTCACTGCGCAGAGAATGGCTCAGGGCCAGAATCGCCTCCCGACGGCAGCGGCGCGCTTCCGCTTCCAGGGCGGCGGGCATGGCCAGATCAAAAGCCGCCAGCAGATCGGTCATGAGCTGATCGGTGGCTGCGAAGCCGATGGGCATACGGTCGGCGGCAATGTAGGGGATGCCGTAACGCGATTCCATGAACCGGGCGATATCCAATCCATAGTCCGGGTTGACGACCACATTCAGGGCCGCATCAGTGATCCCGTGCACTGCCGCCAGTGGGCACCCGGCGGCCAGGGCCGTGTTGAGCCGGATACCGGCCATGGTCAAAAGACGCTGCATTTCCGCCAGATCATGCTTCCAACTGTACTGGCCGATGGACAGGCCCAGCAGGTTGACTGTTTTTTCCTGGGAAGCGGCCTGCAGCCGGGCCAGTTGGCCAATCAATTGGATCATGGCCTCGTTATGACCGGTGGCGCAGCTTTTGCTGCATCCGGTGGATTCGAGGTAGAGGATCCGGTCGGCCAGGGCATGGTCCTTGAGGATGTTGGTGGCATCCTCGCCGATCAGGCTCAGGCTGCACGAGTTGATGATGGCGATGCGCTCGCAGCGGCGTTTCTCGGCCAGGGTGTCCACGGCTTGGATCAGCTTGTCCCCGGTACCCAGGATGACATCCGCATCCGTGATCTCGCTGCAGGGGAGTCTGGGATGACCATCGGCGGCCAGTCGGCTGAACACGGGGCTGCTGCGTTCCCTGATCGGATGGCCGCCATCCACCAGACCGGTGGTGAAGCCGGTGCACGAACTGGGTCCATTGACCAGGATGTCGATGCCGTCGATGCCGGCCAGAGCACACACGGCACCGGCCAGTGAACAGGGCGAGCCGTAATTCTGAGGCTGGTTAGAAGAGGTGTTCGATAGGCTCATTACGCCATCCTTCCACTTTGTTGGAACGTATCCATTGCGACCAGTTGACAAAAAGGTTGAGAAGTCCCCGGGGCCCCACCGGGGGCACCACGGGGACTTCCCTGATCAACAATCCCGGCTGATGATTCGGCATGGGGGAGTAGTGCACCGAACACTGCAGGATCATGTCGGCATGCGCGTCAAGGTTATTGGCCAGGACGTCCTCGAAACGCATGCGGGCATTGACTGGGCAGGGCAGTGTGCCGGGATCGTCGATGAAGTCGGTCTGAAAGTAGCCGGTGTCGAGAATATTGATCTGCATGAGATCGGCGCCGACGGCCTCCAGAAATTCGGTCAGCCATCCCATGTGGATGGGAACCGCATTGATGATGACCTTGAGGCCCTTGAATGGATTCCCCAGGCGATCGATTTCACTGTGAAAGAAATCCCATTCCGCCTGCATCAGCCGCTCGATGTTTACATCCAGGGACAGGCTTTCCCGGATGGCCGCCAGCCAGTGATGGGTATCGTTAAACCCGCTGGGAAATCCCTCACGCAGGAAGGGCATTTCGAAACGCTCGTTCAGTCGCTGGCATACTGCCATGGACTGGTTGCTGACCGACGGCAGGTTCAGGGCCGCCGTGGTAACCCGGCCAAGGTCGGCAAAGGGCAGGTGGCGAACGAAGCGCGTGTTGATGGAAAGCCCCAATTTTGCCAACAATCGTCTGACCTCGAAAAAATCGATTTCCGCTGCGGGCATCAGACCGCGTTCAGCCACCAGGTTGACCGCTTGTCGATCGACGTGGGCGGGTGGGGTGAGAAAGTGATCGATCAGATCGAAGTAGGTTGTATTGACCCCCTGGAAGTGGTCGCCTTTTAAAAAACCGCCCATGTTGAAATAGATCACCGTGCGGCCGGTCTCCCGGGACATGCGCTCGCACACCCCCTGGACATCGTCGCCGATTACCTCCACGATGCAACTGGGGGTCACGAAAAGGGGCAGCTCCGGATAGGCGTCCAGCATTTCAGTGATCTTCTCGCACAGCCGGTCCTCGCCGCCGAAGATCAATTCGTTTTCAGAAAGGGCCGTGGTGCCGAAATGGACCGGCGGCAACTGATACCCCGGTACCATTTCCTCGGCGCGAATGATCATCTGCTGGCAGAATTTCATTCCGTAGTGGGCGCACCCGGTGGTGCCATGCAGGAGCACGGCCGTGTCCTGCAGATTGATAAGCACGCTGAGTGATCCCACCAGGGTGCAGGACAGCTGGCTGCCTTTGATGCGCGGCATGCAGTATTTGCTCGTGATATCATCCATGGCGTTTCACCAGGCGATCGAGTCCGTGTTGGTCCAAGGGGGTCGGGCACACCAGGCGCGGCGGATCGGCAACCACCCGTGCCAGGTCGGCGAACATCTGGGCAACCGCATGGTCCGGCTGATATTCCATGACCGTGCGCTGGTTGACCTCGGCATCGTGAAAGATCTCCTCCCTCGGGAAATAGCCCACCAGCCGGGCCCCCACACTGTCGGCGAATTCCTGGATCAGGTCTCGTTCCCAGTCCTTGTTCAGCCGGGCGTTGCCGATGATGCCGGCCAGGGTGCCGTTGCCGCGCGACGCAAAGCGGGCGATGCATTTGCAGATGTTGTTGGCGGCATACAGGGACATGAATTCTCCGGAGGTGACAATATAGATTTCCCGGGCGTAGTTTTTACGGATGGGCACGGCGAACCCGCCGCAGACCACGTCTCCCAATACATCATAGAGAATCGTGTCGATGTCGTCGGTGATTACATCCAGTTTTTCCAGGATCTCGAACATGGATATGATTCCCCGGCCGGCACAGCCGATGCCGGGTTCAGGGCCGCCCGCCTCGATGGTCAGCACGCCGCCGTAGCCGGTTTTCAGAATATCCTCACGAGTGATGCCGGCGGGGCCGTTGGCCCGCAACAGATCGAGCACCGTGGGCTGAAGATCGCCGTGGTGTAGCATCTGGGTGGAGTCATGTTTGGGATCGCAGCCGATCTGCAGAACCTTGCGGCCCGAGGCCACCATGCAGACCGACACATTGGTGGTGATGGTCGATTTGCCGATGCCGCCCTTGCCGTAAATCGCTATTTGCTTCATTCATCGCTCTCCAGGGTCCATCGCACAGGCGATGGATAGAAAATTGTCAATTCTCATTGAGTGGCGTCATCGCCCAGTCCACAGTTTCAAGGGTAGACATAAATTCCCTTTAGCGCCTTGCCATGCCATTGTTGCAGCCACTGGCGATGAATGGCCTCAGGGTCCATGTCCGCAAAATGCTCGGGATAGGCCCACTTGGCCATGTAGAGAATGCCGATGGGCGCCCGCGGTCCGACCCAGATCTCACTGGCCATGATATGCACGCGGTCGTTTTTTACGGCCTTGATCCGGTTCCAGGCCGGCCGGGCGATCAACGCGTTGCGAAACGCATCAATGGCCTTAACGTCAACCACGCCGTAGCCGTTCTTGATAAAGGTCGCGCTGGCGACTTTGATGATCAGATCCGGGTTCTGTTCCACCAGCCATTCACTGGTGGCTTCAGGCCAGGGGATCGGTTGGCCGGCGGCGATGTTTTCGACACCGGCCAGATCGAGCAGCAAGTCGGCGCCGCAACCATCGGAAACCGTTTTGTAAGGCGCGTAGGATTCATTGTAGACGCGGACTTTGAACTGAAGATGACGGGTTCTTTGCTTAACCGTGTCGATGATCCGGTTTCTATAGGCGATATAGGCTTCAGCCTGATCTTCTCTGCTGACCAGCCGACCTAGGATGCGGATTTCCTCGTCCAGGTGATCGATGCGATAGCAGTACAATCGGGCCACCGGGATGCCCAGGGGAATCAGTTTCGCCTCGAACGCCTTCTGGGACATCCACATCTCATAGGCGATCACCAGGTCGGGCCGGCATTCGATAATTTTTTCGATGCTCGGGCTCATGGTGGACCCGACGGCCGTTTTACCCGTCATTTCCCCTGCCGGACCCGGGTTTTTTGCGGTATAGCTGCTGATGCCGACGATATTGTCCATGGCACCGATGGCACACAGAATTTCCACCGCATCGCCGTTGATGACGACGATGCGCCGGACCGGGGCTGCCACCTGCACCGGATTGCCGAAGGCATCACGGAAGGTTACCGCCGGTAGTGCTTCGACCGAAAGCGCAGTGGTAACGCCAGTTAGCATAAGCATAAATGTGAAAAACCAATGGTTCCGTGTCATCCTAGAACGCGACGCTCATCTGCCCCATGACCATCCTTCCCGGGCATTCATAACCGGATGCCTCTTCATAGTGAACGTCGTTGATATTGTCGGCTATGAGGGCTGCCTCCAAATGCTTGCCGAACCGTCTGGAAATCTTGAAATCCGTGGTAAAATAATCGTCCAGTTCTGTTTCATTGGCATCGTCGTTATATCGGGTTCCGACATAGCGGCCGGTCAGCTTTGCGGTAAAGATATCCGGGTTGTCGTAAATCATGCCGAGTACGTAGTTGTTTCTCGGGCTGTGGGCGAGATACTTTCCCTCCAATTCCGGATCTTCCTCATATTTCCGAATTTCCGTCTTATTGAAAGTGGCATTGGCAAAGAATGTCCAATCCCTATCAGCCTTGAACTCGGCCTCCAACTCGATTCCGCGGATTCGCACTTCGCCCACGTTTTTTTTGTCATAATATTTCATCCGGTCGACGGTTTCCGTATAGATATTTTGGACAAAATCCTTGGCGTCCGTCCAGTATGCAGTGGCCCGGATCAGGAGCTTGTCGCCGATATACTGGTCAGCGCCGAGTTCATAAGAGACGAGTTTTTCGGGATCGAGTTCGGGATTGGCCCTGTAAGTGGAAGTTGCGCCGACATAAGTCCGGTATAGATCGGAAAGACCCGGTGCCCGGAAAGCCGTTCCGGCGGAGCATCTGAATGTTGTCCTATCGAAGGGTCGGTAGTTGATCCCTACCTTGGGATTGAATGCGCCGTCGCTCTTTTCGGAGTAATTGGTTTCCTTCGGTTCGGCATTGTCATCATAGCCATATCCGTCGAAGCTTTTCCACCAATCATACCGGGCACCGAGGATGGTGGTCAATTGGCTGCCCAATTCCATTTCATCCTGGGCAAACATGGCTATGTATTGTTGTTTTCCCTCCACGCGGATAGCCCTGAAACTGGTTTTGTAGTCGTCATTCCGGTCGATTTCTCCATGTTTGTATTCGGTGCCCACCGTAATGGTATGGGCGTCAAAGAGATTCAGGCTTCCTTGCAAGGTCACTCCATGGGTGATTTGGTCGTTTGCGCTGATGTAGTTGATGGCGTTGTAAGTCTGCGTGGCGCTATCATAATAGGGGGACGTATAATCGCCGTAGAATTCATTTCGATAGGCGGTCCCCGACAGATTCCACCCGTCGCCATTTTTTTGATAACTCAATCCGTAACGATCGCTGTCGGAATTGACCTCGTAGCCGGGAATTTTATAGCGGCCGGTATCTTCCTGGTCGTAATGAGCAAATGACAAGGACAAACTGGATGTATCATCCGGATCGTAATACAATTTCCCGCTGAAATTGTACCGTTCGACTTCTTTTTCCGTGTGGTAGGGTTTTCGTTTTTCCTCGACAACATCGATGTACCCGTCGCTTTTTAAATAATTTCCTGAAACGTAATAGCCGAATTTGCCGAATCCTCCGCTGTTGGCGGCGGAACCCAGCCACGTATTCATATCTCCGTACCCGATTTTGGCCGAGGTTTTGATCCCTTCGTCCGGCTTTTTCGTCATTATGTTGATAACGCCGCCCATGGCGTTGGAACCATACAAAGCCGATCCCGGACCACGGACGATTTCAATTTTTTCGATATCCGCGATGTCCACCTCATTGAACTCCACGGCCCCGCCGTAAGGATCATTTATCGGAATCCCGTCCCTGAGGACCAATACCCGGTCTTCTCCGGTCAGTCCTCTTATGCTAACGTCGTTTGTGGTCGATGAACTAAGAATGCCTTGGTATGAGCGAACATATACTCCAGGAAGTTCCCGAAGAAGATCATCCGTTCGATATGCGGCGGATTTCTCTATATCCTGCGCGTCGATAATGCTTACGCTCACCGGCAGCGACTCCGATGTTCTTTCCGTTTTGGTGGCCGTGACGACGATTTCATCAAGATGAAACGTTTTCTCCGATTCCTTTGTTTTTGAATCTTCAGCAATGGCTGGCGACGTGATGGCTAAACAAAGTAGCAGCAGGCCCAGTTTCCTTTTCCACTCCTTTTTCATCTTCTCCACTCCTTCCAATCATCCGTTTTCCGCTTGCGCCTAAAGTATAAGCCAGTTCAGATAGATTCTTGGACCGGTCTAACGGCCTCTATTTTTTCTTTGACCTCCTTCATCATCACGTCCCAGTCGTCCACATCCTCGGTGGTGAGGATATCAACGGACCCGCCCTGGAATTCGCCCTGCACGTCCCCCATGGTATCCTCGATCCAGCCCTCGACCTCCAGGTAGCGCTCCTTGAGCTGCTCGAGCACCTCTGCGTCAGCCTGCCACAGGCCGCGGCCTTCGGCTTCGAGCAGGCGGCGGCCGATTTCCTCCAGGGCCCAGGGGTTGTTTTTCTCGAAAAATTCGCGGTTTTCGGGATCGAGCATGAAGGTTTTGGCGATATCATCGAAGATCCAGTCATCCACCTCCTGGGTCGTGGCCTCCCATCCGTACACCCGGCCCACGCGACTTGAGATGTCACCGGCGCCTTTGTAGCCGTGGCGTTTCATGCCTTCGATCCACTTGGGATTGAGCAGCTTGGTGCGCACGACGCGGCGGATTTCGTCGGCCAGGTCGGTGACGGCGATGTGCTCGGGCTCGCGGGTGTCGCCGTAATAGCTTTTCACGGGCCGGCCCGAGATGTTGCGTGCCGCGGCGGTCATGCCGCCGTGGGTGCCGAAGTAGCAGCAGCAACCGAACAGGTCGTATTCGTCGGTGACGACCTTGTTGAAGGTCACATCCACGCTTTTCAGCGAATGGATCAGCTCCCGTTGGGATTCCTCGCCGAAGACCTTCTTGCCGTAGGCATAGCCGTTCCAGTAGACAAAGATATCGGCCAGATCGGCTTCGTCCTTCCAGGCTGAAGCATAAACCGCCAGGTTGACGCCGGGCATGTAGGTGCCGGGCTTTGATGAAAAGACCCGGTAGGTGGCCCGGCGCCAGGCGTCCTGATCACCATCGGGGCTGTTTTCTTCCCGGATTTTTTCCAGGGCGTGCTTGCGGATGAAGTTCATCTCTTCCGGCTCATCCAGACCGGCCACGGCATGCACGGCTTCGTCCACAAGTTCCAGGCAATTGGGAAAATTGTCGCGTGAGATCCCCGAGGCCCGGATGGTGACGTCGATTCGCGGCCGGCCGAGTTCTTCCAGGGGGATGATCTCGACCCCCCGCACCTTGCCGTTGGGCAGCCAGCGGGGGCGTACACCGATCAGGGACATGATCTGGCCCATGCCCTCGCCGTCGGACCACATGATGTCCGTGCACATCCAGAAGATGGCCACGTTTTCCGGGGTGCGGCCTTCTTCCGACTCATGCTTTTTGATCAGGGCCGCAGCCAGCTTTTCGCCGACCTTGTAGGCAGCCTGGGTGGGTACTTTTTCCGGATCAAGGGAGAAAAAATTACGGCCTGTGGGCAGGATATCGTCCCGGCCTCGGGTGATCAGACCGGACGGTCCGGAAGGGATATAGCCGCCCTTAAAACCGTGCAGCAGGGCATCGATTTCCGTTGATTCGTCGATGCGGGTTGTGAGGTCAACGATGCGTTCACGGATGATCTCGAGCGGGTCCAGGGCGGTTTCGTCCTGCAATTGATTACCCAGAAGCTCGGTAATCTGCTGCCTGAGCCGGCCGTTGGAGGATGCCAGGATTGCCGCGATGGTCTCCCGTCCCAGGGCATCGATCTTCTCCAGCAACTGGCCGTGGCTCATGCCGAAGCCGTCATGGATCAGCCCCTGGTCCTTGAGCAGGGCGCCAAGATCGAGTCCCATGGCCCGGCAGAGCATCTTGCGCAGGGAAACCGCCTCACCGGCATCGAAGCGCAAGATGGCGTTGATGAAATCGATGCGCCGTTCGCCTTCGGGAATTTGCCCGAAAATGTGCATGCCGTTCTGGATCTGGGTGTTGCGGATGCGGCTCAACGCCTCGTGGGTGCGGTGCAGGATTTCTTCAATGGGAACGTTCGATGGCTGGTCAGGATCAAGACCGATCTCATTGGCCAGGTCGGTCTTTTCAATGGAATCCATGATCATATGGACAAGGGTGTGGGCCCGGCCCCGGTCGGTGAGTTTGGCCTGTTCGTATTCTCCCAGCAGACGATCCAGCTCCTCTAACCCCTCGTAAAGGCCGCCCTGGTGCATCACGGTCTGCATGTGGTCCACCAGGGTGGCCAGGGAACGGCGTTTGGCGATCGTTCCCTCGGGCGGGTTGTCGGCATTGTAGATATAAAGATGGGGCAGGGTGTGGATGGACAAATCCGGCAGACAGGACTCGGACAGTCCCACACCCTTGCCGGGGAGAAATTCAATATTACCGTGGGTGCCCACATGCACCACCACATGCGCGGCAAAAGTATCCTCGATATAGCGGTAGGTGGCCAGGTACTGGTGTGGTGGCGGCACGTCCGGATCATGCAGGATCTTGCATACCCGGCCATCGCATTTGGGGCCGGCGCAGCCGCGTTTGGGCTGGACGCAGACCACGGCGTTGCCGTAGTCCACACCGGTTACCAGGATGGTGTTCTCATACACCATGGCCGGCGGGATGCCGTTGAGCTCCTCGCCGGGTGGGTTGCCCCAGGCCTCGCTGATACGTTTTTTTGTTTTGGCGGGAAAGGTCTCCCACCATTTCAGATAATCGTCAAGGGAGACCCTACCCAGAGTACCGCCCTTGCTCACGATTTCGTCCACTGTGGTCCAGCGGAACTCGGAGATGGCTTTTTTCTCCATGATCGTATCGATGAGGTCCTTGCCGTTTTCCGGCGGGGTTACCCGGTAGCCGGCGGCCTGCATGCGGTGCAGAATACGCGCCACGCTCTCCAGGGTGTCCAGATGGGCACCCACGCCCACCGTGGCCTCCACCGAGGCGCAGGGATTGTTGTGCAGCACAAAGGCCACCTTGCGCTCGGCCACCGGCGTGCGGCGCAACCGGACCCACTGGGCCACCCGCGCAGCCAGGCGGTTGCAGCGCTCATCGATGGCCTGGCGTTCTTCAAGGCCCTCACCGCCGGCCTGATCATCGATACGCTTTCCGCCGCCAACGATCATGGGTTCGATCACGCCTTCGAACTCGGGCATGGCCACGGACCAGGCAATACCGTTACCGATTCCCTGGTCATCGGCCTCCCACTCCTCGATGGTTTTGTAGTAGGCGGTAATGGGGCCAAAGATGGGTACATTCAGTGTTTCCAGCAGTCTGACACCTGGGGTGGCATGCCGGCCGTCGGACATGTCCCGGCCGGCCTGGCTTTCGAGGAAAAACGGTTGCAGCTTGACCAGGGCATCGATGCGGCAGGTCCCGTCGGGCTTCAGGAAGACGTCACGGACGACCTCGCCGCTGCTGCGGGTGCCCAGTCCTTCGTCGCGTACGCTGTAGGAGAAGACGGGGATGACGTTTAGCCCCTGGGCCTCCAGCGCCGCGATAATGGCATCTTCTACTGTAAGGCTGCTACTGACCCAATAATGGCGGCTGATCAAAACGCCAACGACAGGCGCGGGGCCGGGCGCATACCAGGCCAGATATGCATCCAGGCTGTCAAAATGGTTCACGTCCGCCCGAGGATGGTAGAATCCCTCCCAGGGAACCGGCACGGGCGGGTCATAAGTGACCTGCCGGCCAAGCACCTCGGCGCCCATGAAGCGCAGCATGTTGGCGTAGTTCTCTTCCCCGCCCAAAGTAAAGTAATCATAACATCGCGAAACCGTGGCTAAAGGAGTCGAGGAAAGCGTCCACAGGGATGGGTCGTGGCCGATGCAGACCACTGGTACATCGATCCCCTCGGCCAGTTCCTTCTCGATGGCTTCCCAGAAACCTTCGGACGAGCGGTAGAAAAAAACCAGGTCGGCGCGTTTGATTTCCTCCAGCGCCGCTTCCAGTTTCAGTGGGTCGTCGGCCAGCTCGGTGCTGACATGGGCGTTGATATCAAGCCAGTCCAAAGATTTGGCTACCCGTACAAGGAGTGGTAAATGACTTTTCCAGGCAACGACGCAGAGCTTGATCGGCATGATGAATTTCTCCCTGTTTTGACTTAGACTGCAGGCGCAACAATCCCTACGCTTCAATGGGCACGACGAAAAAAATGACGGCGGGTCCATAAGCGTTTTTTATTAAGAGACTTTCTTTGTTGGGATGTCTGCTATCCCGATTAACGGCTACGGGTCTTCGGTGATGAAAACAGTTCATCCCCTCCCTGCGAGGGGGGTTACAACGGCGGCTGGATACGCTAACAAAAAAAGCCACGAAGAGACTCCCCCCTTAATCGGGAGTGTTGACCTTCGTGGCCTTTGCTTTCATTACGCATTCGCCCCGCGCGATTGCTTCAACGGGCTTTTGGGCTTTGAACTAATCGTACGGCTTCTGCCATACTCGTAATTTTTAATAACAGATAATGCTACTCGGTAGATACATTAA
>Ga0272444_10003301_pt1 | contig 14594 bp, 9 predicted proteins | sample SSMForm13_FD_201033 | JGI IMG/M metagenome (GOLD analysis project Ga0272444, IMG submission 201033) | Marine sediment archaeal communities from Little Sippewissett salt marsh, Falmouth, MA, United States - SSM-Form-13 | ecosystem: Environmental > Aquatic > Marine > Wetlands > Sediment ...
TGGCGCAAAGGATTAAGTAAGGTTCCGATCTGGAGCCAGTGGGGCATATTTTCGATGGGAGTGGCGAATCCGGAAAGGATGACCGACGGCATCATGAAGACAAAGGATCCCAGGAGTGCCTGCTGCATGGTCATGGACAGGGACGACACCAGCAGCCCGACGCCCACTATGGTGATGATGAAACACCCCAGAGCCAGGACAAGAGTCGGAACGGTTCCGCGAAACGGCACACCGAACCAGTAAACCGCACCCGCCGCAAACAACAGTGCATCAATGATGCCGAATAACATGCCGGGCAGGGATTTGCCGATGAGAATTTCGCCGGGGGTGAATGGAGCCACCAGTAGCTGGTCGAACGTTCCGAACTCGCGCTCCCGCGCCACCGAAAGGCTGGTCAGAATCATCACCACCACCATGCTGATGAGGCCGCCTAACGCCGATACAATGAACCATCTGCTTTGCAGGTTGGCGTTGAACCAGGCCCGGTCCACCAGCACCACGCCGGGGCCGTCCATGCTGACCACTCCGTTTTTGACAAGATCCTGATTGTACTGTTCGACAATGCTTCCGATATACCCCAGGGCGATCAGGGCCACATTGGAATTGCGGCCGTCCACGATCACCTGGAGAGTCGTCGGCCGGCAGTTATGAAGATTACGGCTGAATTCGGGCCCGATGTGGATGACCAGACAAGCTTTTTCGCGGTTGATCATAAAGGCAATCTCTTTTTCGGTCAAAAGAGTCTTGGTCAGCTCAAAATTTTCAGATCCTTCAAACCGGGACAGAAGCTGCCGGGACTCGACGGTTCGAGACTCGTCCAATACCGCATAGCGGACATTTTTAAGATCATAGGTTGCGGCATACCCGAATACGAAAAACTGGAATAACGGCGGGCCGATAATCACAAAGCGACTTTTGGGGTCCTTTAGGATCATGATAAATTCTTTAATCGTCAATGCGATGATGCGGCGTACGAAATCCATTAGCCCTCCAACCGCTTGGTGATTTTACGAAAAGCCAGGCTGATAAATAAAACAGCCATAACCGCCAGGGCCAAGGCATTGGGCAACAGCACCGGCCAGACGTCGCCGGCCATGAAAAGGGTGTGGCTGATGTCCACGAAATACCGCGCCGGAACCACGTGGCTTACGATTTGAATAATACGGGGCGTGCTTTCCAGGTCGAAAATAAGGCCCGAAAGAAAGAGTGCGGGCAAAAATCCCGCCACAATAGAAATCTGTGCGGCCACGAATTGGACTCGTACGGCAGCTGATATCAACAGCCCGAAGCCCAGCGAAGCCAGCATGAAAAGCGCACTCAAGATAAAGAGGGCAACGATGGAGCCGCGAAACGGCACATGAAACAGCGTGGTGCCGACGACCACGGACAGACCCATGCCCAACATACCCAGGATAAAATAAGGAAGCACTTTGCCCAGTAAAAGATCAACCCTGCGAATCGGCGTTACCAGAATGGCCTCCATGGTCCCGCGCTCCCATTCCCGGGCCACTACCAATGCGGTCAATAGGATTCCGATGAGGGTCATGATCAGGGTAATGAGACCCGGCACCAGAAAGTCGCGGCTGACGGCGGCCTCGTTGAACCATATCCGTTGGGATATTTTCACAGCAGGGCCGGCCACCGGTTCGCCCCGGGCCTGACGCATCTCGGTCCATGTCTGAAGCACCCCGCGCGCATACCCCTGAATCAGACGCGCCCGGTTTGCATCGATGCCGTTGACAATCATCTGAACCGGCGCCGGGTTCCGTTGGTACAAACTGGATGAAAAATCGGCTTGCAGATGAACAATTCCATCAACACGCCTTTGATTCAGCCACTGAGTTGCTTGGGCCATGGATGTCAAATGAATGGTTTTGAAATACGGTGACAAATCGAATCTGGCCGACACCTCCCGGGCCACCGGGCCGTTGTCGTCGAGCACGACGGCCATGGGCACGTTTTCGGCATCCAGGGTGACCCCGTATCCGAAAATAAAAAGAAGCACCAAAGGTAAAACAATGGCCAGCGCAATGCTGCTGGGATCGCGCAGGATCTGGAGCACTTCCTTGCGGAGAATCCCCCGCATGCGCATAAAGAAAAGAGTGCGCGGCGTCATTTTCTTCCTCTGCTGTTTTCCATTGGATTCGGTCCGCCGGAAGGTACAATGGTTCCCTCTGCAAGGGCGATAAACGCATCTTCAATGGTCGGTTCCGGATTTTCTTTTGAACGGGCCAGCGCCCGGATTTCAGAAGGCGTGCCCATGGCGAGGCTTTCTCCCAGGGACATGATCAACATCCGGTCGCAGTATTCGGATTCTTCCATAAAATGTGTTGTCACCACAACGGTCACCCCCTGTTCGGCAAAGCCGTTGATCCTGAGCCAGAACTCGCGGCGAGCCAAAGGATCCACGCCTGACGTCGGCTCGTCCAGGAAAAGAATTTCCGGCTCGTGCAACAGCGACGCGGCCATGGCCAGGCGCTGCTTGTAACCGCCAGGCAGTTGACCGGCGGCCTTTTCGCGCCATTTGCCGAGTCCGAATTCCGTAAACGCCCAATCCATCCGCTGCAGCAGGCGATCCCCGCCAAGACCATAGGCCTTCCCGAAAAAGCGCAGATTTTCCTGTACGCTGAGCTGGCCGTAAAGGGAAAACTGCTGGGCCATGTATCCCAGATGGGAGCGGGCCCTGGACGGGGAGTGCCGTAAATTATGCCCGGCCACGCTAATCTGGCCGCCGCTGACCTCCAACAATCCGCACAACATCCGGAAGGTGGTGCTTTTCCCGGCGCCGTTGGGACCGAGCAGACCGAAAATCTCGCCGCGCCGCACCTCGAAAGTAAGTCCTTTGACCGCCTCGAACTCACCGAAAAATTTCTGAAGATCCTTGGTCTGAACCACCACTTCTTCATCCCGGACAGCCTTGCCGGAAGTTTTATCGACAGAGTTGATTTGGAAGCGGCTCTCTTTGTGGGGAATCAGGGTCATAAAGGCATCCTCAAAAGTCGGGGGGGTGCTCTTGATGGTTGCCGGCCATTCTTCCGGCAAAGCATCGGCTACAGCTTGGGTACCGTAAATATCGGTCACCACGCGCACCCTCCCGGATCGGATGGTGGCATCGATAATATGCGCTTTGCCCACAAGATGCGTGTGTATCTGACGAGGCTTGATGTCCGGCGAAGGATCCACGAGCACTACTTTTTGTCCCACCCGCTCTTTGAACTCCCGGGGCGTTCCTTGGGCAAGCTTCTCGCCCTCATGCAGAACCACCACATGATCGCATCGCTCCGCCTCGTCCAGATAGGCGGTTGAGAGCAGAACCCCGATACCGTCCCTTTCCACCAGCTCGTAAACGATTTTCCACAGCTCTCGACGCGAGATCGGATCTACGCCTACGGTGGGCTCGTCCAGCAACAGCATCTCCGGCGACTTGATGAGTGAACAGGCCAGCCCCAGCTTCTGTTTCATTCCGCCGGAAAGCGCACCGGCCATGCGCCGGGTATAGGCTTCCAGGCCGGTCATCTTCAGTAAGCGGCGGTAACGATCTTGACGATCGGAACGAGGGACCCCCTGAAGATCGGCATAAAGATTCATGTTTTCCGTCACGGTCAGATCCTGATACAGGCCGAATTTCTGAGGCATATATCCGACACGACTCTGAATCTCTATGGTATCGACCATACTGTCGAGGCCCAGAACGGAAACAGTGCCAGCCGTGGGGACGATCAGGCCCGCTGCCGTACGAATCAGGGTGGTTTTGCCGGCTCCATCCGCCCCGACAAGTCCGGTTACCTGTGCGTAGCGGGCTTCCAGTGAAACGTCGCGCAGGGCCTGAACCGCAGGCCCCTTTTTGGAGGAAAACTCCTTTGTTAAGTTCCGGACTGCCAAAACCACATCCGTAACGGCCGGGGTCTGCGCATGTGGCTGAGCAGTCATATGGCCGGCTATCCTTGGTCCGGTTTGGCGGGATTTTGGGCCGGAGCGCCGTTGCCCCCGGATGCGTCGGACCGAACGGTACTGTCCACAATCACTGTAACCGGCATTCCCAGCCGAAGCAGATCTTCGGAATCATGAACATAAACCCTCACCTCGTACACCAGCTTTGTTCGCAGATCCTCTGTTTCCACGGTTTTCGGGGTAAATTCGGCCACAGGAGAAATAAAGCCGATCCAGCCTTCAAAACTTTGATCAGGGAACGAATCGCTCAAGATCTTTGCCTTCATGCCGAGATTGATCCGGCCGAGATCCGGCTCCGACACATAGGACCGTACCCACTTGGGATCGGTCAACGCCAGAGTAACAACCGGCTGGTTTGGACTCGCCATTTCTCCGGGTTCCATAATGCGGTTCTGAATGATACCCGGCGACGGTGATATCAAAGTCATATCCGCAAGCCTTATCTTTAATAGTGAAAGAGACGCCTTTAGTGCCTCCAGCGTGTTTTTGGCCGCGGCTATGTCTTCCTTGCGCGGGCCTTCCAGTGCAAGATTTAGTGACTTTTCTTTGACTTTAAGCTGGGCCTGATCCACATCCGACTGGGCCCGGGCATTGTCCAGGGCCTGCTGGCTTGTGGCTCCGGCCCCTGACGTTTTAGTGATGCGCTCGAAATTCAGCATCGAATTCCGGACTGTGGCTTTTGCCGCCGCCACCTCGGCGCGGGCCTGTTCGATCTCCTGCGGTCGGGTCCCGGCCTCGAATCGTTTGACCACCTCCTGTTGGGCAGCAATCTGGGCCTCAGCCTCCCTGATTTGGGCTTCCAGCCGATGGGTCTGGAGAAGCGCCAGAACCTGCCCCTTTTTAACGCGATCCCCTTCTTCTACAAAAATCTCGGCAATACGCTCCTGCTCATTAAACGCAAGGTTGGCGTCGCGAATATCTATATTTCCGTAGATCTTAAGCTCGGTGGCGGAAGGATTGTTTTTCATTTTTATAAACCACCGGCCGCCCATAACCCCGACTGATATAAAGATAACCGCTAATATGACAATTTTTACAAATCGCTTCATTGTATTGATGCTCCACCCTACAGGTATGGATTTTGTTGGATTATAGTTCTGTCTGAAAATTTCAAAATCCATTGAATTAGTCAATCGTTTATTTTTTTATTCTCTCTCACCTTGCAGGGTAAACACATTTGATTTCGGTACAGCGTAGCGACGGGGTGTATCTCTTGGAAACCGACTGACTGTTTGAAGGGCTTTAGCACGCGTTAGCCCGAGCCGAATGAAATTATGACCTAAAAAATCAACGGGATAATTTAGCGACGAATTGTTCTTAATAACTCTGGCACGGCTCGGGCTTACGGGTGCTTAAGCACAAGTTTCAGTCGGTTGGAAAGAGATACACGCCGTCGTGGAGCGTTTTCCCTATATTGAGATTCAAATGCGTTTGCCCTGTCCCACAGCGCCTTTTCACTTGACTCAAAAACCTGAATCTCTTAAGGTTTCAATTAATCCCGATGTTGCTTCCAAAAAAAGAACGTTACACTTTGAGACCTTTGAAAAATGTTCAATTTTGCCTGCCCAGTTAAATCCGTATTTTATATTTAACCGGGGTTCAAGGCCAAGGGCAATTCTGCAGGACATCAGAATTGGACAGCCGCCAGGCTGCCCGCAAGGGCGAGGGACATGGACGCCCCGAGTCAACGCGAAAATTTTAACCACAGGAATACATTTAGTATTTTGAGGATTAAAATTTGAGTCTGACGCAGGAATTGGGCAAAAGGGGGCGTTTTGCAAAGGTCTCACTTTGAGACAGCACTATGACCATAAGACGCTTCCTCATTTTTGCACCCATACTTCTCATTATCGTCCTGCTCCAGTCATATTTCTGGGTGCCCACCTACGAGGAGCAAACCAAAGGAAATCCCCAACGCCTCAATGAGTATATTGCCGGCTCCATTGGTGATGCCAGCCTGCTGAATCCCATTCTAACGGCAGATTCGGCTAGCAGCAGCATCGAAAACATGATATTTGAGGGCCTCATGGACAGGGATGAAAAGCTACGGTTCAGAGGGCGCCTGGCAACATCATGGGAAGTGTTCGAGGAAGCCTATTTTTATGTCAACCCATCCGCCGACGTACCGGGATTGGGTAAGGCAGACCCGCAAGATGTGGCCAATTTTCTGAAAAACGCAAAGAAAAAAAAGAATGCCATAACCACCGGGCTCAAAAATTCTTTAGACCACATGACTTCAATTTCTGTTATCCCGCCTCGGAATTATTCGGTAACGAAAGAATTAAAAAGCCCGGATACCGGCAAACAAAAAAAATATATTACCATCAATATCGCAGCGCCTGCCAGGATAAAATTTATTCTCAATCGGGTGGACCCGGATTTTTTCCAAAACCTTTCACAGCTGTTGGGTAAAAATTATTTTGAATCCTTTAACGGTAAAGCATATCTGATGTCTGATTCCGAATTCGAAGAGGACAAATTGGCCGAATATGCCGGTGAGCTGTTACCAGCTGTTGAGCACAATCCGGTTCTTTTGTTTCACTTAAGGCCCGGGGTAAGGTTTCATGACGGCCATCTATTTGATGCAGATGATGTCAAATTTACCTATGAATCCATCATGAATCCGAAAAATCTTTCCCCCCGTATTGCCGATTATGAGCCGGTTAAATCGGTTATCGTTATGGGTCCGTTGACCGTAAAGATCGTTTATAAGCGACTCTATTCTCCTGCCATGGGAACCTGGGGCATGGGAATCCTCCCCGAGCATCTGCTCAATCTTAACTCCCTTAAAAAGGAAGCTCACCGTCTCGGGAAAGACCCGAATACGTTTTCCATGCGCCAGAGCAGCTTCAACCGGCATCCCATCGGGTGCGGACCGTTCCGGTTTTGGGAGTGGAAATCGGATCAGTATATTGTTCTGGATGGTTTTGACGACTACTGGGAAGGACCGCCCAATTATAAAAAATATGTTTTTCGTGTGATACCGGATCATCTGACCCAGGAAATGGAATTTTATGCCGGCACCATCGACAGCTACAATGTTCAACCCCATCAGGTAAAACGGCTGGAAAAAGACCCAAGGTTCCAGAGCTTTTCCGGACCAGCCTTTGGCTACACCTATATCGGCTACAACATCCGGCGCAAGCCCTTTGATGATCCCAGAGTACGAAGGGCGCTGGGCATGGCAATTGATACGGACAAGATTATCAAGTATGTGCTTTATGGGCAGGGAGAGCGAATCACCGGTCCTTTTGTCAAACAGACCGATTATTATAACCACACTATCAAACCGGTTCCTTACGATCCCGAGGGTGCGTTAACCTTGTTGGCGGAGGCCGGGTGGAAACCCGATAAACAGGGATGGCTGAGAAAAAACGGCAGTAAACTTCAATTTACCCTCATCACCAACAACGGCAACGATCTCCGTAAAGCCATACTGGCAATTGCCCAGGACGCATGGAAACAGATCGGAATCGATGTGCATACGGATCTTCTCGAGTGGTCCGTATTTATCCAGGAACGGGTGAACAAGGCGGATTTTGACGCCCTGATCCTGGGCTGGCAAATGGGAATCGACCCGGATCTATATCAGATATGGCATTCAAGCCAGACAAATCCGTATCAGCTCAACTTTGTAAGTTTCAAAAACAAAAAAGCCGACGATCTCATCATAAAAATCCGGCAGGAATATGATCACAACCGTCAGGTCCAATACTGCCACAGGCTTCATGAAATTATTGCAAGAGAGCAGCCCTACACGTTTCTTTATGTGGAGAAATGGACAGCCGTTTTAGACAAACGGATCGTTATAAAGGCCATGGATAATGCCGGAAAAATACATTATGAAAAGATAAAACCCACGAAAACCGGAAATTATAGTTTTTATTTTAACAAATGGATAAAGCTTCCGGAGGCCCCCGGCTTTATGGATGAGGGATAGACCATGATATCATTTATCGGACGCAGTGTTGTTCAGAAGATCATTACTTTGTTTTTCGTCTCAATCGTATCTTTTTTGATCATTCATATTGCGCCCGGAAAGCCGAGCCAGGTGGATCCCATGAATCCCAAGTTCACTCCTGAAATGGTGGAACGATTTCAAAAAGAGTTTCATCTGGACAAGCCGCTTCATGTTCAGTATCTTTATTTTTACAAGGCTCTTTTTACCGGGGAAACCGTTTCCTGGAAGGACAATCAATCGGTCCTTAAAAAAATATGGGAACGATTTTTAAACAGTCTGCCCCTGTTTATTGTGGGTACAATTATTACCTGGACCCTTTCTTTTCCTATCGGCATCCGATCGGCCATTTTCAGGGGTCAATTCTATGATCGGAGCGCCACATTTTTATCGTATCTTCTGATTTCCATTCCCGGTTTCTTTTTTGCTTACGTGTTGATTATTTTCGTGGTGAACCAATTCCATGTTCCGGTCATCGGCATGGAAACTTTCGGAATCGGAGACGGTGCTTCCCTGCCGTACATATTCATGGACAGGATCTGGCATCTGCTCCTCCCTTCCGTGCTGGGCGCCACCGGAGGAATAGCCGTCCTTTCCCGGTATGTACGAAGCCAAATGCTCGAAGTGGAAGGCCAGGATTATATTCGTACGGCCTGGGCCAAAGGACTTCCAGCGGAACAGGTCCACTATAAGCATGCGCTGCGAAATGCCCTGCTTCCTTTTGTAACCATGTTCGGACTTATATTACCGGGCCTGATCGGAGGCTCGGTGATCATCGAATCGATATTTTCCTGGCCGGGAATGGGACGGATGGCCTATGAGGCGATTCTGGCCAGAGATTACCCGGTTATTCTGACCGTTAATTTTGTTTCAGCCGTCCTGGTATTGGCCGGCACTTTTATTTCAGATCTTCTTTACCTGGCTGTGGATCCAAGGATACGTCTGTAATGAACATAGAAGAAAAAGCATTTAATGAAAATTTTCAATTGGAAACGCCTCTGGCGCCGAAACGGACCCGGCTCCAGGAATTCTGGCGTCTTTTCAGGCAAAACCGGCTGGCCATCCTGGGGCTCTTTATTTTCATCCTTTTCTTCTGCTGCGCAATTTTGGGTCTGGTTATGACTTCCGGACCGGACCCTTTATTGGATCCCGCCATGATCCGTCTTCAAGAAAAGCTACGTCCACCCCTTGCGAAGCCGAATCTTGATTCGTTGCGGCGTGAAGAGATTCCATACCTGAGGCTTTACCTGATGGGAACCGATGATCTGGGACGGGATGTTTTTGCAAGAATGCTTCAGGGCGCCTGGGTTTCTCTAACCGTTGGTTTTGTGGCCGTGGGGATATCTGTACTCATCGGTATATTCATGGGCGGAATAGCGGGATATTTTGGGCAACACCATATCAGGGTCGATCATGTTCTAGTGATGCTTGTTTTGATTTCCGGCGCAGCCCTGGTAACGGCCAATTTTATCCGTTCCGGTGCGGTGCTTTTATGTCTCACTCCGGCATACATTTTTTATTTTATTTGGACCCAAAACAGATCAAGGGAAAAAACGTTGCCCTTATGGGCGAAAGTTTTCCGTAAAAACGCCGTCTCCATTGACACACTGATCATGCGACTCGTTGATATTATGCTCTGTTTTCCGAGTTTTTTTCTGATTCTGACGGTGGTAGCGCTTCTCCCTGCAAGCATTTATAATATTATGATCGTTATCGGGTTGACCAGCTGGATGGGAACTACGCGTTTTGTCCGGGCTGAATTTCTCTCGTTAAGAGAACAGGATTTTGTGGCGGCGGTAAAGACGCTCGGTGCCGGCAACTTCAGGATCATTTTTCGCCACATGATGCCCAATGCCGTTGCGCCGGTGCTGGTCTCCGCTACCATCGGTATTGCTATGGCCATCTTAACGGAAGCCGGCTTGAGCTTTCTGGGATTCGGCGTGCCGCCCCCCCACGCCACCTGGGGAAACATCCTTTCAGACGGCAAGAATTTCATCTTCGATGCACCCTGGCTTACCTTCATACCGGGCATTGCAATTCTTATTGTGGTACTGTCTTTTAACCTTTTTGGTGAAGGTCTCAGGGATGTATTGAACCCAAGACTCAGGGAAAGACACTGAAAAACTAGAATATCGCCATCTATATTTTTCAAACATAACTTTTTCTAATGCTTACAGAATCAATTTACACACAAAAAAGTGCCTAACAGTGAGCTAAAGTGCCTAAAAATTAAAAAAAGTTCCAAAATGACAGATAACAAGAGTTTGATTTCAGTCCAGGATTTAAAAGTGTATTTTCGATCCGGCCACGACTGTGCCCGCGCCGTTGATGGTATTAGTTTTGAGATCGGGCAAGAAGAAACCGTCTGTCTGGTGGGGGAATCCGGATGTGGAAAGACGGTTTCCGCACTCAGCATACTCGGTCTCATCCAGACCCCCCCCGGTGAAATAGCAGGGGGTCGAATTCTGTTCCAGGGTAAAAACCTGCTGGAGCTCGACGAAGAACATATGCAAAAGATTCGCGGAAACGGTATTGCCATGGTATTTCAGGAACCGCTGACATCCCTGAATCCCGTTTTTACCATAGAAGATCAGATCGGCGAGGCGATCCGCATCCATAAACACATAGGGGCCGGAGAATTGCGGGACCGCTGTATTCAGCTTTTAAAAGACGTGGGTATCCCCTCCCCTGTGCAGCGACTTAAAGATTATCCCCATCAGCTCAGCGGCGGGCAGAGACAACGGGTCATGATTGCCATGGCGCTGGCATGTGATCCGGATCTGATTATCGCCGATGAACCCACCACCGCCCTGGATGTGACCGTACAAGCTCAAATCTTGCAGCGGCTTAAATCCATTCAGGAAACACGATCCATGTCCGTACTATATATTACCCATGATCTCGGCGTCGTGGCGAATATTGCCGACCGGGTTTATGTCATGTATTCCGGTATCATCACGGAACAGGGAAATACGGCCCAGATTTTTCATAATGCCCGGCACCCGTATACCCAGGGGCTCCTTGCGTCGCTTCCCAGCCGATCAAAACGGGGGAAAAGGCTTTTCAGCATCCCCGGAACGGTGCCCAACCCGGCCTACAAGCCTGCGGGCTGTCCCTTTCATCCCAGATGTCCCCATGCCATCCCGACCTGTGGCAAAGAATATCCCAAGATGTGTGATTACGGCCAGGAACACCTGGCCCGCTGCCCCGTCCTGTTTGAAAGGGAAGACGGATACAAATAAATGAAATCCAAGAGTAAAAATAAACAGATGATCCTTCGCGTACAAAATCTGAAAAAATATTTTCCCATACGCAGAGGTTTTTTTCAGAAAATCGACGGATGGGTTCAAGCGGTTGATGACGTGAGTCTTGAAATCGAACAGGGAAAAACCCTGGGTCTGGTGGGAGAGAGCGGCTGCGGAAAAACAACCGTTGCCAGACTCATTTTGAAACTTTTGGAGCCGGATCACGGAAACATCATCTTTCGGGGGATAGATATCGGTAAATTTACCGAAAAAGATATGAAGCCCCTTCGAAAAGAGATTCAAATCGTTTTTCAGGACCCCTTCGGATCATTGAATCCCCGGATGACCACGGGTTTGTCCATTGAGGAAGGGCTGCGGATTCTGGGTATCAAAAGGGGCAAAAGGCGAAAAGAGCGCCTTGAAGAACTCCTTAAAATGGTGGGAATGTCTCCGGACACCGCAGATCGATATCCCCATGAATTCAGCGGCGGACAGCGCCAGCGCATTTGCATCGCACGTGCCCTGAGCGTGGACCCCTCACTGGTCGTCTGTGATGAGCCGATCTCGGCTCTGGATGTATCCATACAGGCCCAGATCATTAATCTTTTAAAAGATCTTCAGGATCGCCTGGGATTAAGCTATCTTTTCATTTCTCACGATCTTAATGTGGTGAGTTATCTGTGCAGCACGATTTCTGTCATGTACAAAGGCCAGATCATGGAGTCCGCACCCGCGGAGGAGCTTTTTGAAAATCCCCGTCACCCCTACACCCTGTCACTGATTTCGGCGATTCCTGATCCCGCGCCGGGGGTAAGACAAAAAATAGAGATCCTGGAACCGGATCTTTCTGATTCTCTGATCACATCCAAAGGATGCCGTTTTCAGGGAAGGTGTCCCGTGGAGGAACCTTGTTGTCTGGAAGAAAAAATTGGTTTTGAAAAAGTCGGAGAAAAACACTTTGTAAGATGCTGGAAGGCTGTGGAAAAGTAAAAACCCTGGCCCAGAAATGAATGATAAGAACACGCTTTTTGAGATCGGGTAAAGTGAAGTAGATTGAAAAATTATGATTGTGTATGAAACTCATACAAACCTCAACATATGGAAGTCCATTGTTTGCGGTGGCAATTAAAACTTCCATAAAACCTTGTGCCGGAATAATTGCTATAGTGCTTTTGTATCAATGGCCGGGGAAACAGTAAACATGCCGTTTTCATGGAAACAACCGTCGGAAATGAAAACATGCAGGTGAGGATGAAACCCTAAAAAATCACCTAAGGATTGAATGGCTATAACAGCTCCGGAAACCGATTTCTTCTCCATAACTGCCTTTTTGAATTAAAGATTTAGCGCCTCCCAATCGAGAACACTTAAAACGAGAATTGATTTGATTTTCGACAGTATTAATAGCAAGGAGATACGCAAAAATTGTGCAAAACTAATAGGTTGTAGCATATTCGACTGAATATCAAATATTTAAATAAATTGTCGGGTAAAAACAGGTAAGATAATTAACAAAAAAACCAAGATACCCTGAGTTATGCATACATTGCAGTAGTACAATCCGCAATAATAAAAGGCAGAGCCAAAGAATGACTCTGCCCTTATTTTATGGAGCAGGACAATCCGTCCGGCCCCAATCCTCTCCGAATAGCAACCAATCCTGCATGTCACATTTGCCGTCATCGTTCAGATCGCATTCGCAATCCACTCCCGCTTCATTGCAATCCGTACAACCCCAATCCTCTCCAAATAAGAGCCAATCCTGCATGTCACATTTTCCGTCACCGTTAATGTCGCACTCGCAGATTAATGGCAGTTGACAGCTTTCCCAGTCACCGCCAATTTGTTTGGTGTTGAGGAAATCACGCAAAGCTGCATTGTCGGTACAAAGATAATTATTGCAGAAATCACTTTTATTATCTAACAACCATGTTAAATTCATCAGCTCAATAGGAAGAGGGCCGTTCAGTTGATTGTTGTTGAGTAAAAGGTATTGCAGGTAGGTGAAGCTGCCCAGTTCGGGTGGTATGCTTCCGGTAAGTTGGTTGTTGCTCAAAATGAGCCTTCGCAAATTGGTGAGGTTACCAAGCTCGGGCGAAATGCTTTCGGTCAGTTGGTTGTTGTTCAGCCAGAGCCCTGTCAGGTGTATGAGGTTTCCCAACTCGGACGGTATGCTCCCCGTAAGTCGGTTGTTATCCAGAGTAAGCATTCCCAAATTGGTGAGATTGCCCAGCTCGGGCGGTATGCTCCCCGTCAGTTGGTTGGAGCTCAGGATGAGGTCTTCCAGGTTGGTGAGATTGCACAGCTCAGACGGTATGATACCGGTCAGTTGGTTGTTGTTCAGAATGAGCGCCCTCAGATTGGTGAGATTGCACAGCTCAGGCGGTATGATACTGGTCAGTTGGTTGACACCCAGCCTTAGGGAGTCCAAATTGGTGAGGTTTCCCAGATCGGGCGGTATGCTTCCCGTCAGTTGGTTGTAGGACAGGTTGAGAAATTCTAGTTTGGTGAGGTTTCCCAGCTCGAGAGGGATGCTCCCGCTCAGTTGGTTGGAATATATCCCAAGATATTCCAGGTTAGTGAGGTTTCCCAGCTCAGGCGGTATGGTCCCGGTCAGTTCGTTATAGTGCAGATCGAGTTCTACCAGCTTGGTAAGATTGCCCAGTTCTGGAGGTATAATACCGGTCAGTTGGTTTAGGTGTAGATCGAGTTCTGGCAGGTTAGTGAGGTTGCCCAATTCGGGCGGTATAATACCTGTCAGTTGGTTGGAGTACAGCCATAACTGAACAAGCTTGGACAGGTTGCCCAGTTCTGGAGGTATGATACCTGTCAAGTGGTTAAGGTGTAGATCGAGTTCTACCAGGTTAGTGAGGTTTCCCAGCTCCGGTGGTATGCTCCCGGTCAATTGGTTGACGCACAGGTTTAGTTCTACCAGCTTGGTAAGGTTGCCCAGTTCGGACGGTATAGTCCCGGTTAGTTGGTTTGATTGTAGGTAGAGGTATTCTAGGTTGGTGAAGTTTCCCAGCTCCGACGGAATGCTCCCGGTCAGTTGTTTGCGATACAGGCTCAGTGTTTGCACATGGTCAGCATAAACATAAACCCCGTACCATGAGCTCTCAGTGCCCGGCATAGCGAAGCCATCTGAATGGAGCGGAGGAGTTTTCCAGCCACTGTTGTCGGTCCAACTGTCACCATTTGTGCTATTATAAAGGGCAATCAAAGCTGCACGCTCTATAGCAGGGATGGCGGCTTGCGCCGAGCTCACTCCCAGAATCCCGCTAATCATCAATCCCAAAAAACCCAACATAATGATTTTCTTCATGGTATGCTCCTTTCATCGTCAATAAAAAAGTCTTAAACACATTGTTTTGCTCAGGCAGATTAACGCAAAGAAAAATTTATCTTCTAACGCTTGTGCGTCAATTATCTAATGCCCTATC
>Ga0272444_10003302_pt1 | contig 14592 bp, 16 predicted proteins | sample SSMForm13_FD_201033 | JGI IMG/M metagenome (GOLD analysis project Ga0272444, IMG submission 201033) | Marine sediment archaeal communities from Little Sippewissett salt marsh, Falmouth, MA, United States - SSM-Form-13 | ecosystem: Environmental > Aquatic > Marine > Wetlands > Sediment ...
AAAAACTGGCCGGGTTGAAAACATAGTTGAAATACCGTGCCGCGGTGACCAGTTCCACCCGGGAAACACCGCCGCTGCCGGAGCCGGCGAGCACCCTGTCGAGTTTCTCACGGATGGAACCGGGTTCCGGAAGGAGATAATCCTTGTCGTGGATGGACACCGGCCGGATCCGGTTGTACCCGAAGAGAGGGGTCTTCCGGTCGAGTTCGGCAAGTTCCTCAAGATCAAAGACATACATGTAAAGAGGGTATTCGAACCGGTTCTTGACCGGCCAGGCCCTGGAATGCATGACCTTTCCCGTGAAGATCTTCGAGTTCACAACCTGGCCCCGAAAGCCTGCCCCACGGCTACAGCGGACCGGACCGCATCCTCGTGGAACCCGTACCCGAAATAACTGCCGCAAAAATATGTGCCCCTTTTTCCGTTGAGTGACGGAAGTTCGGCCTGGGTGGCCAGGGACTTTAAGGAATACAGTGGATGTTTATAGGTCATTGCAGCGATCCGGGAACCCCCTGCGACGGGCCGGGGCGTGTTGAGGGTGACACAGTAGCGCTTTTTGGTTTCAAGTCCCTGAAGTATGTTCATGTAATAGGTCACAAAGACTGGAGCCTGGCCATCGCCGAGGTTTTCGCGGGTATAGTTCCAGCACGACCAGGCTCTCCTGGAGGGAGGAAGAAAAGTTGTGTCGGTGTGGAGGATCGTCTCGTTGGCCTGGTACTTCCATGCCCCCAGAAGCCTTTTCTCCTCCTCAGAGGGATCCGCCAGCAGGCTGAGGGCCTCGTCGGCATGCGCGGCGATCACCGCCTTGTCGAAGAGAAAGCTCTCCCCTTTTTCTGTCCGCAAGGTCACTCCGGAGGCATCCCTCGAGATCTCCCTGATGGCTGTCTGAAGTTTCACCTTTCCCGGAAATTTTTTTAAAAAGGCTTCCACGTACTTCCGGCTTCCTCCGACCACCGTCATCCACTGCGGCCTGTTTTTTAATGAGAGCAGGCCGTGATTGTGGAAAAACCGGAGAAGGGAAACCGCGGGGAAAACCTCGACCTCCTCTGAAGGGGAGGACCAGATGGCCGAGCACATGGGAAAAACGTAGTTTTCGACAAGATCCCTTGAGTATCTGTTGCGGCGAAGATAGTCCCCAAGGGTGGCTTCGCCGATGCTCTGATCCTGTAACGCCTTTTCCCCCTCAAGGCAGAACCGGCCTATTTCGCGCAGCAAACTCCAGTGTGCGGGACGAAAAATATTCCGACGCTGGGCAAAAAAACCGTTGAGGCCCGAGCTTGAATAAAAAAGTCCCGTCCCTGGGCAGTAAACAGAGAAGGACATCCCCGTGTCCCGTGTTTTTACCTCAAGACGTTCAAAAAACGTCCTTAACAGGGGATAGGTACGATCGTTTAAAACGATGAATCCGGTGTCCACCGGCGTACCGGCATCCGGACCTTCCGGGATAATGATGGTGTGGGTGTGTCCGCCGAGGTAATCATTTTTCTCGAAAAGGGTGATCTCGTGATCTTCTTGCAGAAGGTAGGCAGCCACGATCCCTGCAACACCGCCCCCTACAACAGCGACACGCATGCTTCACTCCTTTCGGCCACCGGGCGGGATTCTTTTATTCCCGGGGACGCACTCTTTTTCCTTCCCTTGGGAACCAGGGGAAAAAGGGACTCGTATGCTCCCTGTATTTTTCGAATTCGGCATTCCCCGCATAGCGTTTTTCCAGCATGGGGACGCCGGATACCTTGAGAAGAAGAAAGTCTATGGTCAGAGGGCTCAGGATGGTCCACCATGCGTGCGGGGATCCCAGAGAAACCAGGTAAACCCCCCACCACAGGACCGCCTCGCCGAAATAGTTGGGATGTCTTGAATAACGCCACAGCCCTGTGGTCATGACGCGGCCCTTGTTTGCGGGATTCCTCCGGAAGGCCATGAGCTGCCAGTCCCCGACAGCTTCGAAAAAGATCCCCAAAAACCAGAGGAGCGCCCCGAGCACATCCAGGTAGCCGAGGGATCCCCCTGGGCGTGCAATACCCGTCACAACCGGAGAGGAAACAATCAGTATTACAAAACCCTGGAGCAGAAAAACCTGGAAAAAACTCCGGATCACGAAAGTCTCGCCCCACTGCTCCCTCCATTTCCGGTATCGGGAATCCTCACCCTTCCCGCGCTTCCTGAAAAAGAGATGAACGGCCAGCCGCAATCCCCAGACGGTGACCATGAAAAGAAGCAGCGTCTGCCGCGGATGTTCGGCACCCCAGCGCAGGGTCATCGTCCAGGCCACGGCCGTGAAGACGAGGCCGTAGGCGATGTCCGCTATGCTGTTGTCTTTTAGAACCATCGCCATCACAAACAGGCCGCTCATGAAGATGAGGATGACAACAGCCGCCATGACAAAGGCCCAAACCAAGGGGACACCTCCCCGGGGAAAGGAAAGAACCGGTTTTGTCCAGGTGACTTAAACAAATATAGTTTAACCGTCTTTTCCATGAGGTTCAACGAGTGGATCTGCCATTGGCGGAAACCGGAGACGGGGGACCCGGCGCTGGTGGGAACGAGGCGTCAGAAAAGAATGGCTGATTCGCAGCCTGGTAAAATGAGTGGGAAATGAAAGATGAAAAAGCACCCGGATTTACTGACACTTTCCTTGTCTCCTTCCACATGTCTGCTTACCTTTGGTTTAAAATACCAGACCTCCTTCATAATTTCGGGGAAGCGGGTATAATGCAGCGTGCGGATTTTTCCGGAAGGGAAAGGGACAGGGTGTCCTCAGCGTCTGATCCTTTTTCCGCAAGAAAGGGAGGCAAAACAATGAAAACGGGTTTTTACCTCAAGCTGTACGCGGCAACGGTTCCGGTATTTTTCGCCATCGACATGTTGTGGCTGGGGGTCATCGCGAAGGACTTTTACAGGGAAAGTTTAAGGCACCTGATGAGGCCATCGGTCAACTGGGTCGCGGTCATCGGGTTTTACCTCATGTTCATTGTCGGGATCCTCATCTTTGCGGTGGTGCCGGGACTTCGGAAGGAATCCCTGGCCTGGGCCGTTCTGTACGGAGGGCTGTTCGGTTTTTTCACTTACGCGACTTACGACCTGACCAACCTGGCTACCCTCGTTGGCTGGCCGCTGAAGATGGCGGTTGTGGATATTATCTGGGGAACCGTCCTGTGCGGCGTCGTGTCCGCTGTCAGCTATTTCATGGGAAGAAGTTTTCTTTAAAGGAGCGATAATTGACCAGGTTCAGGAAAGGGGCGATCACCTGCCCATGCTGCCAGGAAAGATACTGGACTGAAATCATCTTCTCCACCATCTGGTCTGGAGACGTCTCATCGGATCTTCTCCGGTACTCCATGGGCAAGATGCCCATTAATTACCTCGTCCACACCTGCCCTGAATGCGGCTGGTCCGGAAAGGGGGAATTTCCCGAACCTGAACCCGAAAAGGTCCGGCTTTTCATCCGCGAAAACATCACCCCCCTTCTGGATAAGGATCCCGTGCCGCCATGGAGACGATGGGAATTTTTCTCCTGGATAAGGGGAGCGGCAGGGGGGACAGACCTCGAACTGGGGGAAAATCTTCTCATTGCCTCTCAGTGCGCGCGCCTGGGGCAGGAGGCTCAGGAGGAAGAACGGCTTCGCAGACAGTCCATCGTGCATTTCCAGGAAGCATTAAAGAAGGGGGAAGTACCCGAGGATTCCTTATACAAGATCAACTACCTGGTGGGGGAGCTCTACAGGCGGTCCGGAGATGCCTGGAAGGCCAGTGAGTGGTTCGAGAAAGTCCTGAAACTGGACTTTGACCACCCAACGAGGAGTTTCTTTACGGATCTTGCACGCCGCCAGTTGAATAATCCCCGTGATATGGTCGGCGAGGAACAAAAAGAGGAAAGACAGATGATCCAAAAAAGAAAACTGCCGGGGTTTCTCGCGCGCCTGCTTCCAGGAAAAAAACCGAATTGACCTGCCGTCGGACGAAGCAGAAGGAATGTTGAAAGGAGTAAATTGATGAGCGGTTCAAATCAGAATATCGTCGAGGACTACATCCGCAGATACAACCTGAAAGACACCGAGGGAATGCTGGCCCTCTTTTCTGAAGATGTCGTCTTCGAATCCATCAGCAGCGCTACAGGGATCATCAGTGTCGAGGGTAAGGAAAAATTCCGCTTGCTGATCAGCAAAACCGCGGAGATCTTCAAGGTGAGGCGGCAAACTCCCCTGACCCTGGTCCTGGATCGTACCACCGCTGCCATGGAGTCAAAGTACTGGTGCGTCCTGGCCATGGATCTGCCCGACGGGAAAAAGGAGGGGGAGGAAGTTCAATTCCGAGGCGCCTCCTTTTTCACCTTCGGGGACGGCCTCATCGTCAAAATGACGGAATACCTGTGAGGACCTTGCGTCCAACGTCTAACGTCCAACGTCCAACAGGAAAAAACAGTAACAAGTGGCAGGTGGAAAGTGGAAGGAAGTCCGCAACTTGCAGCCTATGACTTTGGCCTCGTTACTTGCCGCTCTTTGGTCTTTGGGCATTGGGCTGAACCTTCGTCCAACGTCCAAGGAAAGATCAGTTCAGAGTCCAGAGTCCAGAGTCCAGAGTCCAGAGAAAAGGAATGGTTCTTGTGCACCGGTGCACCCGTGCACATGTGCACTTAATCCTCAATTCTCAATCCTCAATCCTTATGCACCAGTGCACAGGTGCACTCTTGCACTCTTGCACTCAAATCCCTATTCCATCTCCACTAACCGGATGATCTTTTCTCTCTTTATTTCATCCACTATCCACCGGCAGGCGTCAAAAGCAGGACCCCGGGTGACGGCAGAGGCGAGGACAACAAGGAGGTACTCCCCGGGAAGGGCCCTTCCGAGACGGTGATGGACCTGGACCCTGTTGATCCTGAAGCGCTTACCAGCCTCTTTTCCGATCCTGGACAGCCCTTCCCCGGGGTTGTCGACGCACGGCTCTAAAAAGACATGAGTCATTCCGGCCTTGACTTTCCCAGGCAGTTTGACCCGGCCCGCGTGAATCACCACGGTCCCCGTAGCCGGATCTTCCTTACTGCAATAGGATCCAAGGATCTCGGTTAAAGGTATTTCAAGTTCCCAGGTTTTCGCTTCCACGAAGGCTTCTCCTTATTAAATTAATCCCGAAAAATCTGTGGTTATCGTACCACGGTCAGACATATGAGAGCCATGGCCAAGAAAAGAATGCATATTGAAGCCTCCTGTGGTGTTGCATTTTGCACCTACGATGTTTACGATTACATAAGGAGTGTCAACCAAACCATGAAAAGAAAGACCGACAATATTCTTACACCCGAGGAAACCTCCGTGATCCTCGACTCCATTGCCGACGGCGTTTTTACCGTGGATGAAAATTTCACTATCACGTCTTTTAACCAGGCAGCCGAGTCGATCACCGGCGTCCCCCGTGAGGAAGCCCTGGGAAAATCCTGCTGCGAAGTCTTCAAGGCCGACATCTGCGAAGGTGACTGCGCGCTGAGACACACCACCGATACAGGAAAGCCCGTCATCAACCGGTCCATCTCCATTCTCAACGCCGAGGGGGCGCGGATCCCTATCAGCGTGAGCACCGCCTTGCTCAAGGATAAACGGGGACGGATCATGGGAGGGGTCGAGACCTTCCGGGATCTCTCGGTGGTCGAGGCCCTTCGCCAGGAGGTTGAGGGACGGCACCGGCTGGCGGACATGATCTCCCGCAGCGAGAGAATGCGAGAGATCTTCAGCATCCTGCCCGATATTGCCGAAAGCGGCAGCACGGTTCTCATCGAAGGAGAAAGCGGAACCGGAAAAGAGCTCCTCGCCCGGGCCATTCATGATCTGAGTCTCCGGAAAAAAGGCCCCATGGTCGCCATCAACTGCGGGGCCATTCCCGATACCTTGCTGGAATCCGAACTTTTCGGGCATGTCGCCGGAGCCTTCACAGACGCCAGGAAAGACAAACGGGGGAAATTTGCCGCCGCGAAGGGAGGAACCCTTTTCCTTGATGAGATCGCGGATGTCTCGCCTGCCCTCCAGGTCCGCCTTCTGCGTGTTCTCCAGGAAAAGCAGTACGAGCCTCTGGGATCGGATCGGACCGTTCAGGCCGACGTGCGGGTCATCGCCGCCGCCAACCGTGACTTGGCCGCCCAGGTCCGGGAGGGCCGGTTCCGGAGCGATCTTTTTTACCGGATCAACGTCATCAAACTCAATCTGCCACCCCTCAGGGAGCGAAAGGAAGATATCCCGCTCCTTGTGGACCACATCATTAACAGGATGAATCTTGTCCGGAACAAGGACATCACCGGTGTGAGCCTGGCCGTCCAGGAAGAATTCTTCCGCCATGACTGGCCTGGAAACATAAGAGAGCTGGAAAACGCCCTCGAACACGCTTTTATCCTTTGTCCTGGAGGGCAGATCCAGCTCCGGCATCTCCCGGAAACCTTTTCCGGGGGCGAGAAAAATCTCTTTCCCGGAGGCGGAGGAGTCGCCTCCGGGAACACTCTTGAGGACATGGAGGCCCTGGCGATTCAGGACGCTCTTTTAAAAAACAGGTGGAACCGGACGGCCACGGCCAGGGAACTGGGGATCAACAAGACCACCTTGTGGCGAAAATGCAAACGTTTCGGCATTGTCTCTCCCGACAAGGCGGAAAAATAGTGCATTTTGCAATATTTATGGGTCCGTAAAGATGCATTTAGAAATAAACGGCAGGCAGTTCGTTTCCCTTTCATCTTTTCTCTCTTAGGGGAATTTTCCATCAAATTCAGTAGGTTGAGGAATTTTAACCCTGCGGTGGCAACCTTGGCAGGCATTTTGCCTTAATGGACATATGAAGATTGCGATTCCCGAATTCAACGGCCGGGTGTCTCCCGTCCTGGATTTTTCAAAACGGCTGTTAGTTGTTGAAATCACCGCCGACAGCCGGTCGGAACAATCCCCTGCGGACTGGTCGGAAACACCCCTGCCGGAGAGGGCCAGGCGGTTAAAGGAATTGAAGATCGATGCCCTGCTTTGCGGCGGGGTATCATGCGAACTCGCCGCTGAGATTGCAATGGAGGGGATCCGGGTATTTCCCTGGATCTCGGGGGAAATACCGGAAGTCATCAGTGCCTTTCTCGCCGACAGGCTCCCCGATCCCAGAATGACCATGCCGGGCTGTCCGAGAGGACGGGGTCCCGGGGACCGCTGGCCGCGAGGCTGGGGTGCCTGCAGGGGCCGGGGTGGCGGGCCCAGGTGGAGGTAACCGCCACCTTTTCGTGCCGGGAGGATCCGGGAAACACTTTTGTCAGAAACCGGGATCGCCAGGGGAATGGAAAATTAGGCCAGAATCTGTCCCGGTGACTCCGGTGGTCGGATTTTTCGTCCCGAATCGACCGGGTCGGCCCTTTCTTCAAAGTCTTTTTGACTGCCCGCCGGATCAGAAGCGCTCTCTTTTTTTTGACAAAGACCAGGAGGATATGAGATGCCATCACGCGACGGAACGGGAACCTTTCCCGACAGAGGAAAGGAACAGGAAAGAGATACCGGATCTCGCGCGGAAATAGGACCTTCCGGGGAATGTGTTTGCCCGGACTGTGGGCGCTCTTTTCCCCATCGAAGAGGAGTTCCCTGCACAAAGGTAATCTGCCCGAGGTGCGGCCGCTCCATGGTAAGGAAGTGACCGCAGGGGAGTTCTTTTCCGGCCACCAGGTCAATCCCCGGTACCGGGCTTTTCGAGGGTCTTAGAGGCAAAAAGGAGGAATCAGGAATGAAGATCGCAATCACCTCAACGGGTCCGGAAATGGACAGTCCTGTGGATGAGCGGTTCGGAAGATCCCGGTATCTGGTCATTGCGGATCTGGAAACCGGGGATTTCGAAGCGGTGGACAACCGGGCAAACATGGAAGCTGCCCAGGGCGCTGGAGTTCAGGCGGCTCAGGAAATCGTTTCCCGGGGAGTCAACTGGCTGCTCACCGGCCACGTGGGACCCAAGGCTTTTCAGGCGCTGAGCGTGGGAGGGGTATCCATGGGAGTCGGGGCCTCCGGGACAGTGAGGGAAACCATTCATCGCTTCAAATCCGGCGGATTTGCTCAGGCTGAAACAACGGATGTCAGAAAAAGTACCAAGTGGGGCTGAGGAAGAGTCCCTTTACGATCCCCGGATTTTCCGGATTTAAAAAAAGGAGAACAACATCAAGATGGAAAACGAGAAAACGCTTCAACGTGTCGCCATTCCTTCCATGTGGCCGGGTGGACTTGAATCAGCGCGCAGCGGCCATTTCGGGCATTGCGATTGCTTTACCCTGGTCGACCTCGATGAAAATGGCATTGTTGAGGTCCGGGTCGTACCCAATCCGCCCCATCAGCAGGGGGGCTGCCTGGCCCCGGTCCAGCTTCTTCAGGGCCATGAGGCTCATGCCATCATCGTCCACGGGATCGGCATGAGGCCTCTCGTCGGGTTTAAACAGGCGGGAATCCAGGTTTACCAGGGGGAAGGAACCGGAGTCAGGGAAGCAGTCAGGGCTTTCCTGTCTAACGAGGTCATCGCCATGAATGAATCCATGGCCTGCGGGGGAGATGCCTGAGTGCAGCTCTTCTCACCTATCCGGCTCCAAATGGAAGGGCTTGATGAGGATGCGGTTCGCAGAGGATGCTGCGAAGCTTTCCGGCAAAGACCCGCTCCCTGGGGCTTCCAATGAAAAAAACAGGCCGCATATACGGACCGGTACCCAGCAGGAGGCTCGGCTTTTCCCTCGGGGTTGACCTGATCCCCTTTAAAACCTGCCCCCTCGACTGCATCTACTGCCAGCTGGGGCGAACAACCCACCCGACCATTAAGAGGGCGGATTATGTCCCGGTTCCGGAAGTGCTCGGGGAACTCCAGCAGGTCCTCCGGGAGGTACCGGCCCCGGATTTTATCACCCTCTCGGGATCCGGCGAGCCGACTCTGCATTCGGGAATCGGAGAGATCGTTGCCGGGATCAGGAAGATGAGCCAGGTTCCCATTGCCATTCTGACCAACGGGGTCCTCCTAGGAGACAAGGAGGTCCGCGACGCCTGCTCTCGCGCGGACGTCGTGATTCCAAGCCTCGACGCGGGTGATGAGGCGGCCTATCTCCGGGTGAACCGGCCCATCCCCGGTCTGACTCTTCGGTCCCTGGTGGATGGCATCCGGGATTTTCGGAAAGGTTTTTCAGGCGAGGTCTGGCTGGAGGTCATGATCCTGGACGGGATCACGGACAGTGATGCCGAGGTAAAAAAGATCGCCCGCTATGCCCGGGAGATCCGTCCCCATAGAATCCACTTGAATACCGCCGTGAGGCCCGCGGCGGAAGAGTCGGCCCGCCCCGTTTCTTTTTCGGCGCTGGACCGGATCGCCGGACTCTTTACTCCCCAGGCCGAGATAATCCTCGAACTGCCCCCCGGGGAAGAAGGTCCGTCCATCCCGATGGAAAAGGTTATGGAGACTCTTGAAAGAAGACCCTGCACCGTGGAGGATATTGCCGCCATTTCTGGTCTTTCCCCGGTCCAGGTTGTAAAGATCCTCGAGGAGATGTTGCGGGAAAACAAACTTGAAAAAACCCGGATGGCGGGCAGCAACTTCTACGCCGCGACGCCGGTTAAGGCTAACTAAAAAGGAAAGGAGAAAGGGTTACATGTCTGCGCAAAATACCGACCACGAAAAGGGATCCGACCAGGGAAAAGGGAAAGGTCCGGATCTTTTCCAAAAAGGGGAAGAGATCCAGGCCATGAGAGAAAACATGGCCGGGATCCGGAACGTCATGATCGTTCTAAGCGGAAAGGGCGGTGTCGGGAAATCGACCATGGCTGTGAACCTGGCCACGGCCCTGACCCTGCAGGGATACAAGGTAGGTCTATTAGACATCGATTTCCATGGTCCGACGGTCCCGACAATGCTGGGCCTGGTCGGGCAGCCGGCCGTGCAGGGGGAAAACGAGAAGATCAGCCCGGTGGTCACGGAGTGGGGGTTGAAAGTGATCTCCCTCGCCTTTTTCCTGAGGGACCAGGATGACGCGGTTATCTGGAGGGGGCCGATGAAAACCGGGGTGATCAAGCAGCTTCTCAGGGAAGTGGCCTGGGGGAAGCTGGACTACCTTCTTATCGATTGCCCCCCGGGAACGGGAGATGAGCCACTGTCCATCATCCAGATGGTGGAGGGACAAAAAGGGGCGGTGGTCGTCACGGCTCCCCAGGAGGTCTCCCTGGCCGCGGTCAGGAAATCGGTGTCCTTTTGCAGGAGTATGGATCTCCCCATCCTGGGGATCGTGGAAAACATGAGTGGCTTCCTGTGCCCCCACTGCCAAAAGATCAGCGACCCCGTCGGAAAAGATGCGGTGGAAGAAATGGCCAAAAAAGAAGGAATCACCCTCCTCGGCAAGATTCCCGTCCTCATGGACATCAGTTCCTCGGGAGACGAGGGGTCGCCCATCGCCCTCCGGCAGGACCACCGCGCAGGCAGGATCTTCCTGGAAATGGCCCAGCTTCTCTCCGAAAAGATGCCCGGCTGGGAGGAAAAGGAAGCGGCGGGGGAATAGGAAGTGTTCAACGGGACGAAGGAACGACCGGACGACAACACGACTAAACGAACTAGCGACAGGACGATTTGACGACAAAAGGAACCAACGACCCGGGAAACTAACGATCCAAGGGAAAAACATGGCGGGCCTTCGTTCAGTCCTTATTTACTCCCTTCGTCGAGCCTTTCCTCGCCCAGTCGCTCTCTCGTTGGGTCGTCCCCTCCTCCCGTCGTCAGATCGCTGGATCGTTCCCTCGTTCATTTCTATGGCCGTCCAGTCGTATGGTCGTCCAGTCGTAGGGTCGTTCAGTCGTTCTTCTTTAGAAGCCAGATAGCGGGGACAGTGGAGGTTTTCAATACCTCGCACATTTGTTCCTGGACCAGCAGGTGTTCCCGGAGCCGCGGCTCGAGTTCAGGGTGGTTCCGGGAGATCCTGTCCGCACCCTGTTGAAGGGCACCCAGGTAATCCCGGTACAGGGCTGCGATCCGCTCCTTCGGGATCACCAATTCCTGGAGAATGATATCGCCCCATGAAGCGAGCTGGCGAAGGGCTTCGTCACGAGTCGGGCAGTGCTCAAGATGGGGAATTGTACGGGCATTTCCCTTCCGATAAGCGTCGGCTATGACCATTTTCCCTCCGGGGGCGACCTGTCTTCGAAGACCGCCAACTGCAGCCTGAAGATCCCCGAGGGCATCTCCGACCCAGATGAGGATCGCCACGTCAAAGCTGCCGGTTTTCCTCGCCCTTTCCCGGATATCCTCCCGCATGAAACGGCAGTGCCCCTCCACTCCTTTTTCTCTGGCTATTTCCCGGGCTTTTTCGACAAAGGGCGTGAAAAGGTCGATCCCGGTGACCCTTAAACCCAGTTCCAGGGCCAGATGAATGGCAACAGCGCCTTTTCCACAGCCCAGGTCCAGGACACTGGAGCTGTCAGGGGGAAGGTCAAGGGGCCTTATGAGGCCGACGACCAGGTCCGGGGGAACCCCCAGAGACCAGAGGTCCCCCAGGAGTTCAGGGACATGGGGGAGGAGGTCGGGATGGATACCGAAAATGCGGGCCAGTTCTTCAATCTCCTTGCCTTTCATGCTGAAAGTATAATCTTTAGCTTCGGATCGGCGACAGAAAATATCCCTTTAGACAGGTTTTCCGGTTATTTTTCCCCCTTTTTATCCAAACCATCGCCTTGATTATCCTTTACGAGACCGTATACACTTATTTGAATTGGGCAAAAAATGCTTCCTTCTTCAGGTAACCTTTAACACGGGAGGAGAAAATGGCACCCACAGCAAAGGGAATAGACCGTCTGAAAAAAGCCCTGCGTCTTAGCACCCCCATCATCGCCCTTTACGACACCGAGCCGGATGAATCCTTTGCGCCCATGGTGGAGGCGAAGGGGCGTGCGTGTTCTTTCGTTTTTTACAAAAACTGGATGAAAGGGGAGACCCTCGTGGTCAGGCGCGGGGAGGAGGGGGAAGCCTTCATGAATCCGCGCCACGGCTGTCCCGGTCTCCAGTCCCACTTCGGTTTCAGGAAGGGATACCCTCCCTGGATGGCAAACTTCCTCACTGACGGGAAGAACGGGGCTCCCATGGGGGAAGGCCTGAAGGCCAGTCCCTCCCTCGCCCAGGAGTGGCTCGACAAGACCAAGTATCCCACCCCTTCCGGGGAAACGGTCCTGTTGGGTCCTCTCCGGCTGGATCATTGGGAACAGGTGCGGACCGTTACCTTTTTCGTGGACCCCGACCGGTTCAGTGCGCTGATGATCCTCGCAGCCTTCTGGTCCTCCGACCCGGACGAGATCCATGCGGCCTTTTCCTCCGGCTGCGGGCTGCTGTGGGAAGTCTTTCACCACCACACCAGGGACCGTGCCGTCATCGGCTGCACGGATATTGCCATGCGCAAATACATTCCTCCCGAGATCCTGTGTCTTTCCGTCACCCCGCAGAGATTTGAACAGATGCTGGATTTTCCCGATGACGCCTTCCTGATGAAATCCTGGTGGAATGAACTGATGGATGCGAGGGAAAGGGGAACACCTGTTACCGAAGACGAATGAGGCCTCCCGTTCGGGAGCACCTGAGGATATAGGGATCCTAAACACCTTTTAATTCAGGAAAAGGAGGGGAAAAATGCTCAAAGGTATTCTGAAAAGCCCGGTCACGCGGTGGACAGTGGGGTATCTGGTCCTTTTCTTCGCGGGAGCCTTTGCTTTCCCCGCGGTTGTCGAGGCCGCTTTCATCAGTTCCCCGGCAGGTCAATTGGAGGGAATGTCCCCCGACACGATTGCCCAGGTCCAGGCTGGCCTCGAGGACGAATATATCGCGGAGCATCTCAGTTCCCTGGGACTTTCGGCTTCAGAGATACAGGAGAGGCTCTCGAACCTGACCGTGGAGGAACGCGAATCCATATTATCCCGGATCGACAGCCTCCAGGCGGGCGGTAACGGCGTCGTGGGGCTCCTCATCATCTGCGTTCTTGTTTTTTTCATCCTGAAGATGACCGACAAGATCTAAGAAGGTAAAAAGGCGGCGGCCCCCAGGGTCGCCGCCTTCGGTTTATCCCTTTTACTGCTGGTAAAGCTCCTGGTAATTTTTATATTTCATTTCTTTTTGCATCTCCTCCTGCTCGGTGGGGGCCATTTCCTCAAGTCTTTCCAGATCCATGGAATAATCCTGGACGCGCTGGGCCTCGGCTTTTACGGCATCGCTCTGGGGAGCCGATTCCAGGGACCCGAGCACCTTCTTGATAATGGAAAGAGCTCCGTCCTTATCACCTTCATCCACTTTCCTTGCCGCCTCGTTCATCATCACGCTGCTCTCGATGACAACATTGGTACCCTTGACTTCGCGATTCAGGTTCTCCCTGTGAACGTCGGGATCCCCCACCACGCTGAGCTTGATCACTCCCGGATCCTGCCTGTCGGCATTACCGGTGACAGAATTCTGGTACCGGAGGCTCACGTCAGCCACGTTAAGGGCCCCGACGCTTTCGGTGGGGACGTTGATCCTCGCCATCAGGGTCCTTGACTCCCCCGCACTCAGATCGCCCAGCCTGATGACGGCGGTATCCTTTTCCATCTTCCAGTGATGCCCCGGCGTCGATTCGAATCGGCATCCACCCAACGGGCGAATGATGATCCGGACCCCGGAAGCAACGGTCCGGGAGGCCATCTGAAACTCCCTTCCCAGCGCTGCCAGGATGTCGCCGGGACGGGAGATGTAGTGATAGGTACCCCCGCCGCTGCAGGCCATGGAACTGAGGAGGTCTTCGTCAAAGTCAAGGCCCATGCCGAAGGTGGATACCGAGATGCCGTCCTCGTACATGGTGCTTGTCCTCTTTTTTAATTGATGGCTGTTCGTCACGCCGACATTGGCAAGACCGTCGGAAAGGAGGATAACGCGATTGACGTAACCTCTCCGGAAGTTTCTCCTCACCTGCCTGAAACCTTCTTCCAGGCCACCTGAAAGATAAGTTCGTCCTTCAGGATACAGCTCATCGATGGCACGATGGAAAACCTCCCTGTTCCTGACCTTCCTGGCGGAAACGGGCACCCGTACCCGGTTGTCGTAGGTCACGATGCTCAGGATGTCCTCAGGGCCCATCCGGTTGACGAACATGTGAGCAGCCTTGATGACGTAACTGATTTTCCCCGAGTCGGCCATGGAACCGCTCCTGTCCAACACGAGGGACAGGTTAAGGGGCGGGCGATCGTCGATGAGGATCTCCTCCGGGGCGATGATTCGGATCTGAATGTTGCTTGTACCGTCGCTGTTGTGAAGAACGGTTGTGTTTTCCGGCCAAACGTCCATGCTCAGTGCGGCGCCGAAAGCCTGCGAGGGAAACACGGCAGCGCAGAGAAAAACCAGGACCAGGGCCGGGACTGCGAGGGAGATTCCCGGGAAACAGTGAGCGGTTTTAGCGTTCATGCCTTACCTCCTTTAAAGTGATTCCAGATTTCAAATTCCAGATATAAAACCCCTGTTTCGGAACTTGCCTTTTTTCCCCGCTTGTCTGTGAATACACCCTGAAGAAGGATTTATTCCGGTAAGAGGAGAGTAAGGGCGTAGGGGCGTGAGGGGGTGATGGGT
>Ga0272444_10003303_pt1 | contig 14590 bp, 5 predicted proteins | sample SSMForm13_FD_201033 | JGI IMG/M metagenome (GOLD analysis project Ga0272444, IMG submission 201033) | Marine sediment archaeal communities from Little Sippewissett salt marsh, Falmouth, MA, United States - SSM-Form-13 | ecosystem: Environmental > Aquatic > Marine > Wetlands > Sediment ...
GGCACGACTATATCCCAGAGGCCCTAGCCCGTGGGGCAGCGGCGGTGATGGCCGAGGCCGGCCGGCCCCTCCAGATACCCGTGCCGCTCGTCCAGGTCCCCGACCCCCATGCCGCGCTGGCCGACGTGGCTGCCGCCTTTTACAGCTACCCCGCCCAGGAGCTGCTCGTCGTCGGCGTCACCGGGACCGATGGCAAGACGACAACCTCCTTTTTCATCAGCAGCGTTCTGGAAGCGATCGGCCACACCACCGCACTCTTTGGTACCGTGGATTTCAAGATCGGCCCGCGCCGCTGGGCCAACAAGTCGCGGCAGACGACACCCGAATCGTTGGAAGTGCAGGCCTTTCTGCGGGAAGCTGTGGAGGCCGGCTGCACTGCGGCCGTGCTGGAAAGCTCCTCCCACGGCCTGGCACTGAACCGGCTGGAGCACTGCGCGTACGACGTGGCAGTACTGACCAATGTCACCCACGAGCACCTAGAGCTGCACGGCACAGTCGAGGACTACCGCCTGGCTAAAGCGCGCCTCTTTGACATGCTGGGCGAAGCACTCAAGGTCAGTGCCAATGGCACGTTATACCGCGGGCGGGGTACCGGCGTCGTCAACCTGGACGACCCGCACGCCGCCATGTACGCCGCGCGCACACCTTTTGATCTCTGGACCTATGCGCGGCACCACCCCGAAGCGCGGGTAAGAGCCCGCAAAGTTGTCCCCGGACCAACCGGGACCACCTTTATCGCCGAGACGCCGGCCGGCCCAGTCCCGGTCACCCTGCAGCTGCCAGGGCTGTTCAACGTCTACAACGCCCTGGCGGCGGCCTGCGTTGGATTGGCGTTGGAGGCGACCCCCGAACAGGTCGCCCACGGCCTAGCCACAATGGACGGCGTGACCGGGCGGATGCAGACGGTCGACATGGGCCAGCCCTTTACCGTGCTGGTGGACTATGCCCATACGCCCGAGTCTTTTGAGACGGTGATGGGCATGCTGCGGCCGGTCGTCGCTGGGCGGATGATCGCCGTCTTTGGCAGCGCCGGCGAGCGCGACCGTGAGAAACGGCCGATGCAAGGCGAGGTCGCGGCATGCTACTGCGAGCTCTTGGTCATCACCGACGAGGACCCCCGCCAGGAGAACCGCGAAGCCATCCTGGACGAGATCGCCACCGGCGCTGAGCGATTGGGGAAAAAGCGCGGTGTGGACTACCTGTGCATTGCCGACCGGCGCGAAGCGATGCGGGCCGCCTTCGAACGTGCCCAGCCAGGCGACCTGGTTCTTCTTTTAGGAAAAGGTCACGAGGGCTGCATCTTTTATGCCGACCATACCCTTCCTTGGAATGAGAACGCCGTAGCCCGGGAAGTATTGGGGGAGATGGGGTACGATAAGGAATAAGGCCTGAAGCGTAAAGAGGGGAAATGAATTGCGAGAAGTGAAAAGCGCGGAGTGAGGAGAGAGAAGCACAGAATGAAGCGTGAAGACGTGAAACGTGAGCAGTTACGCTACGCTTTCCTGGTTCTGAAAGAACACCCCTATGGGCGCGTAATGCTGCGCATCCTGCTTGAGCGCGGGTTTGTCCCCACCGCGATCGTGGAAGAGGACTCGCCCCTGGCAGACGAGGAGCGGAGTAAATTCCTGACGCGCATCGCTGGCGCACCACGGGCCCCCACCATCACTAGCCTCACAGCCAGCCGGAACATTCCCCATCACACCGTAGGGAACCACAACGATCCCGCTTGCCTGGACCTCTTGCGGTCGCTGGACCCCGAGATCATTGTTCTGGGTGGCACGCGCATCATCCACCCTCCCCTCCTCACCATCCCCACCTGCGGCACCGTCAATGCCCACCCCGCACTGCTGCCCCTCCTGCGCGGTTCCGCCTCCGTTGGCTGGGCCCTGTACCTGGACCTGCCCATCGGCTGCACAACCCATGTTGTGGAAGAAGGGATCGACAGCGGGCCGATCCTCTTGCAGCGCCGCCTGCCCATCCGAAGCGGTGACACCTACGAGCGTATCGTGCGGCGTATGCTGACGCTAGCGGGCGAGCTGATGGCCGACACGCTGGCCCGCTTTGCGGCCGGCCCGGTGCAAGGAACGCCCCAGGGGCCCGGCGATGAACCCCGGCGGGTCATCCCCCCGGAGCTACTGGAGGAAGGCAAGGCCAGGCTGGCAGAGGAGAGCTACAGCCACTTTAGCGATTGATCTACGATTGAAGATTGGTGATTGGTGATTGGGAAAACCTTGCCTGGAGAGCAGGCGACTACGTAAGTGCAACGACTGAGGAGCCCCCTATGGAAAACACCCCGTTCGAACCTGGCCCTGACTATGCCCGGCGACTGGACGCCGCCGACGAGCTGGCCTCCTTCCGCGAGGCCTTTTGCTTCCCCGAGCCCGACCTGATCTATCTGGACGGCAACTCGCTGGGCCGGCTACCGCATCCCACAGTCAAACGGGTCCATCGCCTGGTCGAGGAAGAATGGGGACACGACCTCATCCGGGGGTGGAACAGCGGCTGGTACGAAGCGCCGGCCCGGGTCGGGGAAAAGATCGCCCAGCTGGTCGGGGCCGGCCCCGGGCAGTTGCTGGTCAGCGACTCGACCTCGGTGAACCTGTTCAAGCTGGTCACTGCAGCGCTCCAGGCCCGACCAGAGCGGTCACGCATCGTCAGCGACACGCTCAACTTTCCCTCGGACCTTTACGTTATTCAAGGCGTGAACCGACTGCTGGGGGGAAAACACACCCTGCACCTGGTGCCCAGCGCCGATGACATCCAAGGCAACGCGGACGGCATACTAAAGGCCATCGACGAGCGCACCGCCCTGGTCACGCTCTCCCACGTCTGCTTCAAGAGTGGCTACCTCTACGACGCCGCCCGCATCACCGCTCGGGCCCACGAGGCCGGTGCACTCGTCCTCTGGGACCTCAGCCATTCCGTGGGCGCCGTGCCGATCGATCTGGACCGCTGGAGTGTAGACCTGGCTGTCGGCTGTACCTACAAGTACCTAAATGGCGGACCTGGCGCGCCGGCCTTCCTCTATGTCAACAAGGAGATCCAGGGCCAGGTCATCTCGCCCATCTGGGGCTGGTTCGGCCAAAAGGAGCCTTTCGCCTTTGACCTGGAATATGAGCCGGCCGGCGGCGTCACCCCATTCCTGGTAGGCAGCCCGCCCATCCTCTCACTGCTGGCGATGGAGGCGGCGCTGGAACCACTACTGGCCGCAGGAATGGAGCGCGTGCGGCACAAATCTGTGCAGTTGACCTCGTATCTGATCGCCCTTTTTGACGAGCTGCTCGCGCCCCTAGGATTTACACTAGGTTCGCCGCGGGATGCCGCCCAGCGCGGGTCGCACGTGAGCATCCGCCACCCCGAGGGCTATCGCATCAGCCGAGTCCTCATCGAGGAAATGAATGTCCTACCCGATTTCCGCACGCCAGACAATATCCGGCTGGGTTTGGCACCGCTCTATAACTCATTCGGCGAAGTGTACGAGGCGGTGGAACGCATCCGGCGGGTGGTGGAGACAGCGCGCTATCTGCAGTATCCGGAGGACCAAAAACCCGTAACGTAAGCAAAGCGCTCAGCGCACCACCAGCGGTAGATAGATCCGCACAAGTGGCGTAGAGGGACGCTCATCCGCCCCGAGGTCGTAACCCGCCCCCATCGGGCGTGGTTGACCATCGATGTCCACCGTAACCCCGGCTGCTATGCCCACGTCGACTGCGGCACTGTTCGCCCCGAGATGATAGTCACCGCTGCCGGGATCGACAAAAGCAGCGTCGCCCCAAAAGTTGGCCGTCCCGGTCATGATCACGCCCGAACCATCCCAATCGACATCGTTGCCCCACAACGTGCCTTCCAGCGTGACGGTGCAGCCGGCGTTGACGGTCAGACCAACCGTGTGGCTGAACAGGATCGTGTTGGTGAATATGACAACGCTGGGCTCGGTCACCTGCGGAACCACGCAGATTCCCTGTCCCGTGTTTTCGGCCACCGTGGTGTGGAGCAGCCGGGGAGAAGAACCGCGAATGAAAAGGCCGCCGCCAGTGCCGCCCGCCTTGTTGCCCACCACGATGTTGTTGATCACTGTCGCCTCACTGCCCGAGTCCAGGAACAATCCGCCGCCGTTCAGGGCCGCACCGTTACCGATAATCACATTGTCCTCCAGCAGGGCGTCGGCCCAATGCAGGTGCAACCCGCCACTGTTCGCCTCAGCCGTATTGGACAGGACCAGGTTTCCAACAATCGTCGCATCACTGGCGTACACGTACAGGCCACCGGCATTTTCATCAGCCTCATTGTGCGCGACCCGGTTGTCCTGAACGGTAGCGTCGCTAAAGTACAAGCCTACCCCGCCGCAGTTACGATCAGCGTGATTGTCCGTGATCACATTCCCGGTTATGGCAACAGGAAAGCTCTGCATCAGCACCAGTCCACCGCCGTCGTAGCCACGGTTGCCGGCGATCGTGTTGCCCGCAATGGTAGCCTGGCTCTGGGAGAAACCCAACCCGCCGCCAAACTTGGCCCGATTGGCCGAAAAGGTGTTGCTAAACACAGCGGCCTGACTGCCATAGCCATACAGCCCGCCGCCCAGGATAGAGACCGTGTTCGAGACCCAGGTGTTCTGTCCCACGGTCGCCTGGGCAAAATTGAACGACAATCCGCCACCCGATTGTGCCGTGTTGGAATAGAAGCTGTTCCCGGTCAAGGTGGTCTGCCCTTCCTCCACGTGCACACCCCCGCCGCGGCCCCACTCGGTGTCGGCGATATTCTCCTCAAAGCTATTGTCCTGTAAAATCACTTCGCCGCCGAAAAAGAACAGGCCGGCCCCTGTGTAGGCCTGGTTGCCCGCAAGCGCATTATCGGCCAACAGCACGCGGATCGCGAGCGGGCCCTGTTCCAGCCGCCCAGCGCGCGCGCCTCCTGTGGAGCGGGGCCCTGTTGACAAGGTAGTACTCACATAAATGCCACCCCCCACATCATGGCGCGCCGCATTGCCTCCCAATCCGACAGCACTGCCCCCGGTGATATGCAACCCCGTGATCGTGCAACTGATGCCTGCAGTGCCGGCCACCCCTCCAGTGGCGACCAAGACCCGTCCCCGCCCTTGGGCATCCAGGGTTGTCGGGTTGGCAATGGGATCTGGGGGATCGGCGAATCCATTGCTGGTAGTATAGCCACCCTGGATGGAGAGACTAGCGGTCAAATAGACCACCTGGGTGATGAATACTGGGCCGGGATAGCCAAGTGGAGACGGCCGGCCGTGTACGTCGCTATAGGTGCCGGCGGCCACCTTGATGGTATCGCCCTCCGCAGCGGCGTCGACAGCGGACTGGATGGTCGTATGATCACAGGCTGGGGGACCGGCCAGACAAACGGTGCGCACGGTCGTGGGGGCAGCATGCCCGACGATCTCGTCTGTGACAAGGTCGATCTTGGAGAAGGAGACGAGGAGATGCGAGGATAGTGATGGCGCAAGCGCCAGGGCTACCCGGCTTTTTCCAGTAACCGCGGACCAGGCGAGGAAGCTCAACGAGAGCAGGAAGAGCATCCGAACAAAAAACAGGAGGGAACGTCGAGACATGGGAGACCTCCTCGCGTGGCAAGTGACGAGTGAGAAGTGAAACCATCTCCTTCTTGCCAACCAACGCATAATGACAGGCCAGGTTGTAGCAAACGGTTCCCTACCAGGCCGCACTGTCGTCCAGGACACTGAGCAGCTGGGTGGCCTCTTCCTGTAATGGTTCGGCGTATTCATTTTCCCCACGCTCACAGTACAAGGGGCACAGATGCATCTGGATCGCGTGTATATAGGCCGTCCCTACGATCCGCCGCCACAACAGCTGCTCCCCCGTCCATCCGCCGGTGCTGTGCAGCTCGTCCTCACTGCGTCGCTCTATCTGCTCGACGAGGTGCTGGTGCGCCGCTACAGCCCACGCAAGGATCTCTGGCCACGATTCTTCCTGGTGGTTCCGGAAACCCTCATCGTTCACTTCCAGGGTATTGTCGTACATGACCGGGCTCTCGCCGCGGGTCACTGCGTCCATGTTAGCGGCCAGCCGATCGTTCCAATCGGCGATATGGGCGATGACTTCATCACGGGTAAATAGATCGCCCAAAGATACGTTTGGTTCCACACCTCGTTCGACCAGGTGCACTCGCCCATACCGCTGCCGGCCGGCCGTACGCAGGCCCGATTGACGATCCGATGGGTCGTAGTGACGGTGCCCGTCACCGCTACCTGCACCCCGAACGAAACCGTCAGCGGCATGCGCGCCGTCACTGTCAGGGTACCGCTGATCGCGTTGGTCAGCGTGACGTAGCGCACGCCAGGCGGCCCAACCAGCGAACCACTGAGGTAAGTGGTATAGGTCGGCACGTGGTCGGACAAGGACAACGTCTGCGTATGGGGATACAACAGAACCAGGCTATAGGTAATGACCTGCTTATAGGAAACCGGCACGTTGCAGACAGGATCGTTCGCTTTGACCAGGTTGCGCCCCACAAAATCCTGCTCCGGAACATCAGGCGGGCCGGAGACGATGCGCTGCAATGGCGACCAGAAGTAGCCAGCCGGCGGATCGAGCGTATAGGTGCCAGCAGGCAGGTCAGGGAATAGGTAGTCGCCGCCGCTGTCGGTCGTGGCAGTATAGGATCCCGCTTTCATCACAATGCTCTTCAGGGGCAGGCCAGCCCCATCCACGACCTGGCCAGAGACGTCAAAGGTGCACTGGGCCACGAAATCCTGCCCGACCGCGGCGGGCGGCAGCGTGACCGTACGCGAGACCGGCTGAAAGGTGCAGCCAGTCCTGGACGGCACGATGCTGTAGGTTCCTGCCATGACCCCGGTGATCGAATAGCTTCCCGTCGCGTCGGTGGTCGCGGTATAGGGGCCGGCCGCCAGGAGAACACGTTCCACGGGTTGCCCCCCGGCATCCTCGACATTGCCAGCAATCCCGTACGTAGGCTGGACAGATAGGTCCAGCCCGGCGACGAAAACGTCCCATCCACCATTGTAGCTGGGATCATGAGCCCCGGAGGTCGTGGGAAAGGTCGAGGACGCGGTCTCGCCAACCAGATAGACGAGGTCGCCGCCACCCAGAGCGAGGCAGTGGCCAATATCGCGGTTCAGGCCCCCCACGTAACTGCCATAGACCAGGTCGTCCGTCCCCGCCCCTTGCAGGCGCAGACGCGCCAGGTAGGCAGAATAGAGCCCCGTGAGGGCCGGACTAAAGGCGTCCGGGGTAATTGGAAAGTCGCTGGACCAGGTCTCGCCAGTCACCCAGATATCACCATCCGCACCCACGACCAGATCACCTTGACTGTCAAAGTTGTCGTAGGAACTCCCCCCGAGGTAGGTAGAGTAAAGCAAGTCAGCACTCCCGTTGCCGGCCAGGCTCAGTTTGCTGACAAAGGCATCCCACGACCCACCGAACGTACCCTGGAAAGCCCCCGACGTCACGGGGAACTCGACCGAATCGGTACAGCCAGTGACATAGACAGCGCCACTGCCGTCGAGCGCGATGGCCGTGCCCCGGTCCAGGTCGCCCCGCCCCAGATAGGTCGAATACAACAGGTCGGCCGAGCCGTTGCCGGCCGGGTTCATCTTGAAAACGATCGCATCCTCTACGTCGGATACGGGGCACGATGGATCATAGGCACCAACCGTGGTGGGAAAATCGCAGTCATAGGGGGAAAAGAGGAGATCACAGGAACCGACCACGTAGACGATTCCCGTCTCATCCACGGCAATCCCCCGGCCCTGCTGTATCGTTCCGCCCCCGACAAAGGTGCTGTAGAGCAAGTCGGCAGAGCCCTGGCCGGCCAGACTCATCTTGGCGACAAAGATATCGCTGTTCAGGCCAATGTCGATGTCTGAGAAAACGCGGTCGTACGCGCCGGGGGTGGTGGGAAAGTCGGAGGATAGGGTCCACCCGGTGAGATAGACCAGGCCGTCCCGCACCGCAACGCCTTCGATCACGTCATCGCCACCGCCCCGGCCGAGCCCAGGGATGTCAAAGCCCGTGCCGCCCAGGTAGGTACCATAGGACAGAGCGCCGGAAGGGTCCAGCCGGACCAGGAACCCGTCCGCGCAGGCAACGTCCGGGGAATAGTCCGGGCAAGGATCGGCCCCGTTAAAGGTCGGATCAAAAGCCCCAGCGGTGGTCGGAAAGTCGTTGGCCCGAGTCTGTCCCACGACGTACGCCGCTTGTTGTTCGTCGAGGACAAGGTCCCGCGCCATCTCCCAACTGCCCCAGTTAGGCGGGTTGTAGGTGCCGCCGAGAAAGGTGCAATAGAGCAGGTCGGCGGGGCCCTGGCCGGCCGGGTTGATTTTGGCAACAAAGGCATCCTGGTCACCACTGAATACCGGATCGACCGCTCCCGGCGTCGTGGGAAACGCCGGCGAGCGCGTATATCCGGCCAGATAAACGGCACCGGCCGCGTCCACAGCAACGGTTTGAGGCGTATCAAACTCGGCACCGCCGAGAAAGGTTCCGTAGTGCAGGGCGGCGGGGTTGTCCTGGGGCTGACTTGGAGACGAAACGACCGCCTGCTCCAGCGCGAACGGTGCGACCACCTCAAAAGTGCGGGGCGAGAGATTCTCAATAGCCGGCTCAGGTAACCGGGGCATGCCCTCCACACGCAGGAGCGGCAGCGCCAGGCCGCCGGCGGCCGTGGCAAGGTATAGGGCATCGGCAGCCAGGGTTACCTGGTCGGCGCCCTCGATGCGCAGACTGACAGGCTCCAGGCCCACCGGGCAGCCAGCCCGGCATGACAGCTGCCAGTCCCATTGGCCGGCCGCTCCACTGATCACCAGGTCCACGCCAGGGTAGAGATCCACGTAGCGCACGCCGCTCCAAACCGGGACATCGGTCTGCCAGGACGCCGGGTCGTTTCCCCGGTAGTAGTGGATCGCCACGTCCTGCCCGCCCAGCTGTTCGAGCACAGGATCCGGGTTCGCGCCAGGGAAGCTCAGGCGAAGGTTCACCGCGGCGTCCGGCGTGGGAGGCTCTCCTGTGTCCTGGGGTGGAGGCGCGCCGGGTTCGGGCGCCACCCGCGGGGCGTACTGGACCAGGCTGATCCAGAGGGCATCCTCGGCCAGCCAGAGGGTAGCCGGCCCGCCGTGGACCAGGAAACGAGCTGCGGGAGCGAACTGGCCGACGTTTTCGATCAAGAGGAGCGGGGACGCGGGTACCCCGTAGGCAGCTTTTTGCGCCCCATGCTGAGAGGATGCCGGCATTATCAGGCCGGCCGACAGGAAAACTAGAATGGCAAGCGTGCGGAGTATTCTCATCGGAACCTCCTTTTCGCACCTTGAGGGCGATGGACAAAAACGAGCTTGTCCAGGTCAATCATCTTGACCGCGCTCATGATACCATCTACCAACCCCACCAGGCGTATTTCAGGTCGCGATTGTAGAGGTCATAGTAAGCGATATGCGGGAAGCCATATGCGTCCAGGGCCAACGATGTAAACCAACCCGCTGCCCCGGTGTCGTCCACCGTCTCGACCTGCCAGACAGCACCATCCCACCAAGTGTACTTGAGTACGTCGGTCGAGTCGTCATAGTAGCTGATGTGCGGCCGGTCGTCCGTGTCCAGGGCCAGCGAGGTAAAGTAGCCGACGTACCCAGCGCTGTCCACCATCTCAACCTGCCAGGCAGCCCCATCCCACCGGGCGTACCGGAGAGCCGTGTTGGTAGAGTCGTAGTAGCTGATGTGCGGCCGGTCGGCGCTGTCCAACGCCAGGGAAGGATAGTGCCCCACGTTCCCGCTCGCGTCCACCGTTTCGACGATCCAGGCAGCCCCGTCCCAGTGCGCGTAGCGGAGCACCTGGCTGCCCTCGTCGCGATAAGCGATGTGGGGATGATCGTTACCATCCAAGGCCAAGCCGATGGTCCCTGGTTCGAGCGCCCAGGCTTGGTCCACCGTGGCAATCTGCCACTGCGCCCCATCCCACCAGGCATGCTTGAGGATATCGGGGTCGGGATCAAAGTAGAACTCGTAGTAGGCAATGTGCGGCCGGCCGAGGCTGTCCAGGGCAAGCGTATTACACTCTCCCAGGCGGAACCCGGCATCGACCGTCTCGACCTGCCACGCAGTGCCGTCGTGGTGGGCGTACATCAAAGAGTCGGGCGTGTCGATGCGGTAGCTCATGTGCGGCCGGCCCAAGCTGTCCAAGGCCAGGGAAGTGGCCAACCCATAGGATCCGAAACCCACATCACTGGCCACCGTTTCGAGCTGCCAGGCACTACCGTTCCACCAGGCATACCGGATTTGTTCCCGGATCTGGTCATAGGAGCCAATGTGCGGCCGGGCCTGTCCTGCGGACAGGTTGCCGTCCAGCGCCAGCGAGGCATAGTAACCAGCCTCACCGGGCTGGTCAATCGTCGAGATTTGCCAGGCCGCTCCATCCCAGCGGGCATGCTTAAGCAGCGCCTTGAAATAGTAGCTGATCTGCGGGTTGCCAGCACCGTCCAGGGCCAGGGAGGTCGCTTCCCCTGCCGTCGTCGCCAATCCGCCCTCCACAACCTGCGTCTGCCAGGTCGCTCCGTCCCAGTACGTGTAACGCAGCTCGAGAATGCCAGCCGCGCCATCATAGTAACTAAAGTGCGGCTGACCAGCGCCGTCCAAGGCCAGCGAGATGCCCTCCAGGGCGTTACCGGCCGCAGCCACTGTTTCGGTCTGCCAGCCAGTCCCATCCCAGTAGGCATAGTTCAGGTAGCCATCCTGTTCGGCGGCGTAATAGGCGATGTGTCCATAGTCGGAGTCATCCAGCGCCAGCGAGTTGGCCCCCACATAGGACACGGTGTCCACAACCTCGATCTGCCACTGGGTGCCATCCCAATAGGCGTGCTTCAGGCGATGAGGTTCCGCACCGGAGCCATAGACACTGTAGCTGATATGGGAGCGGTCCAGGCTGTCCACAGCCACCGAGTTGTACCCTCCATACCCCACAATCTCCAGGGAGGTAATCTGCCAGGCGGTCCCGTCCCAGTACGCGTGCCGTAGTTCAGAGTCTGCAAGAGCGGAGAGCCGGTAGCTAATGTGGGGACGGTCCTTCGCGTCGATCGCGATGGAAGTATCCCAGCCCACATAGACGCCCCCGCCGTTCACGACCTCAATCTGCCACTGCGCGCCATCCCAATGGGCATATTTGAGCCCCTCACTAGAGTTGTAACTGATATGGGGGCGGTCGTTGCTGTCCAGGGCGATCGCCGCCCATTGGCCAACCTGAGGACTCGCATCAACCACTTCGACCTGCCAACCACCGCCGTCGTTCCAGGCGTGGTAGAGGTGATCTTCTCCGTAGACCACGTGCGGGTGGCCGGCGCTGTCCAACGCCATGGCCCGGGGCATAAAGTTGTCAAACGCCCGCGGGGCATCCGCATATTCCAGGTGCCAGGAAGGAACCTGGGATGGCCAATCGCGGAACACCACCGGCAACGCCACCTCGTAATACCCCACTCGGATCTCCACACTGGCGGTGCCGGTCATCCCGTCGCCGTCGGTGGCGGTCAGGGTCAGGGTGTGCCGCCCTGGCGCCAGCGACGGAACGAGCAGCTCCTCCCCGCTGCCCAGCGTGCCGCTGACGCTGTCGGTCCACAGCAGCGCGGTGCCGGTCAGCGTGCCATCCTCCGGGTCCCAGGCCGCCCCGATCAAATTGACAGGCTCTCCTGGGGCATAGACCTGGCCCGCGAGGGGCAGCGTGATCGTCGGATGCGGCGGCTTGAGTTCCACCGTAAAGGTCGGAGAGGTCGCCTGGCCCGTGTTCACCCCATCGCTGACCAGCACCCGCAAGCGCGCCTGGTCGCTGCCAGGCAGCGCCACGGTGTCCAGAGGCAAGGTAGTACTGGGCCATTCCAACGCCAAGACGCTCCATGTCCCGCCGTCGTCGGCGCTGTAGAAAAGGGTCGCCGTGAGCGGTTCGGCATCGGCATCCTGGGCCGTCCAACTGATGACCACCGTGCCGGTCAACTGCTCGCCTCCTTGCGGATAGGCCCAGGTCACCATGGGGGTAGCACTGCTGACCAAGCGGGTCGCCAGCACCTGGGTCCCCGAGACCACCTCGATGCGTGCGGTCCCGGTCACGTAGGGCACCGCTTCGGCGAACGAGGCCACCGGCTCCTCGCCCGGTTCGATGTGCGGGTTGGATTCGGCAGCAAAGGAATAGGCGGCCAGCTCGCCACCGCCCGCGTCCAACAGGCGCAGAGTACAGGTGCCGGAGATGGGCAAGGGCTGGGCCGGGAGGTCGGGCACGCGGTAGAAGGTGTACAACGTCACCGCCTCCTGGGTCAGGCTGATCCGGCCCGAGAACACCAGGTACTCCCCCGGCGGCTGTAGCGGGGACACCGTTGGGGCATCCGCCAGGGATATAAAGGCGCGGATGCCGTTCCAGGTATAGTCCGAGATCCAGCGGGTAGGAATCCCATAGCTCATCAGGTCCGAGGTGGTGTTGGTGTGAAGCGGATTACTGGCCATGCGATCGTAGCCAAAGGCGATCGTCGGCGCATATTCCGTCAACGGCCCGCCGGACGGTCGCCAGGAGATCTCCCCATCAGGGTAAGGGTAACTGCCATCGCACCACGATTCCCCACCACTAGGCGTGCAGGTGTGCGAGCGACCAAAGACGTGGCCGATCTCGTGGGCGGCGTTTTTCCAGATCCACTCGTCCGACCCCTGTTCACCGACGGAGGCCACGTAGACCAATGGTGAAGCCAGGCCACCCGAGACATCGGGAATGATGCCCAGATAGACCACGTCCGCATCCACCTTGCCCCACAACCGATCCCACGCCCGGACTGAAGTAAGCTCATCGTTGATCTGCAGCCGAGCAATCACGTCAATCGGTGACAGCCCGTAGCGCACCAGTTTGTAGCGCTCCGTATACACGTGGGGCGTCGGATAGATCGCGTTCAACGTGCGCTCGATGCCCGTCGCTGTCCGATTGAGCGCCGTATGCCACGTGCCCGAAGGAATCGAGTACCAGGCGACGCGGTACAGGCGCACCCGCAGCCATGATTCCCTGGAGAACTGGGCGGTGACCGTTTTCTTGTTATTCACATAGTCCGCCTCCGCAAGTGTTCGCGGGGCATAGTTAATCTCGGCCTCGACTTTTAGTTCGGTGCCCGCCGTCCACTGGGCCGGCAACTGAAAGTGAAAACTGTGGTCATAGAAGCTGCGGCGCGGCACCCGGCGCAAGGTGACCGTCTCGGGCTGCGCCGTGATCGTCCCCAGCGGCACGCCGTCGCGCCAACCCGTCAGTTGCGCCCGGATATCAGCGATCTGGAAGGGCCCCAAGGCACGTGCGTGGACCAGGGCAAAGGTCGGTTTCTGGTTCACGAGCTCGACCGAGTTGCCCAGATCCTGAATTGCCTGGGTGACCTCGACCCCGATGATGGCCACGTCCACCGGAGTGAACTCGGAGGTCTCCACCGGCTGCCCATTACCATCCAAGCGGGTGGCGTTTGCCGTGAGCACATCTCCCTGGTCGGGCAAGGTGACGTTGAACTCGCCCCGACCGCTGCCGCCAACGTCCACTTCGGTCGAACCTAAGAGGTCCTTGCCCTCGACGCCCCCGCCTTGCTTGTATCCCGTATCGGCAAAGAACTCGAGTCGAAACCGGGCCCCGGGCGTGCTGCTGAGAATCCCCGTGACAGCGATCTGGGTCGTGCCCTGGGGAACGATATGGGTAAAGAGGGGGAAATTCTGAAGGTTGTTCGGCCCGTCGTCGCTATCATCCGGGTCATTGGGCGTGATACCATCCCCGCCCAGGTCAATCCCCAGCAGGCTACTGGAGTGGATCGGGTTCCCCAGAATCGCATTCCCCACACCGTCCAGCACCTGAACCCCGTTGCGCCCACTAAAGGCAATGATGTTGCCCTCGGCCGTTGTCGTGCCGCCGATCGTGTTGTCCGAGGCGCCGGCCTCGATGCTCACCCCCTCCAAGGTGTTGCCCAGGTTAGCCGTGCCGCCGACGTCGGTGCCAATCCGATTCCCCTGCACCTTGTTGCCCGTCGCGCCGCTGCCCGAGAGCACAATGCCGCTGCCATCGTTGCCGGAGATGAGGTTGCGTTCCGCGGCCGTCGGCCCGCCAATGGTGTTATCGGCCGCGCCTTCGAGCGAGATACCATGGCCTACGTTGCCCTGGTCAACCGTTCCCCACTCCTCCGTGCCGATAAAGTTGCCGCGCACCAGGTTGCCGGTCACGGCGCTGGGCGCGGAAGGCACGCCGTCCGGATCCGGGCGGAGGAAAACGCTAGCCGGGGCCGGCCGGCCGGTCGCCTGCGGCGGCGCCGGCAGCTCCTGGACGGCAAAAGGCCCCATGTGGATACCGTGGCGAAGGTTGGCTGCAATCAGGTTGCACGCCCCCTGGCAGGGGCCGGTCGGGGCGACCCCCGCCGTTCCGCCAATGTTATTGTGGTGCGCGTCCAGGACGACGGCCACACCGTCGCTCCAGTTGCCCAGAGGTCCACCATCCTTGTTCACCCCGATGCCGTTGCCCGCCACTACGTTGCCGGCCGCGTCCGCATAGGCGATGATCACCCCCGCTCCCACCCCATTCCAGTTGTCCGCGATCAGGTTGCCCTCCCCCTCCATCG
>Ga0272444_10003304_pt1 | contig 14590 bp, 13 predicted proteins | sample SSMForm13_FD_201033 | JGI IMG/M metagenome (GOLD analysis project Ga0272444, IMG submission 201033) | Marine sediment archaeal communities from Little Sippewissett salt marsh, Falmouth, MA, United States - SSM-Form-13 | ecosystem: Environmental > Aquatic > Marine > Wetlands > Sediment ...
TCCTGGAAAGGATGCCTTGCGTTACCGGGTTGCCGCAGCCCGGGATTTCCTTAAGATGATAGGAGTTGCTCCATGAAAAACGCCATGTCCTACAAAGGGTATACCGCTCGCATTGAGTTCGACGCCCTGGATCGCATCTTCTTTGGCCGCCTGGCTGGGATTCGAGACATTATCACCTTTCACGGCAAAACCGTCGATGAGCTGGAAATCGCCTTTAAAGAGGCGGTTGATGATTATCTCGCCACCTGCGCCAAACTGGGAGACGCACCTAACAAACCGTACTCCGGCAAGCTGACGTTACGGATACCACCGAGCGTTCACGCCGCTATCGCCACCGCTGCGGAGACCAGTGGCAAGAGCCTCAATAAATGGGTTACCGATACGCTGAATCAGGCCATCCAAACGCGCTAATCTTTTAATGTCCATCGGCCCGGCGGAGTTCACGCTTTCCCCGCCTAAAGAACAGGCGGGATCTCTCTCCGATCCGGAGGCCAGTGTCACGCATCACGCATCACGTTTCACGCACCCGGTTTCCTTCTTCCTTTCCTATCCCTTGGGCGGATATTTTACAACGGTAAACCAGAAGCTGTCTATGGACTCAACCACTTTTGTGAATTGATCAAGCCCCACCGGTTTTGTGATGTAACAACTGGCGCCGAGAGAATAGGTCTTTACAATATCCTCCTCGGCAAGAGAGGTGGTCAGTACCACAACCGGGATCTGCTTGAGGTGTTCGTCGGCCTTAATTTCCCTGAGCACCTCGCGGCCGTCTTTCCTGGGCATATTGAGGTCGAGCAAGATGAGATCCGGAGTCGTGGCATCTGCATAGTCTCCCTCCTTTCTGAGATACGCCATGGCCATTTCACCGTCTTCAACGGTATTCAGACGTACGCGGATCTTGGTTTGTTTCATGACCTCCAGCATCAGTTCCACATCGCCTCGATCATCTTCTACCAGCAACACCTCAATAGGGCGTCCAACAGCTTGGTTTCGCATCATTCAACTCCTCTCAAACGGGAGCCACCACATCACGGTTCAGCGGTTCAGCGGTTCACGGTTCAGGGTTTGGTGATTCGGGCTTTGTCGGTTCACGGCTGTCAGCTTTTCGTTTCTCATATTTCCTGAGACAATTGATAAATCCTCGAATGGCTGCGCGTGTACGTCCTGCCTGCCCGTACAAATCTTTAAATTCCTCGTCTGTTATGTATTGTTGATCCAAAGCGACATAAAGTTGACTCTGTACTTCCGTACAAGAACGTTTGGCATACCGAAGAAACCGGATGAACTCCCGATTCGTCTCCGAATCAAAACCTTCCGCAATATTGTGCATGGATGATCCTGCCGCACCCTGTATCTGTCTTTTAAGCCCATAATCCTTTGAAAAGTCTGTTTTCTTCGTCAGCCCATACACCTTTCGGGTCAATTTGCGAGCCAGTTGCCATGCCTCAATATCTTCGAATCTCTCAATCTTCATCGATTTCGCACCTCAATCCTCCCCAACTCTCGGCCCTTCAACCCCGAACCGTGAACCGTTGAACCGTGAACCCCTGAATTCGTTGCCGGCAGCGTGAACCAGAACGTGGCTCCCTTTCCCGGCTCTGATTCCACCCAGATTCTTCCGCCGTGCCGTTCCACAATCTTCTTGCAGATGGCCAGGCCGATTCCGCTTCCTGGATATTCCTCCCGGGTATGCAACCGCTGAAACACGCCAAAGATCCGTTCCTGATATTCCTTCTCAATCCCGATACCGTTATCCCGAATACCGAACACAACCTCTGATCCACTCTCCTTACCTTTCGCGCTACCTGCTTTTTGCTCCTCGCCTGAAATGTGTACCCTCGGCATTTCCTTTCCCCGAAACTTGATGGCATTCGTCATAAGATTTTGAAAGAGCCTGACAAATTGGGAGGGTTCGCACCAGATCATGGGAAGGGGATCACGGGTGATCACGGCCCCGGTTTCTTTGATCATTAAGCTGAGATTATCCAGGGCCTGATCGACGAGGGTGCTGGCATCCACAAGTTCCAGGGGCTTTGCATGAGTGGTGATACGTGAATAGGCCAACAGGTCATTGATGAGGCCTTGCATCCGATCGGCCCCATCCACGATGTATGCTATAAATCGCTCAGCCTTTTCATCGACATTTTCCTGATAGCGTTTAGCAAATAATTCCGTAAAGCTTCGAATCTTTCGCAGCGGTTCCTGAAGATCATGAGAGGCCACATAGGCAAACTGTTCCAGTTCCTGATTCGAGCGTTCCAGTTCGATGAGGGCATCTTTCAGTTTTTCTTCTGCCTGTTTCCTCTTTGTGATATCCACGGCCAGTTCAAATCTTACATCCCGGCCATCCGGCCACCGGATGATCTGATCCGTAATCAGGAAATCTTTATTCAGAACCGGATTGTGATGTTCCCAGATATAGGGTGTGTCTCTCTGGGTCAGGATGATGTCGTTGGTGGAGAAATCGCAGGGCGCTTCCTTGCCTTGAAATACCCGGTAACAAATTTTGCCGACAGGGTTTTCTCCCAGCAGATCTGCGAAAGCCCGGTTGACAAACAGGACTTCATAGATCTGGGGATCCAAGACATACAGGATCTCAGGAAAGTTGGCAAATATCGCCAGGAAATGTTCCTTCTGTCGGTTCAGGGCAGTCTCTCGCTCCCTGCGTTTTGTGATGTCCTGAACAAATGCAGCGAGATAGAGAGCCGCTCCATCTCGGTCCCTTACCGTTGTCAAGTCAACCATGACCGGAAATTGCTCCCCATTACCTCGTATATGTATGGACTCAAATACATGATGACCCTCTTCAACAGCTTTTCTCATATGATTTTCAAGAGCAGGACGTGATTCCGGAGGATATACGTATTCTAAAGGTCTGCTGAGAAGATCGTTCACGCTGTAACCGTGCATGGCCGCATAGGCAGGATTCACCACATCCACTCTTCGGCCTGAGAGATCACAGATAGCCACACCCCAATCTGCGTGTTCAAAGAGATAGGACCAGCGGCGGAGGATTTCTCTCTCCTTCGGTTCAAACGCGACCCCCGAATAAAGGCCGTAAACAGCGAGCACCTCCTTGAGAGGAACGTTGATCCGCTCAAACGTGTCTGAAAGGGCGGTTTCAGGACGTTCACGTGAAAGCTGCCCCAGCGCTGATTCGTGCAATTTCCACACATCGTCCACACTGACATTCGCAGCGATGAGTTTGCGGCCCAAATCAGATATCGCTTCAGAGGATGTTTTCTTTTGATCGAGTACGTGAGATTTCAGAACCCTGAAGTAGGCTTTCTTCAGAGAGGCATTCATCATGGGCGTCTCATACCTCCATCCCTTCGAGAATGCTGCTTGCCACGAGTCTGATCCCATCTCCGCCGATCGGCTTTCTCATGATTTCAAAGTCCATGCTTTCCTGTTCAGCGACTTTGAGTTGCTCAAAGAATTCGCCGAAAAAGGCCGTAACGATGTAGATAGGGACCGCGGTGTCCATTGCCCTCAGTTTCCTGAGGGTCTCCACACCATTCATGCCCGGCATCTTCAGATCGAGAAATACCAGATCGTAGGGGGCCTTCTCCCATAGTGCGATCCCATCCTCTCCCGACGCTGCGGTATCGACCTGATACCCTGATTCCTCAAGGGCCAGTTCGAACGATTTCCTTACGGCTTCTTCGTCGTCGATGACCAGAATACGCTTGGCTGTGTCATTCATTTCTTTCTCCTGACGCATTGAAATTGAATTGGTATGTCGAAACAATAGCCGTTGACCCTGAAAAGGACTTCGACATGGATTTTTATGGATCAACCCGGTTCCAGACCCAGGCCCAAGAATACCCGGGCCTCGTCGCTGAAATCACCCAGGATGCGCCTTTCCGGCGTCGGCACGACCCTTATGGCAGTGGGCGTTGCCAGGACCAAATCCTTATCTCCGGCCCCGGGATCTTTTAAGAGATCAATCACTTCGAGGGAATACATTCCTTTGAAATGCGTTTCGAAATGTCTACTCATTGACTCGATCGCCCTTGCGGATCGCGGCGTCTTACCGACTACATATAGTCTGAATACGTACATGGATCTCCTCTACATGAGATTTGAAACTGGATGCTGGATACTGGATACTGGATACCTGCTGCAAGTGAATATTGTACATCAGGTTCAACGGTTCACGGTTCAAAATTGACGGTTACGCCTCCAATTTCTCTTCGAGCTGGAGCCTTCTACGCTGAATCACGCATCACGCTTTCACATTTCGAGTTTCCAACCGGCAACACAACCGTGAACCGGGTTCCTTTTCCTTCTTCGCTGTCACACGTTAATTCGCCCCCGTGGGCCGTGATAATGCTCCGGGATACGGAAAGCCCAAGGCCGGTTCCCTTTCCGGCAGGCTTGGTTGTAAAGAAGGGGTCAAATATCCTGTTGAGATGTTCTGCTGGAATGCCACACCCGTTATCCTCGACGGTCACCCGGACCGATTCCCGGTCCGGGTAGACACGGATCCGTATTTCCGGATTTTCGGTTTCCTTTAGAGCATCCAGGGCATTACCCATCAGGTTGAGTAGCACTTGCTGTACTGTTCCCACGTTTATCATGATTTCCGGGGTAGAGCTGTCAATATCCAACGTGGCGACAACCTTCTCTGACTCAATACGAAATGAGAGAAGACTTAAGACGCGTTCAAAAACAGTCTGTACATGCTCCTTTTCATACAATTCTGCTTCCTGCTTTTCAAATCGCGAAAAGGTCAGCAGGTTTCTGATAATGTCGGCGCATCTTTTGGTCTCCCGTTCCGCATCCTGAAGAATGGCATGCCGCCGGTCATCCTCGGATGTCTTTCCGACACAATACTGAACATAGTTCAGGATACCCATGATCGGGTTATTGAGTTCGTGGGCAATGCCGGCGGTCACGGTGCCCAAAGCGCTCAGCTTTTCGGCCTGGATCAATTGTGCCTGGGATGCCACGAGGTCTCGGGTCCGTTTTCGGACCCGCTCTTCAAGGGTTTCGTTGAGTCGTTTAAGTTCGATTTCAGATGCCTTAAGAGCTGCCTCGGACTGCTTCCTGGCCCGGATTTCCTCTTCCATGGCCATCTTATTTCGGTAGAGATCCAGAAAGACCTTCACCTTGCCCCTTAAAATCTGCGGGACAACCGGTTTGGTAATGAAATCGACAGCGCCCGTCTCAATGCCCTTGATCTGATGATAGTCATCCTTGTAGACCGCCGACACAAAGATCACGGGCAGATGCATGGTCTTTTTGTCCTGCCGCATCAGTTCAACGGTCTCGAACCCGTCCATTTCCGGCATCTGTACATCGATCAGGGCGATGGCAAAGTCGTCCTGTAATACCTGGATCAAAGCCTCATTGCCCGAGGTCGCCCGGACAAATGTGACGTTTAGATCCTCGAGCAGCCGCTCCAAGGCGATGAGGTTTTCGGGACGATCGTCGACGAGTAGAACTTTGGGACGAAAACTGAAACTTGAAACTGGAAACTGGAGACTGGATAAAGATTCTCGATCAGACATCATTTTGTACTCTTGATAAAGGCATTAAGTTTGGGGCCCAATTCTTCGATGATTTTCTGGTACCCTGCGATTTCGTCCTGGCTTATGATTTTCCTCCGCACCAGCTTTCGAAGCCATGCTTTGGTTTCCTCGAAGGAACCTCTGGCGTAACGATAGAAAAGCTTTCTTTCCGATGGCGTGTATCGGCCGTACCCTTCTGCCAGATTCGCAGCGATGCTGTCAGCTGATCTCAAAATCTGATATCCAATACTTCGCTGTACCTTTTCGGACCATTTGTCATAAGCATACCATATCAAATCAGAGAGATCCTCGGACAATTTGTACACATCCAGTTCATAAATCTCTTTCATTCTCCCTCCAGTTTCAAATTTCAAGTTTCAAGTTTCACTTATACAGCCACACCCGCAGCAGCGACAGGAGCCTCTCGATGTCCACCGGTTTAGGGAGATAGTCATTGGCGCCTGCGGCGATGCATTTGTCGCGATCTTCGCGCATGGCCTTGGCGGTTACGGCCAAAATAGGCAAGGTCCGAAAACGTTCCTGTTGTCGAATCCGTCCAATGGCCTCGTAACCGTCCATGACCGGCATCATGATATCCATCAGTACCAGATCCATCCGGGGCTCCTTGTCCATCACCTCCAGGGCCTTCTGGCCGTCCGGGGCCTTGAACACCTCCATCCCCTTTTCTTCGAGGATCCTTGAAATGGCAAAGACATTGCGCATGTCATCATCTGCCAACAGGACTTTCTTTCCTTGAAAAAGCGTGTCGCCGTCGTGCAGGGCCGATATCATCTTCTTCTTGGTTTCCGGGAGGTTATCCACCACCCGATGAAGAAAGAGTGCGGTCTCATCCAACAGACGTTCCTGGGATTTCACCCCCTTGACAATGATGGATGCGGCATACTTCTGCAGCTGATATTCCTCTTCCTGGGTCAGTTCTTTGCCCGTATAGACAATGACCGGAGGAATGGCAACACCTTCTGTTTTATGCATCTTTTCCAGGACATCAAAGCCCGAGATATCCGGAAGTTTGAGATCCAGAATGACGCAATCGTACAGACGGGAGGTGAGTTCCCGGATGGCTTCTTTCCCGGTTCCGACTGCCGTGGATCGTACGTCCCCGTTCCCTATCAATTTGACAATATCTCTTCGAAGGATTGGGTCATCTTCCACAATCAAGAGATTCTTGATACTTCTTTCGATCATGTCTTCGATCTTCACGAAGGCCTTATCAAGCTGTTCCGAAGAGACAGGCTTGGTGAGATAACCGATAGCGCCCTTTTTGTAGGCATCGATGGATTCCTCCTCAACCGACATCATATGTACAGGGATATGCCGGGTTTGCGTGTTGCTCTTGAGGGCCTCCAGCACGCCCCATCCCTCCATTCCAGGGAGTCGGATATCCAGGACAACGGCATCAGGGCGGTATTTGACGGCCATCTCAATGCCGGATTCCCCGTCCGCTGCATGGATGCATTTAAAATCCCGCTCGTGGCAAAAGCGATAGAGGGTTTTTGCAAAATTCGGATCGTCTTCAATCACCAGGATTGTCCGATCACTCTCACCGAGAGAATCACAATCATCAGGGATGGAGGGTTGTGACTTGAAACTTGAAACTTGAAACTTGGGCTTCGGCTGTTCAATCTTTTCCATATTCTGCTGCCCAGTTTCCAGTTTCCAGTTTCCAGTTTCAATCGGCAAATAGATCGTAAACGTCGACCCCTTGCCCACCTCGCTCTGCAACTGTATCTCACCGCCGAGAAGCTTGGCTAACTCTCTCGATATGGAGAGACCCAGGCCCGTGCCGCCATACATTCGGGATGTGCTGCCATCGGCCTGTTGAAAGGCCTCAAAGATTTCCAGTTGTTTGTCTTCTGCGATGCCGATACCTGTATCTGTCACCGAGATGGCAACCGACGCGTTCGGATGGAGCCCGCTACGGGAAAGATCGACAGCCGGTCCGGGCCGGTGAATACCCACGGTTACGCTGCCGGTTTCGGTGAATTTAATGGCATTGGCCATGAGGTTGCTGAGGATCTGGTCCAGCCTCTGCGGGTCTGTCGGAATGCTTTCCGGTAGGTCCTCTTCAATTTCTAGGGCTAGGTTGAGTCCTTTGCTGTCTGCCAGGCGTTTGAATTTGACTGTCATGGTGTCCCCGATATCTTTCAGTGGTGTCTCTTCTATCTGAATGTCCATGCGACCGGCCTCGATCTTGGAAAGATCGAGGATTTCATTGATCAGATTCAGAAGGTCTTCTCCGCTCTTATGAATGATGCTGGCCGCCTCCACCTGATCCTCGCTAAGATTTTGATTCTTGTTGGCCGACAAGTCCTGAGAGAGGATGAGGAGACTGTTGAGGGGGGTGCGGAGTTCATGGGACATATTGGCCAGGAATTCGGACTTGTAGCGGCTGGTGATTTCCAGTTCTTTGGCCTTTTGTTCCAGATCCCTCTGGGTGGCCTGAAGTTCCCGGTTCTTTTCCGTGACTTTTCGTTTTTGATTTTCAAGGGACTGGGTCTTTTCTTCCAGTTCCTCGTTGGTGACCCGAAGCTCTTCCTGCTGACTCTTGAGTTCTTCTTCAGATACCTGTAGCTTCTGCGTCTGCTCTTCCAGTTCTTCGTTAGCGGTCTTCAATTCCTCCTGTTGGGCCTGAAGTTCCTCTGCCTGCTGCTGAGTCCTTTCAAAGGCCTTCTGCAGTTGGACGCGGGCCTGGGCTGAATTGATGGCAATGGCAATGGCCTTGGCCACTTCCTCGAGCAGGGCGACCTGCAACTCATTGAAATCCCTAAACGAGCCCAACTCCATCACACCGACGGTCTGGTCGTTATGGATAAGCGGCACGACCAGGATGGTCCGGGGGCTCTTCTTGCCAAGCCCGGATGCGATGGTGATGTAATCATCCGGCACATCCGTGATGACGATGGATTGCTTTTCAAGGGCGGCCTGACCGATGAGGCCTTCGCCAATGCCGAAACGATTGGAAAGGCCTTTTCGACTTTGATAGGCATAGCTCGCCATCAGTTTAAATGTTCCTTCTCCATTATCGACATAGAGGGTGCCGATCTGGACCTTGAGATAGTCCGCAATGAATGTAATGATATTTCTGCATAGGGCCTCTATGGCCTGGTCTCCCCGCATATTCTCTTCCAATTTGGACTGTCCACTCTTGAGCCAAGCATTTCTTTCCCGCTCTGTTTCGGCCCGCTGCAGAGATGTTACGGCCTCCTTGAAGCCCTCCTTTAGCAGCCCGATTTCATTCCCGGGCACCGGGATATCTTCAAAGACCAGGTTGCCGGCTGCAATTTCCTGGGATATGGCCGTGAGCTTCCTCAGGGGGAGTACCATCCGTCGTGTGACGAGGAGAGCCAGAATAATGACAAGGATGCCTGTCACGGATCCCAACACCATGATGATGTTTCGCAGGGAAATGATGGGGGCCAGGGCCTCGCTAATGTCCATTTCAGAGATGATGGCCCATTGGAGATTCAACACTTTGAGCGGAGCATAGGCTGACAGGGACCTGATCCCCCGGTATTCGGTCAGGATATCCACGCCGTTTCTCCCTCCAATAGCACGTTTTACAGCCTCGGTATCCACCCCGTGTCCGGCAATGTCCCCTGAAAAAGAGGCCTGTATGGATCGTCCTTCCGGGTCGAGAAACGCGTCGGATCGCATCCGTCTGTCCGGCCCCACCAGATAGGTCTCGCCGGTTTCTCCCATGCCCTCCCGCTCCAGCATAATGGCATTAATCTCCTGGAGCGGGAGTTGAAGGATCAGTATCCCCATCAGAATGTCTTCCTGATAGACCGGTGCCCCCATGAACATGGCCACCGTTTCATTGAACAGGGCTGTATCCGCGATGCGCACCTCCCCGGGTTTTGCATTTTTGAGATCCCTGTATAGCATTCCCAGATTTGAATGCTTGTAGGGTCCGGAGGCGAGGTTGGTTCCGAATACATCCGTTTTACGGGTACTATAGAGGACGTCACCTTCGGGACTGATCAGAAAGGCATCTTTAAATCCATTAATCTGGATGTAGGTGGAAAAGAAGCCCTGTCTTTCCAGATGCACGGCACTGTATGCACTCCCGTCTCCCGCATCTTCCAGCTCCGGTTTCCTTAGATAGAGCGAGCGCACCAGTTCCGCGTTGAGATACTTGAAGCCGGCTGATAGGTCACCGATATCTGCGGCCAGAATAGACTTAGATGCCTCGTCTTTCACATCCGTCACCCAGCCGTCCAAGAGTCTTATGATTTCATTTCGTTTAAGTGAATTTACTGCAACGAGCCTGTTATTTACAGCATGGATCAAGCCTTTTTGGGCAAGCTCATACGAAATCACCCCGACAATGGCCATAGGAATCAGCGCAAGCCCAAGGAACCAGACCAGGAGTGTTCCCCGCATGGAATGGAAGAAGGGGAGGTGTTTGATTTCGGCTGTGAAGGTGCTGTCATTTTCGTGAGCCATGGGCTGTTATCTCCTTTTTTTGTGACGCGTGATGTGAAACTGGATACTTGAAACTCGAAACTTGGACAAGATCCCGTTGTTACCAGGGAAACTCGGGAACGAAATTGGGAACCGCATGTTCCATGTTCGGTACTCGATACTGCTCGACGATATCCATCCAAGGCGAGCTAATCCCGCAACCCATATGAGTGATAACGTGCCTGAAGTTAGGAAATTCTGTTAATCAAATGAAAAAGTCTGGGGGCTGCAATTCAGGTTTCCAATTTCAAGTTTCCAGTTTCAAATTTCAATCGCTACCTGACCGGCTGCCATTTGCCGTTTTTGACATGAAGGATGTGGATGGTCCGGATGCCGTCACCCTTTTTATCAAAGGCCATCATGCCGGCAGTACCCCGCCAGCGCTTCATGGTGGCCAGGCCGTCCCGCATCTTTTTTCGATCCTCCTGCAGTTTTTCGGGTTCCCTTCCGATGCCTTTTTTCTTCATGATATCGACCACGAAACTCAGGATATCGTATACCGCCACATCGAACTGTTCGGGTTCACAATCCATGTCTGGATATCTTTCTTTGCAGCGTTTCTGAAATTTCTTTACATAGGCTTGGACCCTGGGACTCGGATCATCCTTGTTAAAGAGGCTCACGGCCCAGAGACCCTCTGCCGCATCGTTGGCAATGTCAATTAGCATGGGACTCGCGGTAGGGCTGCTCCCTAACAGCGGCTGATTTAAGCCTGCTCGCCTGATTTCAGCTACGAGGTGGCCTGCCTCCTGGGGAAGGGCTGAAATGCATATGCCGCCCGGTTTAAATTCTGCAATTTGTTTTGCCACATCGCTATAATCCTTTTGTCCGGTTTCGAATGTAATAGGGGTGTCTTTGTTGAGGACCGTCACATTCAGAGTTCCGAAGATACGAGGCCACAGCTTTGCACCGAGGGTAGCCGTGACAGCGGCTTTTGCGTCATAAACAATCACGATACTTTTGATCTGATAGGCTTCCACCCAGGTCTTGGCCAAAAAGACTTCCTTTTTCTCAGACGAAACGGTCATTCGAAACCCATAGGGCCATTTCTTGAGATCGCTCAGACCGGGTTTGGCAGAAGCCGTGGCAATGATGGCCACCTTTCCCTCGTTGGTTTGGGGTATGAGGACCTGACATGGGCCGCTGTACAGTGGGCCGATGACGACCACGACCTTGTCCTGCTCCACCAGTTTCCGATAGAGAGCCAGGGCACGATCCGCATCTCCGCCGCTATCGTACACCACCACCTCCACCGGCTTTCCATAGATGCCGCCTCTCTTGTTGATCTCCTCAAGGGACATTTCCATGCCGATGACCTGCTTCTTCCCCCAATCAGGGGTGGGCCCTGTGATCGGTGCCAAAAGTCCCACTTTAATGACATCCTGATCGGCCCATACAGATCCCCCAAAAAAGATAGCAGCGAACACAGACCAAACACCCATCAATCTGATAATCCTATTCATCAGTTGAGTCCTCCTTTCGAGAAAATGATACGTGAAATGTAATCCATGAAACGTGAAACGTGAAGCGTGATGCGTGACACAACGAACTCAATACACCCAATGAACTCGACAAACTCAATGAACATCGAACATCCAACATCCAACATCTAAGATCCAACATCCAGTTTCAAATTTCCACCTCCCGTCCCCAAATTCTTCAACAAACTCCCTATTTCTTCCAGTGACAGCATGTAATCCACTTCACAGGCATCAATTGCAGACTGCGGCATTATTTTCGCCTCGGCGGTATCAGGATCCTGCACAATGGCTACGCCACCGTTTTTCTTGATCCTCTTTAATCCGTTTGCCCCATCCGAACTCGCTCCGGTAAGAATGACGCCGATGAGTCCTGTGCCATAGACCTCGGCTGCGGTCTCAAAAAGCACATCGATAGAAGGTCTGCTGTAGTTAACCTTCTCATCGACGGAAAGGGCAAAGTTCCGGTCGTTTTCAATCAACAGATGATAGTTGGGCGGCGCAATGTATACGTGCTCCGTCTGAATAGTTTCTTTCTCATCCGCCTCCTTGACGTGGATTTTTATCCGTTGGTTGAGATGCGTCACAAAATATCTGTTGTCGCTGTGCGGACTGATATGCTGAACAACTGCAATCGGGATCGGAAAACCCGAGGGCAACGGAGACAGCACTTCCGGAAGCGCCTTCATCCCCCCGGCAGAGACGCCGATGACGACTAATTTGAAACTTGAAACTTGAAACTTGAAACTGGTAGTTAATGAATTATTCGTCATGCTTAGTACTTAAAAGTGAAAACAGGATTAGAATCCCTGATTAGGGATCACTGGGTGCTCTTGATAAACGCATTAAGCTTTGGTCCCAGTTCTTCAATGATATTCTGGTAATCAGATGTTTCATTTCCTTGTATGATCTTTCTCCGGATAAGCTTTCGAAGCCATGCTTTGGTTACTTCGAAGGAACCTCTGGCATAGCGGTAGAAGAGTTTTCTCTCCGATGGTGTGTATCGACCGTACCCTTCCGCCAAATTTGCAGCTATGCTGTCAGCGGATCTCAGGATCTGATATCCAATACTTCTCTGGACCTTTTCAGACCATTTGTCGTAAGCATACCATATCAAATCCGAAAGCTCTTCAGACCATCTATACACGTCCATTTCATGGATTTCTTTCATGATTGCGCGAGCCTCCAGTTTCAAGTTTCAAGTTTCAAACCACCAATTTCCGATAAATCCTCCTCTCCTTGTCCACTTCATCGAATCGGTCCTGAAACTCTGAAAATTGAATGGTTTCTTTTGTCCCGAGGCAGAGAAATCCTTTGTATACAAGGCTGTCGTAGAAAAGCTTCAGGGCGCGGTTTTGCAGTTCACGGTCAAAGTAGATCAGTACATTGCGGCACATGATAAAATGGATCTCACCGAAAACGGCATCCGATGCCAGATTATGATTAGCGAAAACGATGTTCTTTTTTAGATCCGGATTCATGATGGCGGAGCCGTACTGGGAATGATAGTAGTCTGAGAAGGACTCTTTTCCTCCGGATTTTAGATAATTTTCCGTGTATCTCCGAATGAGGTCCACCGGGTAAATCCCTTTCTTGGCCGTATCGAGGGCTTGGTCGTTGAAATCAGTGGCGTAGATCCGGGCGCGATCATAAAGGCCTTCTTCTTTGAAAAGAATGGCCAACGAATAGGCCTCTTCACCTGTGGCGCACCCGGCATGCCATACCTTCACGAATGGATAGGTCTGTAAGGTGCCAACGACCGTTTTTCTGACGGCCATGTACACGCTGGGATCTCTAAACATCTCGGTCACGGGAACGGAAATGCCGTACAGCAGCGCATCGAAAAAGGGCCTGTCGTAGAGGACCTTTGGAATCATCTCGGACAGCCTGTCATATCCTGCCTTTTTGAGGAAACCATGCATCCGCCGTTTAAGCGAGACGCGGGAATAATTCCTGAAATCGTACCCATACCGCCTGTAAACCGCCTCCACGAGCAGTTCTACCTCCAGATTCTCTGTTTCGATTTGGTTCAACATGGTCTCTACCTCTAGAGGGGGAAGACGTACCCCTTTTCTCTGAACAGCTTCATGCAGACGTCTACAACGTCCGGATCGTAAAGGATGCCGCGCTTTCCTGAGATCTCCTCGAGCGCCTTGTCAATGCCGAGGGCCGGTCGGTAAGGCCGATGGAAGGCCATGGCTTCCACCACATCGGCCACGCCGATAATCCTCGCCTCCAGCAGGATGTCATGTCCGCTCAGCCCCCGTGGATACCCCGAACCATCCCACCTTTCGTGATGCTGAAAAACAATCTCGGCAATGGGCCAGGGGAATTTGATGGGCTGCAGTATGTGATAACCCGATTTGGCATGGGGCGTGATCATTCTGTACTCCAGTTCACTCAATTGACACGGCTTGGATAGGATCTCCGCGGGAACGCTGATCTTTCCGATATCGTGGATGAGTGCTGCCAAGCGGAGCCCTTCCATCTGATCCGGGGCGCATTTCAATTCAGCCCCGATCCGGTGCGATAGCTCTGCCACCCGTTGCTGGTGGCCCGAGGTGTAGGGATCTCTCATTTCCACGGCTGTGGCCATGGCACGGATGGTTCCCCGCATGGCATCCCTCAGTTCCTTCATCCGTTCCCGCAATTCATCCTTGACCCGGTTATGCTCGGTAATATCCCTGAAGCTTGCCAGGGAAGCCGGTTTTCTTTCCCATTCGGTATCGGCCGTGCGGACCTCCGCTACCAGTGAGGACGCATCATCACGAACGATATCCATTTCCATGGTTTTTCCCGGAAGCAATGGATATCCGAAAGAATTGCCGATCAGCCTGTCCGATGGCATCCCAAAGAGCGCCTCAGCTGCAGAATTGGCAAACCGGACGATTTGGTTGGCATCGGTGATAATAATGGCGTCCGCATTGCGTGCAATCATATTGCGGTAGTTTTCCTCACTTGAATCAAGGGCCTTCTCCGCCTGTTTCCGGCCAACGATTTGCTTTGTCAGCTTCTGGTTTGTTTCCATCAGAGCAGCGGTCCTTTTGTGTACCAGGGTTTCCAGGTTCGCCTGTATGGCCTTGAGTTCCTTTTCGGAGCGCCACTTGGCAC
>Ga0272444_10003305_pt1 | contig 14585 bp, 6 predicted proteins | sample SSMForm13_FD_201033 | JGI IMG/M metagenome (GOLD analysis project Ga0272444, IMG submission 201033) | Marine sediment archaeal communities from Little Sippewissett salt marsh, Falmouth, MA, United States - SSM-Form-13 | ecosystem: Environmental > Aquatic > Marine > Wetlands > Sediment ...
GCTCGAGGTAGTAGAGGTGGTTGAGATGAATCTGAACTCTCTCCCGGAGATTCGACCCGCCGCAGACGAAGATCAGCCTGCGACCGAAGAATTGGGGTTCGAATACGCACCGCTGGCGGTTTCTCCCCAAGGATTTCACGGGAAGATCACGGTGACGTCCGAACCCAGGGCGGTTGTGGAGGTGAGCGTGGAAGCTGGCGCCGGGGACGGCGAATATCCCCGGGCAGCTGTCAGGCTCACCCTCACCGACCCGTAGGCAGCCCGCGCGATCTAGTTATTGCACCACGCCGGCATCCTGTCCATGAAGTCGTTCGCCTGGCCCATGGCATCACCTTGATCGAGCCGGCCATGCCAGTGGGCAAACCATTCGGCCAGGATCTTCTGCACTTCATCCCGTGGTCTCAGGCCCCCGGTCTCATCCGAGCAAATCCGGCAATATCGATCCGATGCGCCGCGGTGGCCCTCATCTAAGAGCGAAGCCGAGCACGACAGGCAGTGGTTCGCAGGAACCCGGAGAACATTCACGTTGCCCGGCGCTACGGGCCTCGGACCGACCCGGTCCAGGCTCGCGGCCCACTCAACCGGCACGAGGTTTCTGGCGTGCTGAACCGCAAGGTATTCGGCCTGGGCCGTGACGGCCTCGCGGGTCTTAAACAGCCCACGGGAGAAGAGGGCCTCGTCGATTCTCGTCTTAAGCATTGCGACGAGCTCCCTGCAGAGCCCGTCACGGAAAACACCGCCCGCCACCCTGAAATCGGTCAGTATGTGCGGGCCATGCGCGATCGATGGGTTTATGAGATTCCCGAGGTTTCGCGTCATGAAGCCGCGCGCTATGAGCCCGGCGTAGAGATGGGCAGTATGAGCGGCCCCGCTACCGAGAAGCTCGAGCCCGGTCGCGGCTCTCAGAAGATCCCGGATCTCCTGGTTCCGGGCGGGCAATGCGATCGCCACCTGGAAAGCCGGGAAGTCCGGCGGGATTCTCGAGAGACGCTCCACGGAGTAATCGCGCCTGAAATCCTCGCGCTCCTCCAGTATCCGCCCCACCACGAAGCAGGTCTCCTCATCGCCGACCAGGATGACCCAGCGCTCTTGATGCATCGAGGACTCCCACAGCGAAGACTCCCTGAGTAGCGTATCGGCCGCATCATCGAGATCTCCCGGCTCGCGAACGATGAGGCTCTCTTCGGCTATGCCGCATTGCCCCTTAAGAAACCGGGCTGCAAGATCGTCGCCGAGGACCATGTACTTGTTATCTCGCGAAATCGCGGCCGAGACGGCTTCAAACCAGCGCGGGGGCATTGCCTCCACCTCCCGCCGCCGCAGGCAAATCGCAGAGAGCCTGATCTTGATCCCGGGTATGTCAACGAAATCGAGTCCGGCCATTCTTCGCCCGAGCGTATCGGCGACGCCCGCAACCATGTCGAGGTCCGGGCCGGAACCCGTCAAACGTTCCGTGGGGTCGGCTTCGCCGACGGCCGTCACACTGATGCGGCAGTCCGGACGGATTGCGCCTATAAGTCTGGAAACATAGGTGTTCAGGAAAGAATAATCGACCCCGCCAGCCGCAATCCCCACCCTCACCTCATCCGGAAACTCATATCCTGCGACCCGGGGGATCGACTCTACCCCCACCTCATCTGCCCCGAGGTCTGGGCGAACGGCTGCATCACCGGCTGCGAGTTTGGCCAGGGTATCGTCCACAACTCCGGCCACCGTATGGTCCCAGGAGACTCCGACGGCCTCTACCCACACCCTGGCATCCCGACCGAATTTCCGGGCGAGGCGCGCTATTATCCTCACCCACGCCCTCAAGACTCTCGCGTTTCGCGTCCCGGCCAGGTCCGGCACGTCGCCATCCACCAGAATGCGCTGAATGGTGTGCGTGGAGATCCCCAGATCCCGCGCCAGCACCTGTCTGGATGCACTCTCCCGGTCCGCCGCACTGAGGGCGGCCCAAATTTCGCGAAATCCCGCGGGTAACCGTGCGGGAAATTCAGTCTGTGCCATCGCCAAATTCCTGTACTTGCAGGACCCCGATTTCTCATATCCCGTTGCAGCAACGCGATATCATTTCCGGAACACCTTGCCAGCTTAATTAGAAGCATAACCCTCATCCAGGGGCCTGTCAACATATTTCAGGCTATCTAACCGCCGCCGGAACCACAAGCCCATCTCGCACCTATTTGATGATTTGGACTTGACAGATGAGATATTTTTATCTATGGTGTTGCTAGCAATGCTTGCCGCAACGCTAGATGAGAATCAGGGATTTCTAAACACCTATTTCCCCGACGGGGTGTGCTGCTCGTCTGGCGCGGCAGAGGGCAAGGGCCGGGGGGAGAGACTTATCGCACTACACAGGGTACTGAGCGGTGCGGCCCGAAGGCACGAGGCTTAGTCTCCCTCCCCGGCGACAAATGGGGTCAGGCTTCTGAGACTATCGAACTGAGGGGTCGCCAGGACCGCCGGGGATCGGGTTCGTAAACGAATGAAGCCTGACCCCTGACTACCCCTCCTTCAGCGGAAATCACTCCCGCTCTTTTCAGGTTCCTCATGCTTGCTCCTTCCTGTGACGTCGGACCGGCACTCATGCGGTAGAGCCTGAAGTATAACCCGGGATGAGATCGAGCCCAACCGGTTCAATGACCTCAGTGATTGAAAATCGCTCGCTTTAGTGGTAGAATCCAGGCGAAGCAATTCAAGGTGTGGGTATGACGAGACCAGTCTCCGGGACGCTGCATCCGCTTTCCGCAGACAGGTTCTATTCAACCTGAGCTCTCACACTCCGATACCCGCACACTCCTATGACCTTAGCGCTGTACGAAGACGGGGGTGTAAATCATGAGGCTTCTACCCATCGTGGCAATTGCAGCACTGACCCTTATGGCTCCCACCCTGGCGCTCTGCCATTCCGAGCTCCAGTGGGGCGAAGAGGGCTACCCGCTGTGCGCCATGCCCGGTAGCCAGTATTCACCTGCCGCCACTGGCGACGGCGATGACGGCGCCATCATAGTGTGGGTCGACGAACGGGCCGGCATGGCCGCCATCTACGCCCAGCGAATCGACCGGGAGGCCTATATCCAATGGGACTCCGCGGGCGTGGCGGCCTCCATAACCATGACTGACAAGGTCGTCCCCCACATCGTCCCCGACGAGCATATGGGACCTCATGGAGCATACGTAGTCTGGGTGGACGATCCCGGCGGCGCGACCACGATAAAGGGTCAGCGGCTTCTCCTGGACGGCTCGAGGGACTGGGGGAGCGGGGGCACCCAGATCAGCGGGATCATAGATATCGATCCTTCCGAGGTCGATATCGCCCCGTCACAAACATTCGGGATGATAGACGGCTTCGTGGCAACCTGGGCGGACCTGTCCGGGGACCCGACGATATATGTCCAGCTCGTTGAACCGGACGGCTCGCTTCCCTGGGGATTTGCCGGCGTGGAGGCGGCTCCATCGGGCACACCCCAGTCTACCCCTCAGGTGGTTAGCGATGACGAGGGGGGGCTCGTCGTGGTCTGGGATGAGGCCGGCACGGTGAAGGCTCAGCGCATCGACATCGCCGGGACGCGGGCGTGGGGACCCATGGGAATAGAACTGGGCCCAACGGGCTACACTCAGACCTGGCCGCGCCTCGCCAGAACAACGGATGGATATTTCGTCGCAACCTGGACGGAGTTTCTTCCGACCGGGGCCCGAGTGATGGCGACCAAGTTCAGCAACTTCGGCGGGATAGAGTGGGGCCCGATCGACCTCCCGTCCGCCGGCGGCGACCACTTCCAGTCCGAGATGGTCGCCGATGACGCGGGCGGCGTCACTATCGGGTACACCGAAACGTCATCGCAGGACGATCTCTATGCCGTCGGCATGGATTTCGACGGATACATCTCCTGGCATGAACTCGTTGCCTCTAATGTGCTCACCGCAAACGAGCCGCTTAAAATCGAGCGCAACCCGGGCGATGGTACCTACTTCGCGTGGCCGCGCGATGATGACGGCAACACCAAGATGGCGGTGCAGTATCTCGATGACTCCGGCCAGTACGGCCTTCTCTCCGGCGGACTCGACATCGGGGGGCTCATTGGCAGCCAGGACGACCTCGGCCTTACCATCATAAATCCCTGCATGGCCATCGCCTCCTTCTCAGGAAGCATCGTTGCCGGCCGAGATCTCTTTGCCCAGCTGGTCGAATGCAAGTCCAATCTCGAGGTTCAGTACAACAGGAGCGTGGGCGCGGCCGATTCCACCGCGATCATGGGCATCATCGGCTCATCGGGCGGCAACGTCCAGTATGTCGCCAAGTACGTAAACTCCGTTTTCATCGGAAAGACCAAGGCCTCGCTCAAGACCAGTCTCCTCGGCCTGGGGGGGGTAAAGGCCGTCGTTCCCCAATACCCCATGAAACTCTGGCTGGATGTGAGCACGAGAGCGATGAAGGCCCGCAAGAGCAGCACCTATTCCCCCAACACCGCCGAGGATAAGGGATACGACGGTACGGGCGTAAATGTCTGCATCATCGATACGGGCGTTGATGATCTTCACTGGAGCCTGGACGACTTCGACGACAACGCGGGCACCGTGGACCCCAAGTTCGTATGGGGCTACGACGCCGTCACCCGGCTGGGGGGCAACACTGACGATGACTGTGCCCCCATTTACCACGGTACTCACTGCGCGGGTATAGCCGTCGGAACGGGAGGCGGCTCCCAGTGCGGAAGCCCTGCGGACAGCCTCTACGCCGGCGTGGCTCCCGGAGCGGGTCTGCTCGAAGTCAAAGTGTTTCCAAGGTCCGGCTCGCTCACCGGCGGAACGACCGCCATGATCGTGCGCGGCATGGAATGGGTGCTGGACCATCACCGCGACCGCAAGATCGACGTCGCGAGCATGAGCCTCGGTTTCGCCAGGATCTGTAACGGCACCAAGTTCTACAATAAGAGCGACAGCACATGGTACGACTGCACGGTATGCCCGCTGGCGAATGCCATGGTGGATTCGGGCGTGGTGACGGTGATCGCGGCCGGCAACTCGGGGCCCAATAATAAGCGGGACAAGACAGGTCTGGGCTGCCCGGGCACGGCCGACAAGGTCATCATGGTGGCGGCCATGCACGACTCGAACTCGGTCGTGAGGACCGATGACGTTATCTCCTCATACTCGTCGCGCGGCCCGAGAGCGAGCGACAATGACGGCAGTTCCACCGATGAGAACAAGCCCGAGGTCGCCGCGATAGGCGGCGTCGGAGCGAGCTTCACAAAGGGCACTAAGGCCGTGTACTCATGCCGCGGCGTGACTCCCGGCCAGGCTGCCGGTTGTCTCTTCTGGGGTATCTCCGGAACATCGATGGCCTGCCCACATGTGGCGGGGGTGTGTGCCCTCATGCTCGACGCCAATTCCAGTCTCTCGCCTGCCCAGGTCAAGAGCATACTCATAAGCACCGCCGACGATTGGGGCACGGCCGGGTGGGATACAAGTTACGGCTACGGTTTCGTCGACGCCTACGAGGCATGCGAGCAGGCGAGGAGAACGGGAACGGGCGACGCCGAGGTCTGTTTCTGGCCGCGCCAGGACTGGTGGTGGAACGGCGTCCATCTCGCCAAGGAGTACCTCGGAATACAGCTTGTAACGGGAGTCACCATATTCAATCTTGGTTACGGGCTTGCCATCGGCTATGACGCGAGCTTCTTCTACTCAGACCCGACGACCGCGTGCTGCGTGCCCGGGCCATACGATTCCTTCGGAGACATAGTACCCGTGCCGGACATAGCGGAGTTCGACTCGGTGGTCATAGAGTCCGTGTTCGTTTCCGTACCCGGTGCCAACTCGTTCGGGCAGGACTTCTGGACGGTCAAGGTCCAGCTCGAATCCGACTACGACCCGCCCTTGAGCAAATGGCCCGTAGACGAGAATAACGTTGCCGTCCATTCCCTCTGGAAGATCGACCAGTCCGAGTGGGAACCGGGAAGCGTCGAAGACTTCTGCTTCTGGGCCGAGAATCCCGAAGAGGAACCCGGCTTCGTGACGCTGGATGTTGTCGACAGTATTATTCCCGTCGGATTCACGGTAACGCTGGATCCGCCGGAAGGCATGCCCATCATGCTCGACCCAAATGACAGGAGCGAGGTCCGGCTCACCCCGTCTCTTCTAAGCGTGGGCGATACAGTGCTGGTGGTGATCGAGGCATATCTCGAAGTGGGAGGCTACCCGGCCACGAACTGCGGCGGGATAACCGTTGAGTACCGGAACCGTGACGACGCAGGGGTTCCAGCCGGCGCCAGCCTCGAACTCAGCCTCAGCGTTATCCCGACACCTTTCACCCGGCAGGCCACAATCGCCTACACGCTGCCGGCCGATGCCGAGGTCGCTCTCAGGATCTACGACGTCCAGGGCCGCCTCACTCGCTCTATCCCCCGGGAAAAGAAGGCGGCCGGGCGCCACGCCGTAAACTGGGACGGGAGAAACGAGGGCGGGAGACTCTGCTCCCCGGGCATCTACTTTGTCGAGCTCGAGGCGGGTGACCGGCTTCGCAGGACCCCCACGGTGCTGCTGCGGTAGATACGGGAAGGTTGACAAAAAGCGCGTTTTCTGATATTATCTTGAACTGCGAAAACAGTGTAGTTGCTGCGAGCGTGGGGCAATACACATGGACGTGGTGAAAGGAGGCGACCCACCTGTCTCCCCGCCTGCTGCTGTACTGCGCAATCTCCATCCGGAACCGGGATTCTGATTGAATTAAGGAACAGATATCTCTGCGCAAGGAGGTGATGTGTTTCCTGCTTTGATTAGGAGGCGATAGCCAAGGATGGATGACTTAGGGAATAGTACTGGCACCGTCCACACCGGCCTCTCTGTGTGTGGCCATCATCAAGGAGAGCTTTATGAAGAAGACACTGGTACTCCTGCTGTCGCTCTTAATCCTCCTCGCTTGGTTTGCCGCACCCCGGGCAGCCACGGAAGAGGAAATCGAGACGGCAATCGAAAACGGCCTGGCCTGGCTCGCGTCAGACCAGGATGCCGACGGGAGCTGGCCGGATTACTACGGAGACGTGGCCGTCACGGCACTGGCGCTCATCAAATTCGAGGACAGGGCTTATGAGCTGGGTTACGATTCTCCGTTTGACCCCGCCTATCCGTACTATCAGACCGTCATCGACGGTTGGGACTTCCTGCTCGACAACAGTAACGGCTTCTTCCAAAATACGCCCATTGGTCTTCAGGACCATACAGCCGGGGCGTCCGGCAACATGGACAACCCGGATGCCGACGGGAACGGGATAGGCGTCGGCGTCTACGGATACACGGTGTACGACCTCTCGTCCTATGAAACCGCCTGTGTTCTTGCCGCCTTCTCGGCCAGCCGGACCCCGACCCGGCTCGTAAATTCGCCCGGGAGCCCCATTCACGGGCGGCAGTTCCAGGCCATCGCCCAGGATATGGTCGATTGGCTGGCCTGGGGCCAGTCCGACTTCCATTATGGCACCCCCGCGTGTGGTGAAGGCGGGTGGTCATACGGCCCGCTCGATAACAGCGGCTTCTACGTCGGCCATGGCTACGGGCCGGATAACTCCAACAGCGGCTACGTTGTCCTCGGCCTGGCCTACGCGGACGACTTCGGCTGCAATGTCCCCGGCTGGGTAATGACCGAACTTAACGCTTACGTGGGCTGCATCCAGGACCCCGTGAACGCAGATGCTAATGACGGCGGTTCCTGGTACGACCGCATGGGCGACGGTATCGGAGTCAATTCGCTTAAGACCGGGAACCTCATCTTCGAGATGGGCATGGTTGGAGACGGCCCGGGAACGGCACGCGTCCAGAACGCCCTGGACTACCTGGCGCGGCACTGGGCAGACCCGAGCGGAGCCAACCAGCCGCCCGGGTGGAACGGTAATCCCGCCCAGTACCAGGCCATGTTCTGCATGATGAAGGGCCTTGAGTTCATGGGCATCGATGAGTTCAACGGCATCGACTGGTTCGGTGACTTCTCCGACGCAATCGTTGCCCAGCAGATTCCACAGACCGACCCCGACCCGAGCATACGCGGTGCCTGGCTCACCTCATCGGGCAGGGGGAATTCCAGCATCATCACCGCGTGGGCGCTTCTCACTCTCGAGAAGGTATCACCCGAGGGCGAATGCGAGGGCATCAACCTGTGGATTCCCGATGACATCAGGGTCGTGCCCGGCGAGAACGTCTACGTGCCCGTATATATCCAGGATGTAACGGGCTGGGGCGTCATGGCATTCGATATGGAGATCTGCTGGTGCGGCATCCCCGCGGGGCTCCTCCAGTATGAGTTCTGCGACCCGGGTGAGGTCATGATGGCCTCCGGCTGGGCCAGTCCGATATGCGGGCCCTGCGATCCCAACTGCATGAGCATCTCAGCCGCCGGCGCAACGCCGCTCGAGGGCGGGGGCGTTCTGTTCTACCTCAAGTTCCACGTGAGCGAGAACGCCAAGCCGTGCATGTGCTGCGACATCTGGTTCAACTATGTGAATCTCTACGATCCGGAAGACCCTCTCCAGGTTTGCTGGGAGGATGGCGAGGTCTGCGTCGACTGGTGCGACATCGACGGGTACGTGTACAACTGGTACTGCGATTACGACTGTGGCGAGATGTACCGCACGCATCCCATTGAAGGCGCGCGCATACACCTGTCGGAGTGCGATGAGGCCATTGCGACCACGTTCACCGATGCGGAAGGTTACTACCTGTTCGAGTGCCTGCCGCCGATCGATGACGGCTGCGGCTACTGTGTCCACATTGATGACTGCGCGGTCCCCGCTCGGTCCCTCATCACGGCTTTCGATGCTTCGCTTGTCCTGAGGCACATTGTCTGCTCGGAGAATCTCGATGATTGCGCGTGGATGACCTACGACCAGGGAATGGTCTACCCGCAGAGAGTGGCCGCCGACGTCAACTGCACGGGCGCGATCACAGCGTATGACGCTTCGCTCATACTTCAGTATGTCGTCGGCATGCTGCCGGCCTTCCCGTGCCCCGACATGTGGACGTGGTACAGCGAACCGTATCAGGGCTGCGTCTTCAGCTGCGGGCCCATTGACTTTATAGGGGTGTTGAAGGGCAATGTCTCGGGCCCGCCGTCCGTTGCACCATTTGCGACCGCCGGCGAGACTTACGTGAGGCTGGGACAGCCCAGGCACTTCGCAGGCAAGGTCAAGGTACCTGTGTTCGTGAAGGATGCGGCGGGCATTTTCTCGGCCGAACTCTACATCTCCTATAATGAACGCGACCTCGAGTTCGAATCCGTTGTCCCCGCCGGACTTGCGGAGGGCTTCACGGCGGCTCACGGGGTCACGGACGGCGGCCTCGCAGTGGCCATGGCCGGCGTCGAGAGTTTCGGCGGTGACGGGAGGATAGCGACGCTGACATTCCAGAAAAAGCGGATTGCCCCGGGCATCCCGGTGGTCTTGCCGAGGATCAGCCTGAACTCGGCCCTCTTCAACGAGGGAACTCCCTCGGCAATCATTGAGGGCAATGATTACGAGGGGGAGGTCGTCAAGATCGGGCTCGGCCCGGTTACTCCCAACCCGTTTGCGGTGAGCACCGTCATCAGTTACGCTCTGCCAGCGGCTTCGCATGTGTCTCTAAGCATCTACAATGTGAACGGCCAGCTGGTGAAGACGGTCGTTGAAGGCAGCGTAGAGGCGGGCTCACACCGCGCTACGTGGGACGGCACCGATAACAGTGGCAGCAGAGTAGCAAGAGGCATCTACTTCTGCCGCATGGCAGCCGGTGAGTTCAGCGCAACCGGCAAGGTTGTGCTTCTGAAGTAGGGAGAGAACAGCGCCAGTTCTCCCAGCGCCAAGACTGAGGCGCTGAAGTCGGCAAGGGGGGCGTGCTTGGGTACGCCCCCCTCCCTTTTACCATCTTCTTATATCGTCTCAGTCCTTGCCGGTAGCGATGAGGCTCAGCTCCATATCTCCCGCACCGGAGCTGAGCGTGCTGCCGACGCAGACCAGGAATCGCTCATAACTGTAAACCGGACCCACGTCCGGGACGTAGATGACGTTGCCGTAGGTGATGTGCCTCCTGTAGCCGAAAGCGCCATGCTCGCCGCTATAGGTCATGATCCCCAGATCGACCATATATATACAGTCCAGGCCATTCTCGAAGTGGCCCATCTCGGTTTCGACGCCGGTGTTCCCGAGCACGCGGCAATGTGCGTACCTTCCCCCGCCCCCTGGCGCGGAAAGCTCGAAGGAGAACTCGCTTCCCGTGCAGAGGTCGTCCTCCAGGAATTTCCACGCCAGGCCGGTGTCTATATCGCCGTACGTACCGATGTATTCGTCGGTCTTCTCCCATGCGCCGCCGTGGATGAGAATGGGACGTGGAGTGAGCACTATGTCGCCGAGTATTCCGGGCTCGTCACTGCGCAGCGCTCCGGACCCCGACGCCCCCTGCATAACGCGAGCTGCAAGGAACGCGCGCGTGGAGATCATGTCGCCAGGCGCCGCGAGAGTTGCCTCCGGGAAGTAGGCTGTGTCCCTCAAGGCCTGCGCCGTCGCGCCCGACATCGTCGTGGAATCGCCGTCGAATCTCATCTTGTAGGTTCCGACGCGGGTCGTGACATCGGAGCCGACCGGATGCGACGCGAGCAGTTCCTCTATCTTATCCAGCGAGGGGGCCGGCGGAACATCGTCGACATTGCCGTACATCTCGCAGGTATCGCTCCACGTCCGCCAGGTGTACTCGTATTCCCATCCCCTCCCGTCATCGTTGGGCCATATGCTTTCGAGACTGGTTTCGCATTGGCAGGACTGGGGACCGCACGAGTCGCTGCCGCACCCTGTCAGTTTGAGAAGGACCGCAAAGCAAAGCGCAACAAGAATGAATGACCTGACGTAGATTCTCACTTCCCTACCTCCCTGTCGATGTTGAAGCCCGTTCTCGGGGCTGCCTGGCGGGCCGGTCGATGTGATTACGCCCTTCAAGACCTGTGCATTTCGAGACCTGACCCCAAAGACCTGACCCCCACAGAAAATATACTACACGACCTAGCGGCATTCAACAAACGCATGGCCGGTTGACTGCGAGGTTGACAATACACTCGGGATTGGCCCTATTATATCTAAAGAACGCTGAAACCGCCCGAGCGGCAACCCGGCAAAGGAGCCACGAGATGAGCGAGCCCGATTCGCGCGGACCGGACTTCATCCGCGCCACCGTCATACGGGACAAGGAAACAGGCAAATACGGCGGCAAGGTGCATACGCGCTTCCCCCCCGAGCCCAACGGCTACCTGCACATCGGCCATTCCAAGGCCTTCCACCTGGACTTCGGGGTGGCGCTCGAGTTCGGCGGACTCGCCAACCTCCGCTTCGACGACACAAATCCGACCAAGGAGGAGACGGAGTACGTCGACGCTATTCAGGAGGACATCCACTGGATGGGCTATGATTGGGGTGACAGGCTGTACTACGCTTCGGACTACTTCGGGCAGCTCTATGCCTACGCCGTGGAACTCATCAAGAAGGGCAAGGCCTATGTATGCGATCTCTCGCCGGATAAGATGCGGGACTATCGCGGAACGCTCACCGAACCCGGAAAGGACAGCCCGTACCGCGACCGCTCCGTGGAGGAGAATCTCGGTCTATTCGAGCGCATGCGGAAGGGCGAGTTTCCCGACGGCTCCCGTACGTTACGCGCCAGGATCGACATGGCTGCTCCCAATATCAACATGCGCGACCCGGTGATCTACCGGATTCTCCATGCGCATCACCACCGCACGGGCGACGCGTGGTGCATCTATCCGATGTACGACTTCACCCATTGCCTGTCGGATTCGATTGAGGGCATAACCCACTCGCTCTGCAGCCTCGAGTTTGAGGACCACCGGCCGCTCTACGACTGGTTCCTCGACGAACTGGGGGTTCATCACCCACAACAGATCGAATTCGCCCGGCTCAATATCACCTACACGGTCATGAGCAAGCGGCGACTGCGCCAGATGGTGGAGGAAGGCTATGTCAGCGGATGGAACGACCCGCGCATGCCGACGCTCTGCGCGCTCAGGCGACGCGGCTTCACGCCCGAGGCCATCAAGACCTTCCTCGACAGGATAGGCATGTCCAAGGCGGACAGCATCGTGGATATCAAACTTCTCGAGCACTGTGTCCGGGAAGACCTCAACAGGAGCTCCCCCCGCGTCATGGCGGTGCTCAATCCGCTTAAGGTAGTGATCGATAACTACCCCGAGGGCCAGGTCGACGAGTTCGACGCCATCAATAACCCCGAGGACCCCGGCGCCGGCACGCGGAAGGTACCCTTCTCCCGCACTCTGTACATAGAGAGGGAGGACTTCATGGAGGACCCGCCTAAGAAGTTCTACCGTCTCGCCCCGGGCCGTGAAGTGCGCCTGCGCTACGCTTACTTCGTCAAATGCGTCGACGTCATCAAGGACGAGGCATCGGGAGAGATCGTCGAGCTTCGCTGCACTTATGACCCCGAAACGCGGGGCGGCGACGCGCCGGACGGCCGGAAGGTCAAGGCCACGCTTCACTGGGTGTCGGCCGGGCACGCCCTCGACGCGGAGGTACGCCTCTACCACAATCTCTTCACCAGGGAAAACCCTATGGACGTCGAGGAGGGCAGGGACTTCAAGGACTATATCCGGCCCGACTCCCTCGAGGTCCTCAGCTGCTGCAAGGTGGAACCCTGCCTCAAGGACGCCCGGCCGGGCGAGCGCTACCAGTTTGAGCGCATCGGCTACTTCTGCGTCGACTCCGTGGACCTGGTTCCCGGACGGCTCATTTTCAACCGCACGGTCACCCTGCGCGACCAGTGGGCCAGGATCCAGAAGGCCGCCGGAAAATAGCCCCGGGGCCCTCCCGCAAACCCGAATATCGACCCGCTTGCTGGTCTCACCAGCCACATAAATCGTCTACTTTCAATGCATTCGGGCCAAACCCCGTATCAAACGAATTATTGTGTTGACATCATCTGCTTTTAGCGATAAAATTCACTTGAAAAACGCAGCATGGCTGCGGGGAGTTGATGAGCTGTGATGGCAAGGAAAGCCGTACCGGATGCGTCCGTGGGGGGTGCAGTTGTACCCGGACGGCCCGGTTTCTGTATCTAGATGTTCTGAGAGCGGCTATTCCTGCCCTGGTTCATCCTCCCGGTTTGGTGATCAAAAAACTGAATAGCGGGTCAGGGCTGGCATTAGCCTCTTGATGAGTGGTTACAGCCTTCGCGTGCAAAATCGCTGAGTGCGCAGACTGAACTCCCTTCGGCGCTGCGAAGTGTTCCTCGGCTTAGCGAAGTCAGAAAAACTCACCTAAGCCGGCCCTGACTCTTTCTTAGTGTATGCGCATATGCCCAGGGGCCAATATGCGAAAGGGCACCTCATGAGAGGTGCCCCTTTTAGACTATTCGCGAGTTACCTCAGAATTTCCAGCCCACTGCCACACCAATCGAGTTTTCGCTCATCCTCAGGTCGGCCTCGCCGCCGCCCATCATTTCTGGAATCGAGCTCGCACCCTCGACTTTCTTGTCGAAGGCGTGCATATAGGCAAGCGTGATCTCGGTTCTACTGCCGGCCGCAACCGTGGCGCCGAGGGTGAGATGGTTCTCCACCACCCCGGGCGCCAGCATGTTAAAGAGGGTCTCCGACTCGGGGATAGGCTGCGCGCCGTAGTTGTAACCGCCCAGCAGCCTCACCTTCTCGGTAGCATCGTAGGCAACGCCGAACTTGAAGGCGGTAACGTCCTGCCAGCCGAATCCCGCGCCGCCGTCGTCACCCAGCGGCGCCTGGCCGAAGTTGGGGAGCAGCGGGTTGTTGATGGCCTTGATATTGCTGTACCAGATATGCTGGACGTCGAGCGCCAGCGTCACCTTCTCATTCGCCCTTACGGCAATACCGCCGGCGAGTGAGGGCGGGATGTCGAAGTCGCCCATTTCGGCGAACAGGCCCTGGTACTTCTTGAACCTGCCCATATAGGTACGGCTCTGGTAAACCAGCCCCAGGTCAACCGACCGGTGCACGCGACCCATCCAGCCTACGGTGACCCCGAGGCCCATAGAGCTCTCATGACCGTTGTTGGTAACGCTCATCGGATCGCTCGAGTACTTGCCTGCGTATGTAGTGTCCGATGTCATAACCGTATCGGCGAAGACCTCAAGGCCCGTGGCCTCAAAAGCCTGCCATGCAAGGTTCAGGCCGAAGCCGATGGAGTGGTTCTCGCTCACCTTGTACGAGATATAGGGAACAAAGACCATCTGCATCAGGTCAACGCCGGCGTTCGTCGTCCCGAAAAGCGGGATCGGAGTCGTGTATGTCGTGTTCATCCCGCCCCGGCCGTAGAGCGCGAAACCTATGGCCATGTTCTCACGGTACTGATTGTTGTAACCGATCTCCGGCATCCAGAAGTTGCTCTTACCGTTGGCATCGTATTCGCCGTCTACCATATCGCCATAAGCGTGTCCGGCTATCTCGCTCCCGCGGTCGGGCCTGAAGAGATCGAGCCCGAGGTCAAAGCGGCTCCCGAGAAATCCGGGGGCGGCCGGGTTATTGGCGCCCGACAGGGCATCCTGCGGCCAGGCGACCGCCGCCCCTCCGACGG
>Ga0272444_10003306_pt1 | contig 14585 bp, 10 predicted proteins | sample SSMForm13_FD_201033 | JGI IMG/M metagenome (GOLD analysis project Ga0272444, IMG submission 201033) | Marine sediment archaeal communities from Little Sippewissett salt marsh, Falmouth, MA, United States - SSM-Form-13 | ecosystem: Environmental > Aquatic > Marine > Wetlands > Sediment ...
GCCAGAAGAACCTCAAGGTTCTTTTCATAACGCATAACTATATCAGGACTATCGGCGATTACGCCGGCGTTTTTTTGCATCTTCTGGCGCGCAAACTGGCCGAATACGATATAGAGGTGCACGTGGTGGCGCCTCATGATGCCTCAATACCGGAATTCGAAAAACTCCAGGGAGTCAGTATCCACCGCTTTCGTTACGCCGATGACGACCGCGAAACGCTGGCTTACCGCGGGGATATGCATAAAGCACTGTGGAAACCGGCCCGGCTTATACTCCTGCGGAATTTTATCCGGGCGGCATATCAGACCGCGTGCCGGGTGATCGATCAGGAGCGGATTTCAATTGTATCGATTCATTGGCTTGTCCCCGGAGGCTTTGTGGGACGTCGACTTCGCCGAAAATATAAAAATAAAATCAGGCTGTTTCTAAGCTCACATGGCACCGATGTTCGACTTATCACGAAATATCCTCTGGTCCTTTCGTTTTTCCGGAGTATGATCGGTCAGGCGGAGATTTGGACCGTCGTTTCGAACTACCTCAAAGAACTGATTACCGAAAAAGAGGCCGGACTGGCCGGTAAAATTCGGGTGATGCCCTTGCCCAATGATGAGAGCGTGTTTTATCCCGATGAACGGATTCTCCAGGATGCCAATCTGGTGGTGAATGTCTCCCGTCTGACCGTTCAGAAAAAGCTTGATGTATTGCTTGAGGCGATCAAGCGGGTTTCACTTAAACGCCCGCATATCAGGCTGGAGATATATGGATCGGGTCCGGAAAAGGCAAAGCTGGAAAGAAAAATCGTCGCCCGGGGCCTGGAGGGGCGCGTCAAAATTCTAAGGCCGGTACCACAACGAAAATTACGCCTGATATACAATAAGGCATCAGTCGTTGTTTTGAATTCCGTCGATGAGGGCTTCGGGCTGACCCTGGCCGAGGCTATGCTCTGTCGGACGGCGGTGATCGGCACCAGGTCCGGAGGAATTACCGATATTATCGACGATCGCGAAAATGGACTCCTCGTGCCGCCCGATGATCCAATCGCTCTAGGCGATGAGATCAGCCGTCTTCTCGAGGACCAAAAGCTCCGGCAAAGGCTGGCTGAATCCGGCTACCGAAAGGCTGTCGATCATTTCTCAGCCGATTCCCTGGCCCGAGCCTACGCCCGGCTCTTCAGAAGTCAGAAGAACCGGCCCTCCGGAAAAATATAGTTTCGTGATACCGGAAATTCGGGAAATATGCAGATAAGTGGATAGAAACACCGATTGAATGCCTGTCGATTGATCAAGCCGTTTTTTCTTCGGCCAGACGACGATCGACTCGGGGGATAATCAGATCGGTCCGGGGGAATCTCTCCAGAAGCCGGCCGGTGACATAGCGCCGGAATTTCTTGTCGTCATTCTTTTGGCCATTTTCCGCAAATGTCTGCCGGGCCGATTCCCATATTAGGTCAAACTCGTTTTCATCGATATCAGCCATTTCCGCTTCAGACGGAGAATAACCCCCGGCCAGTTGCTGTAGCTGCTCCTTAAGGATATTCAAAGGGCGTTTGGTCCGGAGGAACACCCGGATCAGCCGATACAGTCTGTCAGGATCGACCCGGCTAAGATCATGACCGTTACGGCGCAGATCGACGAATACCGCCGTACATATATGAGCCGCCTTTTTGACATTAATATCATCGGCTTCGGCCAGACGGTCGAATAAATCGGCGAATAGTGAAAGCGACAAATCCGAAACAAGTTCTTCGGAAAGACCCAATTTCCGCCAGCGGGCCTGTTTATCCCATAGCGGCTCGGAAAGGTGTTGCTGTAGTTTATGTACCTGGTCATCCTCGATTTTCACCGGGGGATGATCGGTGTCCGGGTACATCCGGTCGGGTCCCGGAAGAATTCTCTCGAAATCGGTGGTTCCGTCTTTCAAATCCTGGCGCGTTTCGTTGATGACGCCAAGAGACAACTCGGAAATACGAATCTTGATCTCATCGAGCGCCGTGGCCACGTCGGCCGACGGACCACAGACAACGGCGATATCATCGCCCGCTTCCGGTTTCAACTGTTCGGCCACCCGGCGCCAGGTCGATTCCGGAATATCGTATCTGTCGCGGCGGGAGTAGAAGAAAATATTCGGCCGGGAGTCGATACAGGCAATAACCCGAACCCGGCCGGATAATTCAAAGCCGAAATCGCGCCCCGGCTGCAGTTCAAAGCCGATGATATCGGCCAGTCGGGGCAGAAGCAGGCCGGATACCTTGAGCGGCTGGTCGCTTTCCAGCCGACGGCCGATCGCACCTGATGAACCACGGAGAAGATCGGTCAGGTTCTTCTCGCGATAGGGGATGTCTTGCGCCGAAGGGAACCTTTCGTTAAACTCTCTTTTCAATTCGAGAAGACCTCTCTGTCGAAAGGCCTCGACCGCCGTCAGCTTTCTGATATTGCCGGCTTTATAAACCCCCTTTATCTCGACACGATCACCGCCGGAGACGGAAACATTGACATCCTGCCGAACGGTACCGATGCCGCGCCGGACCAGACCGGTGATTTTCATGGCGTTGCCCAGCAATCGACATACCTCGGTCGCCTCCCCGGGATTTTTCATGTCGGCTCCGGTAATAATCTCGACCAGAGGAATCGAAAGACGGTCGGTGGAGAAGACGATATCATGACCGATATCCGAAATCTCCCGGCAGGCTTCCTCCTCGAGGTTGATCTGGGTTATCTCTATTTTTCTGCCTTTGTAGGGCACCCAGCCGTCGATGCCGATGATCATCGTTCGCTGAAAACCGGTCGGAATCGATCCGTCGAGATATTGCTTTCTTATGACATGGAGCTCGTCGATAATCTTGCAGTTGAAAAGCAGTGCCAGTTGAATAGCGAAATCCACCGCCGTCCGATTGACCAGAAATGGCGGCGTATCATCCATTTCATAAGTGCAGGTGCGATCGCGGTAGAGACGGTAGATGACGTTTTTCCTGGTTTTGAATTCCATCAGGGCAGTGCCGTCGTACTCGCCCAGCTCGGAAAGCGTGGGGCGCATGTGCCGAAGAATTTCGGCGTCGTGGCGGCGGTGGGTGAGTCCCACGGGACAATGGCAGAATAGCTTGGTTTTGGTGTTGAGTTGCTGATGTATCTCAAGGCCGCATTTGAAACCCAGAGATTCCACGGCGGCCATATCGTCAATAGGTATGCCTTTGTTTTCCATCGATGAGCAATATATGCGTGATTGCCGAAAAATAAAGGACTTTTTGCAGGAATCCATCAGGGCCGACGATCCCCGGGATTACGATTTGATTGTCAATACTACCTGTATCGATGCCGAACCGGCCGTCCGACTGGCCGAAAATCGCGCTACGGCCGAACTCGAAGCGCTTATGAGCCAGGTCGGCGCCGTGAATAATCCCTGAAAATTCAATCCGCCCAAAAACGCCGCGAAGCAGTCGACGCGATAGGACTTCCCGTGGATTCCGGAACGCTTGTACCTGAATCGGCTGCTGCCGACACCCACACCGGAAAGGTTTAATAAACTGCAAAAAAATGTTAAAAAATATAAAATTTTCCTTGCATAAAATTCTTTATTTGGTGTTAATATACAGGTGCGGAGCCGTAGTTTACAGCTTATATCAAGGCCAATCAGGAATGCACGGCACCTGCTCGGAATGATGCAACAAGGCAGAAAAAACTAGACATAAACCTTCTCAAGTTACGAAGGAGGAAGGAATGCCAGTTAAGAAGACCACCAGGAAGAAAACCACCAGGAAAGCTGCGCCCAGGAAGACGGCTGCCAGGAAAACCGGCAAGGCCGCTCCCCGGAAAAAAACCACGGCCAGAAAGGCGGCAACCAAAAAGAAAACCACCGCCAGGAAAACCGTGAAAAAAGCAGCCCCGAAAAAGAAAGCGGCTCCGAAGAAAAAGACCACGGCCGGGAAAAAAACAACCACCAGAAAAAAAACAGCCCGCAAACCGAATCCGGCTTTTATGAAGCCGATGCAGCCCGATAGTGCTCTGGCCGCCATTGTCGGATCTAAACCGCTGCCGCGGACTCAAATCACCAAGAAACTCTGGGATTACATCAAGAAGAATGATCTTCAGAATCCCGCCAATCGACGCGAAATCCTGGCCGATGATAAACTCAAACCGGTTTTCGGCGGCAAGAAGAAGGTTACCATGTTTGAGATGACCAAACTGGTCTCCAAGCATATATCCTGACGAAAAAAGCGGAAGCTTTCAAGCCGGGCATCCTGCCCGGCTTTTTTTTGTTCCGAAAAGCATAATCCGGACGGTCGCCTGTTGCCCCAGGACGACATTTATGCTACCTTAAAGGTCAATTGAATATTGTCTCGGATTTTGATCATATCCGCAGATAATAAAATGGCATGGTCAATCTTAATTGCAGAGGTGTGTGATGAATCGATCTGTTTTTCGCCATCGGGCCGGTGGGCTGATCCTGGCGACGGTCCTGGTCCTGGTGTTAACTCAGGCATGTTCCCGAAAATGTGATTGTCCCGGAGAAACAGCGATAGTTCCGGTTACCGATACCATTCACGGCGTGGAGATTGTCGACCATTACCGCTGGCTGGAGAACGGCGATGATACGGCGGTGATCGCCTGGGAAAACCGTCAGGATCGATGCGTCCGCCAATACCTGACCGCCTATCCCGACCGGGCCGCTCTCGAGCAGCGGATTATCGAGCTGATGCGGATCGGCACCATGCACAGTCCGGCTATTTGCGGCGGGCAATACTTCTATATGAAAAGAGCCGGTGATGAAGACCACGCCATCCTGTACCGAAAGCGCCGTCCTGATGCTCCCGCCGAAGTGGTCCTCGATCCCAATTCATTCAGCTCCGATGCCACCGTCGCTCTCGACTGGTGGTTCCCGTCACCCGACGGGCGCTATCTGGCCTTCGGTAAGTCGGCCGGCGGAACCGAAAACAGCACTCTTTTCATTCTCGATATTGACCGCCAAACCATGCTGGCCGATACGATTCCGCAGGCGAGGGCAGCCAGTATCGCCTGGGAACCGGAAAGCGGCGGCTTTTATTACACGCGCTATCCTCTGCCCGGAGAACTTCATGCCGACGATGATGAATATTATCGCTGGGTTTACTATCACCGCCTGGGCGGCGATTACCGTCAGGACCCGCTCGTTTTCGGCCGGGGACGGGACAAGACCGACTGGCCCAATGTCCAACTGTCTCCCGATGGTCGCTATCTGATGGTTGTCGCTTATCAGGGCTGGACCCGATCGGAGATGTATCTGAAGGACCTTCAGGATAACGGTGATTTTGTTCTGATCAATCCCGGAGTAGCCGGGCTTTTTTCAATCCAGCTACTCGATGATGATTTCTATGTCATGACCAATCATGAGGCGCCCCGGTACCGGATTCTAAGGGGTAGCTACCCGAAACCCCGACTGGAAAATTGGCGGGAAATCATTCCCGAATCCGAGGCCACCCTCGAAAACTTCGGCGTTGTCGGTGATAAAATAGTCCTGCTCAGGCTGGCCGACGCCTCCAGCCGCCTGGTGATCACCGACCTTGACGGCGGCCGGCCCGAAGTGGTGACGCTCCCGGCCATCGGGTCGATTATGTCCGGCAATGATCACGTCCTCGGCGGCGAACACGACGGCCATGAGATTCTTTTCGGGTATAATTCATTTTCCGTCTCACCACGCATTTATCATTATGATCTGAAAAGCGACAGCCTGCGGATTCTGGATGCGATCGAAACCGATCTTGACCTGGATAATTTCGAGATCAACTACATCCGTTATGCCTCGACCGGCGGCGATTCCGCCTCGATGTTTCTGACGCATCGCAGAGATCTCGTCCTTGATGGAAACAACCCAACCCTGGTTTACGGCTACGGCGGTTTCAATGTCAACCAGACCCCCTATTTTTCGCGCACCATGACTCATTTCCTGGATAAAGGAGGCGTTTACGCCTATACTCAGATTCGCGGCGGCGGCGAATACGGCGAGGACTGGCATCGTGATGGTATGCTGGAGAGAAAACAAAACAGCTTTGATGATTTTATCGCCGCTGTCGAGTGGCTGATCGAAAACAGGTACACCAATCCGGAAAAAGTGGTTATCGAAGGAGGCAGCAACGGCGGCCTGCTCGTCGGGGCGGTCCTGGTCCAGCGCCCCGATTTGATGAAAGCCGTGGTATGCTCACGGCCCCTCCTCGATATGGTGCGCTATCATAAGTTTCTTATCGGCGAGCTGTGGATTCCGGAACTGGGCTCGCCCGATCAACCCGAGCAGTTCGAATACCTTTATGAGTATTCGCCTTATCATCGGGTTCGACCGGGAGTCGCCTATCCGGCCGTTCTTTTCGAGAGCGCCGATCATGATACGCGGGTGGGCCCGATGCATGCGCGGAAAATGACGGCCGCCCTCCAGGCGGCGACCACCTCCGATAATCCCATTCTGCTGCGTGTCCAAAGGCAGACCGGACATGGGCAGGGAGCACCCAGGAGAATCGTCCTGGAGGAGCTGATCGATTCCTGGTGTTTCATCTTCGGCCAGCTCGGGCTGTAGAGCTTATTGTCGCATTAAACGACAAACTGGTAAGACGCCGCTCCGGTCGCCATTAAAAATTTCCTTATTCGGCTAAACTGATTATATTGGCCTTATGCAATCGCCGAAATTATGGCTTCAATCGAAATATGCGCCGCCGTTGTTTTTCGCTCTGGTCTCGCTGGCGCTGGCGGCCCCGCTTCTGATCAAATGGAATTATATCGGGGTCGGCGACTGGGAGCTGTTTGTCACCATGGCGGCCGTGCCGGCCAGGACAATCGAATATTACCATCAGTTTCCCTTCTGGAATCCGTATCTGGGCGGCGGCAATATTCTTTTCGCCCATCCCGAGGTGGGCGTTCTGTCACCTTTTTTCCTTTTGATTCTGCTTTTCGGACCGATTGCCGGGATCAAGATCAAAATGCTCCTGGCCTTCTTCCTGGGTCTGTGGGGAACCCATCTTTTCGCCCGAAGATTGAGCCTTTCCCGATCATCGGCAGCCCTTGCCGCCCTGACATATTTTGGCAGCTCCTATTTCGCCGCCCATTTCAGTATCGGCCACGTGCCCTTTACACATTTCTGCTTTTTGCCCTGGTTTTTATACTGCGTTCTTCGAGCCGGCAGCGATCGGCGCTTCGTTCTGGCCGCGGCGGCGGCGGTGGCCCTGATCATTGTCGGCAACGGCGCGGCGGTGCCGTTTTTGTACACCGCCTTTTTTTCCGGCGTTTTTTTGATCCTGAGTATCATTTTCGAAAAGACCCCATGGCGGTATTTAAAATACTATCTCACGGCGATTATCATCGGCTTGCTTCTGGCGGCCGTTAAATTTATCCCTATGCTTTATTATCTTTCCCGGAATCAATGGGAGGGGATGCCCAACGATGTCACTCCGCTGAGTTTACTCCCCCGAATATTCCTGTCAACCGATCAGGCTCTTTTCCAGACGGTCGGTTCCGGACAGTACTGGGGCTGGCATGAATACAGCGCCTACCTCTCGCCCGTCGTCATCATTCTGGCCGTTTATGCGCTTGCCATGCGGTTTCGGAGATGTCGTCTGTGGCTGATACTTGCCCTGTTTTTTCTCGTCTTCGGCCTGGGGGGATTTTCCGGATGGTCCCTGTGGAGCCTGATCACGGCTCTGCCCGGTTTCGAATCGATCCGTGCCCCGTCACGGGCCTTTCAATTCGTCGTCCTGCCGGTGGCTATGATGGCCGGAATCGGCCTCGATTATCTGACCGAACGTCTCCGTTCGGCACCCGCTGTCTTCCGCCTGGTTGCACCGCTGGCGATAGCCGTGGTCCTGATTTCGAATTACCTGGTTAACCTGCCCAATCTGGAGTTGATCGCCTATAAAAAGCCGGCCGAAAAGCAATTCCATGAGGATTTCCGACATGTCATCGGCGACAAACATGAAATCTACGATCTTTTTCTTGAAAACCGCGGTTCGCTTATGGCTCCCTGGCTTTCGGCCTATAAAGAAAGCCGGGCCCTGGTGACGCCCGACAATCAGGTCATGATGGAATATGTCCTGGCCGGCCGGGTGCGCTCGCTCGATGGCCGCTATACGCCGAATCGCGTCGAATACCGAATTTCGCCGGTAAGCGACGGAACGATAATCTTCGGGATCGGTTATGACGAGGGCTGGCACGCTGCCGACGGCCGGCCGGTATTCGAAAAAAACGGGCTGGTCGCGGCCGGCTTCGAAAGCCATGACGAACGAATTATTCTGGAGTATCGGGCGCCGCTTTTTTGGACGGGGCTGATCATATCATTCGTGACTCTGCTCGGATGCCTTCTGATCCTTTTCAATGGCCAGCTTCGAGAACGGTACGAAGCGATACTTAAGTAATGTCCAGATGGCCTCGATGCCGTCGATCCATCTGATTTTCTTGCCCTCCTCGAATTTGCGCGGCCGGTAGCGAATCGGTGTCTCGAAAATCTTTATTCTGTTGCGGCCCAGCTTGGCGACCACTTCGGGGCAAAACTCGAAACGGCTGGCTTCCAGATTCATGGCCTTCATGATATCGGTGCGGATCATTTTATAACAGGTGGATTCATCGGTAATATGGACCGGATAAAGCAGGTTGGCCAGAAATGTCAGGAACTTGCCGCCCCACAGGTACCTCTGATAGGAAATTCCCGACTGAGGATTCAGTCTCCTGGAGCCGAAGACCGCCAGGGCTTGCTCTTTTTCGGCGATATCGACCATACCGACTATATCTTGCGGGTCATATTCGAGATCTCCGTCCTGGATAATCGTGTATTTACCGGTGGCCAGAGCGACCCCGGTCTTGATGGCATCACCCTTGCCGCGGTTTTCTTTTTTGGTAATAATGCGAACATTGGAACGCTTATCGAACGGCCGAATGACCTCACCGGTGGCATCGACGGAGCCGTTATCGATGACTATCAGTTCGAGCTCCAGCGGCAGTTCCAGAATCTGCTTAATTATAAGGGGGGCTGTCGCTTCCTCATTGTACAAGGGCATTATTATGGTCAGAAGCATGATTCAATATATGCCGGGGAAGGCCAAAGTCAATAACAGATAGATCACCGGTTTCAAAGGCGGCTTGACTTTTGGGGTTTATTCTAGTATAGAATAGGACTAATTTTTGGCTCAGGGGTGATCCGTTGATGGATATAAAGGAGACTGCGTGTCGTCAAAAGGCAAACCCGTGAGGGCTCTATTATACGCTTTTGCGGCGGTTTTATACCTTGGCTGCCCGGGCAGTATTTTTTTGGGCGGTGGAGTAATTTCTGCCCAGGATATAAATTTTAATACGACGATCAATTCCGGGGAATACATCGTTGGTCCCGGCGACCAATTCCGAATCGATTTCTGGGATGGCTCAACCGAGGTTATCGATGTCAACGTTACTCCCGAGGGTTCGGTTCTCCTGACCTCGATGGGGATGGTCAATATCGGCGGTCTCAACCTTCTGGAGGCCAAAAAGAAACTCCGACAACTGATCAGCGGCTTCTATGCCGATATTGATTTCACTGTCAGCCTCGTGGGCGTGCGGCCGATCAAGGTTCTGGTCAGCGGCGGTGTGGCCAAGCCGGGCTTATATGATGGCTTTGTCTCACAACGGGTTTCGGAATTCATCGAACGGGCCGGAGGGTTATTACCGGGGGCCTCCCGACGAAATATCACGCTTTCCGATGGAGCCATGCAACGCCCTGTTGATCTGCTGAAATTTGAGCGGGCCGGAGATTTCGAGGCCAATCCTTATATGTACAGCGGATACCGTATTCAGGTCCCGCTGGTGACCGATTCTTCGAGTTTCGTGCAAATTTCCGGCGAGGTCGTCCGCCCCGGAGAATACGAGTATCGCGAAAGCGACAATCTGGCTTCGATGATCGGGCTGGCGATGGGATTCACCGGTCTCCAGGGAGATTCGGTGGATGTTTTCCGGCAGAGTGAGCCGGATCATGAAAAGATGGTCGTTGCCATTGGTAATCTGGATCTGGCCGTTAAACCGGCCGATAAAATCATTGTCAGGAAAGCCGCGCGCAACTGGCGACCGGATTATTATTCTCTCAGTGGTATGGTGGTTATGCCCGGCCGATATCCATACTCGCCGGGAATGACCCTGCAGTCGGTTCTGGATCGGGCCGGCGGCTTGACCGAGCGAGGCGATATCTATTCGCTCTCCCTGTATCGGAGACCGGAGTTTATGCGTTCGCAGAAAACCCTGGATATGCTGACAGCCGCCAACCAAAACAACATCAGTTTTTCGGGCGAGCGGGAACCGATGTCGCTGGAGATTTCCGGGGACTGGCCGGACAGACTGGATGAGATTGAAATCTCGCCCGGTGATTCGGTGGTGGTCCCGGTCCGGTCAGGCGTTATCGGCATTTACGGCCTGGTCAATCGTCCCGGAGTGATTGAAATCGAAAGCCACAAACCGCGGCCGGCAGACTATTTCATCGACCGGGCCGGCGGTTACGCCCGGTGGGCCGACCGGTCATATGTCCGGGTGATCCGGAAATCATCCGGCCTGACAATCAGCGCCACACCCGATATTTATATCCATGACGGGGATACGATTATTATTCCCGAACTTAAGCAGAAGAAAAACTTCTGGGAAAAGGCCAGAGATGTGGCCATTACCCTGGGCGGCCTGGGACTGATTTATCTGGCTGTCGATAATGCCGTCGATTAATGAACATGGAAGAAAGAGAATTCAATCTTTGGCGGTTTCTCGAAGTCCTGGCGCTTCGGATTCGATTTATTATAATTTTCGTCTTACTGGTGACCGTTGTCGCCGTGCTCGTGTCGCTTCTGCTGCCGCGATGGTATGCCGCTATGACTTTGCTTCTGCCGCCTACCGAAGAGGGAATCAATCTGGGCCTGTCGGGCAGTCTGGATGATATCATATCTCTTACCGCCGGCATTGAATTACCCCTGATGGCTACGCCGAGCGATGTTTACGCCCGAATTCTAAGCAGCCGTTCCATCGCCGAGAGAGTCATCGAAAAGCACAACCTGACCGAATATCTGGAGATTGAATCGCCTTCGGATATTCTGGAGTATTTTGACGCCAAATCCGAATTTCGGGTAACACCGGAGGGATTGCTGGAGATTACCTTTCATGATCGGAACCCGGAGATGGCCGCGACGGTGGCCAATTCGTTTGCCGAGGAACTCGATCTGATGGCCCAGGAATTGTCCAATTCACGGGCCCGGTTCGCCCGCGAATTTATCGAGAACCGGCTGGTCGATGTTTCCCGTGAGCTCGATTCCCTGCGGCGTGCCATGGGTGAATTTCAAAGGCGTCATAAGGCCATCGATCTCGATCGCCAGACACAACTGGCTATCCAGTCGGCCGTGGATTTGAAAATCGAGCTGACCCGGCGGGAAATCGAACTGCATGTCAAAGAGAAATCGCTTTCCTCTTCACACCCGGATGTGATAACTCTCCGGCGGCGAGTGGATGAAATCAGGCGGCAGATAAGAGAACTCGAATTCGGCGGGGCCGACAGCTCCTATTTCAGCCTGCCCATTGCCGACATGCCACAGATCAAGGTTCAACTGGCGGAACTGACCAGTCGGCTGACCGTCTCCGAGGCGCTTTTCAAAATACTCTCGGAGCAGTACGAACAGGCCAAGATTCAGGAACAGCTCAATACACCCCGCGTGTCGATTCTCGATCGGGCCTACCCGCCGGAACTGGCCATCAGGCCGCAGAAAAGAATTATCGTGGCCGCCGCCTTTTTCCTGTCTTTGATTGTTGCCATTATGATAGTCCTTTTTCTCAATTATCTGGATCGGCTGAAAGAACGTTCTCCGGAAGATTATGCCCGGTTTCGATTCTTTTACGGAACCATACTGGGCTGGATACCCGGGATTCGTAAAGCCGACAAAAATGCAAAGTGAGTGTTAACGTGAAGAATTTAGCCATTGCAGGTATCGGCAACTGGGGGAAGAATCTCCTCAGGAATTTTTATAATCTGTCATCGGGCCGGCTCGTTCTGGCCTGCGATACCAACGAAAAACGATTGAAAGCGGCCGAGGACAATTATCCCGGCCTGAAGACAACGACCAGTTATGATGATGTCCTCGATCGTGAAGATATCGGGGCCGTGGTTATTGCCGTGCCGCCCGCCCGCCATTACGACCTGGCCATGGCCGCCCTTGAATCAGGCCGCGATGTTTTCGTGGAAAAACCGCTGGCCCTCTCGGTGACCGAGGGAGAAAAGCTGGTCGATACCGCCCGCGAAAAGAAGGCCATTCTTATGGTCGGACATATCATGGTTTATCACCCGGCGACCATCTATCTCAAAAGACTGATCGATGAGGACGCCCTGGGAAAAATATATTACTTTTACTCCAATCGCGTCAATCTCGGCAAGGTTCGCGATGTCGAAAACGCCCTCTGGTCGTTCGCACCACATGATATTTCGATCATATTGTATCTTATCGAAAAGATGCCCGTTCGGGTGACCGCCACCGGTGCCTCGTATCTTCAGGAGGGCATCGAAGACGTCGCCTTCATGGTCATGCACTTTGACGACAATACCATGGCGCATATTCATGTCAGCTGGCTCGATCCGCATAAATTACGCAGCCTGACGGTGGTCGGGCAGAAAAAGATGGTCGTTTTCAACGACACCGGCGCCTCCGAGAAGATCACCATCTATGATAAAGGCGTCGACCAGAATCAGGATTACAGCACCTACGGCGAGTATCTGACCCTCCGGACAGGCGATATCCTGATTCCCAAAATTCCTCTCACCGAACCGCTGGCCGAGGAATGCCGGCATTTTCTCGAAGCCCTGGAGACAAGAGCCAACCCGGCTTCCGACGGGATCGAGGCTCTGCGGGTTCTGAAAGTTCTTGACGCCGCCCAAAAATCTCTGGAGGCGGGCGGAGCACCAATTAATGTCTGACGAAAACGAGGATGGTATGACAAATCAGGTGATTGATAATTCGGCGGTTATCGGCGATGGCACCAGGTACGGGTCTTTTTGTGTTTTCGAGGCCGATGTGGTCGTGGGGCGGGGGTGCTTGATCGGCCACAATGTGGTTATTCATGCGGGAAGTCGTATCGGGGATAATGTGCGTCTCGACGATAATACCGTCGTCGGCAAAAATCCCATGCGGGCGGCCAATTCGGCGGTCACCAAAGAGCAGCAACTGCCGCCGACCGTGATTGGTTCCGATTGCATCATCGGGACCGGAGTGGTTATCTACCGCGGGGCCGAAATCGGCCGCAAAGTACTCGTGGCCGATCTCTCCACGGTACGGGAGAACGTTACCATCGGCGATTACACCATCGTCGGCCGCGGCGTGGCCATCGAGAATTACTGCCGCATAGGGCGCTACTGCAAACTGGAAACCAATGTATATATTACCGCCTATTCGGAGCTGGAGGATCGCGTTTTCGTGGCCCCCTGCGCCGCGACCTCCAACGATAATTTCATCGGCCGGACCGAAGAACGGTTCAAGCATTTCAAGGGGGTAACCGTTCGCCGCGGTGGCCGGATCGGCGTCAATGCGACTATCCTCCCGGGCAAAACCGTCGGCGCCGACGGGCTTGTGGCCGCCGGAGCGGTGCTCACCCGCGACTGCCCGGATAAAAAGATCGTGGCCGGGATGCCGGCCAGAGTTTTTCGTGATGTGCCCGAAGAACAGCTCCTGGATAACCAGGGCTGGAAAGATTAAAGGAGTATCAAATGGCAGTTCCTCTTCTCGATCTCAAAAGACAGTACACCTCTCTTAAGGATAAAATAGATCAGGCTGTCCTGAATGTCTTTGATCACGGTCGCTTCATTCTCGGCCCCGAAGTGGCCGAGCTGGAGAAAAAAATCGCCGCCCTCTGCGGTGTCAAATACGGCGTCGGGGTGGCCTCCGGAACCGATTCCCTGCTGACCGCCCTGCGCGCGGCCGGGGTCGGCCCGGGCGATGAGGTGATCACCTCGAATTATTCCTTTTTCGCCTCGACCAGCGTTATTTCCCGGGTCGGGGCGACACCGGTTTTCGTCGATATCGAACCGGAGACGTACAATATCGATCCGACCGGCCTGGAAAAAGCCCTGACGGCCAGAACGCGCGCCATCATCCCCGTCCACCTTTTCGGGCAAACGGCCGATATGGACCCGATCATGGAATTCGCCAGGGCCTATAAACTGGCCGTCATCGAGGATGCCGCGCAGGCCATCAGCGCCGCCTACAAGGATCGGCCGGCCGGCTCGATCGGCGATTTCGGCTGTTTTTCGTTTTTCCCGTCCAAAAACCTGGGCGGCGCCGGCGACGGCGGTATGGTCGTCACCGATGAGGAAAAGCACCAGACCACCCTGCGCATGCTGAGGATCCACGGCTGGAAAAAGAAATACCGCCCGGAAATAATCGGCTATAATTCGCGCCTGGATACGATCCAGGCCGCGGTTCTGCTGGTCAAACTGGATTATCTGAAAGACTGGTCGACCCGGCGGATCGCCCATGCCGCCAAATACGATGAAGCCTTCGCCGGAACGTCGATCGTCACGCCCACCGTCCGCGATTATGCCTATCATATCTATAACCAGTACACGATCGCGGTCGAAAACCAGGATGAACTGATGGC
>Ga0272444_10003307_pt1 | contig 14580 bp, 9 predicted proteins | sample SSMForm13_FD_201033 | JGI IMG/M metagenome (GOLD analysis project Ga0272444, IMG submission 201033) | Marine sediment archaeal communities from Little Sippewissett salt marsh, Falmouth, MA, United States - SSM-Form-13 | ecosystem: Environmental > Aquatic > Marine > Wetlands > Sediment ...
ATTCTGGATTTTGAAGCAGTCGGTGCACGGGGTGACTTCGAGCAGACGTACGCAGTTCAGATGCATGGCGGCAGCTCGATCGGGAGCGACGCGGATATCGGTGCGGTCGGCAGATATACTCACCCGCCAGAGTCCGAGGAGAACTCGGTTTGTCGGAGAGCCTTCAGATGTGGCAATTACGGTTTGCCCGTCGCCTGCATCGACCGGACTTGTTATCGGAGAGCCGTTCCTGCCGCATCCGGACGAGATCAGAATCGTGAGAATGACCAGGCAGATCCCTGAGGTTTTCATTCCAACTCCTCCTATTACGTCCGTTCGATATCATTTTACTACATATCTAATGAGAGTCAACGATAAAATCGAATCGTCTTCCGGTGAACCATGGACTAAAAATCTGCAAATTCTCCTGATTTATTATGGATAGCTACTTGACAAACTGAATAAGCGGCGGTAAATTTTTAAATGCGGATGTAGGCATTTCGCCGGAAAGGTGCCGTCCGGCAGGGAATCGTGGAGGGTTGCCTAAATGAGACAAATCTGGTTGACGGCGATCCTGGTCGCAATTGCAGTCGGCTGCGCGCACGATGCCACAGCGCCGGTTGCGCCTGATGCGCTTGCGCCCGGGACAACCATGACGCAGTGCAATGCGACGGTAGAAGACAACCATCGTTTATGGGCCGAGTTTACTCTTTTCATCGATGCTGAACGTGAGAGAGTCGATGTCGTTCCGCGACGCGACATGCATCTGCATCTGAATTCGCTTAAGTTCCTCGAAGATTATTGCAAAAATTGCCTCGAAATCATAAGCATTAAGAACAACGGCGACTCGACAATAGACCTTACGGTCGGAATTTCGCACCCATTCCCAGGCTATCCGGAATACACAGGCTTCGACGTCAAAGGAATTATCATGTTCAACGGATCGTACGAGATCGATACCCACTTCGTTAAAAACCTGCCTGTGCCCGAGTCCTGTATGGTGTCATGGCGGGAACTCGGGGATCCTGAAGTTATAAATCCGGACGGCTATGAATTTCGATGGAGTCCGGTCTACGAATCGGGTAGCGACATGCCGATTTTCAACTACTGGCCGGGCAGAAATTCCAATGGCCTTCCCAATACCGCCTTGAATGCCTATCTCAATTTCTATACTGATGAACAGAGGCACATGTTCAAAACCGGCTGCCGGGTCAGTCGCACATACAAGATCTGGCTGCCTCCGGGGGAACCGGTGATTGCAGGTTACGCGGTTGAGGCATGCTGGGAGCCTCCGCTTGTAACTCCGGTTACCGATCCCCTTATAGATTTTCCGGCGAGCGCCAACCAGCCCGAGCCCTGGCATTTCGATGTTATTGTCAATAACGGCGAGCCGATAGTGCAGCATTCCGGCTGTTGTGGAGCACCTCCGCCCAATGGGTGCGATTCCTTGCGGCTCGACATAAGGGACTGGGATGATGTCAAGAATACCCACATAACGTGGTGGTATTGGCCTGGGGACCCGACTACCGACACCTGGATGTATGCTCCGTGTACGGAGGAGTATGACGGTTTCTACGCATCCTTCATCAGATTGGATAACTATTCGCTGGGGAACTACCGCCATCTGGTTATGTCATTCGAAGCCAGGCCTACTCCTCCAGACTATGGAATGCATGACATCGTTTTCGACCTCATGGATTTCACCATCATAGAAGAATAGAACGCACAAATATTCCCGGTGAAAGGAGGGATTGCAGATACGTTCAATATCGACAAGCTGTATTATTCTCACTCTTTTATTCATTGTTATTATTGCAGGATGCTCACGGTCCGGCATTAGATAATCACTGCGGATAGAACTTTTCGATTCGGTCGAAGGCCTTGTGGATTGTCTCCTCCGGACAACAGAAGGTCATACGCACATGGCCTTCGCCGGTCGGACCGAACGCCACTCCCGGAGTGGTAGATACTCTTCCCTCCAAAAGGAGCTTTCGAGCAAATTCAAGGGAATCCGCAGTCGTCCCGTCAGCGGCACGGGGAGCGTCCTTCCATTCAATCTTCGGGAACATGCAGTATGAGCCCTGCGGCTTCTGATAGGAAAAAACATGGGGAACCCGGTCGAGTCTTTCGCAGAGGATGTCGCGGTTTTTCAGGTAATGCTCTCGGAACTCATCGATGCAATCCTGCGGACCCTCGAGCGCGGCAAGAGCTGCGTACTGCGACGCGACCGGGGCGCAGATCGCGAAAGGGATGTGCGCCTTTTGTATCTGGGGGATCAACTCTTTGCCTGCGACGAGATATCCTATCCGCCATCCGGTCATCGCGTATGTCTTGGTGAACGTAAACGTGCTTACCGAATTGTCTTTCATACCCGGAATCGAGCCGATGGAGAAATGCGAGTTGTCGTCGAATACGAAATACTCGTAGCTCTCGTCAGTGATGATCGTTATATCTCTCTCGCGACATATCTCCGCAATTTCCCTGAGGCTCGCTTCATCGAAAACCGCGCCTGTCGGATTCGACGGCGAGCAAAACAGGAAAGCCCGCGTTTTTGAAGTGATGGATTTACGGAATGAATCCACGTCCAGGCGAAAACAATCATCCTCGATGGTTCTGACGAAAACCGGTACGCCGTTTGCGAGAAGTATCTGACGTATGTGAGTCGAGTAGTTCGGCGACGGTGTCAGGACCTCGTCGCCCGGATCCACGAGGGCCATCACAGCAGCGCTGAGACCTTCGATGGCTCCAACAGTAACGATTATCTCGGAAGGATCAGCCACGATATTGTTATCGCGTTCGAGCTTATGGCAGATCGCCTCACGCAGCACGGGAAGTCCCTGCGATGTCGAGTAACCACTTGTCAAACCTTCCCGGATTGCCTTTATCGCACCATCACCGATATGCTCCGGCGTATGGCTTGTCGGCTTGGCCCATGACAGCATCGCGGGATCATCTACGGACGCAGCAAGTTGCGTCATCCCGTGAATTACCGATGCGCCGATTTTCGATACTCTTTGAGAAACCATTAATTATGGCACCCCCGTTTATAGTACTTGTCTGTCAACCTGGCATCCTGTACTACTCAACCCGGATCTATGGACGTGTCATGACTGCGCCGCATTTCGGGCACTTCATCTGGTTGCATGGTTGTCCGACTGGATGAGGAACAGTGTGTCCGCAACTGGTGCAGACGCAACTCCCACCCGGTCCTGACGCTTTTCCTCCCATACGTCCTCTTCCTCCGCCTTTTCCCTGACCGCGTCCGGTACCTCCTCCCTGACCAGTCGGTCCTGTGCCGTCTCCTCTGGGCATTGTAAGCCCCCTTTCAGTTGATGTAGTTTCTGGCTTTCGATTATAACACCGATTCGAAAATAGACTACCTTCAGGATAAGTCTGAAATGTTGTCAGGATAGAAACAGGAATTGAAGGGCATTATTTGATTACTTCACTGCAAGCTGATGATTCGAAGGCCGCTGTAGCCGGTACTGATATACGCGTATCCATCATCCACAGCGATCCCATTTGGCTGGCCGGGAAGATCCAGCATGCCGACAACTATTGCGGTCGGGGGATTTTCCGCATCGATAATCACCAGCCCGTCATCGTAATCGCCGACAAGCGCGTATCCGCAGTAAAGTGTCACATTACGGGTGTAACTTATATCCGTTACAGTCCTGACAATCGAAGCCGACTCGGGCGGGTCGATGTCCATTATCTGCAGTCCGGCTTCATCGTTCGCGACGAACGCATATCCGTTCGATATTTCCACGCTGTATGCCGGCCAGAATGTGTCCACATTGGCGACAATAGCCGCAGATTCCGGCGGATCAACATCGACAATCTGAAGGCCCGCGTCGAAGTCGGCAACATACGCATAACCGCCCATTGCTGCGACATCCTTGGCGTAGACCAGCGTGTCTACCGTATTCACGAGGTACGCGGACTCGGGTGGATCGACATCGATTATGTAGAGCCCGCCTTCACCGCCTGTTACGTAGGCGAAACCCCCGTCAATCGAGACACTCCGAGCGTCGTCCGATGTGTCCACCGACGCGATTATCGCTGCCGACAGGGGATCTTCGACGTTAACGATCTGCAGACCGCCGCTGTAGTCGGCGATGTACGCGATGCCGTCCGATACGGTCATCCCGGTAACCGTTCCCGGTGTATCCACCGTGTTTAAAAACTCCGGTTCGGTTGGGACCTGAAGGTCGAATATTTTTATGCCTTCGTTTCCCGCCGATGTGTACAGGTATCCCCCCGATGTTGCGGCACCGGTCACGTAGCCAAATGCTTCTATCGATCCGGCATACGTTGGTGTCTCGGGCGCTGCCATATCGATGATCCTGACCGCTTCGTTTGCATCGGTTACATATGCATACCCGCCCGAGATCGCGACATGTGTGGCAAAGCCTGGCGTATCGACCGAGCCGATGATCGTCTCGGAGCCCGGTGTACTCACATCGACCACCTGCAGCCCCAGTTGGAAATCCGCCAGCAGCGCAAGTCCGCCGGATATTGCCACATCCCGTACCGAGCCCGGCGTGTCTACACTTCCGATGGATGCCGCTGATTCCGGGGGATCAATGTCGATTACCAGTAGCCCCGGTTCGGAATTCGCCACGTACGCGTATCCTCCCGACATGGTTACGCCTCTTGCATAACCTGCCGTCCAGACGTTTCTCACGATCGACGGCGATTCGGGCGGATCGACATCGATGATGAAGAAACCCATAAACTGGTCGGTCATGCAGGCATAACCGTTCGCGCAGTCAACCCCGGTAATTTCCATGAACTCGCCTTCAATATTTCCGACAACAGACGCATTATCTACGGGATCGATATCGATCACACTGAACCATGTTGAGCCGCCAGCGGTATATGCATAGCCGTCCGAAACCGCGAGGCTGTATGCGGAACCGGGAGTATCTATCGTCTTGATGACCGATGCCGATTCCGGGGGATCGACATCGACAATCTGCAGTCCCAGTGAACCGCCCGTGACATACGCATAGCCATCCTGTACAACCACGGCACCACAGGGAATATCGAGATAATTGACCCATGTCGCATTCAATGGATCCGTAATGTCGAAAATCGTCAGTCCGTTCGCCCCGTCCGCGATATAGGCATAATTCCCGTCTATCGCTGTGAAATGCGGCGCCATGTTTAACCACGGTGGAGTGACATCTTCGGCATTCGAGGGATCTAGTGCGAGGACCGAAATCTCAAGCGGATCATCCAGGACGCCTGTCTCTCCCTCATCATCGGTTACTCTCAGTTGCACCGCGTAGGTTCCGGCAGCATCCCACGAATACTCCGCGTTTTGCCCTTCCGCATCGTAAGTTCCGTCGTTATCCCAGTCCCACTCATAGAGATCAATACTCCCGCCATCCGGATCGTACGAGCCGGCAGTGGAGAATTGCACCGTACCTCCAACCCTCTGCGCGTCCGGATCGGCCTGTGCAACCGCGACAGGCGCGACAGACGAAACGATTGTAACCTGCAGCGCCGTATCGAGAACATCCGTCTCGCCCTCATCGTCGGTCACCCGAAACTGCACGGAATATACCCCTGCAGCATCCCAGGTGTGGGTCACATCCTCTCCTTCCTCATCCCAGACCTGGTCGTTATTCCAGTCCCACTCGAACTTGACAATCGAGCCACCATCGGGATCGTTTGAGCCGTCATCGAAGAATCTGACAGCCCGATTCACATAGAGGATGCCATCTTCCACTCCCGCAATAGCTACAGGTGGCTGTGTTTGGGGTGCTATTGGACCATTCCCGTTGCAGGAAAGAAGGATTACCGTACAAACTAGGGCAATGAGGAAAACTGTGAGATATCTCTGCATAGCACACTCCCGGGACAGCAATCTGGTAGCTCCATTATACCATGATAGATTGATGTTCGCGATGGCCCAAATGGGCTATTTCCATCTGCTATGCAGTCATACTCAAGGGAACGCAATGTACTCGATTTCGCAGTTGAACCTGTACTCGAGGAATTTCTGTCGGTGGTGAACGGCTTCTTCTGGGATTCCGTTTATGTGGCTAAAAATCTGAAAAGAGACGAGTTATTCTACGCAAAATTTGTTATGGATAACGTAATCCGCTTCGGCACGCTTCAGAAAATGATCGAATGGTATCTGGGAATTCGGAACGGATGGCCGGTGCGGCCGGGCAAATACGGGCGCTGGTTTAAAAAAGCATCTTGATCAAAAATCATGGGCGGAGCTTGAATCCACCTTTGCAGGTCCCGACATCAAGGACAACTGGCGCGCACTCGACGCGCTTTTCAGCTTCTTCCGCAGAATCGCGATGGAGGTTGGTGAAAATCCAGGCTACGGGTATCCTGACGAAATCGACAGGAAGGTGGTTGGGATGCTGGCTGGAATGCATTGACTGCCGTTTTTCAAAGCATTCCGACGATTTTCACCATGTGCCGTCCGGCAGGTTTTTCGACAGGAATGCGCCAAGGGAGCTGTCCGGCGTATGGTTATCCACACCCGATGTCGGGTCGAAATCAACCGTCTCTCTAAAACAACCGGCAAGATATGCGTTACCCTCGGCATCCGAACAGACCGCTCTGGACCCGTCATTGATTGCGCCGCTGCCGGAGTTCCATGTATTCGCCCATTGGAAATTCCCCGATGCACCGAAGAATGAAAGATACATATGCCTCGCGGTTTCGGCCGTATGCTCATCCACTCCTGGACCGGGATCGAAATCGACCGTGTCCGAAAATCCCCCGGTGACATATATTCCCATGGGTCCGGCCGATACAGCCTGCACGATATCCATTCCGATGCCTCCCCAGGACAAACCCCACTCGTAATTCCCGACAGTGTCGAGTTTGCTCAGGTATGCGTCGTGGAAAGAAGTGTTGGTGGAAACGTGATTATCTTCTCCCGGACCGGGATCAAGATCGACAGTGCCGCTGAAAGAACCCGCAATGTACATATCCGATCCATAAAACGAGATCGCGGTGCCTTGGGCATTGCCGTCTGTTCCTCCCCATGTTTTCACCCCGAGGTAATCGCCGTCCGGATTGAAGCATGTAAGAAATGCGTCGCTGCTTCCCTGTGGGGTGCGCGAATCCACACTTGAGCCTGGATCGAAGTCGACCGTTCTCTGGAAGTAACCTGTTACGTAAATATTGCCGTGGCTATCGGGAGCCGCGCTAATGGCTGCGCTCCTTGGACCCCAGGATTTCGCCCAGTGATAATTACCGTCGGCACCCAGCTTTATTAGCATCGCGTCACCTCCCAGGCTCGATTCATGGATGTCTTCTCCGGATCCTGGATCGAAATCGACCGTGCCCCTGTACTCTCCGGCGATGTAGATGTCTCCGTAAGCGCTGGCGCTGACAGAGGTGCTGTACAGGTTGCCATCGGTCGGCCATGTTCTGACCCATACGAAATTTCCATCAGGATTGAGTTTTACTATGAACTGGTTCCAGTCGCTGTCTGATGTGCGATTTTCCACACCGGCTCCGGGATCGAAATCGACTGTTTGAGTGAAGTAGCCTAGTACGTACGAATTCCCCGAATTGTCTATTGCCATGCCGTAAGATTCACAGCATCCTGCACCGCCCCAGTTCTTTCCCCAGATATAAACGCCATTCGAGTCGAACTTGCAGAGAGTGGAATCGTACGAACCGTTGCAGTGATGGATATCTACACCCGGACCTGGATCAAGGTCCGTATCGCCGTCAAACGTCCCCGCGACCAGGATGTCTCCCGATGCATCGACGGCGACACCCTCGGCGCGATTCCATATCAGGCCGCCCCATGACCTTGCCCATCCCTCCTTGACATGAATTCCGGCTATCTGAAAGGCGTCGATGGGTCCGAGGTTAGGATCAAGGGCTGCATCTATTACACGGACGAGCATTGGGTAGTCGCCCCAGATCGCACCATTCTCGTTCGTGATCGAGCCGGTGAAAAGAAAACTCTCATCGCCGGTTTGATCGGAGAAAACCAGGTTACTCTCTCCCGAGAAAAGGTCGGGAGCTTCCAGCATGACAGCGGATATTGATTCCAGGCCCTGGTGGTCGAAGACCTCGATACTTACCGGGACCGAGCTTCCCATGTTTGAGTTGGAGTCCTCCATGGTGACGTCGACTTTGTATGCTTCGAGGCAGTTTGCCTCGGGAGGAAAATCAACAAGCGGGTTTGTTACATTGTCTACATGTTCCCAGCATGCGTCGACCGCGTATCCGAAATGAATCGGTCCGGGAGGTGCATAGATCCTGTATGTTCGTGTCTCGGAGCCGCCAGCCTCGAACATGCGTCGCTCGGTATCTTCCTTGAAGGCAAGGAACGGGAATAAGGTCGCGTTGAGGTCTCCACCGGTTGCGTATTTCCCCGCGTAGTATTTGAAAATCGGAAGCGCGGGACCCGATTCGGGATATTCTGTCGGATTAAATAGTGATGTGAAACCATCCGGATTAAGCATATGCGGAACGCTGTCGCCAAGACCAGCCATGCGATCGCTGATCGGGAAAGTGGAATCCGCCTGCGCAATTAGCATTCCCCGTACATCGAAGCCGGTGAAAGCGGGATAACCGGGATATGGATGAGTCAGCGTCACATCAGCTTCGAGAACATTTGGCTCAACCACATGGATATTGGATATTCTCAGGTTGGTTGACCAGGACGGCGTTTCAAGAAGCTTTACCGTGTTGATATGCATCGTCGCCGAGCGCAATGGTATGATTTCTGCCGATGAACGGTCGGCCGGGATTGTCACATCCCAGGTACCCACCAGGTGGTGACTCGGAACTGTCTCGCCCGTCCGGGGATTGGAAGGCAGTGTGGGAATATTCAGGACCCCGTGGTCAGTTCCTTTGCCGCATCCGGCAACAGCAAAAAAAATCGTGATAATGAGGAGATATCTGAAGCTCATAGAAAAACCTCCCTCATTGCGGGAATATTTCAGGGTAAATTGTATCACATATTCAACATTTATTGTGACCATAAAGGGGGTGTCATTCTAAAGAGAAGGGTGATGGCTTCCGTGGTTCCCTGGCGGCTTCCAATAATAAATGCAGGCTTCAATCACCCACTCAGGTTCTGATGTCTGACCTATATGGCCCTGGATGGTGCCTTGGTGCCTTCCGCATTTATTTTTGCATCTGCTGGCGTAACCCCTTATAATCTCAAAAATTTACCTAATAAACATTTTACTTGCGTCAGGTTTTCGTTTATTCAAAAATCTTACTTCAGTGGAGGAGCTATGGGCCGTCAAACAGTCGTTCTTAATCTTATTTTAGTCACTTTATTCCTGCTTGGATGTTCCGGTCAAACTGGCAATCCTTTGATTCCAGGCGTAGAGGGTGATACTCAGGATCGTCCAGCAGGCTATTCGGAGAGGTCCGGGAATTCAAATCCGTTTTTATGGGGTTACTACGACCTGATTCCGGATCTCGATTCCGGCTCCGGACTATCTGGATAATCTTATTGTTCATAACGGGATGTTATATGGAGAGTCCCCTGGCTATTTCCTGGTCTATGATCTTACAAATCCTGATAGTCCTGTTGAGATCGAAAGGTTAAATCTAATGCCTGCTGCAAATGATCTGGTTGTAAGGGACGAGTACTTATATGCCCTGTCCGATAGCGCAGTTACTCCTATCGATATCACCGATCCATATATTCCGGTCTTCCTTGACCCGCATTCGCTGCCCGTCCCGCCATACATGGAATTCGAGGCGTTAGCCGACCTTTACCTATACTGCGGAAGCGTAGAGGATAATCCTTATGCGACAAGTCTCGCAGATCCGGCCAATCCCGAGGGGGCGTACGAGTTCTTCCCGCCCGCGCCTGTCTTAACAACGCTGAAAGAAATGTGCACAAACGGCGAATACCTGATGGAATTGACTCAGGGTTACGGGATGTTCATCTGGGATCTCTATGGCTAAGTGATTCCAAAAGCTCTTGCCGCAAAACTGCAATTCGGCATGAGAAGTTAACCTTCCAGGGTGCTCCAGAACCACCTTTCCAGATTCCCGGCGCTTCGTCGAGGCCATACCCACCGGTATATCGAAACTGACGGCTGGATTCCAACAGCGTGCTCCCGATTCCTGAATAATCACGGGAACACTAAGTATTCGATGTCGCAGTTGAACCCGTACTCGAGGAATTTCGAGAACGGACAGTTGGGATCCATAAAGGTTGTGGGATACTCAAGTTTGATTTTTGCCCAGTTCCCGCTGCTGGTTTTCATGATGAATATCGCCGGAAGCTCGGACAGAGCAAGTGTGTCGCCGTCGGTGTGATAGAACTGGCTGCCATCATAATAGATGGCAATCGGCTCATAGTCTTCTGTCGAGAATGGGAGTGGCGGGACGTCGATAAGACTGCACGCCTGGCAATCCTGCTTGGTGAGCTCCTCGAACTCCTTGTCGCCATCATAGAGGCAGTAATCATAGTTGAAGAAAAGAAGCCACCCGTTCTTGTTTCCGAAAATAGAACCTTCAGTGTATTCGCTGTAGTACCTGATCCAGAAATCATTTGCATTCCAGTGGTATGAGTTCCAGTTGCTGTTCCAGCCCGGATAAATGAGGTAACAACCTGTGTCTCGCATCAGTTGTACGGGCTGCGCGTCGTCGCAATCGATATTCATCCTGACTGTTCCCCATTTTTCGCGCATCCAGTATAATGGCGGGATATTGCAGGGGCAATCAGTGTGCCCGAATTCGTACCATGCCGTCAGGTCGGCGGATCCAGCGAAGCCCTCGGCGCACTCGTTTTCCGTCACCTGGTGGATCACGGGATCGCAACCCGTTGCATAAGCGATAATGACCGTATCGGTCTGGTTGAAAAGGGTGATCTCCTCGGGGAGCGACAGGATTTCATACCTGTTCGGCCATATCCACCAGAAAGGATTCTTGTCCATCTCCTCCGGTCCCCAGTTGATCGGAGGATGATACGCTTCAATGCTTGTAAGTGGGTAATCAGGATGGGTAGTGACATCAACGATTAGCGTTCTTTCACCCGAATCGAGCTGAACGTAATCTAGGCTTGGCGGTACTGGCGTAGGCTCAATCTCATACTGGACTTTTTCGACGGTTGCCTCTGCCGTCGGTGCTGACGAATCGCCGCTGTACGCGATCACTTTCTCCTCCATGCCGTTTCCGTCCGTGAAGTGGCTGACATAAGTTCCGGGGATGGAAAGCGAGAAAACACCGGTCCCCTCGAGCTCCTCCTGCATTTCGTACTCGAAACCGTCCTTATCGTAATAAAGAACCGTGTCGATGCCGTTGTAGTCGATCGCGAGGACATCCACCGTATCGAGTTTCTCGTCAAGCGATGCGTAGATGATCGCAGGGCCGTCCGCTCCGACAGCCGATTCTCTTGGAAGCTTTGCGACCATTGCGCTGTCCGGACCGAGAACCATGTCGAAGATGTTATAGTCCGGGCAAGGCGGCTCAAAAGGAGACAGGCTGAAACCGTTGGCAATGTATGTCTGGGTATCGAACACGAAATCGAACTCATCGAGGGACTGGTTGACCTCCTGACCGGTTTCCCGGTCCCTGTAAGTCACCCAGATATCGCTGTCGTCGGCTGCCGCTCCGAAAGCCCAGACCATCGCGTCGCCAAGCGTGACCATCGGGGCAGAGTCGGCATTGTCTGAATACACAAGGTAATGCTGCCAGTTTCCCTCGCCCAGTTCCATATACAGATTGGAGCAGGCGGCCTCGCACCGTGTCATGTACTCATTCCAGTCACCGGCCGACTCCCACTGCCCGGATTGATTCATCAGCATCACATCCGCCTGCATCTGGGTCATGACAATGCTGACGGGCGCTCCGCATTCCAGCGCCCTGAGTTCATCGAGCGTGAGAGATATCGGCAGCACACCATACTCGGCGCTGTAGTGCGTTACCACCCAGTAGTTATTATCTCCTTCCGGGTAAACTCCTCCCGGACCCAGGAGATTGATCAGTGATCCCTGTGGCTCGAAGGTCGCGATGTTCCTCTGACCAATCTTGAGTGTCAGCGTGGGCTTTATATTACTCGCGCACGATGTGCCCAGATTGTATACCTTGAGGTACAGCTTCAAATGAGCCACATCCGTCGGATTCATGCTTGTAGCCCGGCTCCAGCTGCTACCGCTTATTACTGAGCCGCCTTTGGAAAATGTATTGACTATCGAGTTGGTTTCTGTCTGCTGGAATCCGGTATCGAAGTACAGATGCCCTATACAATGGAAGCTGCTGCTTGTATAACCGATCTCCCCTCCTACATTCACAAACACGTGCCATTCATCGGCTCTTGACCACCCGATCTCAGTCTGGGAACTCCATTCAAGACCTTCCTCGAGTGATTCTCCTTCTTCGTAAGTGATCTCCTGGTTGAGCGTGACATCATAGCCTTCCAGCACGACAACAATGTTCGGATAGGCGGGCACCATGGGGTATGCACCTGGCTCCTGGACAGAAACATCCATGAGCAGACCGGACGCCTCCATGCCGTCGGGATATGGATCCTGGTCCGTCGATGGCTGCAGCGGATCGGTTTTATAGTATGGTTCGTCAATCGATATCCGGTCCCAGTTATCATAAGTACCGCTCATCCAGTTGTAGGTGTAGCCGTAATATTCCAGGTAGTTGGCGATGCCGTCATTGTCGCTGTCGGTCGCTTCGCCGTCATTGATTCCGTCGCCGTCATCGTCCGGATCAAGTGGAGCGATAATGCCGTCGCAATCAACATCCGGTATCAGGTCGAAGGAATTGAAATATCCCTGCCCGAAGATCTCGAAATTGTCGAAGAATGCGTCGGGATCGGGAATATCGGAGTCATTGTTGCCCGGATCCGTACCGAGGAAGACTTCGACATCATCCGGGATCCTGTCCGCATCGGTATCTCCGGACACTGATTCCGACACCATCTCGTACAGGATGCCCAGGTTGATGGGAATCGCGATCTCTGCTTCATCGAAGATTCCGGGGTTGCCGGCATGCTCAACCCTTATCCGTCCCGTAAGCTCGGTGGAATCCCAGATGCTTAGATTATCTATGCCATCCGGCTCGAACGAGTAGATGTTGTGGTAGCCGATGTTCAGAAGGTCATCGGCTACTATCGTGTATGTTCCCACATTGTCGATCATGAGGAAGACATCGACGCACGGGATATTCCCTCCCCATTGCCACTGTGTGGTCTGACTCATCCCAATCTGCCATACTTCTCCATCAGCCGGGCTCTCAATCTGGATAAACGGATCGCCCTCCGGCTCTATCGCGAAACTTTCATTGCTTATGTCGTAGATTATGGGATTCCCGGTCGCGGCGATTCGCACCCGGCAGAATTCGCTGATGACAGTATCGGGTACCGGATCCCAGATGAATGAGCCGTCATTGGCTGTACCCTCGACGATCTGAATCGCCCATGTCTCGCACCCGTCAGTTGACAGATCGATCGTAACTTCGTCAATACTGGGAATCCCGATCCAGGTTATCTCCCTGGGAGTCCCGACAATCCATGTTTCGCCGCCGTTTGGTGATATGACATTCAGCGGAGCTGCGCTCTCCGGGAAAATCGTAAAATCGTTAACCGATTCATCCTCGATCATTGTGGGCAGCACATCCAGCACCTTCACCCGGCAGTGGTTACTCTCCGTTACGGACGGATCGATGTACCATGTGTAGCTCCCGTCGTTTGGCGTGGACATTGTGATCGGCGCCATGTAATTCTCCCCGGAATCGCTTGAAAGGAGCAGCATTACGCTCTCGATATCCGGGCTGCCGCGCCAGGTGATCTCGTATGCATTGCCTTCGATCCAGTATTCCCCTCCGCCCGGCGAATCGAGTGTCAGCGACGGCCTGATCGAGAAATTCCCATCGCTTTCATCCTGGATTTCGGGAGCTTCCGCATCACTGACCCTGATGCGACAGGCGTCACTGACTGCGTCGTCAGGGATCGCCTCCACCAGGAAATACCCGTCGTTAGGCGTGGTGGTCACAATCTCCCACTCGTAGTTCTGACCTGAATCGGTGGACAGCCAGATGCTGACATTCTCTATACTTCCTATCGCGCCCCACGTTATCACCGCAGGCTTGGAGGCATCGAACTCCTCCCCGCCATCGGGACTTAGGACCGTTATCGGTTCATCGGGCGCGGGCAGAATGGTGAAATCGGCGTCCGACGAGTCAATTATGGACGGGTCATCGACATCGAAAATTTCCAGCCTGCATCGAGCGCCGATATATTCCCCGGATATATTTTCCCATTCGTACTCCCCGTCGTTCTGCGCAGGCATCGCCAGGGTTTCAAGGAATGTCTCTCCCGAATCAAGGGACAGGAGGATAGCCACATTTTCTATTGTCTCGCTTGCCTCCCACTGGACCAGGCTGGATGTCCCCGCGAGCAGAAACTCTCCGCCATTCGGGCTTTCAATCTCTACGAATGAGCCGAATCCCGGAGGCTTGGATGAATAAACCGGAACTAGGACAATAGCGTATGCCGCCAAAGCTGCAGATCCCGGGTAATCGGAGTTCCCGAATGGAGGAGAATAACTGTTCGGTGATTTTGACTTCACCGTGACCAGGATTTCCTGGTCATCGACATCGGTTGGCTGCACATCGGGTATAGTGACT
>Ga0272444_10003308_pt1 | contig 14578 bp, 15 predicted proteins | sample SSMForm13_FD_201033 | JGI IMG/M metagenome (GOLD analysis project Ga0272444, IMG submission 201033) | Marine sediment archaeal communities from Little Sippewissett salt marsh, Falmouth, MA, United States - SSM-Form-13 | ecosystem: Environmental > Aquatic > Marine > Wetlands > Sediment ...
CCCTCCGGAACCGCATGATCACGAGAACATGACCCGCTGGATTCCGTGTTCCAACCCTTCCCATACCGGAACACGTCCCGAGTTTCTCAAAAAAGCCCTGTCGACTCCCTCCACCCGCCGCGTTTCTCCTGTGAAAGAAGGCGTGAATCGAATCCTTCTTTCTCACCCCTGACGTGATGTCCTTCCCGTCTGAGATCGGAACCGGGTGGTCCGGTGAAGGAAATGTCGTTCAGGCGCGCGCTACGCGGTGAACGCGTTTGACAGCTTCGGGTCGGTGGGATAGGATGATTTGTTTGGTGACTTCGGGACGGCCTTTTCGTCCCGAGATGAAGAGAAGATCGATACTTGTAACGAAAAGGAGGGTACCATGAAAAAGAGTTTCCGCATTTTTCTGGCGTTGCTGTTCGTTCTCCTCCTGGGGGTGGGAACGGCACAGGCCAAGCCCCTGACCGTGGGATGCGACACCAACTTCATGCCTTTCGAGTTCAAGGGGCCCGACGGAAAGTACACGGGCTTTGACATCGATCTCTGGGCCGCGATTGCAAAGGACCTGGGGCTCGAGTACGAGCTTCAGCCCATGGACTTCAACGGCCTCATTCCGGCGCTCCAGAGCGCAAACATCGATGCGGCCATTGCCGGTATGACCATCAAGAGCAAACGAGAGGAAGTGGTGGACTTTGCCTTCCCTTACTACGACTCGGGCCTCCTGCTCATGGTCCGAGCCGATGAGAAGGGCATCGGCGGCATCGAGGACCTGGGCGACAAGGTGGTGGCCACGAAGCTCGGCACGACCAGCGCGGACTTTGCCAAGAAGATCAAGACCAAGGACATCAAGCTGTTCCCCAACATCGATGGGGCCTATATGGAGCTTCGGAGCGGTGGTGCGGATGCCGTGATCTTCGACAAGCCCGCGATTCTCTACTACATCAAAACCGAAGGCAAAGGGGCCGTGAAGAACGTGGGTCCCCTGTACGAAGGTCAGCCGTACGGCATCGCCTTTCCCCAGGGAAGCGAACTCCGGGAGAAGGTCTCCATCACGATCCTGAAATTCATGGAAGACGGGACCTACGCCGAGATCTACAAGAAGTGGTTCGGAGAGGCGCCCAAGTAACCTCTGTCCACACCGGGTTTCTTGCCTCAGGGGGCTTTACACTTCGAGAAATGCCCTTTCCGGGCAAGAGCCGAATCCCCTTGCTGCAAGAAGACCAGAGGAGCGGTACCGCCCCGCCGCAGAAAACGCCCTTTTCGGGCCAGCGGATGGGGCGGTACGCTCCGAGGCCGAGAACGTCATGACGCGCCCTGTGGCCGTCTCCGGCACCGGCCTGCCGTGAAAGGAACGACATGGGCTTCGAATTCAAGTTCAGCGTCATCTGGGAATCCGTGCCGATCCTTCTGACCGGGGTCAAGCTGACCATTCTGATCACCTTCTTCGGGCTGGTGATCGGGTTCATCCTGGGGACGTTCACCGGGCTCGGGAAAACCTCCCGGAACCGCTTCCTGTATGGGATCTCGGCCGCCTACGTCGAGAGCATCCGGGGAACGCCCCTGATGGTGCAGGTCCTGTTCCTCTACTTCGGGCTGCCCATGGTCCTGGGAATGCGGGTCCCTCCGATCGCGGCGGGCATCTCGGCCATCGCCATCAACTCGGGCGCGTACATCGCCGAGATCGTCCGGGGGGCCATCCAGTCCATGGACCGGGGACAGACCGAGGCCGGCCGCTCCATCGGCCTTTCTCACGCCCAGTGCCTCCTGTACGTCATCTGGCCCCAGGCGTTCAAGCGGATGATCCCGCCCCTCGGAAACCAGTTCATCATCAGCCTCAAGGACACATCGCTCCTCGTGGTGATCGGGGTCGGAGAGCTCACGCGGACCGGCCAGGAGATCATCGCCGTGAACTTCCGCGCCTTCGAGGTCTGGCTTACCGTGGCCCTGATGTATCTCGTCCTCACCTTGAGTCTTTCGTGGGTCCTGAGCCTCACGGAACGAAGACTGGAAATCAAAACGTGATCGAGATTCGAGATCTGCACAAAAGCTTCGGCGACCTGGAGGTCCTCAAGGGCATCAACCTGCACATTCGCCCCGGGGAGGTGGTCGTGGTCATCGGCCCCAGCGGCTCGGGGAAGAGCACCCTTCTCCGGTGCATCAACCGCCTCGAGGAGATCACGTCCGGGACGATCATCGTGGACGGGCACGACCTCTACGCCCGGGAAACGGACATCAACTTCATACGCACCGAGGCGGGCATGGTGTTCCAGCAGTTCAACCTGTTCCCCCACATGACCGCTCTCAAAAACGTGACCCTCGGCCCGATCAAGGTCCGCAAGGTGCAGAGGAAGGAAGCGGAGCGCCTGGGCATGGAACTGCTGGCCAAGGTGGGGCTCAAGGACAAAGCCCACGTCCACCCGGATCAGCTCAGCGGCGGACAGAAGCAGCGGGTGGCCATTGCGCGGGCCCTCTCCCTTACGCCCAAGGTCATGCTCTTTGATGAGCCCACCAGCGCCCTGGACCCCGAGCTGGTGGGGGAGGTCCTCGAGGTCATGCGCCAGGTGGTCCGGGAGGGCATGACCATGGTGGTGGTGACCCACGAGATGGCTTTTGCCCGGGAGGCGGCCGACCGGGTCATCTTCATGGACGACGGCATGATCGTAGAGGAAGACGTCCCCGACGAGATCTTCTCCAACCCGAAAAACCCGCGAACATCGGCATTCCTGGGCAAGGTCCACTGAACCGGCGAAAGGAATCCGTTCTCCTTCGCAGACAACGAACCCCGAACCGGCGTGGAGGCATTCGGTGTGAAAAAGCAGATGGATCCCCGCATGCACTCGGCCGAGCACATCCTGAACCAGACCATGGTCCGCCTGTTCGGCTGCGGCCGTTGCGTGAACGCCCACATCGAAACCAAGAAGAGCAAGTGCGACTACCGGTTCGAGCGCCCCCTGACCGGGGAAGAGGTCTCTCGTATCGAGCATGCGGTTCAGTTGGTGATTCGAGATGACCTGCCGGTCACGGAAGAGTACCTGCGCCGGGAGGCATGCGAGGAACGTTTCGACCTGGGGCGCCTTCCTGCGGATACGGGCGAGGAGATCCGCATCGTGCGTATCGGGGATTACGACGCCTGCCCCTGCATCGGCCCGCACGTGCGCTCCACGGCCGAGATTGAGGGGTTTCGCATCACGTCCACCGATTTCCAGGACGGCATTCTGCGCATCCGCTTCAAGCGGTCCTGAATGGACTATGGCAGAGAAGAACAAAACGGGCCGTTCCGGGCTTCGGGTCTTCTCCGGGGGACAGGATCCCACGGCGAGGATCGGATCGGTTTCCGTGGTCGTGGCGCCGGAGCACAAACCGCCTTTTCCCGTGCAGGCGCGTGTCCTGGAGGAGGACACGTTCCTCGTGATGAGCGCAAGGCCCACCGTGTGCGAGCCCGAAGAGGACCCCATCCGTCTCATGACGCGGCTCATCGAGACTCGGCCCGAGGTCCCCGGGAGCGTGCGGATCAGCGGGCGCAGGCCCTACCGGATACTGGCCATTGTCCACGACGTGAACCAGGACCCGACCTGGCGGGAGTCGTGGGTGTCCGAGGCCCTCGAGGGGGCCCTGCGGGCTTCGGAAGAGTGGGGGATCGAGGCCCTTTCGCTGGAGATGCTCGGATGCGTACACGGCCGGTTGGACCCGTTGCGCTTCATCACCCTCCTCATCAGGACGATTCGACGGATCGATCCCGGGCGGATACAGCGCATCTGGCTGGTGTCTCCTCGAGGTGTCCGGGAGGCCGATGTGGCCCGCCGCCTTCGAGCGGCTCCCTGACAAGGGCCGCGGCCTCGACCCCTTGAAAGCCGCTTGACCGTGACCGCTCCCGTTCTATAATGCCTGCATTCACCCCTGGAGCTGCAGCCGCTGCATTCCAGGAATCGACCTTCTCTCAAAGCGGCCGGGGCTGAACGACCTTCCAAGCCATGGCAGGTTGAAGGGAGGCCCTGTTCGAGGCGGAGTTTGCACATGATACGAGCATTCGACGGAAAACGACCCAGAATCGCCGAATCGGCTTACGTGAACGAGGCGGCCTACGTGATGGGCGACGTGGAGATCGGCGAGGGATCCAATATCTGGCCCGGCGCGGTCATTCGTGGCGACTTCGGCCGCATTCGCATCGGCCGAAACGTCTCCGTGGAGGACAACTGCGTGATTCACTCCGGGACCCCTTCCCCCGCGTCCGGAGACGTGGAGATCGGGGACCGTGTCCTCATCGGGCACGGAGCCGTGCTCAACTGCCGCAGGATCGGGAGCGACGTCCTGATCGGCATGAACGCCACCGTGCTTCACGACGCCGAGGTCGGGAGCGAGTGCATCGTGGCAGCCGGCTGCCTGGTGGGCCAGGGCATGATCGTACCGGATCGTTCCCTGGTGGTCGGAGTGCCCGGCAAGATCAAGGGGCCGCCCACGGAAGGGCAGCTCTGGTGGGTGCGTGAAGGGTACAAGGAGTACAACGATCTGGTCCGGCGTTACCGCTCCGAGGGACTGTAGGCGGTGAAGGACCGCAGGGAGGCTTCCATGGCATTGCCGTTCTCACCAGGGGTCGGGGGACCGCGGATGGACCGCCGCGAGTTCATTCGGTGGATGAGCCTGGCCGCTGCCGGCGCAGCCGCAGGGTGCGCCGTGAACCCGGTGACCGGGGAATCCCAGCTCATGCTCGTGAGCGAGCGGGACGAGATTCAAATCGACAAAACCAACTCCCCCCACCAGTTCTCGGCGGATTACGGGGTGACCCAGGACCGGGACCTGGACGCGTACATCCACCGCACGGGCCATGACATGGGGGTCCTCACGCACCGCCCCGACATGCCTTACAACCTTCACTGCGTGAACGCCCCGTACGTGAACGCATACGCGTTTCCGGGCGGGACCATCGCCTGCACCCGGGGGATCCTGCTCGAACTGGAGAGCGAGGCGGAGCTCGCCGCGCTCCTGGGCCACGAGCTGGGTCACGTAAACTCCCGTCACACGGCACAGCAGATGTCCCGGAACATGCTGATTTCCGCGGCCGCAGGAGGTCTCTCCTCTGTGGCGTCCGTGGGCGATTCCCTCCTGGGCGACCTTGTCTCCGGTCTGACCGGGATCGGCGCCGGAGCGCTCCTCGCCAAGTACAGCCGCGACAACGAGCGCGAAGCGGACGCACTGGCCGTGGAGTACATGAGGCGGGCGGGTTACAGCCCGGACGGCATGCTGGGCCTGATGGAGATGCTGAACAAGGAGTCCGGGAGGGGGTCCAACGCCTTTCAGCTCCTCTTCGCCACCCACCCCATGGGAAAGGAGCGGTATGCCCGAGCCCGGCAGTTGGTGGAGACCCGGTACCAGGCGGACCGAGGCCGTCCCGTTTACCGGGAGAGATACATGGACCACACAGCGCGCCTCCGCACCATCCGGGACGCCGTAGTGTCCATGCAGGAAGGGGACAAGGCCCTGTCCAAAAAGGACCCACGCGGTGCCGAAGGGCACTACCGCCGCGCCCTCGAGGTCGCTCCCCGGGATTACACGGCCCTGGTCAAGATGGCCGAGTGCCAGGTGGCCCGCAAGCGGTATGCCGACGCCCGTTCCTACGCGGAAAAGGCCCAGCAGGTCTACCCGGGAGAGGCCAGGGCCTACAACGTGAGCGGGGTCTCCCGGCTCATGGAGCGCGATTTCGACGGTGCCCACGAGGAATTTGCGGCCTACGAAAAGCGGCTCCCCGGAAACCCGAACACCGTCTTTCTCCTGGGATTCTCCCTGGAGGGCATGGGGCGCAAAAAGGACGCTGCCCAGGCCTACTACAGCTACCTCAAGCAGGTCTCTAGCGGTGACCCGGCCCAGTATGCCTACCAGCGCCTCGTGGAGTGGGGCTACATCAAGTCTCGGAAGCAGTAAGCAACGGATGGCGAAGCTCGCCCCATACCGCGGCCTGCCGTGGCCCCGCCTGATTCAGGGCACCCTGATTCGGCGGTACAAGCGCTTCCTGGCCGACGTGAAGCTTCGAAACGGGCACGTGGTGACCGCTCACTGCCCCAACTCCGGGAGCATGCACACGTGTTCCGAGCCGGGTCGGCCCGTGTACCTCTCCCGCCACAACGATCCCCGCCGAAAGCTGCGTTACACCTGGGAGATCATTCATATGCCTGACTCCCTGGTGGGGGTGAACACCCTGGTCCCCAACCGCCTCGTGCGCCAGGGCGCGGAGGAGCATGTCATTTCCGAGCTGGCCGGGTACGCGCAGGTGCACCCGGAGGTGAAGGTGGGTCAGCACAGCCGTATCGATCTCCTGCTGGAACGCGGGGACGAGCGCTGCTACGTGGAGGTCAAGAACTGCACGCTGGTGGAGGGGGGCACGGCTTCCTTTCCGGACGCCGTCACCACGCGCGGCCTCAAGCACCTGGTCGAGCTGCAGGACCTGGTGCGGGCCGGCCACCGGGCCGTGATCTTCTTTCTGATCCAGCGCATGGACGCGAAGCGGTTCGCCCCGGCGGACGCGATCGATCCGGCATACGGCGCCGAGCTTCGAAAGGCCGCGGCCCGTGGCGTGGAGGTCCTGGCCTACGACGTCCGCCTCGACCTCGATCGAATTCAGGTGCGGCGGGCCGTACCCTGCCGTCTCGCGCCCGAATCGGCCTGACGGCCTTTTGCGCGGGCGCACCCGGCACCTGCGAGGTCTCATGCACGATTCCAAAAAAGCGGTCCTGTTCGGGCTCTCGGCCGTGCTCCTGTGGTCCACCGTGGCTTCCGCCTTCAAGCTCTCGCTGCGGTACCTGGAGCCGCCCCAGCTCCTGCTCTACTCGAGCCTGGTCTCGACCCTGACGCTCTTCTTAGTCCTGGCCGTCCGGGGGCAGCTTCGGCTCCTTATCTCCTACCCTGCCAGGGTCTACCTGCAGTCGGCCGCGTTCGGGTTCATGAACCCCTTCCTCTACTACCTGGTCCTGTTCAAGGCATACGATCTCCTGCCGGCCCAGGAGGCCCAGCCCTTGAACTACACCTGGGCCATCGCCCTCGCCCTCCTCTCCATTCCGCTGCTCAATCAACGTCTCACGCTCATGGACGGGGTGGCCACCGCAGTGAGCTACGCCGGCGTGGTGGTCATTTCCACGCGCGGAGATCTGTCGGGCCTTCACTTCACCGACCCCCTCGGGGTGGGGCTTGCCCTGGGAAGCACCGTGATCTGGGCCCTTTACTGGATCTACAACACCCGGGACCGCCGCGATCCCGTGGCCGGCCTCCTGCTCAACTTCCTCTTCGGTCTTGCCTTTATCCTGGTCTACGTGCTGCTTTTCTCGGACCCGTGGCCCACCGACCCCCGGGGGATTTTCGGTGCGGCCTACGTGGGCGTCTTCGAGATGGGGCTCACGTTCGTTCTCTGGCTGACCGCGCTCAAGCTCACGGCGAGCGCCGCCCGCATCGGAAACCTGATCTTCATTTCCCCTTTTCTCTCCCTGGTGTTCATCCATTTCCTGGTGGGCGAGGACATCCTCGCCTCGACCTATGCCGGGCTGGTCCTCATCGTGAGCGGCCTGATCCTCCAACAGCTCGGCGTACGAAGGAGGTGCGTGCGACATGCCCGGAACTAAGATCATTTGCACCATCGGCCCGGCCAGTGATTCACTGGAGGGAATCCGCTCCCTAATGGAGAACGGAATGAATGTTGCGCGGCTGAACTTCAGCCACGGCGATCGCGATGCACACCTGGAAAAAATTCTTCAGATTCGAAAGGCCTCCCGCGAAACCGGGCATCCAGTGGCCGTGCTACAGGATCTGGCGGGCCCGAAGATCCGGGTTGGCAGTGTCCCGGAACCGGGTGTTTTTCTTCGGGCCGGGGAACGCTTCGTGCTCACAGGCGAGTCCGTTGCTGGATCCCTGGAAAGGGTGTCCGTCTCGTACCCCGGTCTTGCGAAAGAGGTGCAACCCGGGGATCGCATTCTCCTGGCGGACGGTCTCATGGAGATGATCGTGCGCCATGTGGCAGGCCTCGAGATCCATTGCGAGGTGATCACGGGCGGCCTGCTCACGTCCAGAAAGGGAATCAACTTACCCGCAGGAACTCTGCGGGTTCCGTCACTCACGGATAAGGACCGCGAGGACCTTTTCTTCGGGCTTCAGCATGACGTGGATTACGTAGCTTTGTCCTTCGTACGACGGGCCCAGGACGTGCTCGATGTCAAGAAACTCATAAGAAGCCAGGGTTTGGACACACCTGTGATCGCCAAAATCGAGAAGCACGAGGCGGTAGAAGAAGCGGACGCCATCCTAGAGGTTTCGGACGGTATCATGCTGGCACGCGGCGATTTGGGGGTGGAAATCCCGCTGGAGCGTGTCCCTGGGATTCAAAAACGCCTCATTCGGCAGGCCAACAACCGGGGCAAGCCCGTGATCACGGCCACGCAGATGCTCCGCTCCATGGTGGACTCTCCCAGCCCCACACGCGCCGAGGCCACGGATGTGGCCAACGCAGTCCTGGACGGCACGGACGCCGTCATGCTCTCCGAGGAGACGGCGAGCGGCAAGTACCCTGTGGAGTCCCTGCGGTTTATGGTCCGAATCCTGGAGGCCACAGAGGCTTCGTTTCCCCACGCATGGTACCTTAGCCAAACGCCAAAGGACACCGTCTCCGAGTCCGTGGCCCACGCTGCATGCGTGCTGGCGGATCACCTCGGCGCCTCTGCCATCGTGGCCCCCACGAGTTCGGGAAAGACCGCCGAACACGTCTCTCGATTCCGACCCCGGCAGCGCATCATCGCCCTTTCCCCAAACCCTGCAGCCGTTCGCCGCGCCGCGCTCTACTGGGGTTGCCACCCCGTCCACACCGAACCCTTCGGTGGCGGCGATGACGTGATCCAGGCATCGGTCCAGGAGGCCCTTCAACACGGATGCGTATCAGCTGGGGACCTCCTCGTGGTCACGGCCGGACATCCGTTCTGGGTCCCAGGCTCCACGAACATGATCCGCGTGAGGAGGGTGTAACCGGGCCTCGCTCGCAGGTGCCTCTTCCCCTCGACTTGGCAGGAACAGGGGATAACTCGATTTTTGCGGTGGAAGACGGCACTGTTTTTTGATAACATGTAATGCTTAAATTTTAGCGGAATCGGGAATGCGGACCGGCTCTTGATGTGAGCCGTCTCGCTCCCGAATCGCTTGATTGCCCTGCATCGCACCCGGCGCGTCCCATGGGTGAGCGAGGCTCGTCCCGCTCCCCTCCGCCCGGCCCAAGCCTTCATCCGGTATCTCCCAGAGGAGCGAACGCGGCCGACCCGGCGTTTCGTTTTCCCGACCCCGGGCACGGGAGCGTTTTCCTGTGGGTGTTTCCCTCGCATCGGCGCGATGAGGAGGTGGGACGGGTGAACGCGGGCGGGGCTTTATCAACCAAGGAAGGAGCACACCATGTCAGACACGGCCCAACTGATCCTCGACGGCAAGACCTTCGATATTCCCATTGTGCAAGGGACCGAGAACGAGCGTGCGATCGACATCACCCAGCTTCGCAAGAAGACAGGGCTCATCACCCTGGACCCCGGATACGCCAACACCGGGGCCTGCAAGAGCAGCATCACCTTCATGGACGGGGAGGAGGGGATCCTCCGCTATCGGGGGTACCCCGTGGAGCAGCTCGCCGAGCGCTCCACCTTCGTGGAGACCGCTTACCTCCTGATCAACGGGGAGCTCCCCACGCGCGATCAGCTCACCCAGTTCTCCGTTCTGCTCAACGACCACAGCCTCGTCCACCGGGACATGATCCACTTCTTCGACAACTTCCCCCGGCGTGCCCACCCCATGGGCATCCTCTCCTCCATGGTGAACGCTCTGCGGGCATTCTACCCTGAGCTTCCGGAGCGCTCGGAGGAGGAAGAGATCAGCATGACCTTTTCGCGGCTCCTCTCCAAGATCCGAACCATGGCCGCGTTCTCCTACAAGCTCTCCCGCGGGCACGAGATCGTCTACCCGAGACCGGATCTCACGTACGCGGCCAACTTCCTGAACATGATGTTCGACAGCCCTGTCCGCCCCTACGAGCTGGACCCGGACATTGCCAACGCCCTGAACGTCTTCTGGATCCTGCACGCCGATCATGAGCAGAACTGCTCGACCGCGGCCGTGCGCCTCGTAGGAAGCGCCCGGGTGAACCTTTACGCAGCCATCTCGGCCGGCATCTGCGCCCTCTGGGGCCCGCTTCACGGCGGGGCCAACCAGGCCGTGGTGGAGATGCTCAACAATATTCAGGAGAACGGCGGCGACCCTGCCCCGTTCATTGCGCGGGCCAAGGACCGGAACGACCCGTTCCGTCTCATGGGCTTCGGGCACCGGGTCTACAAAACGTACGACCCGCGGGCGCGGATCATGAAGAAGGTGGTAGATATCGTGCTCGAAAAACAGAAGATCCACGATCCGCTCCTGGACATCGCCCGTCGGCTGGAGGAGGTGGCCCTGGAGGATGAGTACTTCGTGGATCACAACCTGTACCCGAACGTGGACTTTTACAGCGGCATCGTCATGCGGGCCATGGGCATCCCCACGAACATGTTCACGGTCATGTTCGCCATCGGCCGGCTTCCGGGCTGGATCAGCCAGTGGAAGGAGAGCATCGACGATCCGGACTGGAAGCTCCACCGGCCGCGCCAGGTGTACACGGGCCCCAAGGAAAGGGACTACGTTCCGATCCGAAAGCGGAAGTGATCGGTACGAACGAGGCATTTCCGAAATCATCTCGAATCCCAAGGAGGCTGCGCATGGATCTGGAAATCTTCGAGTCAATGGATGCACCGGAGCTTCGAAGCTACATCGCCTTTCTGCTCTGGCACTATCGGGTCATGGACGCCTTCTGGTTCATCAAGATCGGCGAGCGATTTGATCAACCCACGGCCGAACGGCTCAACGAGCAGGTCTGGGGGACGGTCGCGGGAATGGCGGCCCGCGACCTCAAGAAACGCTTCGGCGTTCAGGAGCGAGGTCTGAAGGGGTTTGTCAAGGCCCAGAAGTACTTTCCATGGTCCGTCCTGGTGGGGTATCATGTGGAGGAAAAGGAAGATGAGGTCCTCATTTCGATCCCCTCCTGCCCCACCCAGGAGGCGCGCCTGAGGCGGGGGCTCGAGGAGTTCGACTGCCGGGACATGCACCGCGGGGAGTTCGAGAGCTTTGCCCGGGAGATCGACGAGCGCATTCGCGTGGAATGCCTGTTCGCCCCCCCGGAGCCGCGTCGGGACAATCTCTTCTGCAAGTGGCGGTTCACCCTTGCGGATCAAGGGCCGACCGACTAGGACGATGTGAGTTTCCCTGGAGGGGTGAGGAGGAAGAAGGCATATGGCCCGCGGTGCAGACGACGAACTCAAACGACTCAAGCAGGACTACCTGGACCTGGACCGAACCCACCAGGATGAGAGGGAGCTTCTGGCCCGGATCATTCAGGCCCTGGCCACGTGCGCATCCTCGGATTCCCGGATCGCCGAGCACGTGGAGGTCCTCCGGCGAAAAACCCATCCCGACGACCCGCTCGACTCGGCAGCGCTCGAAGCCGAGCTGGATCGCCTCAAGAACCGGCTTCTCCTCCTCGAGGAGGAACCCGATACCGTGGAGGGAACGCTTTCCGGCCTTGACGAATCCGAAGCGCGCCTTGTGGAGGCCTGCCGAATCCTCCGTCGAATCATGGTGACCCTCCTGGAAGACTTCTATCCCATTCGGCCCCAACTGGAGTCCCAGGCCGATGGCATCCACCTGGTGTGCTCCGGGGATGTGGAAAACCTGGATCTCTCCGGCCCGTCCAAGGCGTTCATGTCCTTTCTGGAAGGGCTCAAGGAGAACATCGCCGGCGACTTCCGGGAAATCAGCAACACCCTCTTCACCCTCCTCGATCACGTGAAGGAGCTGGAAAAAACCTTTTCCGATGAGTTCGGGGGCCATGACGGACGCGTCAAGGAGATCGAGTACTTCGAGATGGAAGTGAACCGCGAGGTGGGAACCATCGTGGAGTCCTTCGACCTTCACACGACCGTCAGCGAGATCAAGCAGGCCGTCATTCGAAAGATCGACAACATCAAGGAGATCATATCGCACCGGAAGCAGGAGGAAATGAGCCGGGTCGAGCGATTCCAGGAAAACATCGAGTCCCTGACCCGACGCATCCAGGAGGTGGAGAAGGACGCGCGGGAGATGAGTCAGCGGGCCGAGCAGGCGGAGGTGGCCGCCTCGAGAGACGAGCTCACAGGGCTTTACAACCGGAAATCCTTTGACGAGCGCATAAGGGTTGCGCTCGAGACCTTCCGCAACGGGGGACGTCCGTTCGCGTTGGTGCTCTTCGACGTGGACCGGTTCAAGGACATCAATGACACGTTCGGCCATGTGGCCGGGGACAAGGTCCTTCAAAAGGTGGCCGACTGTCTTCGAAGCACCTTTCGAAAGAGCGACTTCATCGCCCGGTACGGCGGGGACGAGTTCGTGGTCCTGATCGAGGAATTGAGCCGGGAGTTGGCCCGCGACAAGATCATGACCTTCATGAAACATTTGCAGCGCCTTCGATTCACATCCCACGCCCGTGGGGACATCACCGTGGGCGTCAGCCCCGGGATTTCCATGGCTCAGAAGGGGGATTCGGCCGAAAGCCTTCTGGAACGGGCGGATCAGGCCATGTACGATGTCAAAAACAGGAGGCGCTAGGGGGTCGCCATGACGCCCGCAACGCCAAACGCCTTTAGAAACCGCTTTTCCCCGCCCTTGAAAACCGCCCTGGACGACCTCTACCGGACATACAACCGCCGGTGCTTCGTCTGCCCCGATCCCCTTCAGTTCCTCTATGCCTACACGGACCTTCGGGACCGGGAGGTTGCCGGGCTGGTGGCGTCCTCTCTGGCGTACGGGCGTGTGGCCCAGATCCTGCGGAGCGTCTCCACCGCGCTGGGCGTTCTGGGCCCCTCACCCTTCGACTTCGTCATGCACGCCTCCCTGTCCACGCTTCGCTCTGCCCTCGCAGGCTTTCGGCACCGGTTCTCCACGGGCGAGGACATCGCCGGGATGCTCTGGGCCGCCCGCCTTGTCATCCGGCGCCACGGCTCGCTGGAGAACGGCTTCCTGGCCGGGCTGAGGCCCGAGCACGAGACCGTTCTCCCGGCCCTCACCTCTTTTGTTCGAGCCCTCCGTTCTTCCGGGGCCGGCGCGAGCTTTCTCCTGCCTCAACCCGAAAAGGGAAGTGCCTGCAAACGGTGGCACCTGTACCTCCGCTGGATGGTGCGAAAGGACGAGGTGGATCCCGGGGGGTGGGACCGGGTGCCTCCGTCCATGCTCATCGTGCCCCTGGACACGCACATGCACCGGATCGGTCTGCGTCTCGGAGGCACCACGAGAAAGCAGGCCGACGCCCGCGCGGCGTTGGAGGTCACGAAATCGTTTCTTTGCATCGCGCCGGAGGACCCGGTCCGCTACGATTTTTCCCTGACCCGTCTCGGAATCCGAGCGGACACGGACCTGGAGGGGTTTCTTCGCCGCGTGCATGAAGTTGCATGTACTCCCCACGCTTCTTCACCGAGCCCCACACGAATTCCCGAAAGGAGTGCGCCATGAGGATCTTCATGACCGGAGGGACCGGATTCGTCGGATCCGCCCTGACGCAGACCCTGACCCAGGGAGGGCATCGGGTCACTGTGCTCACCCGCTCTGTTCGACCGGACCGAGTCCTGCCCCAGGGAGCCGAGTTTCAGGAGGGCGATCCAACGGAGCCGGGTGCCTGGCAGGAGCAGGTCCCTGCTCACGACGCTGTGGTGAACCTGGCCGGGGCATCCATCTTCACGCGCTGGACCCGGAAGGCAAAGGAAACCCTGAGGGAGAGCCGCCTCCGGACCACACGCAATCTGGTGAACGCCCTCGAGGAAAGCAAGGGCCCCCCGGCTGTTCGCTTCCTGAGTACCTCCGCGGTCGGGTACTACGGGTTCTGCGGGGACGAGGACCTGACCGAGGAGAGCCCGCCGGGAGGCGACTTTCTCGCGCGCCTGACCGTGGACTGGGAAAACGAGGCGAGGAGGGCGGAGGAGACGGGAGCATCCGTGGCTCTCCTGCGATTCGGCGTGGTGCTGGGAGGCGGAGAAGGGGCCCTTTCCCGCATGATTCCCCTTTTCAGGAAGTACCTGGGAAGCCCACTGGGATCGGGGACCCAGTGGTTCTCCTGGATCCACGTCCACGATCTGGTGTCCATTCACAGGTTCCTGCTGGAGCGCCCTGACATTCAAGGCCCCGTCAACTGCACGGCCCCCAACCCCGTTCGGAACCGGGAGCTTACGAAGGCCCTGGCCGACGTGCTGGGGAAACCCGCCTTCCTGCCACCGGTACCCGGGTTCGTCATCCGGACCGTTATGGGGGAGTTCGGAAACGTGCTTCTCAAGGGGCAGCGCGCCCTGCCTGAAAGGCTGACGAAGGAGGGATTTGCGTTCGAGTACCCGGATGTGAGAAACGCCCTCGAAGACCTGTTGGGCAGCGCCTGAACAAACCGGCTCCCCCCGGTCTTCAATGCCGCGGACCCGTGCCCGGGAACGGCGCAGGGTTTATCCTTCGGTGAGTCCGACCACCAGGTGGCTGTTGCTGAGCG
>Ga0272444_10003310_pt1 | contig 14572 bp, 15 predicted proteins | sample SSMForm13_FD_201033 | JGI IMG/M metagenome (GOLD analysis project Ga0272444, IMG submission 201033) | Marine sediment archaeal communities from Little Sippewissett salt marsh, Falmouth, MA, United States - SSM-Form-13 | ecosystem: Environmental > Aquatic > Marine > Wetlands > Sediment ...
CGCTCGTGCCGACGTCGTCTTCCTGAGCGGCGCGGGATTGGAGAGCGCGCTCGACCCGTTCCTCGAGACCGCCTCCGGCCCGGTCGTGCATCTCTCCGACGGCCTCGCCCTTCTTCGCCCGGATTCGCCAGGCGAAGAAGAGGATCACCCCCATGAGGGGGCTGATCCACACGTCTGGTTCGACCCGACGTACGTGATGTCGTGGGTCGACGGGATCGTTGAGGCGCTGGTCGATCTCGATCCGGGCGACGAAGCGGGTCTCCGCGCCCGTGCTACCGCCTACCGATCGGAACTCGAAGCACTCGACGCGTGGATCAAGGAGGAGACGAGCCGACTCCCCGAGGAACGGCGGCTCCTCGTGACCGACCACGACGTCTTCGAGTACTTCGCCGCCCGGTACGGTTTCCGACTCGTCGGGACGGTCTTCCCCGGGTTGAACTCGATCGCCGAGCCCTCCGCGCGCGAGGTTGCGGCCCTTGAAGAGGAGATCGTCGCCCTCGGTGTTCCCGCCGTCTTCGTCGGGACCACGGTCAACCGCGCGCTCGCCGACCGGATTGCGTCCGATACCGATACGCGAGTGATCGCGCTGTACACCGGATCGCTCTCCGCGGAAGACGGTCCGGCCTCCACGTACCTCGCTCTGATGCGCTTCGATGTGCTTGCGATCGTCGATGCGCTTTCGGAGGCGGCGACATGACGGCCGGCCGCTTCGGATCGATCCCCTCGCGCCGGGGCGGCGCCGTGCACATCGTCGATGCGCCCGCGGTCGCCGTCAAGCGGCTCTCGGCGATGCTCGGCGGCCGGCCTGCACTGCTCGACATCACCTTCGAACTCGAAGAAGGTCGCCAACTCGCCATCGTCGGGCCGAACGGTGCCGGGAAGACGACTCTCCTCCGCATCCTCGCCGGCCTTCTGTCGCCATCGGGGGGAGACGTGCGCATCCACGGCCACGGGCCGTGCGGACATGTGTGTATCGCCTACGTTCCACAGCGAAGCGGGATCGACTGGCGATTCCCGGTCACCGTCGGCGACGTCGTGATGATGGGGCGAGTTCAGCGGATCGGTCCGGCTCGTCGGGCGGGTGTGCGAGACCGCCACGTCGTACGCGAGGCGCTCGCTGCAGTCGACCTCGCCGACCTTGCAGAACGGCAGATCGAGGAGCTCTCCGGCGGACAGCAGCAGCGGATGTTCATCGCACGCGCGCTCGCCCAGGAAGCCGATCTGATCCTGCTCGACGAGCCGCTCGCAGGACTCGACGTCCACTCACGCGCCGAGGTTCTCGATCTGATCGCGTCACTGCGCGACCGCGGCGTGACGGCGATCGTCGCGCTTCACGACCTCGGCGTCGCCGCGGCGTCGTTCGACGTGATCCTTCTGCTCAAGAGGCGAATGGTCGGATACGGCCGCGCGAGCGACGTATTCACCGAGATGCACCTACGCGAAGCCTACGGCAGCTGCCTCCACATGGCCGAGGATGCGTCAGGAGCGTTCGTCATCCACGACACCGCCTGCTCGGGAGGCGACGATGTCGTTCGTTGAGTGGATCGTCGAGCCGCTTCGCTATCCGTTCATGGTCCGGGGACTGACTGCCGCCGCATCGGTCGGCGGGTTGTGCGCCGTCGTCGGGGCGTTCGTCGTCCTCCGCGGGATGGCGTTCATGGGGGACGCGATCGCCCACTCGGTTCTCCCCGGTCTCGCCGCCGGCGTTCTCACCGCCGGACGTGGGGATCGACGTATCCTCTTCTGGTGGGCGCTCGGAACAGCCGTCGCCGTCGCCCTCGGCATCGGGTGGGTCAGCGAGCGGGGACGCGTCCGCGAGGATACGGCGATCGGGATCGTCTTCGCCGGGATGTTCGCCCTCGGGATCGCGCTGATCTCGACCGTCCGCGGCTTCGCCGTCGACCTCGTTCACTTCCTGTTCGGAAACGTCCTCGGCGTATCGAACGGCGACTTGATCCTGATCGGTGCGTTCGGCGGCGCCGTCCTTCTCGCCGTCCTCCTGCTGTACAAGGAACTCGTCGTCGTCTCGTTCGACCCGACGCTGGCGAGGACCCTCCGACTTCCGGCCTCGGCGTACCGGTACCTGTTGTTCGTGCTGATCGCTGTGACCGTCGTCGTTTCACTCCAGACCGTCGGCGTCGGGCTGATGCTGGCAATGCTGGTCGTCCCGGCGTCGACGGCCTACCTCCTCGCGCGCCGCCTCCCGGCGATGATTGCGATCGGCTCGCTGTTCGGCGTCCTCTCCGGCGTAATCGGTCTGTACGTGTCGTTCTACGCGTCGGTCGCTTCCGGCGCGGCGATCGTCCTCGTTGCCATCGGATTCTTCTTCACAGCCTTGCTGCTCTCCCCCCGCCGCGGCGCGCTTCGCAGGTTCCAGCGGAACTAGAACCGAATCCCGCCCCATCGAAAGCGCACGGTCCGTTCACCGCGCCTCCACCTCTCCGTCGTTCCTTGTTACCAAGCGAGGCCGCTCCATCCGCGTCCGATGGGATCGCGAAGCGACCCCCGAAAGGAGAGACCGATGAGAAGCAGAGCGTTTCGAACGGCCGGTTGGATCGCTACCATCGCGGCGCTAGGCCTGTCGTTGTTTTTCGTCATCGACCGGCTGTCCGCCCGTCCGGGGATGGCCCAGGAATCGGAAGAGGGGGCCGAAGCCCCCGAGATCGTCCTTCCCCCATGGGCTGACATCGAGCTGACCGACGCGGTCACCGGGGAGGTCTTCGCGATTCGCGACTTCGCCGGCAAGCCGATCCTCGTCGAGAGCTTCGCCGTCTGGTGTTCGGTCTGCCTACGACAGCAGAAGGAGATGGCCAGGCTGGTCGAAACCCACGGAGAGGCCATCGTTCACATCTCGCTCGACACCGACCCGAACGAGGATCTGCTCGCCGTTCGGCAGCACGCCGAAAGGCACGGATTCACCTGGCTGTACGCCGTAGCGCCGTACGAAATGACCCAAGCGCTGATCGATGCGTTCGGCTTGACCGTCGTCAATGCACCGCGCGCGCCAGTCGTCCTGATCGATGCGGACGGGACCGCTCGACTCCTCCCGAGCGGGGTGAAGTCGGCTGAGACGCTTCTCGAGGAGATCGGCCTCGAGCCGGCCTCGGAAGAGAAGTCCGGCGGATGATCCTTCTGGCGGACCTGGCCGAGTCGTTCGTTCTCGGCGTCCTGACACCGCTCGGTGCGGTCTGCGTGCTCCCGCTGTATCCTGGATTCCTCGCGTACTTGGCGAACCGTCTCGCTGGGCAGACGGCGCGTCGCGGCACGATTCTCCGGTTCGCGCTGCTCGTGACCGGAGGTGTCGTCGGGTTCATGTTCCTCCTGGGCCTGCTGTTCACGACGATCCTCCAGGTCTCGCTGACCCGTGTTATCGGTGTCGTCTCGCCGATCGCGTTCGGCGTTCTTCTGGTTCTGAGCCTCTTGCTTCTGTTCGATCTCGACGTCGGCCGCTTCCTGCCGAAGGCGAAGGTGCCGAAGGTGAAGAGCGCGTCGGTATCGGCTCTGCTGTACGGTCTCTTCTTCGGGGCGATCGTCGTCCCGTGCAATCCGCTGTTCATTGCGATCTTCTTCACCCGATCGGTCTCCGTTCTCGGCTTCGGGGCGAACCTCTTGCGGTTCCTCGCCTTCGGCCTCGGGATCGCCGCACCGTTGGTGGCTCTCGCCGTCCTTTCAACCGCCGCGTCCGGCGCCGTCATCCGTTTCCTCACCCGATACAAGACACCGATCAACCGGATCGCCGGAGCTGTCATGCTCGGCATCTCGACCTACTACCTGTTCTTCGTCTTCCGAGTCCTCGATCCGCTGTTCGGATAAACACGACACCAGTTGAATCCGGCTGAGAACAGGGCTACCGTCTCCGTCCATGGGCGTCGAGGTTCGTCCGCTGACCGTCGAGGACCGATCGAGGGTCCTCGAGATCTCGTCGCAGATCTGGGACGGCGATGACTGGGTCCCGGATGCGCTCGACTCGTGGTTCGGCACCGAGGAGGGTGAAGCGGTTGCCGCCATCCTCGATGGAAGGCTGATCGGTTTCGCCCGCCGGGCATGGATCCTCCCCGGCCACGCTTGGTTCGAGGCACTCCGATCCGATCCCGCCGCTCGCGGATGCGGCGCCGGCCGTGCAATCACGGAGCATCTGATCGACGGCGCCCGTCGGGACGGCGCCGAGGCGATCCACCTGTCGACGTACGCCGACAACGAAGCGTCGATCCACATCATCGAGTCGTACGGCTTTTGCCGGGTTGCGTCGTTCGCCTACGTCGAGAAGGACGTCCCCGAGGACGCTTCGGCCGCACCGAACGATCCGGGGATCGTCGATGTCCCGGAGAACGATGTGATCGGGTTCGTCGATCGTTCCGCCTTCCTCTCGCTGGCGAAGCGGCGGTTCCCGCGCGGGTGGAAGTTCATCCCGTTCGACCTCGATCCGCGGGAGTCGACGGCTCGGCTCGGAACCCGGATCGGTATCCGCGACGGAGACAAACTCGCCGCTCTTCTCTGTCTGCGCGGGCTCGCCGGCGGGAGCGGATCGACCGTCCTCAACTTCGCCGACGGCTCACCCCACGAACTCCGCCGGCTCCTCCGCGGGGCGCACCGGCTGTTCGCCGGTCGCCGGATCGCAGTAATGGTCCCCGTCGACGGCCATCGCGAAGCCGCCGTGTTCCCGATCCTGAGGGAGTTCGAGTACGCCTCGTGGGACGACTACACCGCTGCCGTCTTCGTCTACCAGCTGGATCTTGACTAGCGTCCTGTGACTCCGGATCGCTCCCAGCGGGAGATGCTCAGACATCTTCCCGCTAAGATGGGGCACGGGCAGTGAAGGAGGACATCGACCGATGGGGCGCACCGACCTGCCAGAGCTTTCCGATCGCGAGCGCGACCGGTACGCGCGCCACCTCGCCCTCCCGCAACTCGGCGAGGAGAGGCAGCGCCGGCTGAAGGCCGCCCGTGTGCTGATCGTCGGCGTCGGCGGTCTCGGCAGTGCCATCGCCCTCTACCTGGCGGGCGCGGGAGTCGGACATGTCGGCATCGTCGACGACGATTCCGTCTCGTTCTCCGACCTCCAGCGTCAGATCCTCCACGGCGAAGCGATGCTCAATCGTTCGAAGGTCGAGAGCGCCGCGGCGCGGTTGGCCGATCTGAACGCCGATATCTGTGTGGAGACGTTCGCCGAACGGTTCGAGGGAGCGACCGGACGGCGGATCGCCGCGGGGTTCGACCTGATCGTCGACGGCACCGACAACTTCGAGACGCGGTACACGATCAACGACGTCTGCCTCGACCTTCGCATTCCGTACGTCTACGGCGCGATCTTCCAGCTCGAAGGGCAGTTGTCGCTGCTGTGCGCCGAGGAGGGGCCGTGCTATCGTTGCCTCTTCCCGGAACCGCCGGCGCCGGAGACGATCCTGACCGGCGCGCAGGCCGGCATCCTCGGCGCGGTACCGGGGACGATCGGGACGCTCCAGGCAACCGAGGCGATCAAGTGGATCGCCGGAATCGGCACGCCGCTCGTCGGGCGCCTGCTCGTCTACGATGCAGCAGGGATGCGGTTCGAGGAGGTCGCCGTCGCGGCCGATCCGGGCTGCCCCGCCTGCGGGACTTCCTAGCACGGAAAGGAATCTCATGAAGCTGCTCGTTCTCGGCGGAACGGTGTACCTCGGACGCGCGATCGTCGAATGCGCTCTCGCCCGCGGCCACGACGTCACCCTCTTCCATCGCGGTCAGTCGAATCCCGATCTCTTCCCGGAGGTGGAGCGGATTCTCGGCGATCGCGCCCACAACCTCGACCGCCTCGCCGGACGGACGTTCGACGCTTGTGTCGATACCTGCGGTTACGTTCCGCGGATCGTCGGCACATCGGCCCGCGCGCTCGCCGGCGCCGTCGACCGGTACGTGTTCGTCTCGACGCTGTCGGTCTACGGCGACCCGTCCCCCGACGGCACCGACGAGAGCGGAGCGCTGGCGACGATCGACGACCCGACGGTGGAAGAGATCACCGGCGAGACGTACGGCCCGCTGAAGGCGCTGTGTGAGACGCGCGTCCGCGAAGCGTTCGAGGACCGAGCACTGATCGTCCGACCGGGGCTGATCGTCGGTCCGCACGACCCGACCGACCGGTTCACTTACTGGCCGTGCCGCGCTGACCGCGGCGGTGCCGTGCTCGCGCCGGGACGGCCGGAACGCGGCATTCAGCTGATCGACGTCCGGGATCTCGCGGCGTGGATCGTCGAACTGCTCGAGCAGGAGGGGTCGGGCGCGTACAACGCCGTCTCGCCGCCCGGGATGTTGACGATGGAGCGCATGCTGCAGGCTTGCCTCGAGGTCGCCGAGACGGACGGAATCCTCGCGTGGGTCGACGACGACTTCCTCGTCGAGCAGAAGGTCGGCGCCTGGATCGATCTTCCTCTCTGGATTCCGGAAGCCGATCCGATCGCCCGCGGCTTCTTCGGCTTTCGCCCCGATCGCGCCGTGTCGGACGGACTGGTCTTCCGCCCGATCGACGAGACGGTTCGGGTGACGCTCGACTGGGCACGAACCCGCCCCGCCGCTCACACGTGGCGCGGCGGTCTGACACCCGAACGGGAGACGGAGCTTCTGCGTGCGTGGAGGGGAGGAGGATCGTCCGCTCCATCCGAGTGACTCCTTGTTTTGGAGGTCCTCTCATGTATACCATGCGGAACGAACAGCGCAGAGACTTCGTGTCGGGAGGCGGGAATGACCCAGTACCACAAGATCGGCGACAAGGAATCCCCTTGGCCGAAGCTCCGCCGATTCCGGCCGATCACGAAGCTCCCCAGCAGCAGAGGCTCCTGGATCGCTCTTTCCCTGGTCCTCCTCGGATACTTCGCGCCGCTTCTCGTCCAGGTCGTGGGAGGCTCCGACTTCACGGGGGTCGTCGTCGGGGCCCTGCTCTGCATCGGCGGTATCGTCAAGGGCTGGCGGTCACGTGATTCCCGCGGGCGCGGCGTCGCGTGCGTCGCGATCGTCGCAGGAGTCACCTTCGGATTTGCCTATCTGATCCTCATCAAGAGGGCATCGTGGTAGCCGGCGGCGGCCGGCAACCGGCTGCATATCCGCCGGTCCCGGTTCAGGCGAAGGTCTTGAGCAGCGTCCAGGCTCCCAGACCGCACGTCAACACGCCGACAACGAGGCGCAAATCGATCTTGGACGACGCAACCTTGGTGATCCGCGCCGCAACGGGAGCTGCGAGCAGCGCTCCAACGACCATCGGCACGTAGAAGCGCCAGTTTCCCACCATCCACCCGACCCCGTCCTTCGTCACGAGGTACAGACTCAGACCGGCGAGGCAGATGAATCCCTCCGCCAGTGACGTGATGCCGATCGCGCTTCGCGTGTCGCTGCCGGAGAGGATCTGTCCCGAGACGACAAGCGGACCGTAGCCGCCGCCGGACATTCCCTTGTTGAACGCGGAAATCGCACCCAGTGCGAAGATTCGCGGCCAGGAGAAACGGATGCGATGTCTCCGGAAGATCAGAACCAGAACCCCCATCGCCAACACCATCGCTCCGATGTACCCATTCAGCACCTGCTTCGAAAGGGTGACCGCAACGAACACGGCGGCGATCGCTCCCACGACCCCGGTGAGAATCAGGACGAGCGCGATGCCCCGATCCGGGCTTCCCTTTCGGAGCGAAATGTTCCCGCACCCATGGTGGAAGGCGGCGGCACTGAGACCGCTGAGAAGCTCCGAGAGCAGAACGCTCGGCACGATCACGGACGCGGGGAAGCCGAGAAGGAGCAAGATGGGCGTCAGCGTCGTCCCGTACCCCATGCCAAGCGAGGAGTCGACGAGCTCACAGGAGAAGGCCAGCAGACCGAGCCATGTGATCATGAGAGGCTCCTTTCGGAGCCCAAATGTAGTACTTTCAGAGCCAGAAGGCCACTCGATTCGACTACGTCCGCCCTGTCAGATGACAGGAAACGGAATGAGCCGGCGGCCCACCAAGCCGGCCGCACACCGCCTCCGTGAGGAGTCACTCCCGGGGATGATCGGAAAAGGGGAAGGGGGTGGAGGGTTACCCTCCACCCCCGCCGCACGGGGACGAAGCTGCCGTCCCGATCAAGGGACGCGCCGGCCGACCTCCCCGCTCATCGATCGGATCGCACGTGCACCCTGCCACGTCCGGTCGACCCGCTCCGTGTGCCGTCCGTCCTTTGTTCGGCCTCTGACAGGCCGATCCACAGATACTTCCTGAAGCAGTTTGGCAATCCACGCCTGTTCGATCGTCAGCCGGTTCGGCGATCTCGGCATCTCGATCACCTCCGAGGTCATCGAAGCTCCGCTTCGTGGGTTTCCTTCGAACATCCTTCGCGTCCCTCGCGACGTTCGCTCTCCCGTCGTCCGTCGCCCTCCCTCGAACGGCTAGGCGGGAACAAGGGTCTTCTCCACCGCCCGCTGTTCGAACCGTTCGAGGACGTCGAATCCGCCGTCGTCGTACCACTCCCTCCATTCGCCCAGCGAGAGGATCTCCAGCCCGAATTCGCTCGTGACGACCTTCGGATCGGAGTCGAACCGATCGCGCAGCGCTTCGATCAGCTCGTAGCCGGCGGCGGGCGAGTGCACCAGGGCGAACTCCCGAGACGGCGTCTCGGACTCGGAATCCAACCTTCGACGAACCGCACTCCATACCCGGTAGCGCATGAGACCCTCCTTACGGGAAGATGCCCCGCTGCTCGTAGACCGTCTCCAGCCGCTTCAGCGCAACGATGAGCGCCGCCGTACGTGGGTCGACGCCGTAGGTTCGCTGGGCCTCCTCGACGCGCTCGTAGCCGTGGAGCAGCTTGCATCGCAGCTTCCGGTCGACCTCGTCGAGATCCCAGGATTGGCTCTGCTTGTTCTGCAGCCACTCGAAGTAGCTGACGATCACTCCGCCCGCGTTGCACAGGATGTCCGGGATGATGTCGATCCCCTTCTCGAAAAGGATCCGATCTCCCTCGGGTGTCGTCGGCCCGTTTGCGCCCTCCGCCACGAGATCGACGGAAAGCAGCGGTGCCGTCTCCTCGGTGATTTGCTCCTCCAGTGCAGCGGGGACGAAAACGTTGGCCCGCGTCGCGAGGAACTCCCCATGCGCAACCGCCTCGGCCGCCGGGTACTCCGCCACGGTGCCACAGGTACGGACATGGGATAGCAGGTCATTCGAATCGATCCGATCGGCGGCGATCGCACCGCCATGATCCTCCACCGCCACGAGCGTGGCTCCGAGCTCCTCCAGCAGCCTCGCCGTCCACGAGCCGACGTTGCCGTATCCTTGGACGGCAAACGTGACTCCGTTCAGCGGGATTCCTCGATCCGTCATCCACCGCTCGATGCAGTAGACGACACCCTGGCCGGTCGCCTTGTCCCGACCGACGCTTCCGCCAGCTTCCAGCGGCTTGCCGGTGACGACATGCAGGCTGCGATTGCGCTCGAGCGGCGGCATCATCGTCAGGTACGTATCGAGGATCCACGCCATCACCTGCGCGTTGGTGTTCACGTCGGGAGCCGGGATGTCGTACTCGGGCCCGATATTCCCGTTCAGAGCGAACGTGAACCGGCGCGTGATCCGCTCGAGTTCCCGACGGGAGTAGAGGGCCGGATCCATCTGGATCCCTCCCTTGGCTCCGCCGAACGGGATGTCGACAATCGCCGACTTCCATGTCATCCACGTCGCCAGCGCCTTCACCTCATCGAGATCGACCGCCGGATGGAAGCGCAGCCCACCCTTGAACGGCCCAAGCACGCTGTTGTGCTGGACCCGGTATCCCGTGAAGACCTCGATCCGTCCGTCGTCCATCTGAACAGGGAAATGAACGACGATCTCATTCGTCGTGTTGTCCAGGATCCGCTCGATGGCCGGATCCAAGCCGGCCGCCCTCGCCGCCCGTTCGAACTGGAGCCGACACATATCGTGAAGGCCACGTCGTGTCGCAGGCCGGTTCGCCAGTATCGCGCTCCCGGTAGGTGCAGCCATGCTCCCTCCTCTCGTGCGACTCCCCGCTCCGGGCCGTCGGACTGCGCGAAGACGATCGCGCCGACTCGGCGCATGTTGGCACACGCTAGGCGATGTAAAGCCGCTTCTCTACACCATTTGAACGAGAGCCGACTACCATCCGGTAGGAAGGATCGCGGCAGATCGAACGCCTCGCCGAAGCAGGTGATGACGCCAAGCAACGTGAATCGCTCGGCGAGGCCTGTCATCTGACAGACTAGGCGGTGTCGTGTGCGTAGGGGACGCCTCGCCGAGTTGCGGTCGTACGGCCGGCCGGCGGGCTAGAACGTTTCCCGGATGATCGAGAGGTAGAACGGGGTGATCCGTGCCCTCACCTGCAGACTGTCGATGTCGACGACCGTGAGCAGGCGACCGGACGTCATGATCAGCTTTCGATCCCGGAAACGCTTCAGCGCTCGCATCAGCGACTCCAACGAGATGCCGAGCATCTCCGCCATCGTCTTCCGCGTAACCATGAGCTCGATGACGATTCCCTCATCGGTCGTGCGCCCGTAGTTGTGCGCAAGGGCGAGCAACAGAAGCGCGAGGTTGCGATCGGTCGATTCGATCGCTTCGCGGGTCAGCTTCAGTTCGAGCATCACGACCTCGCGGGCGAGCCAGCGCGTGAAGTCGGTACACAGCTCCGGATACTGCGTCCGGTACGCGAGAAGATTGTGCCGCTCGACGAACAACAGTGTCGAATCCATGAGGGTCTTGGCGTACTGCAAGTGGGTGGAGTGATCGAGGACCAAGGTCTCGAGTCCAAACATCTCCCCGATGCCGAGGAAGCGGAGCACCCTCTTCTCGCCTCCCGAGCCGCCGTACTTCCCGATCTTCACCAGCCCGTCACGAACGATGTAGACGCCCGAGGCGTACGATTCCTCTTGGGCGATCAGCTCGCCGGCGCGGTGATGGATCTCGAGACAGATTGTGGCAAGCTCGTCGATGGCACTCGATTGAAGCGACGGGAAGATACTTGCGAGGAGCTCGGTCTTCGTCCCCCGGTCCGGCGTGCGCTCTGCCACGCTCACCTCCCAGCCATGCGATCGAATCATAACGTCGAATGGCTCCGGCAACCAGCGCGTCGGCCGACTACGCGAGCGCGCTTCCCAGGAAACCCAATCCCTTCCGGATGCCGTCGATTGCGGCGAGATCCTCGGGCGGATGAACCTCCAGCACCGCGGTGCCATCGAAGCCGATTCGCTCGAGTGTTCGAAGACACCGCGACCAATCGATCGCTCCATCACCGGGAATCAAGTGCTCGTCGGACGCCCCGTGGTTGTCGTGCAGGTGTAGGTGAAGCAACTGGGCGGCGTACCGCTCGAGGTAGTTCGCCACCGGTTCCCGTCCTGCGTCGTGCGATAGGTACGCGTGACCGATATCGATGCAGATCCCGAGGTTCGTCTTGCGGGGATCGTCACCGACCTCCTCCAGTACGCGGTCGAGCAGCCAGACCGAGTCTGCCATGTTCTCGAGAGCCAGACGAACCTCCCGATCGGCGGCGTAGGTCGCGATCCGGCGGATCTCCGGCACGTCGAGCCGATCCTCCGGCCGCGTGATGCCGAGGCAGACCGGATGTAACACGAGCGTCTCCGCACCGACGTGCTCGGCGAAATCGATCTCCCGCCGCAGGTCGGCCGGAGCCCACCCCCAGAAGGCCCCACGGACGTGCACTGCAACGAACGGCGCGGATCGGCACACGTCGGCCAGCTCGGCGAGCTGTTCGTCGGACGCCTCCTCGATCTCGAGGGACTGTGACGCCCAGACTTCGAGGCCGAGCGCCGAATCGAGCGACAGAATCGAGCGAGCGGCGTCGGCGAGCGATGGCCAATCCTCGGCCGCGCGGCGGCCGAAGAAGCCCCAGATGCTCGCCCCGAGCCGGTAGCTCGATGACGGCACGTCAGACCGTCTCGACCGTCTCGCGGAACGAGACGCCGAGCGTGTCGAGTTCGGCGAGGACCGGCTCGTAGATCTCCGGGATCATCGGCGCGTGTACGCCGGCAAGCCGGATCTCGCCCTGAAGGATCATCCGGGCCGCGATCGCCGCAGGCAGTCCGACCAACCGCGACATCGACGAGTCGCCGTTCGGGATCCCGTAGTCGATCATCGTCGACGTCGTCTTCTCCGTCCGATCCGTGTACTCGGCGACGAACTCGTGCTGCATGACGAGCATATCCCGTTCTCCGGGCGCGTATGGCATCTTCGCCAGCATCCGCGAGGCCACGACGTCGAGGTCGGTGGTGTCGGACGCCGGGATCGGATCGTCGCCGAGCAGGCCAAGCCATTCGAGGTCGGTGATCGGCTTGGCATCGACGGCGATTCCGAGGCGGTCGGCCAGATCCGCTTTCAGATTCGCACCGGCGGTGCCGAGCTTGCGCGCGAGCCACCGGCCGTAGGTCAGCCCGCCGATGTCATCCCGTCCGGTCTCATCGAGCAGATCGAGATCGACGATCGCCTTCAGGGTGTCGCACCAGCCGGGGTAACGGAGCGTCCCGCGGAACATGCTCCGCACCGTCGGGATGTTGTAGCTGTCGATGTACGGGAGCGAGTCGCGGTTCGGATACACCTCGAGGTCGCCGAACCCGACGATCGGACACGGCCAATGATGCGCGAACAGCTCCGGACCAGGGACGTCGACAATCTCGCCATCCTTCAGGTACTTCGCCGGGTTCTTTCCGGCCATCACAACGCCGCGCGGCGCCCATGAGAACTTGTACCCCATCGGGTTGTCGTTCGCGTCCGGGGCGGGCAGCCCGCCGGTGTTCGACGCAAACGAGGCGAGCGTTCCGCCGGCATCGGCGATTCGGTGAATGACTTGCATCGCCGACATATGATCGATCCCGGGATCGACGCCGATCTCGTTCAGCAGGATCACGCCGGCGTCCTTCGCCGCGCCGTCGAGAGCCTTCATCTCCTCCTTCACGTACGACGTCGTCACCATCTGCTTTCCGTGCTTCACACAGAGACCGGCCACGACCGGATGGTAGACGTACGGGAGGAGGCTGATCGACAGGTCGTGGTCGGAGATGAGGCGCTCCAGCTCGGCCTCGTCTCGGACGTTCAGCGCCAACGCCGTGCCGTTGGCAGCTTCTCCGATCAGAGCTTCCGCCTTGGAGACGGTTCGACTGGCGACGGTAACGTGGAACCCGTCGACCTTCAGTAGATAGCGAACGAGTGGGCCGGCCACGAGCCCGGCTCCGAGGACGAGGACCTTCTTCACGTGAACACTCCTTTGCCGGCCGCTACGTCGCGGCGGCGAGATGCTTCTCGAGGGTCTTGTAGTCCGGGGCCAACGCTCCGCGATGACAGATGACCGCCCGCTTCAGCTCGGGCGGCAACGCGAGCGCGTCGAACGGTACACCATAGTCGGCGGCGGCGATCGCCGGCACGAAGCGCTTCAGGATGCCGGAGAAGTACGCCGACGACTCGCGCGGCAGCTCCGACGGCAGGATCTCGACCGTCATCATCACCGGTCCTCTTCCCTCGACGCCCGAGCGAATCTCACCCGAGTCCGGATCATAGACGTACACCGGATCGTTCGGCTCGGTCGCCTTCACCGTGATCTCGATCGATCCCTCGACGTCGCACGAGATGTCCCCGATGACGCGCAGCGACGGCTGTCCATCAGCATACAGCGCGCGGACATCCTCCCGTCCGATCAGGCGGGGATACCTCGGCTCCCAGTAGACGCAGTTGATCAAGGCGTGGAGCCGCGGCAGGTACCGCGCGAACGCGCCGCGGTACCGCTCCGGATGATCGTAGTATTCCTTCAAGTCGAACGGGGCCCTCGGGTCGAGACGCAGGACGGTGTCCTCTTCGCGGAAGACGACCTTTCCCACGCAATTCGGATCGCACGGCGGGACCGAATCACCGAGGAGTTCCGACGGACAAATCTCCTCGATCGGCAAGAGGTCGAGAATCTCCTGTGCCCCCTTCGAGACGTTGCCGTAGCCGGCGACGCCGATCACGAGCGGCGAGATCGGCTCCGGAAGGCCGTCCGCGGCGATCCTCTCGCCGACGGCGCCGACCGCCGCCTTTGCTTCAGCCAGATTCGCATACGCCGACGCCTGCCGGATCCCCGCCAGCGGCGTATCGATTTCCTCAGAGGCGAGCCGGCGCCCGAGCGTCCACAGCGTGTCGATCGCGCCGGCGAGACCGGCGTAGTTGCCGAAGAAGATCAGGCGGCGGTTGTCGTCGTCGACGATCCGCTCGTAGTCGATGACCGTACAACCAAGGTCGAGACACCGCTTGAGCATCGGCATGTTCGCCGGCTGTCCCTTGATCGTGTGAGAGAAGAAGACGTACGCAGTGTTCGGCTGCAGGGCCTCGACCGGGATCTCCTTCAATCCGATGACCACCGAACATCCGCTCAGATCGTCGACCACGTCAAGGCCGGCCACGCGGTATTCGTCGTCGGTGAACACGCGCTTCTCGGACGACTGCACCACGGTCTCCAGCCCATCCGACTCGCTCAGCGCGCGAAGATCGTCGGGCACCAGCGGGACCCGCCGCTCCCAGTGATACATGTCCTCGCGCCGCAGCCCGATTCGATCGCCCATCCGCACCGCCTTTCCGTCCCGCGCCGG
>Ga0272444_10003311_pt1 | contig 14570 bp, 10 predicted proteins | sample SSMForm13_FD_201033 | JGI IMG/M metagenome (GOLD analysis project Ga0272444, IMG submission 201033) | Marine sediment archaeal communities from Little Sippewissett salt marsh, Falmouth, MA, United States - SSM-Form-13 | ecosystem: Environmental > Aquatic > Marine > Wetlands > Sediment ...
TGATTCGGAATTTTCCCAGTAGTTGGTTTTTCCACCAAAGCTTGCAAGCCCTGTTCTGTGCTCGGGAAAAAACTGTTGTCGAGTTTGAAGCTCGCCAAAGCCTCCTCAAAGCTTCGTATCTGAATCTGCGCTTTGGTCCGGCGGGCTTTTTCCGGTTCATCCAGTAAGCGCGGCACAACAATGCCTGCCAGAATGCCGAGGATAACAACGACAACCATTATTTCTATTAAAGTAAAGCCGCGCTGGCCGGCGGTTGAAAAACTGAATCTTCGTGGCATAAAAAACCCTTGTTTGTGTCAGCCCAGACTGTGACTGGCCTGAAAAATCGGTAACAGTATGGCGAGCACAATAAAACCGACAGCACTTCCCATCAGCAGAATCATAGTCGGTTCAAGCAAAGCCAGCAGACGATTAATCGACAACTCTATCTGCTGATCACAATTATCCGCAACCTGGCTCAACATATTTTCAAGCTCACCGCTATTTTCTCCGATTGCGATCATTTGTATCAGCATAGCCGGGAATAATCCGGCCTTTTGCAACGGAGGTGCCAACGCCGACCCTTCGCGCACCTGTCGGCCGGCTTTTTCTATTGCAACCTGAAATACTTTATTACTCAGTAATTTACCTGTAATCTCCAGGGCACGTAATAGAGGTAGACCACTGCTCAAAAGAGTGGCCAGCGTCCGGCTGAATCGACTCGTTGCCACAAGCACGTTGAGACGCCCAATCACGGGAAATTCAAGCCGCCAGCGATCAACAACAAGACCACCTGCAGAACCTTCTGACCAACGCCTGAAAAGAATCAGTACAAAAATCAACAGCAATGTCAGTAACCAGCCATAACCTTGAATCAAATTGCTGAAGATGATCAACAAGCGGGTCGGTAAAGGTAGAACCTGCTCCAGCTCCAGCAGCATCTGGGTCACTTTAGGCAACACGAAACCGACCAGAAAGAGTAAAACACCGCAGCCGGTAATCGCCATCAACAAGGGGTAGGCAAGAGCGGCATTGATGCGACTGCGCAAGCGTGCCTGCTTGTCAAGCAGATCCGCCAGGCTGACGAGAGACATGTCAAGAGTCCCACTGCTCTCACCGACCTCGGTCATACTCAGGTATATTGTCGGGAAAATTTTCTTATGGATAGCCAGAGCCTGATGTAAACTTTCACCTTGTTTGACGGCATCTCGTGCCTGTGAGAAAGCCTTTTTCAGTTGCAGGTCATCAATCTGCTCAGCTGTCGTCCCCAGTGCTGCATCTAACGTCATTCCTGCTTTCAACAATGTTGCCAACTGACGGGTTGCCATGGCCAATTCATCGACAGAGACCTGTTTTGTCCATATTTTTTTGAGCGTGCTTCCCTGCGACTGAGTCTCTGAACTGTGCAATTCAGAAACAAAAACGCCCTGTTGTCGCAGGGCAGCCATCACAGCCCGTTGGCTGCTTCCTTCGCTGGAACCACTGACCTTTCGCCCTTCTCTGTCATAGCCTTTGTATTCGAAAGTTGCCATAGCACCAAAAACCTCAGCTGCCGACTTGAGTTACGCGCAGAACCTCTTCCAACGAAGTTTCCCCGGCTTCTGCTTTGCGCAAACCATCCTGTCGCAGACTTAACATTCCGGCTTGTATTGCAGCTTTGCGTATACGATTGGCATCAGCTCCAGCCATAAGCAGTTCACGAATTTCATCCGTTATCAGTAAAAGCTCGTAAATGCCTGTGCGGCCGCGATAACCGATATTCTGGCAAAGAGAACACCCCTGACCGCGATAGTAATGGCGATTGCCCTGTCGAGAAATCAAGCCGTCGAAATGCCGGATCATCTCTTCACTCGGTTCATAGCGACTGCGACATTCCGGGCAAAGTTTGCGAACAAGGCGCTGAGCCAGGATACCGATCACAGCAGAAGACACCAGAAAGGGTTCAATCTTCATGTCGAGAAGACGCGTCACAGCACTGGCAGCATCATTTGTATGCAACGTCGAAAACACCATGTGTCCGGTGAGCGCTGACTGGACGGCAATTTCAGCAGTCTCAGAATCACGGATCTCGCCAACCATGATAATATCGGGATCCTGACGCAGGATTGAACGCAGCCCCGCAGCAAAGGTCAGATCAATCTTCGAATTGACCTGTATCTGTCCGACACCATTAAGCTGATACTCTATTGGATCTTCAACCGTAATAATGTTTTTCGTTTGGTCATTTAAGTAGCTGAGCGCAGAATAAAGCGTCGTCGTCTTCCCGGATCCGGTAGGGCCAGTGACAAGGACAATTCCATGTGGTTGACTGATCAGGTCGGTCACTTGTCCTTTGAGCTCTGAATCCAGCCCGATATCTTCCAATTGAATCACACTGGAACTTTTTTCCAGCAGTCGAAGCACCAACCGTTCTCCAAACGCCGTCGGCAGTGAAGAGACCCGTATATCAACATCACGGCCTGCAACCCGAACACGGAAGCGACCGTCCTGGGGCAAACGTTTCTCAGCGATATTCAAACCCGCCATGATTTTTATGCGTGAAATGATAGCGGGGCAGGCTTTTTGCGGTGGCCGTAAAACTTCGTACAGAATTCCGTCGATGCGGTAACGGACGATCAATTCCGTTTCAAAAGGTTCCAGATGGATATCGCTGGCGCGTTCCCGACAGGCACGCGCCAACAGGCCGTTTACAAAACGGATGATCGGCGCTTCATCGCTGCTGTCAAGTAAATCCGTAGGGCCCAGCGTAACGGAGAGATCACTGTCTTCAATATCAAGATCAGCGGTCAGTTCGGCACCCTCTCCGGCATGTTCCGCATAAACATGGTTAATAGCACGCAGGATCTCGTCTTCTGCGGTCAAACTGATACTGATATTCAATCCAGTCAGTGCCGCCAGGTCGTTGACAACCATACTGTTGTACGGATCTGCCATGACCAGTTTTAAGCTGTTTTCGGACCTGTTAAGGGGGAGAAAACAGTGTTGACGGACATATTCCAACGGAAGTTTTTCAAGGAGATCACTGGCGCCGATCCCTGAAGACAGGGTCGGTATGTACTCAAAAGCGAATTGTTCGGCCAGCGCGCGAGCCAGATCGTGCGCACTCAACCCATGGTTTTTCTGTAAAAGGTCTCCCAGCCGCATATCCGGCCGTTCATGCTGCTCTTTGAGGGCCTCAGCCACAACCTCGCCCGGGATCGCACCCTGGTCTTCAAGAATCTCTCCAAGTTTTTTCCAAGGAGCCATGGATTAAGGAGCCTCCTCAGGGACATCATCAGCAAACAGGTCAATCATAAAAGCAGACCCCAATGAAGAACTTTCCAACGACTGACGCAATTCCCTGCTCTGGAGACTCTGGCTGGTCTTCCGGGCCCTGCGCGTGATGGCCTCCATGTCACTGGCATTACGAATAATCTGCGGCGTCATGAAAACCAGCAGGTTGGTCTTCACGGCCGCCGTCGATTTAGAGCGGAACAGACCTCCCAGGACCGGGATATCTCCCAACAAGGGAACCTTGGATTCCTGATTCTGGACATTGGTGCCGATAAGCCCTCCCAAGGTCACCGTCTTGCCATTTTCCGCCAAGACCGTATTGCGCAACTGCCTTTTGGTCAAGGTAGGACCAACTTCGTTGACGTTGCCGACGGCCACTTGCGAGATATCGGTGATTTCCTGAAAAATGTCCAGTTGCACCAGGTCCCCTTCGGTGATCTGGGGGGTAAATCTCAGGGTCAGGGCAACGTCTTTGCGTTCGACGGAAACACTCTGAGAACTAGGGTTGCTGGTATCCGTCAAACGGTTGGTGATAATCGGGACGTTGGAACCGACAATAATTTCGGCTTCCTTGTTGTCCGACGTCAACAACGTGGGAGCGGAAAGGATATTGACGTCGTTGCTGGTCTGTGACAGCTGAATCAATGCCGAAAGAGCCGGAATCGTTATTTCGCTGCCGTCGGGTCCGAAAGTGGTAATCGGATTGAACAGCCCCCCCAGCATCAGGCCCTGAACGGTCTGGGCCAGGATACTCGGTGTGCCGCTGTCGGTCATCGGGCTGAAATCACTTAAGCCGACAGAACCAGTATTCAGGTTCCCGGTCCCCAGGACAATACTTTCATTATCGATATCGACAGCCCCTTGCAGCGAGATGCCGATGTCTTTAGTCGCATCCATCGACAGTTCGAGGATCAGCGCTTCGATGAAAACCTGGTGCGGTTTGACATCCAGCTTTTCAATCACCTGCTTGAGCTGGCTGTAATCCTCCGGGCCGGCGCTGATCAGTAATGAATTTGTCGAGGTGACAGCAGTGATCGCCAGGGGCTCAACACTGCTTTTGTTTTGCGATTTCGCAGGCTTTATATTAGCCATAATCTCGTTAAGGCTCTTCGCCAGAGACTCAGCATCCGCATTCTTCAGCGTATAGACATTTATATTCGATCGGGTTTGACCACTCGGGATATCGATTGCATTGATTAAATTACGCAACAAAAGAATCTCATCAACCGAGGCCATCGCAAGCAGTGTATTGGTACGTGAATCAGCGATAGCCTGGCCAATGGTCTGCGCTGCAGTTTTCTTCTTCCGGCTCGTCGCAGACGACTGGCTCGAGAAAAAGGACGTTGCAATCTTTGCCACAGATTCCGCATCAGCATATTTAAGTGCAAAGACTTCCAACTGATCGAGACCGGTCGGCACGTCAAGTGTTTTGATTATCTTCAACAGTCGACCAATGTTTGCTGCATTATCGGTCAAAATAAGGGTATTAGTCGGTTCATAAACGCTCAGATTGCTGGTTTTGGGGATAAGGGGAGCTAAAGCGGCATTGGCCAAAGCCTGAGCATCGGCATATTCCAGACGGATCAATTGCGTTATGAAATTTTCCCCTCGAACCTGATTCGATATCGGAAGATTGCTTTCTTTCGCGTCCTTGATCGGTATAATTTTATTGATCTTATCATTTTCTACGAGCGTGAAACCCTTAACATTGAGAACTGTCAAAAAAAGTTGATAGGCCTCTTCTGGACTCATCGAGTCCGGAGAAATGATCGTTACCTTCCCGCGGACTTCTTTTTCATCAAAAACAAAATTGCGCCCGGTCAATTCAGACACTGTTTTGATCAATTCACTCAACTCAACGTCTTTGTAGTCCAGGGCAATCTGATCGTCGTCAGCTACCGGACTTTGGGCATAACCTTGTTGTGGCAGCAGGAGACCGAAAGAAAACAACAGGACAAAAACCACACGAAATAATTTAGGACATAGATTCATATTCATCTGATCTCATATTGAAAGGTCATGGGTTTCCCTTTTCGTTCCAGGCCTATCTTAATTTGTTTAGCCTGACGTAATTGCGCAAAAACCTGTAAAGCTTTCTCCGGTGAATCAAGAGCCAGACCATTGACATTTTTAAGGACATCGCCCCGGCGCAAGCCCAACTCCGCGATAAGAGAGCGGGGTTTAACCATCATGATTCTAAACCCGGTCGTTTGACCGCTTTCCATAACAGGAACAGCCCGGGCCTGTTTCAGCAAATCACCGACATTCCCTCTGGCTTCATCAGCAACCAGCGTTGGAATCCGCCAACGGTTATCGCCTAAATTATCTATGCGACTGCGCTCCGGCCCTGGATCAGCTTGACGACTGGGCTTGGAGCTCTTTTCGGCTGTCCCTTCATTTTCAAGGATGAGAGTTGCAACCTCCCCGGAATCATAACTGATGTCAACCCGATTGCGCTCTATTTTTGACACCAGTCCGCCATCCGGCAATTCCTCATCCAGCCCCAGGGTCACCATTTGGGAATTATCCTTCAAAGTGGCCAACGGGTACTCACCCCCGCTGACTGTCCCAACAAGTGTCCATTGTGATCTGGTCGACACGACTCGTTTTGTCTTTGGATTGTCTATGGGGCTCGATTGAGACCTTTGCGAAGATGAAAAAATATTGTTCTGGCTTATCGCGCTATAGCTGGCCAATGAGGCCCGCTGTTTCGTTTTTGGAACACTCTGCTGTGGTGCTGCAAAAACAGCTGTCGGTTCAGTGACGATCCCGAAATAAGTCGCACATAAATTCCCCAGAGCGAGACCGGTCAAGCCACAGAGAAGTATAAAAAACCAGAGAGAAAAACGTTGAAAAAATGTCAGTAACATTTTGGCTGCAATTAATTAAAGTTCACGTTTCAAGAAATACGCTGAAGAACAAATCATGTCCTGTTCCTACCTAACGTTTTAAGGTCAGGAAAGCAATAAGATTCATCGAAAAAAAATCATACGAGCTAAAAAAATACGACTGGCTTTCCCTGCCAAGAAACCGGGGGAATGACCAGTCGTATAGTGATTGACTTACAAGGTATTTATGCTCCTTGCTCCGTTCTATTCGCTAACAGAGACTTTCTTGGTGAAATCCTGCCAGATAAATGGATCACTCTGCTTATTACCATAAGGCAGATACCAGAGCTTGACGTTGATTTCGAGTTGATTGTCCATCAATTCCCTGGCAATCACGCGATCGTTATCATCATACGTATCTTCCGTGTAAAATGGAATTTCAAAATGTTCCTCAACAGTTTTGCCCGGAGGCAAACCGGTGTCGTTGATGATACCGCTCTTCTCGTATGGGCCACGGCCCATTTCGTCACCGCGCCCGAATTTTTGCGGCATCGGCATGTAAATTTTTTCCTGGCTGAATATCTCATCCCCTTCGCTGTCAACTGCACTTACCGACAGAACCAGTCGGTTAGGAGTCGGTCAGCCATCAGGGATGGCATGTCCGGTCCGGTTGGTCATTTTGACCTTGACGATCGCCTTCGGCGTCACCAGCCGTCCGTCACGCCATTTGGCGCCGTAAGCTTCAACCTCAAAATCGACCGCAGCGTCAGACATGACCTTTGAACGGTAGCTTTGCATGTCATGACCGAGGCCACTTTTTTCCATGTGGCATTCCTGACAGGTTTCGGTACCGCCTTCCGCAGTATAGGCCCAGAGGTAACTGCCATATGCTGTTGCGCACTGTGTCGGGTTATCAAGCTCGAAATTAGGTCCGAGCCCATGACACTGGCCACAGAAGATCGATTCGCTCATGATCGGGCTGACCTTGGCATGCGGATAGGCTTCATCATCATGGTCACCATCGCTTGAGCCATACACGGTTCCAGCCTGAGGGTATCCATCGGTCCATTTATGGGTGATCGCCATCTTGTTATGACAGACCAGACAGTTGATATTCAGACTCAACAAAGTGTCTTTCATCTCGTTAAACTTGTCATCGTCATCATTGCGGTAGGCGTCCATCAGCCCATAGATGTCGGCAATAAATTCTTTAGCCACAGCATCCGTGGCATCTGCCAGTTGGGGTAGGTGACACTTTGCACAACCCATCAGATGTTCGACTTCAACATCTTCAGGAGTCTCTGCGCCCGAAAAAGCCCAGGAGAGCACCCCGTTTTCCAGTGCGGTCTTCATGGTTGCTGCTGTTCTACCAGTTCCGTAGACAGAGCGGGAATGTGCTGAGTTGGCCCATTCATCATGGATGTCTTCGTGGCAGTCGATACATCCGGTCGAGTCATACATGGCGACCAGTTCAGCGATCGTAGTGGCCTTGCCCTTTTTGGCGACGATCGTACCATCTTTACCTACACCTGCAGCAAAGGTGGTCGTCGCAATCAGGACAAAGGCCGCTGTGCAGGCCAAAAATGCCGTCAGCTTGATCTTTGTCATTTTCATATATTAAACCTCGATATTCTCAAAATGAATAACCCCGCCGCAAGCAGCGGGGTCATTGATATTCAATCCAGCAAATCAGTTTTGTCCTGGCTACCGACCCCGGTAGCCAAGCTGATCGGCTTAGCAGCCTTGCAGCATGCTTCCGCCACCTTTTTTAGGTGCACCTTTTGACTCATCAGCTTCAATTGTGACTTTGGTGCCCACTTTTAGTTTTGCAGCTTTACCTTTGGTGATTTCAATGGTGACGGTTTTCCCTTTGGATTTGGTCACTTTACCTTCCAGATCGGCAGCGAAAGCCGGGCCGGACAGGGCAACAGCCAGTAGCAATGTAATGATGAGGACAAACGTTTTTTTCATATTCTATTCTCCTTTTTTTGGTGTTTAAAAAGCTCTCCCGAAACCGAAACCTCCGGGAGAGCTTGGTGCGTTTCTAAGCTTGATTAGAAGATGACCTGAACCTGAGCGGCCACGGTATTAATATCCTCAACCGTTGTGTCCTGGTCATAATCAAGAGCCGAGTATTCGACGGTTACTTTCAGGTTCTGACCACGCAGGTAGTAGTTGAAACCCAGCCCCATGACATCGACATCCTGGTCATAGACACCACCCAACTTGGCGAACGTCCAGCCTTCGGCACGGGCGAACAGCTGCAGCGGTATGCTCGGGAACATATAACCGGCTTTGACGTAGCCGCCGTTCTTTTGACCGTTCAGACCGGTCACCTCATCATTGACGGAGGAGTTCTGATATGCGTCGTCCAGATCGTAGTCGACATAGGCGCCGGACAGGGTAAAGGTACCAACATCTTCGATTGGGTATTCGGCATATGCATCAACGGTCCAGGCGCTGTAATCAACGTCTTCGCCGCCCACGCTTGCCACGGCAGCTTCCGCCTGGTAAGCGGCACCGATGGTCAGAACTGACTTTTGACCCATATAGGTCCCCTTGTAGCCATGACCTTTTTCCGGATCCAGCAGCGAGATGTGGACACGTGCCGTGTAGCGGAGGTTCGATTCGGGAGTGGACGCAGAGTCGTTTCGACCGTTCATGACATTGAAACGATACTGAAATTTATCGTCGAACAGGTTACCCCAGAGCGCCACACCTTTGTCGCGGGTTGAGACGAACGGTGCGCGGATCAGGTTGGAACGATCCATGGTCAGAGGCATTTCACAGGCCTCGAGGTTTTCGCGCGTCAGGCTGTACTTGAATTTACCCATCCACAGGTTGACGCTGTCGTTCAATTTGAAGCGCAGCACCGCATCAAGCATTTGAAAATCGCCATCGGAACCGTCGGATACTCCAAGAGGAAGGATATTCCTGTCCTCGGTGTACTCAGTCTGGACATAAAGGCCTAAACTGTCACCCCAGGCGCCCATCAAGGCCAGGCGGTTGCGGCGGAAGTTGAATTCGGTGGCGTCGCCGTCACCATCGGGGCTCGCCCCGGTATCGCGATGAAGCAACTGGAACTGGCCTTTGTAATCGAGTTTCAATAAACCCTGATCCTCGGGGCCGAACGACCAGATCGGTCCTGCCAGAGCGCTTCCAGCGATCAAGCAGAATGCCGTCACAGCTGCGCAGATATAAGTCATTTTATTAAGCATTTTCATACTTGGGTCTCCTTTGTATGAAGTTCCACTGACGCCTCTCGACGTCAGTGGAAAGAGCAGTAATCAGTATTAGCAGCCACCACCAAGATCACCGGAACCGGCAGTCGGAGCACTATCATCAGAAGATCCGGAATCTGCGGCAGGTGTTATCTGGTATTCGTAGTCGGCATCTTCAACCTGGTTGGCATCGGCAGGCGCCAGCAACAGGGCATCGGCATCCGCGTTAAGAGGCTCAACCTGCTTAAAACGATCGGCATTGTAATTGATGACACTCATGTAATCAGTGGTGTCGGTGGCCCAGGCGCCATCGGTCAATTCTCCACCCTTGGTCGCGTCATCGGACATTTTTCCCCACTGGCTCCAGGAGCCATCGTAGGTCATGACCGGCCAGTCGAGAATGGCGTCGAGCACGAAGAAACCTGTCGATGCGATATAACCGGTACGGCAGTAGGAATAGACAACTTCCGAGCCATCTACGCCGACGGCGTTAAGTGCTGTTTCGATGTCTGCGGCATCCAAGAAAGTGAAATCGCCGTTATCATAATCAACGTTAAAGTTCTTCCAGACAAAAGAGGTACCGCCGTTCGGCGTTCCTTCAAAAACAACGTAATCGCCAGCGACATCACCGTAGACGCCTGCGGTCGATCCGATAGCACTCTTGTCGCCACGCATGTCAACGGCAACACCACGGCCATCACGAACTGCATCCATCAGTTCAGCCAGAGCAACACGGGTGTCAAGCTGCGCGCCGCTGTCAAGATCGGCAACACTAAGGGTTGACGGTGTGATAGTTGGAACTGCTGATGTAAGCTCAACTTGCGGCCACGCCCTGTTATAGCCGTTCAGGACCTTGATGCGCTCTTTCGGGAAACCCCAGTAGCGGAACAGGAAGTATGCCCGGCTCGGGAAGTAGGTGGCAGAGGCCGAAGAGGTAATAACCACCGTGGTATTTTCGTCGATACCGGCGGCCTGAATCCTGGCGTCCATGCTGGCACCGTCAAGCACCATGTTGACCGCCGGAGCAGGACCTTCCGTACGAACAATCGCCTGGCCAACATAATTCCACAGCTGAGCACCCGGGATATGGGCTTCATTGTAAGCGGATTCACTGGTCACATCGAGAATAACAACACTTTCAGTTGCTGGGTCCGCATCATTATTGACCAGCCCCATCCAGCCATCGAGGGTTGCTGCATCGATCAGGACGTCAGCCGTAACTGTCGCTGCGGGTGCAACAAAGGAAGTCGTACCCGAACCGTCTGCATAAGCGCTATCGGCGGCTTCCACCTGACTCTGGACAACATCGCTATCATCCGCAGGGACATCACCAGTAAATGGTGCCGCCTGAGGATCAACAGCAGAAGCAGCATCCAGGGTTTCAATGGTCAATGGACCAGGATAGACACCATCATTATACGTAGCTGTAGAGGCATCAAGATATTTGTCGATTGCCCACGGAGAACCCAGGGCCAACTCGCCACCAGCAGCAGCGTTGTCGGAATATTTACCGGACTGACTCCAGGAACCGTCGTGCAGTTGCGCATCGCCGCCAAGAATAGCATCAACGGCAAAGAACAGCGGAGTTGCCGAATAACCGGAGGTACAGTAAACCGTCACCTTCATCCCAGGCATCCAACCCTTGGCGGTGAACAGTGCTTCGATTTCTGCAGCTGTTTTGAACGATTTAAGGTCAGCACTCAGCAGTTCACTATAATTCAGATATTGACCCCCTTCAGGATGGCCATCAACGACAACAATATCGCCGCCCACCAGACCTGAAGTTGCGGAAGTACCAAAATAACCGGAAGCGCCATCAGCCGGATCCTTACCACGTGCATCGAAAACGATATCGGTCATCGATGTTTCGAGATCAGTCTTGAAAATTTCAATTATCTCACCAATTGAAGCGCGCAGGTCATCGTTGATACCGGGCAGGTCCTTAACGCTGTAGGTCGATGGGGTCGGACTGGGAACATCCTGATTCATCAGGGCAGGATAAGCTGCGGCAAAGGCATCGTTGCCACCGTTCAAGAACTTGAGCCGCTCTTTCGGGAAACCCCAGTAACGGAAGGTCCAGTAAGCGCGGGTTGCGAGATAGGCTCTGCCGTCAGTAGTAAAGACGATGGTTGTGTTTTCATCAATACCGAGGCGCTGAATGACATCATCCATCATCGCGCCGGTCGCGACCAGAGGAGCGGCATCGCCAACACCCTCGAAACGAGTAAGAGTTAAATCCTCGCCACCGAGTCGGCAGGCGCCATCAATACGGTCATCACCACTGGAGCGGAAGTCAATAATAACGACCTTTGCCCCAAAACCAGTTTCATTGCCGACCAGCCCTTCATCCATCCAGGACTTGAGGGTTTCAGGCTCAATCACAACATTCGTAGCTGCGCCTAATGCTGGAGCATTGTCAACTTCCGGTGGAGCATCGTAGCTGCTACCTCCACCACCACAACCCCAAACCAGGAGTGCTGCAGCAATCAACATTAATAACTGCACACTCAACTTCCAAGAATTCCGATTGATCTTTCGAGACATGTTACCTCCTTAGTCCGCGACAGGTCATGAGCTGCCCGTCCTGTTAATGGCAGAAAACGTGCTTTCTGTTTCCATCCCTCTTAAAAAAACGAATGTTCTTTCCAACAAGAGCCCACAAAAAAGAAAGAATGTTCGTTTCGTCTTGAGCATAAAGATTCTCATTACTTAAGTACTTAAACTAAGACAAAAGAAGGAAAGAGCAGGAACCACATTTGTTCCGGATAGTACAGACAAAAATAAAAATTTAAAAGACAAAATTCCTAATGGAGCCATTAAACATTCTTATAAGACAAAGCCCCTATATATCAATAATAAAATCTATAGAAAGTCCTATATTATGCTTGTTTATAGCAATTTTAGCGATTGAGAATCATAAAAGATTCTTATAGCTAAAGGCATATTTTTGCTAACAGATTCAGTATAAAACCAACCCATAATTTTGCTCAGGAAGGTGCCTCTTCGTTTCATGTACAAGACTCGTACATGAAAGCTTTACACGAACTCATCTCGCCAATTTCCTTTTATCACGGTTGCCGCCCTCATTTTCTTGCAACTTTTTCGCAGGATAACCGATAGCCTATAAGCCATTTGATCAGGATGGTCTCCTGGCCATCAAGGCCAATGCCCATCCAGCATTTGTTGGTATACTGGAAACAAATCCATCCCTGGCGAGCCATTATATCCACCACCGTTCTCAGTTTTTTTCGAACAGCCGGACAAAACTCCTTCCAGGGCAGCAATATTAAGCTATATTTATAGATATCCACCCAGACGCGCAGGAGACAAAACTTGCCTCATTGCTTAAACAAACAACCAACTTCTATCTATAGTCCACGAACCTGCACACTGCAACAGGTGACAGACTTAACCCCCCAGGAAAAACTTTTCCGCCTGCTTCTGGATAACGGCTTGAGACTGAATCATTCTCCAGGACAGTTTTTACAGATATCAATCCCCGGATTAACCGAGGCGCCGATCTCAATAGCCAATGCCCCCACCCGTGGGCCTGAATTTGAACTTGGAATACGTCAAGCAGGAACGCTGACAAACGCCATGCATCAACTACAGGCCGGGGACAGAATCGGTATTCGCGGTCCTTTCGGCCGTCCATTTGAAATGGAACATCTGCGCGGGAAAGACCTCCTTTTAATTGCAGGAGGCTGCGGTCTCGCCCCCTTGCGCTCTTTGATTCAGTATTGCCAGGATCGTCCGAAAGAGTTTTCATCCGTGCAGATTCTTTACGGTGCCCGCTCACCGGATGATTTAATGTTTAAAGACGACCTGGAAGCCTGGAGAGAAAATCCCCATTTAAACTGCCAATACAGCGTTGACGATTCGCCGGCCGAGTCCTGCTACGACGGCCGGACAGGGCTGATTACGGACCTGATCTCCACCCTGTCATTCCCTGCCCGTAACAGCTGCGCCGTTGTCGTCGGCCCGCCGCCGATGTACCGCCCGGTGATCGATCAACTGCGGCGGCTAGGCCTCACAGAAAAAAAACAGATCATGTTGTCACTCGAACGCCAGATGCGTTGCGGTATCGGAAAATGCGGTCATTGTGCCATTGAACATCTCTACTGCTGTACGGACGGTCCCATCTTCTGGCTGGAGGAGATCGAGCATCTGCGGGGGGCGCTATGAATACAACGCTGACAACCTGCCCTTACTGCGGTACCGGCTGTAACTTTTACCTGCTCAACAACGAAGCAGGCCGCTTAACAGGGATCGAACCTGCAGGAGGACAGTCAACCAGTCGCGGCCAACTGTGCCTTAAAGGCTGGAATGCTCACGCCTTTGTGCACCATCCCGAGCGCTTAACCGCCCCGCTGCTCAATATTGACGGGCACTTCCGAGCCTGCACCTGGGAGCAGGCGCTTGCAACCACCCATCAACGTCTGAAAGAGATATCCGCCACCTACGGTCCCGACAGCCTGATGTTCTTCTCATCGGCCAAGGTCAGTAACGAAGAAAACTACCTGATGATGAAGTTGGCAAGGGCGGGCTTCGGAACCAACAATATTGACCACTGCGCACGTTTGTGCCATTCCTCAACTGTCACCGGACTGGTTGAAACCCTCGGTTCGGGGGCCATGACCAACAGCCTCAGTTGCTTTGAACATACCGACCTGGTGCTGGTTATCGGCTCAAATACAACTGAGCAGCACCCCTTGATCGGCAGTCGCATTCTTCAGGCTCTTCAACGGGGGACAAAGCTGATTGTTGCCGACAGCCGCAAAATACAGCTGGCCGAACATGCCGACATCCACCTGCGCCATCATAACGGCAGCGATGTGGCCTTGATCAACGGCATGATGCGCCAAATCCTGATTGACAGGCTGGAGGATAAAGCCTTCATCGAAGAGCGTACGGAAAACTTCCCCGCGCTGCGTTCTTCCCTTGAGCCTTTTACTCCGGAATATGTTGCCGCGATCACCGGACTGAAGGAACAACAGATCATTGATGCCGCACGACTCTATGCTCAAGCGGCAAAAGCAATGATAGTCTTTGCCATGGGCATTACCCAGCACACCCATGGTGTCGATAATGTTCGGGCTCTTTCAAACCTGGCCCTGTTGACCGGCAACCTGGGCCGACCAGGCACCGGAATCAATCCCTTGCGTGGGCAGAACAACGTCCAGGGAGCCTGCGACATGGGAGCCCTGCCGGATGTTTACAGCGGCTATCAGAAAGTTGCCGACACGCGGTCACGTTTGAAATTTTCCGC
>Ga0272444_10003312_pt1 | contig 14570 bp, 7 predicted proteins | sample SSMForm13_FD_201033 | JGI IMG/M metagenome (GOLD analysis project Ga0272444, IMG submission 201033) | Marine sediment archaeal communities from Little Sippewissett salt marsh, Falmouth, MA, United States - SSM-Form-13 | ecosystem: Environmental > Aquatic > Marine > Wetlands > Sediment ...
ATGTTTTTCGCGAAACGAGGCTTTATAAGAGGATTTTTGCAGGGGGATATTCGTTTTTCGTTAATTGCGAGGGCGAGAGTTTTAATAAAAAATAATTTTTTAAAAAACCAAGAAGGGCTGCTTTGGGGGGGATTTTTATTCAGGCAGAGAATCCAACCAAACCGCCTCAAGTATGGGGACTTCCCAGCGATCAACCTTCAGCAGCTTACGAAAGTCAGGATCTTTGGAATCGTCAGCGCGGCGCTCAACCATCGAAACAACCTTCAGACCTTCAATGAGAGGTAATGCATTGCCCCAACGCTCATTTGCTACGCTGGACAATTTCGCGATTGGATGTCCGGCTTGGGTACAGACCTCCAGCCTTTCCCCTTTGGCTTTAAGTTGAACATGCGAATCGACCTCTAGGTTCTTGAGTTGTTGATGGACAGAATCTGATGCGGGTAATCGGCCAGCGTAGTCGAGATAGATATCCTTGAGCCCAATTGTCTCATAGCGCCGCTGCAAAATGTCCTCTGGCAACGGCGCATCAATGACAGGCGACAAAGTGACAATTTGCTCTCCAGAAAGTCGATCCAGCAACACTTCACAATACGGGTTGCTATCATCTTGACGACGGAACAACGTCAAGGTCTGCTTTGCCCTGGTCATGGCAACGTAATAAACACGTCGTTCCTCTTCACCCTCGTCCTTGTGTGCTGCCCAGCCACCATCCGCAACAAATACGTGGTCGAACTCCATTCCTTTGGCAAAATGAACGGTACTGAGGAAAACTCCGCGTCCCATAAAACGTTCCCGTTTCTGTTCAGCCAGAGCCTCCCACATGTAATCGATGGCATGCTTAACAGGAAGTTCCGAGTTGCCTGTCTCTTCCTTCCAGGCATGTAAGCAAGTCGCAAGAAGGTCCCGCCAAATATTCTTGGGGATAGATCCTCCTTCCAGTCCCGCTAACAATTCACTCGCACGTTTAGGCTCATTCTTGACCGGCTCAAGCGCCTCAAAGAATTGACAAACTTCCCTGACTCGGCCAATCGGCAAACTCAAGTCTTGGCGAGCGTAGGAGACAGGGATTCCAAGATATTCGAGCGCTGCACGTATGGGAGCAAATTCTTCATGGGTCCGTGCCAGAACCGCACAGTCAGTCCATCGAAGTGCCGGATGATGCTTTTTCAGTTTCTCAAACTGTGCCACCAAAACGTTGGCCTGAGAGTTGCGATTTCCGACATCAAGAACCTGGACACGTCCTTTGACAAAAGGATCGAGATGCGTCCAGGCTCCCCCCTTGTCCAGCCCTTCTCTTCCTTTATTGATCCGGATGGGATACTCAGTTTTCATCCGATCCTGATTCTGGAAAATGTGGGCATTCCCGGCAGAAATAATATTGGCGGTCGACCGGAAGTTCTCGACCAAGTAGTGAAATTGGGCATTATAATCGGCTTCAAATTGCCGGATGAACGCGACATTTGCCCCTCGGAAGGAGTAAATGTTCTGGTCATCATCACCAACGGCCATGATCGTCAGCTTGGCGTCCTCATCCTTCTCTGTTCTCCCTGCGATGGCCGAGACCAGTTCGTATTGGCGTTGATCGATATCCTGATACTCATCCACCAGGATATGCTGGTAGCCGGACAATAAGCGGTCACGCAGGTCATCTTGAACCAGCCCGGGAATATCCTCTTCTCCCTTCAGCAGGCGGATGGCTTGATCTATGAGTTGGTCAAAATCGATACTCTCATCGCCATCCTGGGCAAGCCGGTCAGCAAAGGAGGTTCCGGTCAACCGCATGGAAAGACCATGATAGGTCTGAACCGTTACCCCTATCGCATCAGGGCCAACGAGTTCCCACAAACGGCGACGCAATTCGCCCGCGGCCTGGCGATTGAAGCAGAGCACGAGAATACTTCTGGCCGGAACCCGTTCAACTCGCAGCAGGTAGGCGCAGCGATGCACAACCACTCGGGTTTTGCCTGATCCGGGTCCAGCCAGGACCAGCATATTGTCGGTGGCCGGCGCCGAGACGATCGCCATCTGCACTGGATTTTCGAGGTTGTCGACGATCCGCCGAAAGGAATCCTGGCTTGTGGCACGGTCCAGAATTTCCTTCCGTCCGGCGAAGAATCGCTTCACGAATTCCCACTTGTCCATGGAAAAGTACGCCGCGACCAAAGCCAGAGCCATCTGAATCTTTTCAACGCCCAAGCGGGCATACTCATTCATTACATGAACCTGAAAAGTACGCTCTTTGTAATGATCGGCCAGGGGGCTGAAATCCCCTTTGGTATAGCGCCGTTTCTGCTCCAGTAACCGGATTGTCATTGCTTGCCGAAAGACTGCCAGCCCTTGCTGCAAGACAATGGCGCCCTGCTCATGGAGGAACATCAACGCTCTCTCGATCGCAGCCAGTTCGTTTTTGACTTGGCCGGAAAGAAAAAGGTCTTGCTTAAGTGCGGCAACAAGATCATCCAAAGAAAATTCAACCAGGATGCTGGCGCTGGCAGGGGTTGAATCTGGGATCTTGGCTAGGATGGCATCGAGCAGATTTTTGGCCAGCGATGAACGGAGTTCTGAGGTTTTGATCAGAGCGTCCCAACCGCGGTGGAGTTTAACGCGATACAGATCAGTCCCTACGGACTTTAATTCGAGACTCCCCCGTTGACCTGCCAAGCCTCGGCCGTCCTTTGCCAAACTGGTCAAAATTAAACGCAGGAATTCGGGAACACTGCCATGCCCCTCATCGACTAATCTCTGATTCAACTTCCTTAGGGACAGGTGGAGCCAGCCTTCGGCGTCAGGGTCTTCTTCCTGGAGAAGCTTCAGCATCGCCCGTTCAAGCAAACAAACATTGTCCAGGATGAGCGTTGCGTGGTTGCCGACCTTGTAGCGGACAAAAGCGGTTAGGAGCAAATCACGCTTGATTAGCCCCACCTCGGCCATGTCATTCAAGGTTTGCAAAATTCGCTGTGAATCTGAGCTCTCCTGGGTTGAAGAATTCCCCTCTGCTTCGGGCCGGGGCTCACTGAGAAATTCTGGCAGTTCCGCCAGCTGGTCAGCACTTAATCCTTCATCCGGATTCGCGTTCATAAGTGCCGACAAGACAGCCAGCCAACGACGTTTGGTTAATATCGGCAGGTTGAGTGCTGCGATCTTTTCCCGAGCCTCTTCGATGTTGCGAATTGCCGGCCGCCCCTGAAAAACACCGGTGTTGTTATGGTTTCGCTCGACAAATCCTGCCCTTTCCAGCCAGGCGACCGCCGTCCTCACTTTGGTATCGGCCGAATTGTCGGATTGATCAAAGCTGGTGTCGACATCGTCGCTGCGCAGAATCTCGCCGGTGGTAATGACGATTTCCCCGTCCCGGTTCTTTTTCGCGCGTTTCAGACCCCGCAGAATCTGCATGATGTCTCTATAGGTGAGTTGAGAGAATGCCCCCATTTTGAACTGAGTTTCAATATCCTGCTCGTCATAAAGCAGGATACATTCGGCATCCTGTTGATCCCGTCCGGCCCTTCCGGCTTCTTGCAGGTAATTTTCCAGAGACCCGGGAATTTCCGCATGGATGACCAGGCGTACGTTATCCTTGTCGATCCCCATACCGAAAGCATTGGTCGCACAGATGACCTGAATGTTGCCCGCGATGAACTGTTCCTGGATCTGTTTTTTCTGTGGTGGCTTCAATCCCGCATGAAAGGCCTCGGACTGAAGGCCCTTTTTAATCAGATATTCGCTAATCTCTTCGGTGCGCTTCCGGGTTGCCGCGTAAACGACTGCAGCTCCGGATTCGTCGAGCCGATCGCTGAGAAGGTCATAGACCCGTTCCAGCTTTTCGGCGCGGCTAACTGTTTGCACCTCGAAATGAAGATTGTTCCGTTCCACGCCCCCTTCGAATAGACGCAGCTCCTGCCCCAACTCACGGCGGAAATAATCGACGATCTCTTCGACGACATCCTTTTTCGCGGTCGCGGTGAAGCAGGCTATTGCCGGAATGGGGACCTTCTGTTTCTTGGAGAATTCCCGGATAAACCGGGCCGCGTAGAGATAATCGGTGCGGAAGTCATGCCCCCATTTGGAGAGGCAGTGTGCTTCATCAAAAACCCAGCAACCGATCTCACGCTGGCTAATCACTTCACGAAAGGATCTATTTCGAAGCTGCTCAGGAGAAACATACAGAATCGCGACATCCCCCAATCGGACCGACTCCAAAACCTGGCCACGTTCCGGCGGAGTCAACATTCCATAAAGAGCCGCAGCAAAGGGTGTCCCGGTGTTGGCCACCAGATTGTCCACCTGGTCTTTCATCAACGCCTGAAGCGGAGAAACCACGATGGTCAATGTGCCGCGCCGATGATTCCGCACCAAGGCGGGCACCTGGTAGCAAAGAGACTTGCCGCCGCCCGTCGGCAGGATGGCCAGTTGTGGTTGATCACTCATGCCGTGACGAACGATAGCCTCCTGCAAACTCGAGCCGTCGGGTGCCTCAGGCACAGGGCGAAAAGCCGGGAAGCCGAAATAGCGCTCCAACTGTTTAACGGGGTCGTGGTTTAAGCGGCAATAGTCGCAGCCAGGATCATTGCAAGGGATGTCGCGCAACTGACTGAGGATGGATACAGTGCTCGGAAACCTATGGCGGACCCAGGGAGGAAGTACGGAATTGTGCCCTGCGACCCGCAGCCAGGCGACGCAATAGGCCAGAATGACACACTCAGCCGGGTCCCAGAAGTACTGTTTGGCCGCGGTTCGCAGTGCGGTTTTACAAACTTTATCAGCGGTTGCTTCAGCCAGGATTCTCTGAGAATCTTCCAGTTCAACCTTTTGCGCGCCCAGGCCTTTGAATACCTCGCACAAACCGTCCCAGCGGATTGCCTGGGTTTCCGAGTTTTCGAAACAGAACCGGTAAAAATCCAAAACCTGGGGGCTATGCTGTTGCAGCTCTTCGAATGCCCCCCATTGGTCGGAAAAAATCGAAGCCGCAAGTTGCGCATCGGCGACCGGGTCATTGATGGATTGACGGACGAGTTTGTAATCCTTGACCAGGCGGTGATAGGGGTTTTCGGGAAACGCGAGCGGAGAAAGATAAAGAGTGTCGATGACCGGCTTTTTCAGCAGGCTTAGATCGGGGGCGAGGGTTTCCAGTAGCGGCAGGTCATGGCCGAGAAGATTGTGCCCAAGAACGTAGGTCGTCTCGCGACCGAACTGATCGAGTTCGGCGATTGCCTCCTTGAGGTTGAATCGACCTTGCCTGTCAAAAGTCTGATCTTTAAACACCGCACCGATTTTGAAGATTTTCCCTTCCGGTGTGGTTTCGAGATCAAGGCAAAGTGATTTTGAGAAAAGTGCCTGCACTTCCATTAAGCATCACAATCCATTCAATTCAAGACGTCGGGTTGTTAGTCTGAACTAGGCCCCCAGGGCATGCGATAGCAATGCACCAGTCATTGTCAAAACAAGTTTAGCTTCCTTACGCATGACTCTTTCTGCGATGGCAACCTTCCCGTCAGGATGTGCACCGAGGTGAGCAATCGATTTCGTAGCCCCGTAAAGAAGACGAATTCGCTCTTCCAGAGTCATCCCTTCACGCGCGTTTTTGGTCCCACAAAAATGCTGGCGTGCATCGGCTATTAAACTCTCGATACCCAATACCTTTTCAAGTGACTCCATTGCACAGCGGCAATTAATCAGAGTCTCACTATAGTGACCCTGTAGGTAGAGTTGTTGAGCTTTCGTGAAATAAGCCTGAACCTCCGAAAATCCGGGGTCATCATCAGGTGGCAGTGAAGTTTCAAATGTGAAATATTTCGAATATCCGGTTTCGTTAAGAGCGTCAGTCCAAACGGTTTGCTTGATTGTGACTTTTTCATGCTGGTGAACTGCATCGGTCGTACCATCAATACGGGCCAAGCCATGAACCCAAAAATTAAGCTCAAGATCTTGCCCATTGCGAATGTCTTCTAAACTCTCCAGGCGAGAGCGACTAAGATCCAAAGTAAAACTCAGTCGCCCATCAGTTTGCTCAAAGTCGTAAAACTTTACTACGTCAACTCCTTGTTGAGGAAAGGCCCGTCCAACGGTCGCAGATTTGACTATTATGTCCATCCATAGGATTTCGACGGAAATTTCATGACCATCGACTTTGCGTCCAACATCCCTGTAAAACTGGAAGGAAAATCCTGTGGACCCTAAAATGCGACTACCGCGAACCGTGTCAAACTTCAATTTGACCAGTTTGTTCATGACTTGCGTTGCATCAAACATTGAGACCTGCACTTTCATCTTCAAACGGGCTTGATATCTTCCCGCCACGTAAATTCGCTAGCCGCACATCGAAATTCTGAGCAATAACGACGCGAATACCCCGTGTTGGGTAAGCTTCGACAATATTTTTCGAATTACCAGAGAAAGGGCCTAACGACGCCAGCGTCGGCAAAAGGTGATCTTCTTCCATAAACTGATCCGAGACTGTCTCATTGATAAACTGCGGTTTAATTTCATGGACAATTCCTAGGAATTGAGCCAGCAGCATCGGATAAACAAAAAGCTTTTTGACCTCTGCAAAAGTTACGAGATCAGAATTGCTTGCGCAGTCCCAACTCTTTTTTGTCCCTTTTGTAGGGACAGAGCCGCTATTAACGATCCCCACGTCAACACAATACCTCCCCTGATCATGCGCACTTCGAGCAAGCAGATTGAGATGAGCCTCAAAGGTATTGTCGTTACGACTCAGGTTTATCCTCGAAAAGTTCCAAGGGTAACCACGCGTACCGGTTTTTACTACAAACTGATTCGGGGTTTTTGTCGGGTTGGCAATTTCAACGGCGTAACCCTTATAGCGATAGTGTTCTGCAACACCTACCGCCACTGCGAGTTCAAGCGCCTTCGATTGATTCGTGCTGAGAGAGTAAAAGACTTGCTGGTGCTTTTTCAGGAAACCTTTTATGTGAGCGCTAATGGCATCAACGTCCATTTTGAATCGTCCTTACTATCTCAGAATAGTTGCGGGATTCAATCAGATCCGCGATGCCCTGCTCAATAAAATAGCTATTCAATTCCTTTCGGATCATATCGAGTTTGGAGAGGTAGTCACCTCCCCTGGAAAAGTCACTTCCGCCGATTCGCACAGAAAACTGTGACTGCTCTTTTTCCAGTATCGCCCCTGCGTTATCAATGACCCAGTAGTTCGAATCAACAATCGAAAACAGCTTTTTCATCCCTGCGAGAAACACGAGTGTGTCCTCAGTTTTATTGTCACGTCTGACACCAGCCTCCTTGAATATTTCAGGAGCGGCCTCAGAGATAGATCTTGCGTACCCCAGAACCTGCTCCTTGAGGCTATACGGCAGAGACTCTAAAGCATCTGAAAGCAATTTCAGGCTCATAGTTAAGCGCTCTAAAAGTTGGAAAAGTACGAGACTTTACGAGACAAAGTCATTTGCCATCGCGCCTCTGTACAAAGCTTCCGCGTTTGTCGCATCCTTGATTGCTTGACGTACATCGGTACGAGTCAAATCCAGAACACGTAATTTGCCGCCCGACTCTGCAACAGCTTCGATGCGGCGATAAATCTGTAAATGGTTTTCGGCGTAGTGCGCTAAACCTTTCAATTTGGGCATAGCGTCAACCAAATGAAAACCATGGGGATCGACGATATCCGCCACAATCTCGCCATCCACCTCGGCAAGGAAAATAAAATCCGGTCTGACTATCTTCGTGTCATCCTCCACCTTATAGGCAATACCCAGTGAATCCTGGCTGGGACGATCAGGGTTACGATACCAAAACTTAAATCCGTGGCGATTCATTTCCGCATTGAGCACCTTTTGCTCCCAAGTACCTAACTCGGCGGGATATAGTTTCTGCTCATCACAGAGCAAATGCTGCATGTAAGTCGTAATGTCGACTTCCACACCATCCTGCTCACGTACCTTCGTTGGCTCGAAGCGTGACATAGGCCGCGCCAAATCCACATCTTGGGGTTCCGTACTGAGTGCTACAATTTGACGGTAAGCATCTTGCCGGTCATGTGGCAGTCGCTTGATGTCCTCGTGATAGTCTGCAAACCATTTATTAGCAAGTTCTTTGGCAGCGGCATCGAATAGAACTTGCAAGTTCTCCATCAGGTGTAGTGCGGCCACCTCCTCGCGTGCTTCAAGCAACGCTTCTTCAAAATCATCCTCCGCCTCGGGGTGACGTTTCGCCCTTTCCATTGTGTAGGTACGGGCAATATCAGGGCTGATGATTCGAGCCGTGCGACGATAGGCATCGCCAATGACCACATCATCGGCTTCGGCCTGAAACGTGGCATCGCTCGTACTGCCTGTCTGCATGTCAGCAAGAATGGTCCGACCTTCCACCGTCGTCACTGACTTTCGTTTTTCAGCAAAAGCCTTGGCGTGCTTGCTGATAAAGTCGTTCAGCATCTTGTGCATTGCCGCGTGTGCCTTGCCTCCTGCGCCCGGCAACAGTCCGTCGGAAGCCAACTCGTGTGCCAAAGCGGTTAATCGAACAGCCGGTTTCGCCCCTCGTTGAGGTCGGGTCTGCGAAGGGAGGGAAGCAAATTTCTCCCAAACCGCTTCCGACACAGCAGGGTTTGGTTTCATCTCCACCGGGTTGATGAGAATGCGGCCTGTCGGTGGAGCATCACCACTACCATCACGAAGCGCTTTGACCACGCCCTCCACCGTGTCCTTATCAAACTTTGGCAAAAGGCAGTCCACGGCATTAAGTTTGTCATTACCTGGGATTCTCCGAGCCAGCGGAGTTCGCACCATGCGGCCGAGCAATTGCGCGATGTAGGTCCGGTCCTGCGCGGGCCGGAAAGAAACCATAACCTCCGCGCGGGGGCAATCCCAGCCGGTACTGATGGCGTCTTTTGCAATCAATACGCGTACCCACGTATCGCCCTGCACTCGCTGAGGCTCGATGTAGGGCACGGAATAGTTGCCAAATTGCTGTGTCGTGTGCTCACCAAACACATGGGCAACGGAGGTTTCTGTCACCTCTGGCCAGTGTTGAAATATCACTTGCAGGGCACGCCCGATGTCATTGTGATTCGGCTTGTTTGGGACTTGTAGCACCATCAGGGGATGAACAGATTCGCCGCTGCCTTGTTGCTCTGCATAGGCGACCCATTCCTTGGTAGACTCGCGTAGCTTTTCGGCTGCGCGACGCACCAGAACTGTGTCGAAATCACCCATCGCCTCATCGGGAATATCCAGGGCGATGGTATCCTTCAAGAGACCTGATTCCTGCACCCGCGTGGAGTCCACAGTGACGGGTGGCAGTGTTGTACGACCCGTTGCGACTTCCATCGCTTTGTTAAAACGCTCCACCGTAGCCGAAATGCCCCACACTACGGGAATGCCCGGCACGCCGCTTTCTCCATTGATGAGACGTTTGACGATTGTGGATTTCTCGCTGTTCTGTGTACCCATACCCCGGTGCGCCTCGTCCAGCACTAGATAGAGCGACAACGCTGGGTCTTCAATGGTGTTACGAATCGTATCCCAGATTGTGTAACTACGAAGATCAGGACGCATTGAGGGAAAGATATCCTCATCGTCACCATCGAATCCACGCACCAGCAAACTCTTTTTGCCCAGCTTCTGAGTGTTGAGAAAATAGATTTTACCCGCCTCGAATTTGGGGCGATTGAAAGTATTCGCCACCACTACCAGGTCTGTGTGACGAAGCCGGTCCGACGACTCCATCAACCGAAAGCGCGTCTGCTCATTGAGTGACGGGTCATCGCTGAACCAGATCACCACTGCGCCGGGATCACGGTCAAAGTCGAAGCCATCGTCACCGTGAAACAGCGCCTCAAACACAGCCGCCGCCATAACAGTCTTGCCCGCCCCGGTTGCGGCAGTCAACGAAAAGGCGTGGCGGTCTTTATCCTCGCGCCAGCGTTTTCGTGACTTCCTTAAGTTGTCCAGCACGTCAACGACGGCTTCATTCTGGTAATCTTTCAGCGTGAACTTCATGCGTCGTCTCCGTTGGCAAATGCGAAATTGGTCAGATAGGACTCATAGAGCCGGATTGCCTCCACCCCCTCTGGAAGATGGCGGGCCAGCGCCTGAAAGCGCCGCTCGTCATCGGTGACAATGTAGGCAATGCGCAGCCCAGGAGCCTCATGAGCCACATTAAGAAAATCGGTGGCGGAGTCCAAATCTACCAAGAGGCCGTAGGTGTCAGTAACGCCCCAGCCCTCATCGGGGATTTTATCAATCCGGCGACCCACGCTACCCGCTCGCAGCCACAGCAGCGGAGCGATTCGGGCAAAGGCGGTCTGGTAGCTGACGGCGATTGGTGTTTCGTAAGTGAGGGTGAAAAACTCGGCGTTTTCCTCAAAGCCATCGGCCATCGGGAACTCATCAGTAAACTTATAGTCGCCCTTGATCGACTGACCTTCCGGTGTCTTTCCAATGATGGCAGCCTCCACGCGTGGCTTGGTGACATAGTCGCAAATACCAAATTTCTCCCAATCGGGATCGCCAGGGCGCAAGCCTTCTTCGCGAAGCGACTTCTGCTCGTCTGCTCCAACTTCATTGTTAGTCACGCAGACGCATTGGCGCTTACCACCATCCTGTTTGTTGAGGCGCATCACTGCATGTGCTGTCGTGCCGGAACCAGAGAAGAAATCGAGAATGGTAGCCTCGGGCTTTTTCACTACAAAAAGACGCAATACATCTTCCACCGCGTAGAGACTTTTCGGAAAAGGAAACTTCCTGCGACCTACGAGCGCTCCTAACATTTTGGTGCCATAATGCTCAGCATTATGAGAACGTAGAAACCACTGAGTTGGTGGAGCTTTTGCGTTGGGTTGCTCGTAGTATGCAACTACGGACCCATCCTCATTGTAACCCTCTACAATTGCACGCCCTTCCTCAATGTCTGAGATTGGGCCACTCTTAAGGTATTGTATTATGTATGGCTGGGGTTTATTAGGCTGCGCCCTGCCAGCCCGAGCATAGCCTTTTTTCCATCTATCAATGAAAGTAGGGCGCGTAACACTCCAGTTCATTTCGGTGCCGTCGTCGCGAACAGGAAATACCGTCACACAACCCGGCTTGTTTTTCACTGTATGCCTATCCAGTTCGTGTGGGATTGGTTCACCAATCGACTCAATCAGGCCCGTCTGCTCATTTACGTAAATTGGAAAGAACTGAGCAGGTCGCGTCTTCCGGACCGATTGTAGGTCGCGTCTACGTGCTGTTTGCCAGTCCAACCCGATCCTTGGAGGAGCAACATCATCACCATCTGGATCGCTCTCTATACCATCAATAGGCTTTGCCCCTAAAAGTGGTGAGATGCTCGGGGTAATCTCCTGAGCACCAAAGCGAGCTATGAATATGTATTCATCAACACGCTTATATCCTTCACTAACGCCGACGCCCTTTGAATTGATTTGAGTTGAGATCATCCTAATCCTAGCTTCTGGCAATACCTGCTCCAGCAACAATCCCAATCGCAGGTATTCCTTCTCGTCGATTGTGACGATCAACACCGAGTCCGCAGGGTTCAGCAATTCCTTAGCTATGAGTAAGCGCCTCTCCATCATAGCCAGCCACTTGCTGTGCCGGTAAAGGTCCTCGCCCTCGACGTAGTCGTTATTATATTTCCAGTCCTTCGCGCCCGAGTTGTAGGGTGGATCGATATAGATAGCGTCGACCTTGCCTCGATGTGTCCAAGTCAAGGCTTTCAGAGCATGGTAGTTCTCGCCATTAATAACCGTATGCCACGGCTTATCTTCTCCTCTCGAAACTTTACCTGTGGCAACAAGACCCGGATAAATGGTGTCTCCAAACTCAGCAACGACAACCAAATCATCAAGTGCCACGGTCTGCAATTCGGCTATGGCCATGTCCGGCAATTCCAGATCCGCTGTTTTTTTAGTCTTGTCAATTGCCTTCACTTGCCAGAGCCGTTGATCATCCTTGGTGGTCGTGCCGCGCGGCGGAAGCACTCGTACCTTGTCACCTCGACGAATGATTCGCTTTGGGAGTTCCACGGCTTCCGGCCTGTGACGTTCAAAATTCAATCCAAAGGATAACCGCGAGGACAGCGCCCGGAACTCTCGTTCCAGATCGGCGCCAAACTGTGCGTCTTGGTCTTTGGCCTTGGCAATCAAATCAGTTAATTGTGACATTTATATTCCTTATACATACGTCTTAAATCAGTCGCTACAACATCGCCCCGATACGGCGAAACCAGCCCTCAACCTCACCATTTGGATCGCGTTGCCGGATACGTTCAGCCGTCATTTTAGGAAACGCAAATTTGGCCAATTTTTTCTTCGAATTGTTTGCATTCCAATTCATTTGCGCCCCTACCAGAGCAGGGACATCATCGTTGTCCGTGAAGGCAATACGACAGTTGATACCTTCGAATATGGCATCGGGGTGAAGATAATTTTCGATTTCCAGCTTAAGTGTCTGAAGTCCCCACGAGCCATCAACTCGCCGATTCACCTCAGCAATACTCTGCCCGTATGCTTGAACATCACTGTCATAGAGATGAACTTCTGGGCGATTTAACCCCCTTAGATAATGTCCATTGACCCAGTGACTTAGAGTTCCACCGCCCAACACAACAAACGCTATGGCTGGATTTGCATCCAAGTCGGGTATTGTCGGGTCATCAATATTTAGGGCGCGGGAAAGACACTTCAACGCTTCAACATCATTTGGGCCTTCCACGCATAAAAGAACTCTGACCCGGTGGTCCGGGACAACACCAAGTGCTTCAGCAATCCTTGGTAGCACATCTTCATTTCCTTCTTGTACGATGCGAGACCCATCCTCTTGCTTACTCACAAAACGGAAACCATCGAGCTGAAGGTAATTCGCAAATCCTGGGCTATGTGTACTAAGCAATACCTGGCAGCCCTCCTCAGCAGACAAGTCTTTGAACGATTCAAGGAGTATCTTCTGATTATGGGGATGCTGGGATGTTTCCGGTTCTTCGATGGCATAAATGATATTGCGACTCGTCCCTTCTGCTAGCCGTCGTTCTGCCTCTGCTCTGAAGAAGCTGACTAGGATCATCCTTCGGATTCCACTGCCACGTTTATTGACAGGAATGCCGTCATCGCTATTTAGCGTCAGGGAGAACAAGCCTGACCACTTAGGGTCAGATTTGAAGTCAGGAACCAGCTCCTCTGCCAGCCCCGGGTCTAGGCGAGTGAGGGCTTGGTGGGTTCTTACCGCCAACTCAACCGCTTTGGTACGCACAGCCGTTACAACTTCTGCAAGTCTTTCTTGAATACCCGGCTCAGCAAGTGCTGTTGCAACGGCCAATTTCATTGGATCTTGCACCTCGGAGTCAGAGTCTCTGCTGGCGCGATCACTCTGGAAAAGAGCAAAAAGAGGCAGATGAGTGCTCAGCCGGTCCCAAATTTGCTTACTGTCTGCTTTTGTCACCGCTATATCAGTCGTAACCAACTGCAAGTCCGCACTATGGCCCCAAATAGCAGCCCGCATTGCTGGATTACTGTTCCGATTAACACCATCTTCATTGACCCCGAGATCACGCATACGCGCTCGGAGCTGCGTTTGTGTTAATTGCAACAGGTCATCATAATTTCCGGCACTAGGATGATTTGCACAAACGAAAACCTCTTCTTTTGGTTTGGCTGCGCATGCCCAGGATTTTTTGATTCGCAACGTGCCACGATCAGTGAGTAGATATTCCTGAGCAAGCGTAGTTTCCGCTTGCGCGTCGAGCACAAGCGGATCTGGTAAATCAGAAAACTCACAAACAATTTCAACGACCCTTTCATCAGCTCGGATGTGGCAATCGGCCGCTTCAAATTTAATTGTGTCGTTATTGAAAAATATCTCCAGCGCTTCGAGGATGCTGGACTTCCCAACATCGTTACGACCGATAACGGTTGTTAGATCGCCGATTCTGACTGTTGTTTCATCTCTGTAGGCTCGAAAGTTTTTCAGAGTGACTGATTCCAGCTTCACGAAACCCTCCTAAATCAAAAATTTCACAACGCTTGATGCCTGCGCAACTCTCACCAACATTAATCATCTGTATTTCAAACGACTGTCGAATCAGCCATGGACACGTAAAAAAACCGCAAAACTGCACGATACAGTCGATTGCGGTCTTTAGATATAATTAGCCTGCCGTGAAATCCACGTCACCCTCCAAAAGTAAAATCATAAGGAAATTTAATCCCTTAGAGGATACGTGAATCGAAAGTCAAAATCAATCAATGAAATCTCAACCTGAGCATCAGAAAGAATCGAACCCATCCTTAATCCGAAAGTTGGGCAGGAGCCAAAACACCGGTTCTCAACCTAGTAATCTAAAGCCAGCGTACCTGCATAATCATAAAAATGGTCCAGCCAAGCGGAGGGGGTTGCAAGACTGGACCCTTCAGATTGGGCATATCGTCCCTCCTGATTTGGAGACCATGATAAATAGCTATCTGATTATTTTCTGAATTCATGTGCAAAAATTGACGGGTAACGGGATTTGGAACGGAAATCTTCCTAACCATTGTCCTGATATCGTCTTATGGACTGTGATTTCCAGATCACCCAGGCCGGCTGCATTATACAAAAACAAAT
>Ga0272444_10003313_pt1 | contig 14569 bp, 6 predicted proteins | sample SSMForm13_FD_201033 | JGI IMG/M metagenome (GOLD analysis project Ga0272444, IMG submission 201033) | Marine sediment archaeal communities from Little Sippewissett salt marsh, Falmouth, MA, United States - SSM-Form-13 | ecosystem: Environmental > Aquatic > Marine > Wetlands > Sediment ...
GGAGGGCCGGCAGTCGAACAGCTTCTGCGCTGTCTCCTGCAGGAGGCTCTTGTAATCACCTGTGGCAGACTGCTCGGCCAGATACCGTTGCATGTCGTCGCGCAAACAACGAACGACGAACTTGGCGGCATAGGCGAAGCCTCTCTCGAGGTACAGCACGGCGACCAACGCCTCGAATGCGTTGCCGAGGTTCGTCGGACGCGTGCGCCCGCCGTTCGCCTCTTCACCGCGGCCGAGTAGAATGAAGTCGGCGAACCCAAGCGCAGCCGCCTTCTCCGCGAGGATCGGCCGGCTTACGGCGACGGACTTCGCCTTGGTCAGTCTCCCTTCATCGGCATTCGGATACGACGAGTACAGATGCGACGTCACCGCCAGATCAATCACTGCATCTCCAAGGAACTCGAGACGTTCGTTCGATCCACGAGAGTCACCGACTTCGTTAACGTACGAACTGTGTAGGAACGCGCGTTCGAGCGCATCTGGAGCAATCCGAAGGCGAAGTCTCTTCGCTAGCTCCTCAATCGGCATGTGCTTCGACTTCATGTGATCCGTCCCCTGTCAGGCGACCAGATGCTTCGTTTCCTCCGCTCGCTAGACCTGTCCCTGTGGCATGATACCAGAACAGATCAGGTCTCACGAATCCTCTCGACACCCCAGAACGTGCCAGTTCGACGAGAGCTACGTCCTCGAGGGTTCTGGCCGTGGCAAGTGGTGGGATGCGGCCAGGCGGACATGTTGGGGAGAGGATCCGTAACCTCGGCCGTCCTCCGGACGGCTTTTCGTGAGCGCTCCGCGCTCCCACGGAGGATCTCACCACACCACCCCTAAGCAGAGGCCGGAGGGCCTTGCGACCCTCCGGCCTCTGCTTACCTCTAGAGGACTACTTGCGAACTCCGTCTGGCACCTAACGACAGCGTAGATTGGCTGTTCCTGTTAGGCTTTCAGCGCGTGGAGTAGGTTCACAGCCACCGTGACACTGCCATCGCTTCGGACTCACGGTTGGGGGCAGTCTCAACCTGGTTGGCTCACTCGCATCAGATCCGTATGCTGACTTCGGGAACCACTAGGCTTGACCAACAAGCAAGGAGGCACAGAAATGCGGAAACTGGCCGTTACCGCTTTGGTCTTGGCGGTCATTGCAGGTTTGATAGGGTGTATGAATTTCGTCTCCTTAAGCCCAGATGTGACCATGATGTCTCTGGATACGCAGAGCAGCCAACTAGAAGAAGCTCTCACCGCGCTCCGTGAGCTTCGAGTTCCAACCGGAGCCCCAAATGGCGTCGAAGCGAAGGTGGAGAGTGCTATCCAGAAGTTGGAGCAGGCTCAGACGCTCCTTGAGGCCGGCAAGGAGGATGAAGCTCGCGAGAGACTGGAAGGAGCCATGGAACAGCTCTCTGGCGGAGCAGTCCCACAGGTGGACGCCCTCAGGTGCTCTGGCAAGAAAGGACGCTGCATTCCTGACGAGGAGGCCGATGTCTTCATCGCAGATGCACAGGCAGTGTGTGGGATGATCGATGAAATCCTCTGGCCGCCGCCGGTTGCCCTGTTCAGCGCGAATCCGGAGTCGGGCGTTGCTCCTCTTGAAGTCTCCTTCGACGGATCAGCATCCTATGACCCAGATGGTTACATTGTCGAGTTCCACTGGACGTTCGGAGACGGGGCGAGCGCCTCAGGCGAGATCATCACCCACGTGTTCGCCGAAGCCGGAAACTACCCAGTGGTTCTTCAAGTCACAGATAACAGAGGGAAGAAATCGTCAACACAGATCGTGGTAGTCGTCGAGGCGAGCATTGATCGGATGTACGTTTCGAATGCAGGATCAGATGTGATCGCGACTGCGCAGCTTGACGGAAGCCATAGCGCAATACTGGCTGTCGCGTCGTTGAGTAATCCCATCTGGATGGCCGTGGACGCGATCTCCCGGAGAATCTACGTCGTGAACTACAATGGTAACATCACGGTTGCCAACCTTGATGGGACTGGAGGCAGGTCACTTGGCGTCGCAACCCTCAATGATCCGCGCAGCGTGGCGCTCGACGTAGAAGACGGGAAGATGTACGTCACGAATGAGGGAAACGACACAGTGACTGTGGCGAACCTTGATGGCACGAATGGTACAGCACTCGCCATAGCGGGACTGGACAACCCTCAGGGCATTGCTCTTGATGTAGCCTCGGGAAGAATGTACATCGCGAACACAGGCACCGATACGGTAACCGTGGCAAACCTCGATGGGAGCAATGGAGAGACTCTGGATGTGGCAACGCTTAGCAAACCCTACGGTCTCGCTCTTGACCTGACATCGGAGAAGATGTATGTGGTGAATTCAGATACGAACTCTGTTACTGTGGCGAATCTTGATGGGACCGGAGGAGCAAGCCTCGACTTGGGAGGGCTGCTCGACGGGCCGAGGGGCATCGCTCTAGATCTTGCTGCTGGAAGGATGTACGTGGCGAATCGCTACTCACACACGGTTGTCGTTGCCAACCTCGACGGCACAGGCGCCATTGCACTTGATCTTGGCGGCAAACTAGACACACCCTACTCCGTCTGCCTAGGACCTTCGCAAGAGGAGTGACCTTCACGACTGGAACTGATCATCACCCCTGAGTCCCGCCCAGACGCAAGTCCGAAATCGACATGGGCTAGCGTTTAGGCGTGGCCGAGGGGCACGCGGACGTCGAGGTTCTCTGAGACCGAGATGGGCTGCACCATCTTGGAGACCTGAGACTGGATGACTGCTGCGAGGATTCCCGACATCGCGCGGAGATCTCACTCAAAGACTGAGCAGGCCGTCCTCTCGCCCCTCACGCTGTAATGCTTTTCAGAAGGCGGGTCTGTTACCCCTAGAGGACTACTTTCGAACTCCGTTAGGTAGCTAACTACGCTCGGATTCGCCTTTCGCAGAGCGAGTTTGCGGCTCTCAGTGCACGGCTGGTCAGCGCGATCAAGTAGCCCTTTTCATGCGAGTTGAGGTCGCTGAGCCCCAGCTCTACGTCTGGACCTGATTCAGGGGAGCAGGTCACCGCCGAAGCAGACTCCCATCTCAGGTGCCGATTCGCGCATAGAGCGGAGAGGGACTGGCACCTTCCATTCACCACTAGTGGACGTCCTGCTCGCCGTCGGTTTCAGTTATCATCGGCCCAACGAGCAACCCCGCAGTCTCTAGTGCCACACCCGCGACGAAGATAGGGACTCCCGCTCCCGGGAAGAGAGCGTTGGCGTAGAGAGCTATGGCTGCGGACGTGGAATAGTGAGCCAGCCACGGCTCAGCCGCTTCCCAAAGACGCGCCGCACGAGGACTAGGTTCCCGAGGGATGATCCCGACAATCTCGGGGCCGCGCCACGGCCTCAGCTGCTCAGCCTCTTCTTGCTTCTTCTCTAATGCAATGCTCTTGGACAGCAGCCAGGGATCTATCCAAGCACTATCCTCGGCGACAGTCCCCCCACGTATTGGGTACAACCCGGTGGGGTCAACGTACTTGAGAGGGTTGTTCGCCGCGTAATCATAAGGGTTGAGGCGTCCACTCATCAGCAATTCGATCCAGATCGGATCCTGGGTCAAGAAGCGGCCAAGTTCTGCAAGATATGGCCTCCCGCCCATCATGTAGAGTCCTGGCATTGAAGGCTCTCGCAGTGCTCCGGTCGTGGCCACAAAGGCGAAGGTTCCAAGCGATTCCGGCGGGTCTGCCAGCAAGCTCCCAAACGGATCGTACGAGCAGCTGGAGATCGCGTCTCCCTCAACTCCACTCATGGAACGAACGGTCCCCAGCCTGTCGTGGTGGTACCAGACGGCGCTCGAATCCTCCGCGCCCGTATGCACAGATAGCAGAGGGATCCCCGACGCCAGTGTATGGACTGCTTGGGGCGATCCAGCCGCGTCCACCTCGGCCAGGAGCCCACCGCTGATGTCGTAGATGAACCAAGTAGCTTTCCCACCGTCCGATCTCCAGGCAGGCCTTCCAAAGGCGTCGTATGCGAACTGCGTGGTACTGCCACCAGGGGTGCGGAGTGAACGCAGGCGGTCATCACTCGCAAAGGCTAGGACCCATTCCCCCTCTCCTGTCGCAATCCGGGTGGTGTTGCCCAACAGATCGTAAGTGAGTTGTCTATTCCCAGCGCTGAGTAGCTCGTCTGCCGCGTCGTACTCATACTCAGTCTCAGCAGTTTCCGATGCCTGTCGGAGCCGATTCCCCGCAAGATCATAGACGTACCGCCACGTAGCACTCGGCGTTGTCTCACGGACTAGCTGGTGGTGCAGATCGTAGCCGAAGCTGGAGGCGGAACTGCCAAACGGGTCTTCGTACACAATCTCGGTGACGTTTCCAGTCGGATCGTACAAGTAGGTCTCCGAGAAGATCAGAGTACCGGTGCCGCTCGTGCTGGCCACCCGTGCGATTCGCCCCACAGCGTCGTACTCGAACACAGCGCTTGCGCCGTTTGAGTACTTGATCCCAGCCAGCCTCCCAACCCCATCTCTACGAAGCAGGTAGCTACCCGAGACGTCTCGCAGTTCCACCAATCTACCTGCTAAGTCGTACGTGTAGGAGAAGGAAGCCACTTCCTCTCCGCGGCATAGCATCTGAAGAGAATCAGGGACATCTCCTGAGTCATACGAGTATCGAAGCTCGACTCCTGTGTGAGGATAGCTAGCCGAGACGATTCTCCCGCTTCGGTCGTAGGCATACTCCACGCGCCAATCCTGTCGCGAGGCGGCCACGATTCTGCCTACGTTGTCGTAGCTGAAGATTGACTCGTCTCCGGGACCGTGGACGATCAGAGTCACCCGTCCTACCGCATCGTACTCGTAGCGAATCGTGCTGTCGTCTGCCCGGACCTCGCGAATGACCCGACCGGCGCTATCGTACGTGAAGCGAGTTTCGCGCCCGAGAGCATCGATCACGCGATCTAGGCGCCCGAGCAGATCCCGTTGCAGGAGCACCTGGCTGCCGTTGCCGTTCACAGCAGACACGATCGCCCCTCCCTCGTCATACTCATAGCGGGCGACAAGCTGATCATCTCTCGCTAGGGAGATCAGATTCCCGTCTTCGTCATACGAGAAACGGTCTTCGTACCCCAAAGCATCTGTGATAGCAGTCAGGAGATGCCGGGAATCAAAAGTGAACTGCACAGATTGCCCCAGCGGGTCCGCGAGCTGTGCCAGAGCCCCCCAATCCGTGTATGACAGCGACCATTTCTCCTGATACGGATTCTCGATGCGGCTCACTCGTGAGAGTTCATCGCTCTCGAACCCCCATGTCTGCCCCTGGGGATCTGTAATCGACACGACATCTCCGAGGCTGTCGTAGCCAATCAGTGTCTCAGCGCCAGTGTCCTCTCTGACTGCAACCAGATTCCCATGCGCGTCATACGTCAATCGCGTTGCCCGATCGAGAGGGTCAGCGAGAGAGATGAGGTGTCCCGCCTCATCATAAGAGAAGCGAGTTGTCGCTTCCTCGGTGTCCGTGGCCTCGATGAGTCGCCCCCGCTCATCGTATGAGTAGGTCGTCACGTTGCTCATCGGATCCAGAATCTCGATCAGGTCCCCAAATGGATCGTACGAGAAGGATGCCGTGTTGCCGAGAGCATCAGCTTCACGGATCAACGATCCCCGGGAGTCATATTCACGGGTTGACACATAGCCTAGCGGATCGCGAATGCGGATCACATGCCCGTCGGGATCGAACTCGTAGAAGTACTCAGCTCCGCGTGGATCGACGACCAGTGTACGGCGATCACCGTACACGTACTCCGTTTCTCGCCCGCTTGCAGTACGCGCAGATGTGAGGCGTCCCATCGTGTCGTAGCCCACAGCGAAGGCGCGGAGGTCTGGATCGACTGACCGTGACTCGAGCCTGTGCGCGTCGTCGTAGCGGTACTCCTCCACATTGCACGGCCCAGAAACACCCATGAGCTGACCCTGGGGATCGTACTCGTAGATGGCGGCCCTGCCCGTCCAGTCCTCCACACGGGCAACACGACCTCTCTCATAGAACAGGCTGATTGCTCTTCCGGATTCCTCGGTAACGGAAACCAAGAGATCTTCGTCATAGGTGAACGAAAGCCTGTGACCATCCCTATCCATCCACTCCTGTGCCAGCCCTTCTGGGCCGAAGGAGATATGCGAGTCGTCGGGCAATGTGAGAACCCACCCACCGCGCGCATCCGCATTAAGCAGCGATCGAGCATGTTGAGGCGAGTTGAAGCTTCCGTCCGCGAGACCCCTGAATACCCAGACCGTCTCGTCGAGCCCGGAAACCGTGACTGTGTTGTCCAGGAGTTGATCGAACATCCAGTCAACAACAAGTACCGCGCGCATCGTGCGATCTAGGGCCCTCGATCCGTCGCCATACTCGCAGAGTCCGCCCGCGATGTGAGCTGCTTCAATCAGTTGCACGACCTCAAGTGCACGAGCATCCCCCGAAACGTGAGACCATTGACTAGCTTGTTCGATGGAGATGTCGTAAGAATGTCTCCAACCGTTGCCTATTGTGGAGGCAGTTGCGGCACTTGCGCTGGAGTATCGACGGGCGAAGGAGAGCAATCCATCAGGCGCGAGGCTTGGGAGAATCAAGTCGTTTGTCTGATATCGAAATGCACCCGTTCGGAGATCCGGGGTACTGCGATTGCCGAACGAGGCGCTGTTTGCAGAGCGTTCATCGAGGATGTTGGGCCAGAACGCCTGCCCCATGGCGCCTGGCAGTGCGCTGACCCCCCCCTGAACAGGAACGCGGGTCCACACGACATGCCCATCTGCAATCCAAACCTCGCCTTCCCAGTCACCAATCTGCACCTGTCCGTCAGGCACAATGACTTTGAGGCCGTCTTGCTCAATCACCTGTTGGAGGTGTTCCTTCGCTGCATCCGAAAGCCTCAACTCTGGTAGCAAGGCTTCCCAGTTCTCGGCATCCAGTTGATAGATCTCAAGCCCTTGGGCATTGGCAGCGGCCAACCCGGAAATCGCAGACACTGCGGGGATCCCTTGCAGCTGTTCAATGTGCGCGTGTTCACAGGCACTCTGGATGTGTCTCAGCAACTGGAGAAGGCTCGCCGAACCCACGGAATCATCCCCTCCGCGCCAGTATCTCAGGCCCGGGTCGAACCACAAGTCAAACGTGTATCCATTCACCGTGGAAGCGAAGGCGCAACGATAGGTGGAAGCTACCCGGGCTTCGAACAGCGGCGCCACGAGGTCATACGTGATTCTCCACATCTCATCCAAGTAGCTTAGTACCATCAGATGGAGAGTCTCGCCGATCACTTCTGGAGAATGTGCCTGCGGCTCCTGTAGCGTATCGCCCGGCGGCATGTGCGTCGAAGAGAGTGCCCGGTCTGGCTCATCCGATCCTGTGGCTGGTGATTCGGCCGTTGTCCCCAGCAAGGCTTGTCTCAGGAGTTCTTCCCGGTTCGGCAGCAGTGCGCCGGGACCCCCGCCCGCCAAAAAGGACAAGACGTAGGTTTGCCCCCTCACTAGTAGTCGCTCCCGAGTATCAGTATCGCCAGCTGGGAGCCGCGCAGAGACTCTTAGGGTGTAGATATTCTCGGCGCGCGCAACCGCGATGTCAGCGATGACATCTCCGTCAATCGACACCACCACCGTGGGCTCGGCATCCGTATGGATCACCACTCGCTTGCCCGAGATCTCGTGGAGCCACAGTGTGTCTGCCCAACCCAACTCGGGGAGAGAGAGGTCAATCGAATAGAACTGGTCCTCAGGAACAGCATCCACTTCATGATCGGCCAGGAGCGTGGACTCAAAGGGCACGCCGTCCTTCGTCGCTCTGTCGACAACGCGAGTCCATCCTCCTACAACATCGGACAGCGTTGCATTAGGAGTTGATCCCTCCAAGAAACGCTGGAGCGCAATCGAGTACTCCGCAAGGTTCTCACTCAGAACCTCCCCATTGAGCTTCTGAACTGAATCAGACCGAATCCTCGCCCCGCGCTTGGTTGCCCGCATGAATGAGAACTCGTCGTAGTCCAGGGCCGCGTCGAGGTCGATGCCTGTCTCGTATTCGTACAGCTTGAAGCTCGGATCGATTTCGTACCAGTCGTCTTCGATGAGTGCTCTGGCCCACACGTGCTCGGCCCGCACAACGTAGCCGTCTTCCGTCTTCCGGTACGTCGCCGGTTTGCCCAGCAGTGCGGAGATGCCGACACACTCCCTAGCCTCAGCTTCAGGGATCTCCTCAGGAGCAAGAAGCACTTGATCGAATTGCGACAGGTGCGTGCTTAGCCACTCCATTGCCGTATGCACAGGCATTTCGACGTGTCCAGTCACAAAGCGAGCTTCGCATCCTGCTGCTCGCAGGAGGGCAACAAGAAGGGCTGTCAGTTCCCAGTCATTGCCCGCTTTCTGGGCAATCGTGAGCCAAGGACACTTCCGATACCCAGGGGCTGGCTCGTAGTCGAACTCCTCCCTCACGTAGTCCACGATGGCCCACGGATCGTGCCCCAGCGTTCGAGCGACGTCCTCAACACTCACAGGCGCCCAGAGCAGTTCGTCCACTGACGCGCAGGCAAGAAGACAGGACAAGAGCAGCAGCAAAGACAATGCTATGAGACCCGTCGTAGCATTGCGCATCATGATCACCGCTCCGAGTTTATACTAGGGAGCACCTTCCAACCACCTCCCCGTCAGCAGCCCCTCGTCTTCCATTGACTCATGAGCATCAGGCAACTCGCGTTCGTACTCCAAGCTGTCGCAATGGACCACGGCCTCTACCCTCACAGGAGTTGTCCAGCCTAGACGCTTTGTTGTACTATGTCACAAGTGTCTCATGCAGTGTCTCATGCTGAGAGGAGAAACGATGCGTTGGGCATCCTTTTTCGCCGCTATTGTCTTGCTTGGCGGTTGCGTTCAGGCACAGGACTGCGACATCTGGGACTGCATCCAGGCGATACCCGTCTTCTACGACTGCCGGGATGGAGCAGATACGCAGGTGATCCTGACGTGCCATTCCGAATCCCCAGTTCGGTACGGATGGACGATGTACAACGCCTACGGGGAGTTCATGCAGTCCTGGGACGGCCCTATACAACCAGGCGCTCTCAAACCGTGGCAGCCGAGGTGGCTGCTCGAGGAGGCCCCCACAGGGTTTGACGAATGGGACACTGCTTGGGGGTTGTTCATGATCTATGTCTTGGACGATCCATCTCAGCAGGGCTCGCTAAGTGTGACCGTTGCACGCTACGATTCTACAGGCAGGGGACTTGGCCGAGAACATGTTTCGCAGTTGCCGCTCGCCTATGAAGAAGAAGGCAGGGCCTACTTGGGAGCTTTCTATCGCGCCACACAAACCACGCATGACATTCTCACCGTAGCGAACGCATCATCTGATGACGTCGAGTTTGCAGTGAGGGCATTCGATCTGTCGGGCAATCTCGTCATTGAGGAGTTCGGCTACTTGCTGCCGTATGAGTGCGACTACTACGAGCTCCAGGATCTGGTTCCACAGCCCCCAAGCGAGTACTACCAGGGCGTTCTTAAGGTTGTCGCAGACCTGGAGGACAAGGATACGCTCCTTCTTGTTCTTACTCATTGGCAAGATGCCAACTGGTATAACTTGTTCCGACATGAGCAGTTGCCCTAGACGAGCACGCGTAGGGTAACGCGATAAGGTGCCAGCCAGCGAGGTTCAGCATGACACAGACGCAGCGTAAGAGAGCAATGTCGGGGTTCGGAACTGCAGTCCTTATCGGATGCATCTCGGTCCTGGGCTTGGCGGAATACAACATCGTTCAAACCATACCGGTCTTCTACGACTGCAGTTGCGATCGGACGACTGACGTGTATGTCATGCAACTTGCAGAGAGAGTTGTTGCGTACGGCTGGGCGATGTACACAAGCCAGGGGGAGTACATAATCGGGCAGCAGTACGAATCCTCACCACATAAGACGCACTACCTCGACTTGTGTCGCATGTTCAACGAGCACGCTCCCGCAGGCGTCGACGCGAAGGAAACTGCTTGGGGCCTCTTGGCAATCGATCTCCTTGATGATCCAGATTCAGGAGACGCACTTCGGATACGCGTTGAGCACACAGCGCCGACCCGCAGCCTCGGGAGTACGCACATTGCGTATCCAGCGATGGCGCATCAGGATGGCAGTGAAGCGCGGGTCGGAGCGTTCTACCGCGCCACTCCCGGCAATCACAACGCACTGATCGTGGTTAACTCGGTGTCGAGGGAGATCCAGTACACGGTGGATGTGCGTGATTGGGATGGAGAGCCAATCCTCACAGAGACTTTCGTCCTTCAACCTCTAGCGTCAGAACGCCATCCACTTCTCCAGATGCTCCCTTCTCCCGCTGGCGACTCTTACCAGGGAGCACTCACAGTGACTGTCGACTCAGATGACTTTGGTGCACTGCTCTTCACGTGGGCTCACTATTTCTATGATGAGCTGTGCCAGTACGAGCCGCTGCCGTAGCGGTGACGTTCACCCTGGAATCCGGTCCAAACGCAATGTCGGAATCGACATGGATCAACGTTTACGGGGAGGAAGATCGGCATGCGGACGATGAAGTTCTCTGAGACCGAGATAGAAACAGCGTTTTGGAGCCAGAGGGGCTCAGACGCTACAAGCGAGGATCCTCGAAGTGGAGCGTAGACTCCACCAACCAAGCGGGCGAGCCGTCCTCTCGCCCCTCACGAGGTAATGCCCTTCGTAAGGCCCGTCTGTTAGGGCGGGAGGATTCGAACCTCCGATCACGGCTCCAAAGGCCGCTGCCTTACCGCTTGGCTACGCCCTAGAAGGTGACGTCTTCCGTCGGGATGCACACGTCCGATGTCTCTCCGTCCTCGCCAACGACGTCCCAGTACTCTTCGAGGATCGTGCGCTCCAGAGCCAGCCGGAACTCATTGTCGATCGGATGGGCCGTATCGCGAAACTCGCCAGATCGTATTTCCCGACTCGGCATCGCGACAAACAGACTCTCTCTCCCCTGGATGACCTTCACGCTGTGGACGATGAAAACATCATCGAACACCACCGAGCAGAACGCTTTGAGATTCCCTTCGTCCCGCATCGGCCGGATCTCAACCTTCGTGATCTCCACCACGGAACCTCTCTCGTCCGGTCGTGCCCCGCGTGATGGTAGCTGAAGGGTGAAGGCCTTTCAATCGCGCTTTTCGACATCGCCGAGCTCGAACACCGTGACGCCTTCTCCCCCGGCATTGGGCGGCGCGAAGCCGTGCGAGTGAACGAAAATGCAGGAACCGAGATAGGCGTGCACCGCGTCGCGCAGCGCGCCCGTTCCTTTCCCATGCAGGATGCTCGCGCTCCGAATGTCCGCGAGGAGCAACTGGTCGAGGTACTCCTCGACGTCGCGCAGCGCATCGGCCACGGTCTTGCCGCGAATGTTGAGTTGAAGAGGGATCTGCCCTGGCCGGGGACGCCGAACGCGAGTCATCCGGCGCTCTCGCGGCGTTTCCTCCTTCGGGAGACGGACAGACGCCGCGAGATCATCGATCTCCGTCGTCACACGAATCCCATCGAGATCAACCGACACTCTTCCGCCGTCATCGACGTAGACGACGCGACCTTCGGTCGCGAGACTGCGGACGTGAACGAGCTGCCCCGGCTCCAGCGCCGTGACCTCGAGCGTCGGGCCGTGGTCCGAACGAGCGAGGGCTTCGCGTTGCGCCGTTGCCTGCCCTCGAAGGGACGAGATCTCGTGAAGCTTTTCCCGAACGATATCCGGTCGTGAAGCAGCGTTCGCCTCCGCCAGGATCTGCTCCAGACGCTGCTGCCCATCTCGCAGCCTCATCTCCAGCTCCCGCAGCCGAGCGGACAGCGCCGCCTCCTTCTTCTCTTCAAACGTGGCGAGCTTCCGCTCGTACGCATCCTTGAGCTGCGCCATCTGCTTCCTGTCGTGATCGGCCTGCTCTCGATGCCGAGCCAGCGCTTGTCGTTCCCGATGCAGCTCTTCGATGATGTCCTCGGCGCGGATCTCGCCGTGGGACAGCTGTGTACGAGCTCGCTCCACGAGCTCCGGATCGAGCCCGAGTCGCTCCGCGATGACAAAGGCGTTGCTCTTACCCGGAAGCCCCGTGATCACGCGATAAGTCGGCGACAGCGTCTCCAGATCGAACTCCATTGAGGCAGTCTGGATCTCCGGATGCCGAATCGCGAAAAACTTGAGTGGCGTTAGGTGGGTTGAAGCAGCGACGAGCGCATCGCTCTCAAGGAGTGCCTCGAGCATCGCTAGTCCCAGGGCCGCCCCCTCTTCAGGATCGGTTCCCGCTCCCAGTTCATCGAGCAGGATGAGCGAATCCACATCCGCGTCGCGGAGAACACGGATCAGGTTCGTCATGTGCGCGGAGAAGGTCGACAGGCTTTGCTCGATCGATTGCTCATCTCCGATGTCGGTTCGCACCCGGGAGACGACGGGGATCTCCGAGTCGGGAGAGACCGGAATCGGAATCGCGGATTGCAGCATCAGGGTGAGCAGACCGAGCGTCTTGAGCGTCACTGTCTTTCCCCCCGTATTCGGTCCTGTGATCACCGTCATTCGCTGCCTGTCGCCCAACAAGAGCGTGATCGGGACCACGGTCTCTCGCGGTAGGAGCGGATGCCGCGCGTTCCGGAGCGACACACGATCGCTGAGCGTAGGAAACGTGCACTGATGCGCGCCCGCAAACGCGCCGCGTGCGAACAGCGAGTCGAGATGGGAGAGCACCGCCCGATCCCTCAAGAAAGGCGCTTCCGCTGCCACGAACGCCTCGGTGAGGCCTCGGAGGATCCGACGGATCTCGTCGCGGATCTCGCCTGCAAGCTCGGAAAGGAGGTTGTTTTCACTGACGAGCGAGGTCGGCTCCGCATACAACGTCTGCCCGCTCGCCGAACGATCGTGAACGACGAACTCCATCGCACCGGTTGCGCCGCTTCGAATCGGCACGACCAAACGTCCCCGCCGTCGCGTGATCACCGCCTCGCCGATCAGCTCTGGATGGCGATCGATCAGGGTGCGGAGTTTGGCCTCGACCCTGGACTCGAGTGTCCTCGCCTTCCGCGCGAGCGCTTTCAGCTCGGACGATGCGTCATCTCGTACGTTTCCCTGCTCGTCGAGGATCCGGATGAGCTGCTTTCGAAACTCGCCGCCGCCCGCCGTGAGCCGCAACGCGTACTCCCGAAGCCGCGGGTGCGTTTCGTCCTCCGCCAACTGCTCGCGAATCCGCCTCGTCCCATCCATCGTGTGCAGAACGACGAGGAACTCCTCGCCGTCGAGGAAGGCGCTCTCCTTCGCGCGGCGCAGTAACGGAGCAAGGTCCCGAACCGCCCCGAGAGAGAAGCGATCGTGGCTTTCCAGGAAGTGAATCGCCTCGTTGACTTCGGCAATTCCGGTCTCGATCACTCCTCGCTCGGCGGTCGGCACGAGACGGCCGACCGCCTCCTCCCCGAGGGGAGAGGACGCGTAGGAGCCCACGATCTCTCGCATTCGCTCGAACTCCAGATCGCGGAAGGTCTTGTCGTTGGCAACGCTCTCGGTCATCTCGATACCCGCTTCAGCTTCGGCTTCACTTCGTACGATGATATCCGAACCCGCATCTCTCTCCTCACGCGGCTCGGCCGTTAGGATGGTTGATCGCCAGGATGCCGGACCGCACAATCTGCTAGATCAGGTCGGCGAGAACCGGGAAGAGGGGCGGGCGGAATGGATCTTCGGATGTCCTTTCGTGTGTACGGAGCGCTGATCTCGGCGATGCTGGTTTGGGGGTTCTCCTTCCTCGCCATCAAGAGCGTCGTCGGGACGATTCCGATCTTCTCGCTCAACTTCATCCGATTCGCCATCGCCGCTCTCCTGCTGGGCCTGCTCTCCATAGTACGTCGTCGCCTCATTGTGCCGAAGCGCGATCTCGCGGTGATCGCCGGCCTCTCCCTGCTCAGCCCTGTCGGCTACTTCCTGTTCGAGACCTACGGAGTCTCCCTCACCCAGGCTAGCCACGCTTCGATCCTGATCGCGGCGATCCCCATCGCCGTCTACCTGATCGCGTTCGCCCGCAAGCAGGAGCCTGCGACGTGGAGGAAGACGGCCGGGATCCTCCTTGCTTTCGCTGGTGTGCTCACCATCGTGGTCTCCGCACGCGGAGATCGTGGCGCAAGCCTCATCGGTGACCTCTTCATTCTCGGCGCCGTCCTCTGCGCGGCGGTGCGAACAACGCTGATTAAGGACGCCCTCCGCCGCGTGACCCCGCTCCAGCTCACGTTTTACCAGTTCGCCTTCTCACTGGTCGTCTTCGGACCGCTGGCGGTAACAAGCGGATTCGCGTGGATCGGGGAGATGACGCCGCTGCTTTGGGCTCAGGTTCTCTTCCTCAGCATCATCTGTTCCGCAGCAGCGTTTCTCGCCATGCACTATGCGCTGTCGCACATCTCGGCCGCCCGCGTCTCTGTGACGGCGAATGTGGTCCCCATCGTCACCCTCCTCGCGGAAGCGGCGCTGTTCGCCGTTCCCCTGACAATGCTCAAGGGACTCGGCGCCGCGCTGACCATCGCCGGGGTTGCTCTCACGCAGCTTCGCTCCGCGGACGGAGCGACAGTTCGCCTGCCTGAGCGGAGCGGATG
>Ga0272444_10003314_pt1 | contig 14567 bp, 14 predicted proteins | sample SSMForm13_FD_201033 | JGI IMG/M metagenome (GOLD analysis project Ga0272444, IMG submission 201033) | Marine sediment archaeal communities from Little Sippewissett salt marsh, Falmouth, MA, United States - SSM-Form-13 | ecosystem: Environmental > Aquatic > Marine > Wetlands > Sediment ...
GTACAGGTCGAAGCCGATGCCGATGGCAACGGAACCGAACGTGAACGACGTATCGATCGACAGCTCTTCGAAGGCGCCGGTCGTGTCAAACACGATGCCCGAGGCAATCGTGAACGCGCCGAACGCACCGCCGGCGTCGAACGACTGAGCAACCCAGCCGGTGTCATCGATCGCAGAGTAGGACGTGAAGTCCCATCCACCGATCGAATACGTGACCGTCAGTTCCGTCTCAAAGTCGAGGAACGCGGCAACCGTGAGTGCCGACGGGGTGATTGTGATCGTGGTATCCCACTCGCCCGTGAGTTCACCTTGGGCAAATGCTGCAAACCCAAGACCCAGGACGACTGCAAGGCTGAGTACGAGAGCCTTTCTCATTATTGAAGTACCTCCTTACGCATGACTTCCGTTAGGTAGCTTTCGACAAGAAGCGTTCTCTACCTACACCTACGAGAGATGCTTGCCGCCAACCACCTCCTCTGAAACGATATACGCCTCTCCAATCGTGCTGATCCATAGTAGGGCCGTCTCGCGACGGAGTCAAGTGATGTGCGTCACACGTCTTGTTCTCCGATTGCATCAGATAATCACGGGAAAAGCAAGATGCCATGGGCACATCCGGAGGTGGAGGGCCCATGGCTATCGTCGATCGACGAACGTGACTCGCGTTACCGAACGCTACAGACCGAGTACGGCGAGCGCCACCCCGATGATGCCGACAAGCAAAGCGGTCAGCGAGATGATGAAGTTCGCCTGCACACGCTTCGCCAGCGTACCGGTGTCCGCTGGAGTTCCGCCGTCAAGCACCGACTGAATCTGTGCAATCTGGGCTTGGTTGCCCGCAACAACGGACGCCAACTCAGGATCGCCGCCGATGCGCAACCCGTCGACCTCCGCCTGGAGCGCGTTGAGGTCATCGGTGAGTTCAAAGATCAAATCCATCAGGACGTCGAGATCCTCGGGCGTCACGCTGGACGGGTTGTGCTGCATGTACTGGATCGCGCGCGCGATCACTGCAGCCACCCAGTATCGATCGGCGGCGGCATCTCCATCGAACTGACCACCCGGAAGCCCTGTGATGATTCCCCGACTCGCCAGGTACTCCAGGTCGTCGTACGCCCAGTGATCGGTCGGAACGTCCGTGAAGATTCCGCCCGTGTTCACCGGCTCCGCATGGCCGTTTCCGGTCTGCGCCAACGCGACGACTCCACTCAGTGTTAGGATGGCGAGTCCGCAGAGGATGATGGCTCGAATGCGTTTCACGTGTGTACCCCCCTCATGAAGCTGGATTCCGCTCCGAGCGAGTATAGTGAGGGGCCTCGAAAGTGTCAACAGGATTGACTCTCCGCGCTCTTGGTTCCCAGGAACCGGCCTCAGCCGGGCCGATGATGGAGAAAGGTTCGCCGGTGGATGGGCGAAGCGCCTGACGCGTCAATCGCTTCACGATGCACGAGCGTTCCGTATCCCTTGTGGGTCTCGAGCCCGAACCCCGGAAATCGCTCTGCCAACGCAACCATGAATCGATCTCGAGTCACCTTGGCGAGGATGGAGGCTGCCGCGACATGGAGAGATCGGCCGTCGGCACGCGTCGCCGTGGCCACAGTCTCCGGGCCGACGGGCCGCCCTGCGCCTTCTACCGGGTGGAGCGACAGGCCGCGATCGAAGAGCCCTGCATCGACGCGCGCACCGAGTTGCAGAAGAGCTCGCGTTGCCGCCCTCCCAGAGGCGGCAACGATCCCAATGCGATCGATCTCACAAGCGGGTGAGGCTCCGACTCCGCACACGGCGTGCTCGACGATTCGATCGTAGAGTGCCTCTCGCCGACGCGGGGGCACCTGTTTTGAGTCACCGACACCTCGTAGCGCGTCGAACAAGCGCACGGATCCCGACCCTAGAAGGCTGGATGGAGGGAAATGCACGCATCCGACGACAACGGGTCCTGCGAGGGCGCCGCTGCCCGCTTCGTCGAATCCTGCCAGACGCAGCCGCGCTCGGCTTTCCGCCTCGCCAATTCCCTCGAGAGCAAGCTGCCCCGCCGCCTCGACCGTGGGCGTCTTGTGATCCGGCAACGCAGGCGGATCCTCAAAGGGAATCTCGCCGTCTCCGCCCTCCTGCATCCAGGCGCAAACGGCGAGATCGTAGGCGAGCAGCTCCTCGACCGTCGGCCGCGAACTCCTCGCGTCTGCCATGCTGCGGCTCGGCCGCGCTAGCGAATCCGGCGAAGTCGCCGGAGGTAGTAGGGTCGGGCCTGCCGCGCTCTACCCTTCTTGACGAGTTCAATCTCCTCGATCTTCGGCGAATGGACGGGGTACGTCTTCTCGACACCGATCCCGGAAGAGATCTTGCGGACGGTCACCATCTCTCGGGTTCCTCCGCCGCTCCGCTTGAGGACGATCCCTTCGAAGACCTGAACTCTCTCCTTGGCCCCTTCGGTGATCCTCTCGTGGATCCGTACGATATCGCCAGGGCTGAAGTCGCCCCGTTCCTTCAAGTGTTCCTGTTCGATCGCGCGAACGGCGTCGTCCATGATTCCTCCTGCGTCTATCTACGTTTGTCGATCGTCCCCGGCGACGCGATCGAGAACGATCGCCACCGCCGAGCGGACCGACAGATGATTGAAATCGGCTTCAGGCATAATCGGCGGGAGAAGTGCATCGCAGGCCTCGATCAGTTCGTCGGCCATCCCCCAGCCGGTGCCGAAGAGAATATACACGGGCCGGGAGTCCGTTCGCAATCGCTCTTTGAGCCCGTCGAAGGAGACGATCTCCTTTGACTTCGGTCTCGCCGAGGTTGCCACGAGATACGGAGCAACGCCTTCCGCCTCCTCGATCCATCGCAACGTCTCGTCGAGATCTTCTGCGACCACGACGTATTCCAGCGCCTCTCCTCGTCTGCTGTTCTCCCGCGCTCCTTCTCCCTCGGTCCAGAATCCACGCACACGCCAGGAGATCTCCTGCTGGGACGGAAGAGGAGTCACGAGGAAGTACCGTGCGACACCGTACGTCCGCGCAGACCGCGCGATGTCGTGGATGTCCATCGATGTGGTCGACGTCGCGACGATCTCCCCCTGTCGATTCCGCATCGGGAAGTGAAGGAGCGCGATGTAGAGGCTACCCATCGATCGTCTCCTCCGGTTCGATCCCCACGAGATCCGGTCGGTTCCGAACCGTCTTCTTCCACGCTTCGTGGGCGCGGAATGTCTCGATCTTGGCGTGATCGCCCGTCAAGAGGACGTCGGGCACCGCCTGCTCGCGGAAGACGGGAGGCCGCGTGTACTGAGGCGCCCCGAGCCGCTGCTCGCTGTAGAAGGAGTCGGTCGACACCGAATCGAACTTCCCGACAACGCCAGGTGTGAGACGAGACGTCGCCTCGACGATCACGGCAGCCGCCGTCTCTCCCCCGGCGAGCACGTAGTCTCCGATGGAGACCTCCTCGTCAACGAAGGAGAGAACACGCTCGTCGATCCCCTCGTACCGACCGCAGATCAGAATCAGCCCCTCGTCCTTCGCCCACCTGGCGGCATCCTCCTGCCGGAGAAGCCGCCCCTGCGACGAAAGGAGAATCGTGCGAGTCGGCGCGGGACGCGTCGAGCGGATGGCCTCGATTGCTCGGACGACCGGCTCAACCTTGAGGAGCATGCCAGCACCGCCTCCATAGGGTCGATCGTCGACAACGCGATGCGGGTCATCGGTGTAATCCCGCAAGTCGTGGTACGTGATGCCGATCGACCCGGCTTCACAGGCCTGCCCGATGATGCCGGCAGAGAGCAGCCCACGAAGGGCATCGGGGAAGATCGTGATGATGTCGAACTGCATGAGGCGGTCCTTCAGTCGACGATTTCGACGACGACTTCACGATCGTATCGCGCGGCCACGCCTTCGAGGAAGGTCCTGACTGCTCCGATCGTTCGGCCTCCCTTGCCGAGGACGCGTCCCCGATCGTCCTTGGCAATGCGCAGGAAGAAGATGTCGACCGACTCGGTCTCGATGCGATCGATCTTCATCGCGTCCGGTCGGTCGATCAGCGATCCTACAAGGAACTCGCAGAGCCGATACAGCAACTCGGCCTCCTGGCGGCCGGGGTCGAGGCGCTAGGCGTCAGCCTTCTCCTCGTCCTCGCCCTCCGCCTCGGCTTCACCCTCAGCACCTTCTTCGGCCTCTTCCTCGGCTGCTTCCTGGTCTTCGGCTTCGGCTTCCGCCTCAGGTTCCTCGGCGGGCTCTTCGGCTTTGGCCTCGACTTCGGCTTCAGGTGCTACGTCTTCCGTGGCTTCTGCCTCTGCCTCAGGTTCCTCGGCAACCGGAACGTCGGCGGACGCCTCAACTTCGGGCGCTGCCTCTTCGGCTTCCTCCGCCTTCTTCTTCTTGGCGGTCGGCTTCAGTTCCTTCTTCTCGATGTCGACGGTCTCGCCACGCTTGGCGGCGTCCCACGCGTTCATCACACCCGCCTTGGAGAGAATGTCGCGGGCCGCTCGCGTTGCCTTGGCACCTTCGAGGAGCCACTTGAGCGCCGCGTCACCGTCAATCTCGAACGTCGCCGGATTCGTCTTCGGGTCGTAGTGCCCCAGATCGGCGACGACCTTCGCGTCTCGAGGCTTGCGCCCGTCGAGCACAACCACGCGGTACGACGGCTGCCCTCGTCGCCCGACCTTCTTCAAACGGATCTTCGCTGCCATATCCTCACCTCAGTGTTTGTGTCACTTCGCGAAAACGTTCGGCACTACAGGTTGCCAAGTAGATCCGCCGGGAGCTTGTTGCGACCCCGGCGTCCTCCAACCAGCTTGAGCGCACGCTTGGCGTCTTCGAACCGAGAAAGAACGCGATTGACGTCCCGCACCTTGACACCACTGCCGCGGGCGATTCGCTTCTTCCGGCTGCCCCCGATTATAGACGGGTTCAGCCGTTCTTTCAGCGTCATCGAGCGAAGGATGGCAAGCGTTCGTTTCATCTCCTGTTCGTCGGCGTCGTCGGCCGTCCGTCCTTTCAGTTTCGCGGCACCTGGCAGCCGCTCGAGAATCTGCGAAACGGGCCCTAGCTTCTGCATTTCCTCGATTTGCTCGAGGAAGTCTTGCAGCGTGAACTTGTCCTTGCGGATGTGGTCGATCAGCTCTTCCGCTTTCGTCTGATCGAGTTGCTCCTCCGCCTCCTCGATGAGAGAGAGAACATCGCCCATCCCGAGAATCCGGTCCGCCATCCGCCCCGGATGGAAGGGTTCGAGCCGATCAATTCGCTCTCCGGTGCCGACATAGACGACCGGTTTGCCCGTCACGTGACGGATCGACAGAGCGGCGCCGCCTCGTGCATCACCATCGAGCTTGGCGAGGACGATCCCGGTCAGTCCGATCCGCTCATCGAACGTCGCCGCAACGCCGACGGCCTCCTGCCCTGTCATCGCGTCGACCACGAGCAGCGTTTCGTCCGGCTCGACGGCCGCCGAGATCTCACCGACCTCGTCCATCATCTCCTCGTCGATCTGCAGCCGTCCTGCGGTGTCGACGAGAACGACGTCTCGACCGTTCGCCTTCGCCCAGGCAACGGCCCCTCCTGCGATTCTGGCCGGATCCGGGTCCGTCCGAGCTACCACCGGCAGGTCGAGGGCGGTACCGAGCGTCTCCAGCTGCTCGGCGGCGGCCGGGCGGTGGATGTCACAGGCTGCGAGAACGGGCTTTCGCCCCTCCTTGGCAAGAGAGGAGGCGAGCTTCGCCGCCGTCGTCGTCTTTCCAGATCCTTGCAGGCCTACAAGAAGGATGACCGCCGGGCGCTTCTGGAGCGCGAGCGCTGTCCGGTCGCCGCCCATCGCCTCCGTCAACGCATCGCGAACGATCTTGACGACTTGTTGCCCCGGCGTCAGGCTCTCGAGGACCTCCGAGCCGACCGCCCGCTCTCGAATCGTGGCGATCAGCTCCTTCGCCACCTGGTAGTGCACGTCCGCCTCGAGGAGAGCGATCCGAATCTCACGCAGGGCGGCGGAGACGTCGGCCTCGGTCAGCGCCCCCTTCCCGCGTAGGCGGTCGAGAACAGCAGTCAATCGTTCGCTCAGCGCATCGAACATGCTTCGCTCCCTACGATCCTTCGGGCATACCTACGATTCCTCATCCGGCCTGATTGAGGATGCTCTCGACGAGACCGGTCGTGATCTCCCCTCGGCGGAAGGCCGGATCGTCGACGATGGTGTGCAGGACTTCGTCCGTCGTGGCGACGCCCGAGACTCGGAAACGCTCGAGCGCGGTCAGCATGCGCACGCGCGCCTCCTCACGATCCCTTCCCCACGTCATCAGCTTCGCCAAGAGCGAGTCGTAGTAGGGGGAGACGACCATCCCATCGTGGAGGGCTGTGTCGAGTCGCACGCCGTTGCCTCCAGGCAGCTGATGCACCCGCACGGTCCCGCAGGAGGGCGAGAAGCCCTTCGTAGGATCCTCCGCCGTGATCCGACACTCGATCGAGTGCCCACGGATCGCGATCTCCTCCTGACTCCATCGGAGCGGCTCTCCCATCGCCACCTCGATCTGTTCCTTGATCAAATTGGTACCCGTCACGACCTCGCTCACCGAATGCTCGACCTGGATCCGCGCGTTCATCTCGATGAAGTAGAAGTCTCCCGACCCGTCGATCAGGAACTCGACCGTGCCCGCGTTCCGATACCCGGTCGCACTCGCCGCCAGGATTGCAGCCTCGTGGAGCTTCCTTCGGAGCCCATCGTCCAGAAGGGGGGCCGGCGATTCCTCGATCATCTTCTGGTGTCGCCGTTGGATCGAGCACTCCCTCTCACCCAAGTGAACGACCGAACCGTGCGCATCGGCGAAGATCTGCACCTCGACGTGGCGCGGCCGATCGGCCGCCTTCTCCAGGTAGAGGCTGTCGTCCCCGCAGGCCATCTTCGCTTCGGCGCGCGCTGCAGCAGCGGATGCGACGAGGTCGTCGATCGACTCGATGAAGCGCATCCCGCGCCCGCCTCCCCCATAGACAGACTTGACGAGCAGCGGGCACCCGATCTCCTCGGCCGCTGCAAGAAGGGCTTCCGGTTCCTCCGGTGCAGGCCCGCCGGGGAGAATGGGGACGCCGGCTGCTTCGACCGTCTCCCGTGCAGTGAGCTTGTTTCCGACCAGTCGCATGGTTTCCGATGTTGGGCCGATGAACGTCAGTCCGTGCTCCTCGCAGACTTCGACGAAGTGGGGATTCTCGGCGAGAAATCCGTAGCCGGGATGGATCGCCCGAGCATTGGTCAGCTCGACGGCGCTGATGATCGACGCGATGCTGAGGTAGCTCTTCGCCGGCGCCGGCGGACCGATGCAAACGGAGGCATCGGCAAGCTTCAGATAGGGCATTGCCTCATCGGCTTCGGAGTAGACGACGATCGAACGGAGTCCGAGCTCGCGACAGGCTTCGATCACACGAAGGGCTATCTCGCCACGGTTGGCGATCAGGACCGTCTCGAAGCTCATAGCCGTTCGAGGAGAACGAGCTCCTGTCCGTACTCGACGGCTTGGCCCTCTTCGACGAGGATGCGGCGCACCTTTCCCGGCTCCTCCGCGTGAACCTCGTTCATGACCTTCATCGCCTCGATGATGCCGACCACGTCGCCGGCAGCGACAATCGCGCCGGGCGCGACGAACGGCTCATCCTCCGGACTCGGGCGGGAGTAGAACGTACCCACGAGAGGGGAAGTCAGCGGGAACGTGCCGTCGTCGACGGGTGGCTGCGGTTCGGACTCGACGACGGAAGAGGGCTGCGCTATCGGCGGCACTCGCGGAGCGGCCAGATCCTGACGGACGGTGATCCGCTCGTCTCCCTCACAGATCGTGATCTCGGTCAGGCCCTCCTTCTTGAGGAGGCGGATCAGCTCGCGCAATTGGTTCTCGTCCACAAGACTCCCTTCTCAAGCTCGCCGATTGTACTCATGGGGTTGGCGAAGACCAGACACGGACAGCTTGCGCCGCTAGAATGGCGCATCTATCATAGCCCGCGTGAGGTGAACTGAGACTGTGTCGTTAGGCGCACAAGGCGCGCTTCTCTTCGGACTGATTCTACTCTCTGCATACTTCTCCAGCGCGGAGACTGCGATCACATCGCTTGCCCACGGGCGTCTTCGCTATCTGATCAATACCCACGAGAAGAAGCGGCGAGGTCTCACGCGCTTGCTTGAGGAGCCAAATGACCTGATCACGGCCCTTCTCGTTTTGAACAACCTCACGAACGTCATGGCCAGCTCGCTGATGACGTTGATCTCTCTCACGCTGCTTCCAGCAGCGATGCCCGACTACCAGAAGGGTCTGATCGCGACGGCCATCATGACGATTTCACTTCTGATCTTCAGTGAAATCACGCCGAAGAACTTCGCCAAGCACAATGCCGAACGCTTCACGCTGGCAACGATCAACCAGATCTACGCTCTCGCGATTGTCCTGCGACCGGTCATCTTCCTCTTTCGCGGTGTCGCACGGGGCATCGGGAAGCTGTTCGGCGTCGATCTCGCCGAGCAGGAGCCGATCGAGGTCTCCGACGAGCAGATCGAGACACTGATCGACGCGAGCGAGGAGAGCGGATTGCTCGCCGAAGCGGACGGTGAGATGATTCGGCGAATCCTCTCCTTCGACGAGATGACGGCCGAACAGGTAATGGTTCCGCGGACCGACGTGCAGGCGATCGAGATCGAGACGCCGCTCGAGGAGGCTCGCGAGACCGTTGCCAGCGACGGCCACTCTCGATTCCCCGTCTACAAGGAACTTCCGGACAACATCATCGGGACGCTGTACGCCAAGGACCTGATCGCGGCCGATCCGTCCGATCCCGAGATCACACTCCGGAAGCTCCTCCGGCCCGCCTACTACGCCCCGACGACGCAGCCGATCAACATCCTGTTGCGGGAATTCCAGCGACAAAAGGTGCACATGGCCGTCGTCGTCGATGAGTTCGGAGGCATGGCCGGCTTGGTGACCCTCGAGGACATCATCGAGGAGATCGTCGGAGAGATCGAGGATGAGTACGACCAGCCAACCTCACTCGTGAAGCGGCTTTCGACCGACGAAGCCGTCATCACGGGCGACTCGGCCGTCCACGATCTCAACCGAACCATGGACATCGAACTCCCCGAGGACGAGGGCGTCACGATCAACGGACTGATCCAGCATCGGCTGGGGACGATGGCCAAAGCCGGCGACCGCGTCGAGATCGACGGCGTCGCGCTGCTTGTCGAACGGGCCACCGACCGGGAGATCACGTCCGTTCGCATTCTCGTGAACAGCCGAGGGGACGACCTCGAGTCGTCCGACTGATCCATCGAACGCCTCCAAAGGAGACTCCCATGCTGAATCGATGTATCGTCACCGCCCTCTTCTTGCTCCTGATTCCAGCCATCGCTCTCGCCGCCGATGCGCCGATTCAGCGCCTCGACGTTCGTTACGATCCGGAGGCGAAGACGATCGAGGGGCACCTCGACATCACGCTCGCCGCCCCCGTCGACACGGCCTACTTCGCTCTCCTCGCCAACCTCGGCCGTGAGCAAAATCCCCACATCTCGCCACGAACGCTCGACGCCTCCTACCCTTTCGGCTTCGAGCCGGCCGCCCTCGACATCGAGTCGGTCAGCCTCGTTCGCAGTGAATCCGTCGAGTCGATCCCCTTCCGCTGGCTCTCGATGGCGCCGGCCCTTCAAACATTCTCCCTTGACGAAACGGTCCTCGCCGTCGATCTGCCTGCAGCGGATCTAGATGTCACCGACGCACCGACGCTCCGGATCCGGTTTACGACCCGAGCGCCGCGAACGACGCACGGGGACGATGGGCTCACCAGCGGCATCCTGACCTGGCGGTTCGGCTGGTATCCAGTTCTCATCGAGGATGGCGCGGAGGCGTTCGAGGAGGACGACGTTCTTCACATCGCCGAAGTCGGCGGCTTTCCCCTCGTCTTCCCCTGGGGAGAGATGGAGGCGACCTTCACTCTTCCACCGGACGCCAAGCTCCTCACCGGCGCCGATCGAGCGGAGATCGAGGAGTCGGCCGAAGACGCGTCCGACGACGACTGGGTTCGACATCATGTCTTCTTCGATTCGCCGACCCGATCGCTTGCGATCTCCATCGGAACCGACTACGAGACCTATCAACTCGACGGCCCGACGCCGATCGAAGTCGCCTATCTCCCTGGACGCGAAGAGGAAGCCCGCCTCCTGGCCACGTACGCCCGTGACATGCTGGCTCACTACGAGCCACGTCTCGGAGACTACCCTCGGGAGCGGCTGACGATCGTTCAGAATCCGAACCGAACGGGAACATCCTTTGCCGCCGACGGCATCCTTTGGCTCTCCGGCCTCCTCTTCACCCACCGCGACATCCCGTTCGGCGGTTTCATGAACCGATTCATCGAGTACATCCTGTCTCACGAGATCGCCCATCAGTGGCTCGGGCTCGGCACGGGTCTCGATCTGGACACCGACGCGTGGCTGTCGGAGGGGCTCGCCCAGTACGCGTCGATCAGCTACTTCGAAGATCGCCACGGTCCGTTTGAGGGCAACCTATTCGACGTTGTCGCGCCCGGCCTGATGGAGGAGGTCGTCGACCGGCAGCTCGGATTCATGAACCTGCGGGAGCACCAGACGGAACTCCCGTACGTGCTGAACGTCTGGTCCGGGTTCGACGAGGCTGTCGTCAAGCCGGGGCGAGACCTCGAGTACGGCAACGCGAACGTCTCCCGGATCTACCACAAGGGGTACCTTGTCGCTCGTGCGATCGCTTCGATCATCGGCGAAGAGGCGTTCGACAGGGGACTCCGAGCATCCTTCGAAGCCGCCCGCGACGGACGGCTCGACGCGTCAACGTTCCAGGGCTTCCTCGAAGCCGAGTCGGGGCAGTCGCTCGGCGAGGCCTTCGATGCTTGGGTCTACGGCGATGTGACAGCCGACTACTCTGTCGAGATCCTGGAACGGAGCCGGACGGCCACCGGGTACGAGACGTCGATCGAAGTCCGCCGAGCGGGAGGCATCCCGCAGCCGGTCGAGATCGAGGCGACGCTCTCCTCCGACGCGACCCTTCGAAGAACATGGGACGGGGCGACCTCCGAGGAAGTCATGGTCCTGCACACGCCATCGCGCGTGACTCGGGCGACGATCGATCCGGACCACCGAATCCCTGACGAGAACCGACTGAACAACAACGACCCGGTCAAGATCGTGACCGCCGTCAACCGAGCGGCCCTTCCTCTGGACGCCTATCTCATCACCCCGAGCGTCGACTCGACCGGCTTCAGCTTCTCCTGGCTGAATCGGTTCCAGATCGCGGTGCAGGGATCCGCGGCGTCGATGATCGTCAACGAGGATCGCCATCGAACGTACGCCGGATCCGCCTCTCTCGAAGACGGGCATCTGACGGGCAGGCTCTCCTATGCCTACACGATCTACGATCAGCCGGAGACCGGCTCCCCCGCAACCTTCTGGTTGCCAACGTCGAGGCTGGCAACGAGCGTCCGGCGCTTCATCGCAGACGACAGAGGGATGTGGAGCGTCGGCCTCTCCGCGATCGATCTGCCTACATTCGCCCGATCCGGAACCCGCGCACTGAGCCTCGATGTGGTCGAGAATGCGTCCCTGCGGCTCTCCGTGTCCGTCTTCGATGAGGTGCGCCTGCTTCCGAACTTCTATCTCCAAGGGACAGGAACCGCCGGCTTCGGCGTCGGCGATCTCCCTGGACCGATGCTTCACGAGTTCGACGAGCTGCACGCGGTCTCGATCGAAGATGCACCGAACAAGCTCGCGGCTCGCCTCGCCGTCCAGCTCGCAGGCACAGACACACCGTACAACGCAGCGAACCTGGCGATGCTCGACGGCTATCGGACAAGTCTCTTCTTGGCAGCAGGACTCGGTTGGACAACCCCTGGCCAGTTCGGTAAAACGGCTCCGAGTGTGGAAGCCGGACTTGAGCAGGTCCTCGAATTCTCGACGCTTGGAGGGCTTCTTCCGTTCGCCGTACGTCTGGGAGTCGCAACGCCGGTCCAAGGTCCGGGCAAGGCGGTCTTCTACGTCGGTGTGTCGCTCTAGCCGGCACGAAGGAGAGATTCGATGAAGGTTCCGATCCGTTGGTGCGCCGACTACGTGGATATCGAGACGTCAAAGGAAGCGATCGATCGTCTCGCCGAGCGACTGACCCTTGCCGGACGTGAGGTTGAGGGAATCGAGGAGACCGGGACGCTTCGCGGCGTCGTCGCCGGCAGCGTCACGTCTGTTCGATCGCATCCGAATGCCGACAAACTCGTTCTCTGCTCCGTCGACGTGGGAACGCGAAGCGTCGAGGTCGTCTGCGGCGCGCGCAACGTCGTCGAGGGGGCTCTCGTTCCCGTAGCGCTTGACGGCGCCGAGCTTCCGATCGGCCTCAAGATCGAAAAGCGGAAGGTTCGAGGCGAGCTCTCCGACGGAATGATCTGCTCGAAGCAAGAACTCGCTCTCGAGGAGAAGTCCGATGGCATCTGGATCCTCGATCCTGCTCTCGGCATCGAGGTCGGCGCCGACCTTGCCGAACTTCTGGAGTACGACGACGTCATCTTCGACTTCAAAGTCACATCGAATCGACCGGACTGCGCCAGCATCTACGGCGTCGCTCGGGAGGTGGCTGCGGTCCTGAACCTGCCCCTTCGACCCCTCGAAACGACGATCGAAGAGACCGGCGCAGCTGCGGCGGACAGAGTGCGCATCGTGATCGAGGACGGGAAGGATACGCCCCGATACGCGGCACGCCTGATGGAGGGCGTCGAGATCGGACCCTCACCGCTGCGCGTTCAGCACCGGCTCGTCAAGGCGGGCATGAGGCCGCTGTCGAACGTCGTCGACGCAACGAACTACGCCATGCTCGAGCTTGGTCAGCCTCTCCATCCGTTCGACGCGGAGGGAATCGGAGACACAATCAGCATCCGCCGCGCAACGGAGGGAGAGCCCTTCCGGACCCTCGACGGCGTCGATCGCAAGCTGACGACGACGGCACTGGTGATTGCCGACGACTCCGGGGCCATCGCACTCGCAGGCGTGATGGGGGGAGAGCGTGGGGAGATCGAACCGACGACGACGCGCGTACTGCTCGAGGTTGCCACGTTCAACAGCTTCAGCGTCCGCCAATCGTCCCGCTCCGTGGGTTTGAGGACGGAGGCTTCGCAACGCTTCGAACGCGGACTCGATCCGGAGAGCGTTCCGATGGCCGCGGACCGGGCCGCCTACTGGATCCAGAAGCTGACCGGGTGCCGCATCCTCGAGGGCCTCGCCGATGCCTATCCTGTCCCGCGGGAGAAGCGAAAGCTGACCCTCCGCCCCCACCGCGTCGCTGAGGTCCTGGGAATCGAGGTCCCTATCGAGGAGATGGTCGACATCCTACGAAGGATCGACGTCAACGCACGGGTCGAGAACGACGAGATCCTCGCCGTGATCCCGACGTTCCGGGCCGACCTGGAGCGTGAGGTCGACCTGATCGAAGAGATCGGCCGAATTCACGGATACGACCGCTTCCCGACGATCTCTCCCCGGATGACGCTTCGCGTCGGACGAAAGGATCGGATGGAGCGAGGCAAGGACCGAATTCGCGAGATCCTCGCGGCGCAGGGCCTCTTCGAAGTGATGACCGACGGATTCGACAAGCCGGACTGGCGCGGCGCGCTTGGGCTGGAGGAGGCAGACCTCGTCACCGTTCGCAATCCGATGGCGGCAACGCAGAATGCCATGCGCCTGAGCCTCCTGCCGGGCGTACTGGGTGTCGTCGAGACGAATCTGAGTGTCGGCGTCGACGGCGGCTCGATCTTCGAGCTCGGCCGCATCTTCTCCAAGTCAAAGGGAGAGCGGGAATCCCTCGCCGGTGCCTTCTTCGGACGGACGAGGCGAGCCCTCGCCGGCAAGGAACTCGTCGAACTCGGCGAGGGAAAGGGTGTCCTCGAGTCTCTCTTCGGCGGTCTGAAGCTCGGAGATCCAACCACCGAGCAAGCGAAGGCGCCTGCCTACCTGCACCCTGGTCGGAGCGCGGCCGTCAGGCTGGATGAGACGCCGGTCGGGCACATCGGCGAACTTGCTCCGCATCTGACAGAACGCCTGAGCGTCTCGACGCCCGTCCTGCTGTTCGAGTTCGATTCCGAAGCCCTTCTCACGCACTTCGAGGACCCGATCTCCTTCCAGGAGATCCCGAATCTCCCGGCATCGAAGCGCGATCTCTCGCTCACTGCGCCGGCCGGTCTGCCCGAAGGTGAGGTCCGCCGAGCGATCGAGTCCGAGCCGACACTCGAGTCGATTCTTCTCTATGACGTATACGAAGGGGAACAGGTGGCGGCAGGCAGAAAGAGCCTGACATACGAGGTCTCCTTCCGCGCGACGGACCATACGCTGACCGACGAGGAGGTCTCCGACACGATCGGCCGGATCGAGAAGAGACTTCAGGCGCTCGACGTCCACCTTCGCACGGGATGAACCGCTCGATCATCGCACGGGACCCAGTCGAGATGGAGGAGATCGGGATCGAACTCGCCACCTCCCTCGTCGACGGATGCCTCGTCTCTCTCGTCGGCCCCCTCGGTTCAGGGAAGACGACGTTGACAAAGGGGATCGCCAAAGGCTTGCTG
>Ga0272444_10003315_pt1 | contig 14564 bp, 13 predicted proteins | sample SSMForm13_FD_201033 | JGI IMG/M metagenome (GOLD analysis project Ga0272444, IMG submission 201033) | Marine sediment archaeal communities from Little Sippewissett salt marsh, Falmouth, MA, United States - SSM-Form-13 | ecosystem: Environmental > Aquatic > Marine > Wetlands > Sediment ...
CATCTTCCGACGGCTTCGGGACAGACGGACTTTAATCGCCCCCGGTTTGGCGCCGTACAGCGCCGCCAGCTCCGCTATCGACCAGCCTTCGATTTCATACAGCGTCACCAGGGCGCGCTCGGCGGGGGTGAGAGCCCGGAAGGCTCGCCTGAGGGTCCGCCTCGCGGCGTGTCCTTCGGCCGGGTCGTCACCGCCGGTCCGATCCTCTACCTCTGCCGACAGGGACAGCCATCGTCGGTACCAGGGCTGCCTCAGACGATTCTTGAAGGTGTTGATCACAATCTGATAGAGCCACGCCCGGAAAGCGTCGTGATCGCGAAGGCTCTCGAACCGGGAAAACGCCGTTACCAGCGCGTCCTGGTACAGGTCATCGCCGTCCTCGCGATTGCCCATCAGTTTGCGGCAAAAGGCTCGGGCTCTGAGATGTTCCGGTTCTGTAAGCTTCCAGAATAGGTTTCTCTGTCCGTCCATCTGTGTTTTAGACACGATTTTGCGCTTAAGGTTACACGAAAGATTGCACTCACCTGGCCAACCGGTGCTTTCCAACCGTAAGCTGAGTATAAGACCGCATTTAGCTATGGGGCAATGATTTGCCTTGTGGACTAACTTATTTCTCCGTATCTTCATGTCCGCCGGATAATTGACAGGCTTGCTAAAATGCCGGGAGATAGCTCCGGCTTTTTAGTTGATTTGAAAGGGCGGTGTGGGTACAATCGAAGCCTACCGCTGTGTTCGCGAGTCAGGAATGAACGATACTATCAAAAAAGAGACGATTCTCTCCGGGATGCAGCCGACCGGGGCTCTGCATATAGGCAACCTGGAAGGGGCTCTGGCCAACTGGGTCAGGCTTCAGGATCAATACTGGATGTACTGCTGTATTGTCGACTGGCATTCCCTGACCGCGATATACAACGACACCCGGGGGCTCAAAGAGGCGATCTTCCAGATGGCAGTCGACTGGCTGGCGGCCGGGCTCGACCCTGAAAAGTGCGCCATCTTTCTCCAGTCCGATGTCAAGGAGCACGCCGAACTGCACCTGATTTTCTCGATGTTGATCACGGTGCCGACCCTGACCCGGCTGCCCACTTACCAGGAGAAAAAGGACGCCCTGGACTCGTATGGCTTTCTCGGTTACCCGGTTTTGCAGGCGGCGGACATCTGTGTGTATAACGCTAGCAAGGTGCCGGTGGGGAAAGATCAGGAGAAACATATCTGGCTGGCCAACGATCTGGCCAAACGGTTCAATAGTACGTATAAGAAAACACTGGTGGAGCCGGAGGCGTTACTTACCGAGATACCGCTCATCCCGGGCAGTGACAATCGCAAGATGTCCAAGTCGTACGGCAATCATATTCCGATCGATGCTACCGAGAAGCAGACCGAGAAGATTCTCAAGGGATATTACACCGACCCGAAGAAGCTCCGCAAGGGTGACCCCGGTACGCCGGAGATTTGTCCGGTATATCTCCTGCATCGTATATATTCGGACAAACCCGGGGAAGAGATCGCGCCCGGCTGCCGCAGCGGCGAGTTGGGCTGTGTCGACTGCAAGCTGAAGCTGAGCCTTCGCCTGAACAATCGACTTCAACCGATCCGGGAACGCCGGGTCGAGTTGGTCAACCATCCGGACGATGTCTGGGATGTCCTTAATACCGGCGCCGAGCGGGCCCGGCAGAGGGCCGGCAATGTTATGGACAAAGTCAGGTCGGCTATGAAAATGAACTATCGAAAGAAGAAAAAATGAGCGACACCGCCGTTGACAAAAACTCCGAGGACTATCGCGTACATCTGGAAGTGTTCAGCGGACCGCTGGACCTGTTGTTGTACCTGATCAAGACCGAGGAAGTTGACATCTACGATATTCCCATCGCGCGGATTACCCGGCAGTACCTTCGGTACATCGACATGATGAAGACGCTCGACCTGGAAGTCGCCGGGGAGTTTATTCTCATGGCGGCGACTCTAATCAGGATCAAAACAAGGCTGCTGTTGCCCCAGGATGAGTCCGACCCCGAGGAACAGGATCCCCGCGAAGAACTGATCATGGCCCTGGTCGAATACAAGAAGTACAAGGAAGCCGGGGAGATTCTTCGGGACCGCGCCCTCCAGGAAGAACAGATCACCATCCCGCCTTCGCCGGTGGAGAAGATTGAGGGTCGGGTCGAACTCACGCCCATGACCAGCCTCTACGATCTGATGGTAGCCTTCCGCGAGGTAATGTCACAGAAGCGGGCCGAGGTCGTCCATGAAGTGGTGCGCGAAGAGGTGTCGATCGAGGAGCGCATGGAGGTAATCCTGGATCTCCTCAGGGAAAAGGAATCGGCTACTTTCGTAGAGCTTTTCGCCGACACCCCCCGCCGCATGGTGGCGATAGTCACGTTCATAGCGGTGCTGGAATTAACAAGGAGTCTTCGCCTGCGCATTTACCAGGCGGTGCCGTTTTCCGAGGTCCGGGTGTACCGAACCGACCGAACTTTCGTGGAGAGCGCGCCGGTTGAAGCCCCCGAATCTGAGAATTCAAACGTTCAAGGTGTAATGTCATGATGGATGAAAGATATATGGATTCGGCCGTCGAGGCCCTGATCCTGTCCTCGCCGGAACCGCTGGCCGGACGCCGGATCGCCCAGTTGGTCGATGGCGCCAGCCCGTCGAAAATCGCCAGGTCGGTGGCCCTTCTCAACGATGGTTACGCCGACAAGGGGAGCAGTTTCCGTATCCGGGAAATTGCCGGCGGCTATCAGTACTACATCCTTCCGGAATACGCCGGCTTTGTGGAAGAGATGTTCAGTCATCGGCGGAAACTTCGCCTGACCAGGGCAGCTCTCGAGACGGTGGCGATTGTGGCTTATCGGCAGCCGGTCACCAAGGCCGAAATCGAGCACGTTCGAGGCGTGGCCTCCGACGGCGTTATTCGCACCCTGCTTGAGAAAAACCTGGTCACGGTGGCGGGCCGTGCGGCTACGGTAGGCAAACCGCTGCAGTACGGTACGACCGATGAATTCCTTAAGTTCTTCGGTCTGGGGAGCTTGGAGGGGCTGCCGCAGATGTCCGAGATCGAAGAAATGATCTCAGCCAGCGAATCGAGAAATCAAACAGAATTGGAACTAGAGCTTGACGCGGACCGAAAAATCGTCAAATTGAACATAGCCGACGGTACCTACGACCCGGAACGCAGGGAACGGCTCGAGGACGAGCCCGAAGATACCCGCCAGAATGAGGCTGAGGTCGGGGAATCCGGCGGTGAAAAGTTGGTTCTGGTAAGACCGGAGCCGGAAGAAGCTGACGACGGAGGAGCTGAGAAGTCCGCGGATTCGAAGGGGGTTGTTGCCGAAGCCGAAACTGTAGGCAGCGCGCAAAAGGACGACTGAGCACACCCCGGGGCAGGCTTTAAGCACTCTCACCGGGAATGTCCTTGATACGCATTAATAAGTACTTGTCAATGTGCGGAGTGACTTCGCGTCGCGGCGCCGATGCGCTGATTACCTCCGGTCGTGTCGAAATCAACGGGAAATCCATCTCCGAGCTGGGGACGCTGGTCAACGAAGAGACCGATGTCGTCAAGGTTGACGGCAACGAGGTCAGCCCGGTTACCCAGAGAATTTGTGTGGCGTTGAACAAGCCGAAGATGACCATCACTTCGCTGCACGATCCGTTCAAACGCCGCACGGTCCTGCATTATCTCAAGCGGCTCGATCAGCGTGTCTATCCTATCGGACGCCTCGACTATGATACCGAGGGGCTGCTTCTGTTGACCAACGACGGTGACCTGGCCTATCGCCTGGCGCACCCCAAGTACCAGACTTCAAAGATTTACGAGGCCCGGGTGGCCGGGCAGTTCACCCAGGAAAAGGCGGAGTTGATTAAGAAAGGGATCGAACTGGAGGATGGTAAGATCGGGCGGGCCGATGTCTCAGTGCTCGGGTTCGTGGGCAAGATGACCCGGATAAGATTGACGTTGACCGAAGGTCGCAAGCGCGAGGTCAAGCAGCTCTGCCAGAAAGTCGGTCATCCGGTGAAACAGCTCTGCCGGGTCGAATTCGCCGGAGTCCTGCTCAAGAACCTCAAGCCGGGTCAATGGCGGCTTCTCAGTTCACGCGAAATCGACCGTCTCTACAGCCTGGTCGGGCTCGGCTAGTTTCCACCTGGCATAAATACACAAAAAGCGCGAGGTCTCGGTAAGATCCCGCGCTTCTGCTGTTTCAGATCGGGTGTTCGTTGCCCGGATCAATAATCCTCGAGATTCGACCACTCGGCATCTTCGAGCCAGTGGTTCGGCCGATCCAGAAACTGTATCACGTTTTGCATCGTCACCCAATGCCGGTGCTCTTCATCGGCAATGCGGTTGAGAATGTGCTTCTGAGAGTCCGAACCAACCTCGTTGGCCTTCTCACGGTAGAACTCCTCGGATTTCTTCTCGACTTCCTGAGCCTCTTCCCAGATCGCTTTTGCTTCGTCGGGGAAACTCAGTTCCTTCTTCTGATCACGCAATTTCTCGAAAACGTTCTTGACGGTCTTCAGGATCGTGGTCTGTTCGGCTTCCTTGTATTCGACCGTCCCGCCGTCTTTCATGGCCTTGAAAATGGCATAGTGCTTGGCCTCGTCGTCGGCCAGCTCCAGCAGAATCTTCTTCAATTCCGGAGATTCGACTTTCTCGGCACTGTCGAGGTAGAACTTGCGGCCGTCGGTTTCCATTTTCATGGCATATTCGAATATGTTCATTCCAGGCTCCATTTAAGCAAGGGTTCGAATTTTCATAACAACAGCTACATAGTACTCGAAACCGCCCCGGCGGTCAAGTCGCTTTAGATTGGGGCAGACGGTGCGCCTGCCGCTTACCAGAACCTCCACATCAAGGCCCTTGTTCCTGAGACGCCGGGGCCTATATTGACGCTATGGCATTGCTTTCGCGAAGCTTACTCTTTCTACTGCTGCTGATCGGCGCCGAAGGCGCGTCGGCCGGCACCCCGATAACCAGGGGCCAGTTTACGTACGTTTTCGATAATCCGGTCTATATCGACCAGGCCGATTCCATTCTTCGGCGCGCCCGCAGCCAGTTGACCGAGATACTCGGGGACAGCCTGACGGGTGAAGTGGACGTCTTTCTGGTCGATTCGCAGACGAGGTTTGACAGTTTGATAGGCGGCAGTTTCCCGGACTGGGGGGCCGCCGCCGCTCTCCCGTACGTTCGGCGGATAGTCGTCAAATCGCCCGACCGGTTCAATCTGGGGAAATCGCTCCGCGAATTGCTAGCCCACGAACTGGCCCATCTGGCCCTGGCCCATCGAGTCGCCCCTCACACGCCGCCGCGCTGGCTGGATGAGGGTGTGGCGACGATGGTTTCGATGGAATGGCGCTGGTCGAATAATCTCACCATGGGGCTGGCTTCGGTCATGGGGCAATTCATTCCACTGGGTGAAATCGACCGGGTCAACCGGTTCGGCGAGAGCAAAGCCCGGCTCGCCTACGCCGAATCCTACCTGGCCGTGCGATATCTCTACGATGACTATGGACCGGAAGTTCTTGGCCTGATGCTTGACTCTCTGGCCCAGGGTTCCGGGACGGACCGCGCCCTGCTCCAGGCCACCGGCTCAGATTATGCTAACTTCGAACAAGAGTTTCGTATATATTTGCAGCGAAGATTCAATTTTATAAGCCTGGTAGCGGACACCATGTATCTCTGGCTGGCCCTGGCGATCGTCGTCATCATCGGCGCCGTCTACAAAATGAGCAAACGCAAGAAGTACTACGAGAAGTGGGAGCGCGAGGAACATCTGGCCTCGACCGACTTCGACTACGGCGATCCGGACAACCCCGAGGAGCCGGACGACGACGAGCCATGGCGTCGCTAAAACACCACATCGAATATCTGGCAGCCTTTGTCGGGCGAGGTGTCGCCCGCAGCCTGTCTCCCCGTCTGGCCGATGCTTTCGGCGCTTCGCTGGGTTCCCTGGCCCATTGCCTGATGAAATCCCGCCGACAGTTGGCGTTCGACAATCTCAAACAGGGGATGGGCGATGCGCTCAGCGATGAAGCGATCGCCGCTCTCGTGCGTGAGGTATTCCGCAATATCGGCCGCATGCTTATCGAGTTTTCCCGATTCGGCAAAACGAAGCCGGAGGATGTCGATCGCATAGTGGTGGGCGAAGGGGCCGAGCTCTTTCGAAGGGTGCTGGAGGGCGGTCACGGCGGCTTCTTGGCCACGGCGCATTTCGGTAATTGGGAGCTGCTCGGGGCCTGGGTGGCGGCCCAGGGTTTTCCGGTCGACCTGCTGGTCGCCACGCAGCACAACCCCCTGATCGACCGGATGATCAACCGCTTTCGAACCTCGATGGGCGTCGGTATTGTCGAATTGGCCACCAGTTCGCGCGGCGTGTTCAAGACGCTTCGGGCCAACCGCATCGCGGCCACGGCGCCGGACCAGCACGCCCCGGCCGGTACGGTAATCATGAACTTTTTCGGCCGCCCGGCCTCGATCGCTCGCGGCCCCGCCCTTTTTGCCATCCGCTGCAACTGCCCGGTGATTCCGATCCTGCTGCGGCGGGAACGATACGACCGTCACGTTCTCATCGCCGGCGATCTGATCTATCCGCCGCGCTCGGGCGACGAGGAGGCGGATGTACAGCAGATGACCGCCCGCTATGTGGCGTTCATAGAGGAGAATATCCGTCGTTATCCCGATCAATGGCTGTGGACGCACAACCGATGGAAGCTCCACAAAAAAGAGGGCAACCGGGAGGATGCTGCGACGTAGAATGTATAATCCGCAAATAACAACTTGCCCGAAAGCTCCGGAGATATTGCTTCAGGGACGGGCTCTGGCGGGAAAAGGAGTAAGGTGAAAAAAACGCTAATTGGCGTGGGGGTGGTGGTTCTCGTTCTTATCGGATATTACGGCGTCTCAGCCATCTTCACACCGTCCGTAGATATCCCGACGGCCAGGGTCGCTCGCGGTGAACTGCTGCTGTCGCAGAACATCAACGGGGCGGTGGACGCCGCCCGGGCTTTCACGATTTCCGCACCCCGCGTGCGGGGTCTTCAGATAACCTGGATGGCCCCCGAGGGTTCGCGAGTGGTCGCGGGCGATACGGTGATCAAGTTCGATGCCACCCAGCAACTGGCCGACCTGTCCGAGCATCAGTCCTCCCTGAAAATCGCCCGGACGTCGCTGGAGCGGGCCAACAAAGAATACACCATCCAGGATAAAAACCTGGAGCTGGAACTCCAGCGGGCTCAGCGCAAATACGACGAGCAAAAACACGAGGCCCCCAAACTGGCCGAGGAAGCCCGGCTGGAACTGGAACTGGCCCAGCTCAATTATCAGGCCAAACTCGACCAGTTGAAGTCCGATGTTCAGAAAGCCGAACTGGAGGTGGCCCGGGCCGAGGATCGGGTGCGGCTCTCGGAGCGGGAACTGGCCCAGTTGACCATTACGGCGCCGATCCCCGGTATGGTCGTCTATCTCGAGATCTGGAAAGGCGGTACGATGGGGAAAGTGCAGGAAGGTGACTCCCCATGGCCGGGACAGGGGCTGATCAACCTGCCCGATCTCAGTGAGATGATCGTAAAAGCCACAGTTTCGGAGGTGGATGCCTCCAAGGTCGATTCCGGGCAGCAGGTGATTGTCACGCTCGACGCCGTTCCGGACAAGACCTACGCCGGCGAAGTCATCAAAAAGAGCACACTGGCGCGGCGCAAGGATCAGAGTTCCAAGATCAACGTGTTCGATGTCGAGGTCGCCATGCGGGAGAAAGACGATCAGGTCAAACCGGGTATGTCGGCCTCCGGCCGGGTGGTCCAGAACCGGATCGAGGATGTGGTCAAGGTGCCGCTGGAGGCGGTGTTCGAGAGATCCGGCCAGACGGTGGTGTTCCTCAAGAACAAAAACAAGGTTGAGATCGAGGTGGGCCGTCGCAACGACATGGAGGTCGAGGTGGTCAGCGGCCTGGACGGCGACGAGACGATCTGCCTGGTTGACCCGACGCTCGAAGAGCAGGGGCTCCCCGGTGACAAAGCCACCGAACCGGAGCTCAACAAGGGCCGTCAGGCTCCTCCACAGGGGCAGAGCGGGTCGCGACGACGCGGCAGATGAGACAACGATCCATGGATTTCACACGCCTACGTCAGATCTCGCTCGATTCCCTTACGGCCCACAAGCTCCGTACCCTGCTGACCATGCTGGGTGTTATCATCGGGGTGGCCGCGGTGATCGCGATGCTTTCGATCGGAGAGGGAGCCAAGCAGGAAGCGCTCGAGCAAATCTCCATCCTCGGTATCAACAATATCATCGTCAAAGCCAAGGTCCCGGTAGAAACGCCGGGAGTGAACGAGTCGCTGGCCAAGTCGCCGGGACTCAGCCTGGCCGACGGCGAGAACGTGGCGGCGTTCGAGGAACTGGTCGCCAACGTTGTGCCGCAGCGGTTCGAGCCGATCCCCACGATATTCAACGGGAGCCAGGAAGCTCCGGTCAGGGTTGTCTCGACCACCCCCGACTATGTCTACGCTTCTTCGATCGAGGTCGAATACGGTCGCTTCATCACGGACAGCGACAACCAACGCTTCGACCAGGTCTGCGTTCTAGGGGCCAAGGCCAAGCGCCAGTTGTTCGCATTTGAAGATCCGATAGGCAAGACTGTTCGGATCGGCGATCTCGACTTCACCGTGATCGGAGTCATGGCCGACAAGTACATCGGCCGGGGCAAGGTCGAGGGCCTCGAATTGAAGAATCTCAACGAAGACGTCTATGTGCCGTTTAATACCGCCGTCAAGAAGTTCGACCGTGTTGTCACCGCCGGTGGTGAGTCGATGTACTGGCGAAGCAACGGCGACGAAGAGGGTCAGAAGTACAACACCCCGGAGATCGATCAAATCACCATCACCGTCTCCGACCTGAAGTTCGTGCCGGCGGTGGCCAAGCTGGTAGAGCGGCTGATCGAAAGACGCCACGCCGGGATCGAGGATTACGAGATTGTCGTCCCCGAATCGCTGCTTCGACAGTCGCAAAAAACCCAGCAGATTTTCAACATCGTCATGGGGGCTATCGCCGGCCTGTCGCTGCTGGTCGGCGGGATCGGCATAATGAACATCATGCTGGCCACCGTCCTTGAGCGTACCCGGGAGATCGGGGTGCGAAGAGCGGTGGGGGCGACGCGCCAGGATATCATGCGGCAGTTCCTGTTGGAGGCGGTGGTTATCTGCCTGCTCGGCTGCGGCATCGGCCTGGCCCTGGGGCTGATCATCTCCCGCGCGATATCGTTTTACGCCGGCTGGCCCACGATTGTATCCATCTTTTCGATCGTCCTCTCGGTCGGTGTCTCCACGGCGGTCGGGCTCGTATTCGGGATTTTCCCGGCCACCAAGGCGGCCAAGCTCGATGTTATCGATTCCCTGAGGTACGAATAACTCCCCTGTCAATTACGAGGTTGTCCCATGTTACTGTCGATAAGGAAGCTTTCGAGCCACTTCGGATGGATGATGGTTGTACTGCTGGCGGTGACCGGCGTTCTGACCCCGGGGGGAAGTTACGGCCGCGAACTGTCGCTCGACCAGGCTCTCAATATCGCTCTTTACCACACCGCCCGCGGTGACATGATCGAGGGCAACCTGGAGGTGGCCCGGCAGTATTACTCGGCCCGGCGAATCAATATGTACCTTCCGGAGATCTCCATCAACGGGGCCCTTCCGACATACGCCCGGGACGAGTCCTACCGGCCGTTCAGCAACCCGCTCGATCGCCAGCTCTACGAGGAGCGGAACCTTGATTTCAATTCGTTCATCGAGCTCAATCAGTCTTTGATCACCGGAGGCAGCCTGACCGCTACGGCCGATCTGACCTCCAACGACCGGCGATACCCCAATACTTACTTTCCGGCCGGCTCCGGCATGTTTGTAGATCAGATCAGTCGGTCCGGCCGGTTCAATTTCACGCTGGACCAGCCGCTGTTCCGGCCCTCGTCGGTGAAAAACGAGCTTCACAACCGCGAGGATGATCTCGAAATCGCCCGCATGACCAAAATCGAGGAAGAGACCGCCCTCAAGCAAGAAGTGACAGAGGCGTACCTGACGGTACTTCAGCTCACGCTCAAAGCCGAGATGACCGCCGACAAGCTCGAGAAAGCAACTCTTCAGGAAGAAATCGACTCGGCCAAGCTCTCCGACGGGGTGCTCTCGGAGGAAGACTACCTGCTGTCCTCGTCGGCCCGCCTCGACGCCGAGTTGGAGCATTTCGAGGTGGAGACGGAATTGGAGGAGCAGAAGCGGGAGCTGGCCACCCTGCTTGATTTCGATGTCACCGAACCGCTGGAGCTGGCCGACCCGACGCCGGGCGAGTTGATCGATGAAGCCACGCGCGAGCGGCTGGTGGCGGCGTGGGAACGAACCGTGCCGATCAAGAAGGCTGAGCACCAGTACGAAAAGTCAAAGCGGGAGGCGGAGTATGCCGCGGCCGGGCACGGCCTGACCGGGGATCTTAACGCCACGTATTCGCTGGGGCGCCAGAAGATCGAGACCGACCGGGTTGACCCAACCGGCGAAGCCCAGAACTTCGAAGAGAGTATAAAAACGGCCGGGTGGTCCGTGGGCCTTCAGTTCCGGCTCCCGGTCTGGGACGGAGGCGCCGGGGATGCGGCGGTCAAGGCGGCCAAATACCAGGCGGAGCAGGCCAAATACGAGTACACCCGGGCCCAGCGCTCGGCCCGAGCCCAGATTCTCAACCTGATAAACCAGCTTGAGGTAAGCTATCAGCGCCTGGATATCGTCGGAAAACAGATTGAACTCGCCAAAGGCCGTCTGGATATTGCCCGGGAGCGTCAGGCCGATGGTCAGATTTCTATGTTGACCCTGCTGGAGAGCAGGATATTTTACCTTGAAACGAGGGACCGGTATCTCGAAGAGCTCAAGACATATATGGTCAATAATATCGAGTTGCAGGGCAAATTCATCGGCTGATGAGCCTTAAAATAGTCATTCGCACCCCAAACCACCTGGGTGATTGCGTCATGGCCATGCCCATGATCAACGAAACCCGGGAAGCCTACCCCGGGGCCGGCATCACCGTGCTGACCCCGGAGAACATGGTTGAGCTGTTCCAGAACAACCCGGGTATCGATGAACTCCTGACCATTCCGACCCCATACATTCACGGGCTGCTGTCCGTTTTCAAGATCAAAGACATTCTCACCCCCCACGACTTCGACATCGGCTATATCCTGCCGCCTTCGTTCGGCGCGGCCAGCGCCTTCAAACTGGCCGGGGTGGAGGAGAGGGTCGGCTATATTGTCGACGGTCGTCGCCTCCTTCTGACCAAGCCGTTGCCCCTGCCGACACCGCTCAATTCACAGCACCGTTCGACCGTCTATTTCGATCTGCTTCGCCGCGGCTCCGGGGCTGCCCTCGAACCGGTCAAACCGAAGCTGTTCCTGGCAGACGAGGATAGCCACCGGGGAATGGCCCTGCTGGCCGGTTATGACATCTCGGATATCGATCAATACGCGGTGGTGGCTTTTCGGGCGGTGGCCGAATCCCGGCGCTGGGGCACCGAGAACTACCGGGCGCTGGTGAGTGAGTCAATCAACCGCTTCGGCCTGAAGGTCGTTCTGGTCGGCTCGGCCCAGGATCAGGCCGTTGGAGAGGAGATCTCCGAGGGCCGGGAAGACGGTACTGTGGCCAACCTCGCCGGTAAAACGAGCCTTCGCGAACTGGCTGCTATCTGCTCGCGTGCCCAGGTCTTTGTAGGCAACGATTCCGGGCCGGCCCACCTCGCGGCCGCCGTGGGCGTGCCGGTGGTCGTGCTGTCCGGGGCCGATGACCCCAAGGAGACCTCGCCCATCGCCAGCCGCAAACGGCTGATCTATCTTGATCATCTCGAATGCATCTCATGCGTGAAAAACAAGTGTCCCCTCAAAGGTGATGAGTTCATGCGCTGCATGAAAGAGATCACGGTGGATCAGGTCTGTAACAGCGTCGCCGAGTTGATTGAGGAAGGGCAGTAGGCCTCGGCACCGTCCCGTCCCGCTTTCTTTTGACAGATTCCGGAAATATGGTATATTGAGTCTGTAATCACAGGGGAGCAGCCTCTGCGCGCGGCCTTTCTTTGAATCACCCGCCGCTCCACACGGGAGGATATGATACTATGAAGTACCCTGGCCTCGTCTTGCAGACGTTAGGAGCGGCTTGTCTGTTGATGTTGCTGACCGGCACGGTTGTAGCCGGACCAAAGCTGCCTTCCGAATTCCTGGCGCCGGAACAGCCGGAGGTCACCTACCATCTCCTTGAACAGGTGTCTTATGAATGGGACGCCGGCGACTGGGTCCGGACTTCTCGATATGTCTATACCCGTGATTCGCAAGGGCGATTGCTCCAGAGGCTGACTCAGAGATGGAATGGCCTGGACTGGCAGGCGTACCATCTGCTTACACTGACTTACAACGCTCAGGGGCGGTTGTCGTGGCAAGTCTACCGCAGGCGCTACGACTTCGGATGGCAGTACCTCGACAGTCTGACCTACTCCTACGACCTGTCCGGCAATCTGATCGAGGAAGTGCATCAGACCTGGCGGACTGATCACTGGGAGAACCTGGAAAAACAGACCTGGACCTATGACAGCCAGGGACGCCCGGCGATCAACCTGGTCCTGGGCTGGGAGTACATGTGGGTCAGGTACGCAAGATATCTCTATGAGTACGACCTCTACGGTCGGCTGGCAGTGGTCGGTGGTCAATGGTGGACGGGGGGCTGGAACGACATTGAGCGCTCCCTGTATTTCTACGATCTTATGGACCGACGGTCCGAATGGTTGCGTCAGCAACGGGTAGACACGGTCTGGACGGATCTCTTCAAAACTCTCTATACCTACGACGATGCGGACTTGCTGGCCGAAGACCTTGAGTTGCTTTCGATCGGCTATGACTGGGTCAATTACCGCCGCACGCTGTACGAATACGACGACTATGGCAACCGGAGCCGGATGGTTCGTCAGGATTGGGAGGAGGACCAATGGGTGAATCTGACCCGCACCGACTATACCTACGATACGCCAACAGACGTTGAGCCCGGGGAAAGACGGGCGCTGCCGCCTCGGCCCGCTCTGGCGCAGAACTACCCCAATCCGTTCAATCCGACCACCACCATCCCGTTCGATCTGCCCCGGCGTTCTGAGGTTGTCCTCACGGTCTACAACCTGCTCGGGCAGGAGGTTCGACGGACGAGCCAGATCCGGCCCGCCGGGCATCACACGATGGACCTGAACATGCAGGACCAGCCCTCGGGTGTGTATCTTTACAGACTTCAGGCCGGCGATTTCTCTGAGACGAGAAAGATGCTGTTGTTGAAGTAGGCATCTTGAGCTAACCAATGCATGAACAAATGGCAGGTTTGAAGACAAACCTGCCCTACAGGGCTCCGGGGAGACATTTCCGTGGTCGGCAAACGTCTCCTCGCTGCTCCTTCCGCACGCCTTATCCTCGGTAACCCACAGATGTAAACCCACCATAAATGGTGGGCTACCGGGGCATAAGTCTGTAAACTACGCCGGCGATTTCAGCACATCCCACCATAGGAATGGTGGGCCACTCAGGTTATTGTTCCCGTTGGCGGCAGACACACTCGGCCCGTAAGTTACCGTGAGCTTGTCGAAGGGGGGCGCATGGGGGCCGATCAAGCATTGCAGGCCGCGACAGGCTTAGCCTGACTCGATCGGCCATCTCCCGAGGCAGTTGTGGTCGAAGTGGCTCCACAAAAAAAGCCGGGCAGGCGCCCGGCTTCTTCAAGTCTTGATGCGTAAGACCGCTACTTGCGCAGCTTCCTTCTGGCCACACCCAGTCCGATTGCTCCAAGGCCCAGAAGGAGAATCGTGCTCGGTTCCGGAACGGCCGGGAAAGATCTCTTGATAAGATCGTTACCGCATTCCAGCGTGGTGTTGAACGAAATCGATGCAAAGTCGGCAAACTGGCCCAGCATGGAAGCATCGAAAGCAAACTCAAACACGTGAGTATCGCCGTTACCCTGCATCGGGTTCTGCTCCAGACCTTCCCAGAAAGTGTGCGACTTATTGATGCTGCCCAAGTTAATCCCGTCATCTACGCGCCAGGCGCCGACCTGACTGGCAATGCTGGTGCCGTAGTACGAGCCGTCCACCTGAGGAATGCCGACGTAGGAGTTCACGCTGTAAAGCTGACCGCTGGCAACGTTGATCGCAAACTGGTTCTGTCCACCGTTGACACCAAAAAAGATGTCGCCCAGACCGTAAGAGCGATCCCAGCCACTGGAATAAGCGGATGTCCCGAAGGAGTTGGTCAGCGAGATGTGGATGGTATTGCCGACCCGGGCGAAATTGAAACCTTCGAGGTCAAACCCCTCACCACCTTCGCCTATGTAACCGGGCGACGGGAGAGAATCAATTCCGTAAGGATATTCGATCGGGGCGTAGTTGTTGTTGCCGTCAAACGGGCCGGTCCCGAAATCATAGATCTGCCAGTTGAACTGGGCAAATCCCGGCGTCGCCGCCATCAGGACAAGCACGAACATTGAAAAGAGGGCCTTTTTCATGATCTTACCATTAAATTAGATAT
>Ga0272444_10003316_pt1 | contig 14562 bp, 16 predicted proteins | sample SSMForm13_FD_201033 | JGI IMG/M metagenome (GOLD analysis project Ga0272444, IMG submission 201033) | Marine sediment archaeal communities from Little Sippewissett salt marsh, Falmouth, MA, United States - SSM-Form-13 | ecosystem: Environmental > Aquatic > Marine > Wetlands > Sediment ...
ATAACTCAATATTAAGGAAATCGAATTGATCATAAGAAAAGAAACGGCCGTAGATATTGAGACAATAACCCAAGTCACAATAGCTGCTTTCAAGACGCTCCCAATAAGCAACCAAACGGAGCAATTCATAATAAATGCATTACGTGACGAGGGTGTGCTAACTATATCCCTTGTGGCGGAAATTGATGGACGAGTTGTCGGACATATTGCTTTTTCACCTGTAACAATTTCTGACGGAACAAAAAACTGGTACGGCCTCGGTCCGATTTCTGTATTGCCGGAATATCAAAAGCAAGGCATTGGTACATCGCTTGTCAACAAAGGGTTATCCTTATTGAAAGAATTGTGTGGACAAGGGTGCGCCCTTGTAGGAGATCCGAATTATTATAAACGGTTTGGATTCAGGAATTATCCAGAGCTGGTTTATGAGGGGATTCCGCAAGAAGTTTTTCTTGCCTTGCCGTTCAACGAAAAGGTCCCGAAAGGTATTATTGAGTTTCATAAAAGTTTCTTGGTAACAGGCTAACCACTCTATTCATCGGAACTGCTGGCGCGGTCCGATGAACTCGAACGTCAGCAATCACAACTTGGAGACGAAATGGATGATAGTCAGATACGTTATTGCATGGATTCCGATGGTAGTGATCGGGATCATTAATGGTCTTATTCGGGAGCGATGGTATGGAAACTATCTTAGCGAGTTGCGTGCCCATCAAGTGTCCACTGTCACAGGAGCAGTTCTTTTTGGAATTTACATTTGGGCAATCAGTCTCATCTGGCAGCTTGAGACGGGGGTGCAGTCACTTTTAGTTGGATTTATCTGGCTGGGTATGACAGTTTGCTTTGAGTTCTTTTTTGGGCACTACGTAGCCGGGCATCCTTGGAGTCGACTGTTTCATGACTACAACATTTTGGCTGGGCGTATTTGGTGCTTATTGCTTGCCTGGATCACTGTTGCGCCTTATATTTTCTACTGTTTGCAGCAGTGAGACGTTTAATATTTGCCCTATCAAAGGTATGTGTTTCCATGCTAAGGGAATGCACAGGAGAATTACATGAAGAAAGAAGCTCTTATTTCGCCTGATAAAAATGGCATAATAAAAGTATTGCCTCCTGAACTATCGGAAGAAAACTTGCTGCGGCTTAAAAAGTTTGGCTTCTTAATGTTTTTGTATGACTTTGCTCAACATCATTTTGTTCGACCGCGCCTTCATAAGGCCGATTCACAACGACACCGTCAAATACTGAACAACCTGATTGCACCGGTGAAAGAGTCCAATGTCCTTGATATTGCCTGTGGCACAGGAGGCGCAATACCTCTTTTTGATAACAGTAACAAATATACCGGCCTCGATTTGTCATATTCCATGCTTAAGCAGGCTGTTAAAAAGGCGAAAAAGAAATCTTTTCGAAAATCCAAATTTATTCAGGGAAACGCCGAAGAACTATTTTTAGGGGATGAATCTTTTGAGTTCGTTTTAATGGATACCGCCCTGCATATGATCCCGAAATATCAATTTGCCGTTGCGGAAGTGGCGAGAGTGCTAATAAAAAGTGGCGTATTTGTATGCAGTACCCCTGTCGTTGGAATCAGTAAGGATTTTGATGCTACATGGAAGAAGATTTCACATAAACGAGGCCTTCATTCTTTTACTGAAGAAGACATTGAACAGGTCTGTTCTCATAATGGTTTAATGTATAGTCGTAACGACACAAATGGGGGGATACTTTATTTCCAAGCACAGAAAGCGAAATGACATAACAATAGGTTCAGCCAGACCGCAAACAGCGCGGCGGTTTTTCCAAGGCCGTGCATGTTTTTAGCGCTCTGTGCGTTTTCAAGGTTGTTTGCTCTGCCTGTTTGCGGCAGATTACCCCAGGCGTTAGGGCACATGTGCGGCGAAAATCGAGCTCTATCGGTATTGCCTATATTTGATGATGTTCTGTGATGTCGGGAACAAGAATACCACGAAAATGTTGTATTTCTGACGGCACCGTGTAACATCTTCAAAGAGATGTGGGGAAAGCCAGGTTCTTTAACGGCAAAAACTTGTTGAGTACACACCCAAAGTCAGTGAGAAATTTTGAATTGTATTCTAATGATCTACGCTTGACTTTAGAGTGTTTTTGCGGGTGGCCGTATCCGTATTTCGTCAAATGGTGACATATTTCTATACGACGTTACGTGTATATTATTCGAGTCTCTGTGGAAGTGATATGAAATCTACAATCGTGTTAGAAAATGCAGTGAGAGAAGACAGTCGTGAATTAGCAAAATTGACAATCATAGCAGGTGGCAATTTTTTTCCTTTTGCTTTTGGGCGAAACGCGGAGGCAATACTCTCTGAAGGGTTTCGATCAACCGACACGCTGATGAGCTATCAGAAGGCTCAGGTTGTATGTGTTCATGATGAAATTGCCGGTATGGCTGCTGGATTTACGGAAGTAGAACAACAGGCGGAACTATCCGAGACAGAGAAGCTCTTTGGAAACTTGCTGGGGGTAAGAGGGTTCTGGGTGCTTGTGGTCATGTTTTTTTTACCCGATTTCTTTGGCAAAGCTCAGCCTGGTGAGTTTTATCTAAACTCTATTGCTGTTTTTCCAAAATACAGAGGGCAAGGTCTTGGAAAAATGCTCTTGGAGGCGGTAGAACTCAAGGCAAAAAAGCAAGGGTTCACCACGATCTCTCTGGATGTCAATGGTGAGAATACTCGGGCGGTTACGTTTTACAAGCAGGCGGGATATCGCATTGTCGATCAGGTGATTCCCAAACTATTTCGTTCAACGTGGGGCGTTGTGTGCCGAATGGAAAAAATAATCTCCTGAGGGCCTGCCTGAAATAATCTCTGTGAGGTGGTGAATGGCCTTCAAATATATGCCCTGACTTTTGGGACGAGCGGCGATTTCAAGCTGGTTGCCTTTCAAAAGGGTGTCTCAATACCAATCCACCGGACGTTTGTTCCACGCGCCAGTGAGCTAAACATTACTAACCTCAAGGTTCAACATGTTTGCTACATCTCTCGACAGCAGCAATCATACAGATATGTGGTACCCGTCTTAATCTCTTCTGTGAGATAATAGATTTATGACAGATGACATTATCCGTAATAATTATCATCTCCAAAAGTGTATGATAGTCATACACCATAATGACCTTTCAATAATATTCTCTGGAATAATTTATGACCGGAGTGTGGCAACAAGGCGAAGCGGGTTTGTGAGAAGGTGAAGGGCATCGAGGATGTGAGGTATTGCCACATCTGCTGCCATGATCGCATCAACGGCACTTCCTTCTTCCTGAATGACGGCAATGCCGAGTGCGGCGCCTTTCAGCATAAGGTGATCATTGCGACCATTACCGATGCATACGGTATTTTCCGTGCCGATCTTTTCGATATATTCGAGTTTCCCTCTGTCCTGATCGTGAATCGGGAGTATTGAAACGGTGCAGGGAATGCCAACCGTTTCTTCCGCTACGTTTCCGAACGTGTCAGCCGTTACTATATGAATCTGTAATTTATGTGCGAGCTGTGCAAGCGATTCTTTGACCCCTTGTATTAGTTTCCCATCGGTAGCAACGGTGCCGTTGTAATCCAACACGAGATGACGAAGCAGCAGAGTCTTTAACCCGGGGATTTCGATTGTTATCATTACGTATCTGCCTGTTTAGAGAATTAAGTCTTCTTCATCTGATTCAGGGTTCGTTTCAAGAGATTCCAGAACCAACAGTTCACCGATATTCCATACCCCTCCTGTCGTTTCTACAGATGTCGTATCGTGAGGAATCTGCTCGAGCAGTTCGTTACGTTTATTCGATATGGCGAAGGTAAAGTCTTCATGATTAAAAATGTCGAACATATAATTATCGTCGTTTAATCGCTGCTTGATGGTTTCGAAGTGTTCGGGATGATCGAAAAATTCGTTCGATGGGATATCATACCCGACGCCTGTGGCCGTGTATGAGATAATCCTCCAGATATGTCTTTGTGTTTTTTCTGATGCTATACCTTGGAACAGATTGGCGATATGTTGTCCCATAAATATAAAAACCCGACGGAGCTCCCGAGGATTCTGACAGTGAGTGAAAATGTCCTGCATAATCTCGATAGACTTGGTGAGATCACTCTCCAGAACGGTAAGTTTGAGCGAACAATCATTACAGATGCTGATGTTCTCATCGTAAAAGGGACATGGTTTGCTTGCTATTCCACAAATACTACAATTTGCCATAGTGTTCCTCCTATAGAACCGGTGTTTCTCTCAATGACCTTATATGCTTCAAAATTGTCTCATGTCAAGACCATAAATCTTTTGAGTTTCTACTTTCGATAATGATACCGGTGTTTCGTCCTGTCCGTATATGGCTTCCAGTTGTTTTATTCTTTCCTTGCAAAAATATTTCTATTTTCTTATGATTCACGGCACGTCTTTATCGGGCGAATACCTTAAATATACCGGATAAAATAATGATCATCAAACTCAGAGATCCCGTAAACGGACTGACCCATTGTATCGGTGCGATACTGTCCGTTCTCGGCTTAATTGTTTTGATTTGCAAATCGATGGATCCCGCCAAGCCCATGCATCTTGTTACCTTTTCGGTTTTTGGGGGCAGCCTGATTTTATTATATACGATAAGCACCTTATATCACTGGCTGCCGTTTTCCGAAAAGGGGATTCAGCGTCTGCGGCGGATGGATCATATGATGATTTTTATCCTTATTGCCGCAACGTATACGCCGATCTGCCTTGTTGCTCTGAAGGGTGTGTGGGGATGGAGTATCTTCGGGAGTGTCTGGGGGTTGGCGGTTCTCGGTATTTTTCTGAAAATATTCTGGCTCCAGGCGCCACGGTGGTTTTCTACAACGGTTTATGTTTTGATGGGATGGGTGGCTATTGTGGGGGTGTTGCCGTTGATCAAAGCGCTCGGTCTTGGAGGATTTCTCTGGATACTGATCGGGGGATTGTTCTATACATGCGGCGCAGTGATTTATGCGCTGAAAAAACCGAATCCATGGCCTCGCTATTTTGGTTTTCACGAGATATTTCACTTATTTGTCATGCTGGGCAGCCTTTCACATTTTTGGTTAATGTATGAATATGTTACAAAGTTTAATTAATACAGGGATTACATCCGATTACTTTTCTAACGACTGTTGAATTATGATGACGCTTGGAGGAACTTATTTTCCGTATGAATGAACAACATATTGTAAAAATTACAACAGACCTTGGTCTGCTGGAGAAGCAGGTGAGAGCGGCAGCGCAACTTCTGGACGACGATGCCACGGTACCCTTTATTGCGCGGTATCGTAAAGAAGTAACCGGCGGATTGGACGAGGTTAATATTATCGCCATTCGTGATCAGCTTGAGTACTTGCGGACATTCGATAAGAGGAGAGAAGCAATTCTGAAATCACTGGAAGAGCAGGGAAAACTTACCGATGAACTGGAGGCAAAGGTTCTGAGTGCGGAGAGCCTGGCGATTCTGGAGGACATATATCTGCCGTACCGACCCAAACGACGTACCCGCGGTATGATGGCGAAGGAAAAGGGTCTCGAGCCGCTGGCTGAAAAGATTTTCAAGCAGGAAGACATGGATGTGGCGGCGGAAGCGGCCACATTCGTCGATCAGGAAAAAGATGTTAAGGATATTGATGATGCCCTTGCCGGCGCACGGGACATTATTGCAGAGTGGGTCAATGAAGACGGTGATGCACGGGCTGAACTCCGTGATCTCTTTGCTCGAAAGGCCGTCATTCGATCGAAGGTTATGAAGGATAAGGAAGAGGAAGGTCTCAAGTATAAGGATTATTATGAGTGGGAAGAATCGGCGGTAAAAGCACCTTCTCACCGTATACTGGCTATCCGACGAGGAACCGATGAAGGATTTCTGAACTTCCATGTTCTTCCGGACGAAGCAGCAGCCATTGTGATGCTGGAACGACGGTTTGTCCTCAATGACGGCTCCGCAGCCGAACAGGTTCGTCTGGCGGTCACCGATAGTTACAAACGGCTCCTGTCTTCCTCGATGGAAACAGAGATTCGTCTGGAGTGCAAAAAGCGGGCAGATGAGGAGGCGATTAAGGTTTTCGCTGAGAATTTGAGAAATCTGTTGCTTGCCTCTCCCCTCGGACAGAAGGCGGTCCTTGCGATTGATCCCGGTTATCGGACGGGTTGCAAAGTTGTCTGTCTGGACCCGCAGGGAAAACTGTTGCACAACGATACAATCTTTCCTGTTAAACCGCACAATCGTACAAAGGAAGCAACCGATACGTTGAAAGCTCTCGTTGATCGGTTTCATGTCGAGGCCATTGCTATCGGTAATGGTACCGGAGGGCGGGAAACCGAGACATTCTGCAAGGCGATTGATTTCGGCAGGCAGGTTGCTGTCATGATGGTGAATGAAAGTGGTGCGTCGGTTTATTCGGCATCGGCGGTGGCACGGGAAGAGTTCCCCGACTTCGATGTGACCGTTCGTGGCTCTGTGTCCATCGGACGACGTTTAATGGATCCCCTCGCGGAGCTGGTAAAGATAGATCCGAAGTCGATTGGTGTCGGTCAGTACCAGCATGATGTGGACCAAAAAGCCCTGAAACGATCGCTTGATGATATTGTCAGCAGTTGTGTCAATGCTGTAGGGGTCGAAGTCAATACGGCAAGCAAGGAACTTTTGCGCTATGTGTCGGGACTTTCCGACAGGCTCGCAGGAAATATTGTTCTGAACCGAAATGAGAATGGGGCATTCAAATCGCGTCACGCGTTGATGAATGTTTCCGGTATGGGCCCGAAAACGTTCGAACAGGCGGCGGGTTTTTTACGGGTCGGCGAGGCGGAAAACCCACTCGACGCATCGGCGGTTCATCCCGAAAGCTATGCTGTTGTCGAGGAAATGGCTCATGATCTGAATTGCACGGTTGCCGACCTGATGAATGATTCCGGATTGCAGAACAGGATCGATTTGAAAAAATATGTAACCGATACGGTAGGAATACCGACACTGACCGATATTATGGGTGAACTGGCAAAACCGGGACGTGACCCACGGGAACCGTTCGAATTATTTACCTTTACCGAAGGCGTCAATACTCCGTCCGATCTGGAGACCGGCATGAAACTGCCGGGCGTGGTAACGAATGTAACGGCTTTCGGAGCATTTGTTGATATCGGTGTCCATCAGGACGGGCTTGTCCATGTGAGCGAGCTGGCTGACCGGTTTGTCCGGAATCCTCACGATGTGGTCAAGGTAAATCAAAAGGTGACGGTTTCAATCATCGATGTCGATCTTACGCGGAACCGCATTTCTCTGTCTATGCGGGAGAAACCTTTCGAACCGCGGAACGAGCCCACGCAGAAAAAGGCAGAGCGCAAAAAGAGAATCGAAGAAAAACAACCGCCGTCTCAGAAGCGCGATACCGTGAAGCCCTCGAAAAACCCGTTTTTCAATGCCCTGAAAGATTGGAAACCTTGAGGTTGATGCTGTTGAAGTGATGTCCTGTTGAAATAATCAACCGGCCTGCAGGCGGGGTACTTTACTCTCTCACTTAAAAATCGATACCTATCGTCGAGACCAGTGTTCGTAAATCGGGAACTTCTAAATCGGGGGTTGCCTCTGCGGGCGGTGTCGCCCCGAATCCTTCTTTATCGTGTCGCCGGTTAATCCATATCGTTGCGAGGCCAAGTTTTTTAGCGGGGGCAACGTCATGAAAAAGACTCTGTGCGACATGGAGGATTTTTTCCTGTGGAATGCCGATACGTTCAATGGCGTGATGAAAATTCTTTATCGATGGCTTATATGCCTGCACCTGCTCGGCTGTTATGATCCAGTCAAATTCTATCTGAAGCTGTTTCTGCGAAAATTCGAAAAGATCATCGTCAACATTAGAGATGATGGCAAGTTTATATCTTTTTTTCAGTGCATGCAAGGCTTTGGTAGAATCGGAAAAGGGAGGCCAGTCCCGGACAGACATGGCAAAATATTCCAGCTCCGTCGCGTCAGGAGTAAATCCGAGCTTCCGGCCGAATCCCTCCAGTACCGTCCTGAGGATTGCCTTGTAATTCATAAAATCACCCGCTTCGGCTTTTGATTCAAGCGGGGCGTAAAGTTCGAGAATATCCTTATCGGATAGTTTTATATCATGTGCGGATAAAAGAGGGTGCAAAGCACGAGGTATACCGGATTCCCAATCAATAAGCGTTCCATAACAGTCAAACGTTACAACCTCGTACTGATTGAAATTCAGCACTGTCACTCCCCCCTGTCTGATAAGGTATTCGGGTGAAGTATAAAGACAAACTTATTTCCTGTCAAGAGTGCCGCCTTCTCATGACGTTTTGAGTAAAAGAAAATAATAGCAGGAAGTATCCGTGCAGGCGCGAGACGTGAGATCGACACAATGGATTGAAACGACAGAAGATTAGGCCGGTTGAAAAGTCACCTGATGGGAATTTTCTTTGTCAGGGAAGTGGCTCATGTTATTGTCGTACATGATATCGAGTAATTGAAATGATATATCGGAATAGATGCCGTACGTTTATTTCTTCAGATCTTCCTGTGCACGATTGTAGTGTTTTTCTTGCTGAGCAAAAAGAGAGATAAAGGTTTCGTCTGTTTCATTAATGTTATTGATTTTAATGTATGAAAACAACCATAAGCCAAAGAGAAACCATATATGAAACATTATCTTGAGTGTTATGACGGTCATACATTCAAAGACTCTAAATAATACGATCATTTTGTCCTCTTTTCATAAACAGTGTTTACAGGTTAAGTGAGCAATTAATGTGCCAGTATATCAAAGTTTTTTCTCTGACGACAAAAATAACAAATAATGATGTAATTACATAATGTTATTGACGTGTGATATTTTGTTGCAGGAAGAATAATAATAGATTTCTTAAATCTTTAAAGAGCGTTATTTTGTTAGCTACATTTTTTGAAGAACAACGACTACGAAAAACGAGAGATGAAGATTGCTTCTCCACAGAGAAAATGGGTCGGAGATCGAACAATTAATGCAAATATCGTTTTACCTCCAAATAATGAAGCTAAAAAGGAGTGTCACCATCGAACAAAGGGGTTACATTGTTAAAAATGTTGATTCGTTCAATCGTGTAGGGAGAATAACGACGAGAACTCTGTATCATTGCATTGTGCAAAGTATTCCGTTCTCCTCTGAAAATAACTGGATTTTAAGCGTTGACTCTCTTTAGCGCTGATCTTTACAATCCTCGCCTTTATTTCCTGTACCCCTGGATATAATCGTAAAATATTTTTTACCATACAATAACGATCAGGATGCTTGCGATATGTGACATATCCTGTTACGTTTAACAAGTAATTAAGATAATATTCTCAAGTAGCTATAAAAATAGACTGGAGTGTATACATGATATGTCGACGGTACGGGATATCCTTTACTCTTGTTGGGGTTTTCTGTCTTATCGTGAGTGGATGTGGTTTATTTGTAGACCGTATCCCACAAGGTCAAATACAATCACCAACCGAGCTGGATCACTTTATTAAGGTTGAGAATGTTAATTACCACTATAGATCGTATCCGGCAGATGGTGAATCTATCGTTCTGCTCCACGGCTTTGCTTCATCCACCTATACGTGGGAAGACCTGACACCGTACCTTCAAGGTGAGGGATATCATGTGTGGTCACTTGATATGAAGGGATTCGGCTGGTCCGATAAACCGCGGGACGCACGGTATGATCCGGTCACGCTTATGGAGGATGTCAATGAGTGGATGGCTGCTCTGGATTTGCGTAATGTTATCCTGGTCGGCAACTCACTGGGGGGTGCCGTCACGTTACTCATGGCCCTTGAACATCCTGAGCGAATCAAAAAAATGGTACTCATTGATGCAGGTGGGTATCCCATGAAACTACCACTGATTATACGGATGGCACATGTACCTCTTTCGGGCAGTTTCATGAAGCTTTTCTTCGGTCGCTGGATGGTACGTTGGAATCTGAAAGAAGTTTTCTATCATGCAGACAGGGTAACGGATGAAAAAGTAAATGCATACTATAATAGGATGTGTACGGAAAATGCCCTGGATGCTCAGACTACTGTGGCGCGCTCGGTTAACTTTGATCTGTTTGATCATTATATCAACCGAGTGCCAGAGATTACGTCGGACGCGCTGATTATATGGGGTGAAAATGATGCATGGATACCTCTTGAGATCGGTTATAAGTTCAGAAAGGATCTGACCACTGCCACCATGATAGTCATCCCTGAATGCGGGCATATGCCGCAAGAGGAATATCCGCAGAAGACTGCACAATACATATTGGATTTCATTAAAGGGAGGGTTGTCGATAATGTACCGTGCCCTGTATCTGAAAATTAGTATGGAGGCGGGATTTCTGAAATTTTGTCTGACCGGATGAGTTTGTAACAGTTTGAAAGAGTTTGTGAAAATAAGAGAGGAGCATCTTTATGGCACTTTTCCTTGTCCAGCACGGTCAAAGCCTGCCCAAAGAAGTTGATGCCGATCGCTCATTGTCGGAAGAGGGGGAAGAGACGGTAGCGCGAATTGCTGAAGTGGCAGCGGGTTATAACGTGTTCGTTTCGGTAATCAAACGGAGTAGTAAGCTGAGGGCGAAACAAACAGCTGACATTATGGCATCCTTTCTGAAGCCCGAAATGGGGGTTCAGGGAACCAACGGGCTCAATCCGATGGATGATGTGGCGGTTCTATCAGAGAAAATAACCGGGGAAGAGAATATGATGCTGGTGGGACATCTCCCTTTCATGGAGCGTCTTGTATCATATCTGATAACAGGGTCTATTGAGATAACGGTCTTTAAATTTCAAAATGGCGGTATTGTATGCCTCGATAGAGAAAAGGATACGGGATCATGGTATATCAAGTGGGCACTAATGCCTGAAATACGATAAGTTATACCTTCCGGAAGATATACGATGAGCCTTCAAACGGTACCAGTTCAGTTGTTTCACAAGGAAGTTTTTCATGACTTCCGATGATAAGGAAACCGCCGTGGGTGAGGCTTTTCAGAACTTTCCGGAAGGCCGGTTCCTTTATTTCCTGTCGATAATACGTGAGCAGGTTGTTTCGTAAAAAAATGATCTGGAATTCTTTTGCAGGCGGCGGCTCTTTAATAAGATTATAGATTTCCCACTGAATTCCCTGTTGTACTGTATCGATTATTGAATAGGTTGTCTTATCTTCGGACGGACATAAATATTTCTCAATGATGGTTTCCGGCATTTCTTTAAGGGCGCTTCGAACATACATTCCTTCTCTGGCTTTATTCAGATAATCGGGATTACTATCGGTTGCCCACACGTGAATCTGAGGCAGTTGCCCGAGCGTATCGCCAAGGATCAACCATAGGATAGTGAAGCTGTAAGCCTCTTGCCCCAAAGCGCATCCTGCTGACCACACCTGCACAGTCTCGCCATATTGATTGATAACGAGAGGTATAATTGTATCTTTCAGTGTTTTCCATAAGCGCCGGTCTCGAAAAAATCGGCTGATGGAAACGGTCAGCAACTGTTCGGCGTCGTTCTTGATTACAGGATTGGTATCCAGGATTGCGAGGTAGTCATACATTCTATGACATCCCAATTCCTGCATGTGACGGCTGATTCGCTTTTTAACGCCTTTTCTTACTTTGCGGTAACCGTGCCATGAAAGGCCAAATCGATCCAACAGTTGACGAAATTGATGATCATCCATACTATAACACCATGAAACCTGAAATATTTATTGGTACATCGGGCTGGAAATACAATCACTGGAAGGGCATTTTTTATCATACCGACTGTCCGAAATCCAAATGGCTGGATTTTTATGCCCGGTATTTCTCAACGGTCGAGGTCAATGCCACGTTTTATCGTTTGCCCAGGCCCGAAACGGTTGTAAACTGGAGGCTCAGGACGCCTGAAAATTTTCTCTGGTCTGTGAAAGCAAGCAGATACATAACACATGTGAAACGGCTCAAAGAACCGGATGATTCTCTTGCACGGTTTTTCGATGTGGTCTGGCTTCTCAAGGAAAAACTCGGACCTGTTCTCTTTCAACTGCCCCCGAGTCTTGTTTTTAATGAAAGGGAGGCAACACAATTTTGCCGATCCGTGGGTCCATACAACCATCGTTGTGTCCTTGAAGTTCGCCATCCGAGCTGGCTTCAGGACTCAGCTCTTGCACTGCTGGAAAATAACAATATTGCCCTCTGTGTTTCCGATACGGCGGGTCGGTACCCTTATTGGGAAGCGATTACCGCTGATTTCGTTTATATTCGCCTTCATGGTTCGCGGAAATTGTATGCGTCGAACTACACGGAAGAGGAATTAACGGACTGGGCCCGGAAAATCGGGAAATGGAACAGGGACACATACCTTTATTTCGATAACGATTTCGAAGGATATGCACCGAAAAATGCCATCAGACTGAAAGAACTTTTAGCATGTTCCTGAATCGTCACAGACCGTATAGCCTGTATAATGTACGATAATCCTTCCTATTGGTGAGACCGTTTGTTGTTCCCGAGGTAGAGTCCGAATAAGTACGGTTTCTGACAGAGAAAGGCAAGGGCCTGATGCCGCACTTCATCTTCGGCAAAATTTATAGTATAGCGGAATGTTTTATAGTCGAAGGTAATGCTGCGGGCAAAATACAGGGGTTTGAGCGCATTGATGATTTCCTGTTTTCCTTCCTCGGATGCACCGTCAAAAAGATAAAAGAGGCTGTAAACAATATGCGACCAGAGCAGGATATCAACATCATAATAATCCATTTCCTGCATATGATCTATGATTTCATAGGCATACGGGTTCAGGTATCGTTTTACCAACTCATGATAGTTTTCATATTCTTTCCGGCAGTCTTCTTTCAGTTTTACAATGTCAATTGAAAGGGTCTGTGGTTCCGACATTGTTTCCAGACCGTAGCGGTCGACAGTTCGGATATGGTTCCGCCATATGGTATCCGAATCTTTGTTAACGACCTCCTCTAACCATTGTGATCGATATCGATGCAGCGTTGTAAACAATGTATAAAGAACTTCTTCAAACATCTGACCCAGTTTCGGAGCACTTGCATTGTGGACCTTTGAACCCAGACCGGTCTGGCAGATCTTGAAATCACCGAACAGGGCATTCAGAGACATGAAGATATCTATACCGTATTGTCGTGTCGAGTCGGTCCACTCTTGCTCGAGCCAGTATGAGCACAGTCCTTGGGAAAAAGCAAAATCACCGCCGATGGGCTGACGGACATCGAGTCCGGCGAGGGAAAAGACGAATGGATAACACAGATGATTTGTTATCGTTCCGTCAAACTGGTGTCTCGAATAGAGGGGGGTGACAAAATCATTGCCGTCTCGCACAGGGTGCCCCAGGTATTGTATCCATTCCGGTGTGATGGATCGAAGATCAGCATCGACGACAATGATGATTTTGGCCTCAGTATCTCTGCAGAAATGAAAAAGGTTCCAGAAATTGTTTCCTTTTCCCTTCACACCCTCAGGGGTGGAAATGTACTTTTTGTCTATCCCTTGGGGAACCTCAGATGATAGAAATGCTCCCTGTGTGTCATCGGGACTATGATTATCGACATTGACAATAGCATTCCTGGTGTCGGGAAAGTATTTCGCGAGACCCTGACCCGCCATAGTAACAACATGTCCGATTGTTTGTGATTCATTGTATGAAGGTATGCCGACAACCACATCGTATTTATTTGTTTCCATTTCTGTTCCCCTCTTCTGATTTTTGGGACACTCCAACCGCGACAAAACTAACACAAAGCCACGATGGATTACAAGATTATAAATCGGCATAAATATTCAAGAAGTTAAATATGATGCATGATGTCGGAAAGAAAGCTCATGAGTGAGATTATTGTAAACCTCCCTGATTCTACCGGGACGAAAGAAAGCAGTGAAACGACAATTACTTCAGCTTCTTTTTCATGGGTTTCAACATAATAAAAAATTCAAGTCTGACAAATCATTTGACTCCGCCGTTCTGCCTCCCGTATAGTTCTGTGTAGTGAATCACCCCGCCAACACGGCGGGGCATCGTAAAGAATATTTATCAGTATTTCATACCTGCCTTCGACAGGTAAACGTTTCATCCCCGTGTAAAAACGGGGTATTTACGTTCCTAATATGATAAAGACAAGGGAGAGAACAATCTATCGTGAAAGTCCTTTTAAATGCCGGTTTTTCCGACGTTCCGGTTTCATCCCCGTATGAGGTGGAAGATGTTTTCAATTTTCATAAAACGCTACCCGGTTATACACCGACACCGCTTGTTTTTTTGGATGAAACGGCACGAGATCTTGGTGTTGATAGCATACTGATCAAGGATGAGGGTAAACGCTTTGGCCTGAAAGCATTCAAGGCACTTGGTGCATCATATGCGGTTTTTCGTCTGCTTCGTGAACGAAGTGGTGGTAGTCTTACCCCTGACGAGTTTCTTACGGAAAAAGGCCGGCAGCTTTCGGAGGGCATCACGTTTTCCTGTGCAACAGACGGCAACCATGGCCGTGCAGTTGCCTGGATTGCACGACTCCTCGG
>Ga0272444_10003318_pt1 | contig 14558 bp, 10 predicted proteins | sample SSMForm13_FD_201033 | JGI IMG/M metagenome (GOLD analysis project Ga0272444, IMG submission 201033) | Marine sediment archaeal communities from Little Sippewissett salt marsh, Falmouth, MA, United States - SSM-Form-13 | ecosystem: Environmental > Aquatic > Marine > Wetlands > Sediment ...
GGCCCAGGGCATCGATCAGGTGAACCGGGCTGTGAACGAAATGGACAAGGTGGTCCAGCAGAACGCCTCCCAGGCCGAGGAGTCCGCCTCCGCGTCCGAGGAGATGAAGGCCCAGTCCGGTCAGCTCAAGACCATCATCGCAGAACTGGGCCGGCTGGTCCAGGGACGCCAGTCCCATAACGGATCGTCCGGCCGTGGGGAGATCCCGGCGGCCGGACCGCCTCTCCGGGAGAAGGGGGAACCCCGCGCCGTGCCGGGCCGAGCGATCCGTTCCTCGATTCATGAAGCGCCTCCCCACCCGGCCTCCCTGGTCCAGGGGAGGGAAATCGCCAGCGAGAAGGCCCTGCCCATGAAGGAGAACGATTTTGAGGACTTCTAGCGAATGTCCGCCCCTCGCGGCCCGGCCGAGGCGGCCGGGCCGCCGATTCAGACCGGCCTTTCCCCCGGGCGGTGCTCACAGCCGCCGCTGCTTCGTTTTCCGTCCCGGTTCACCATCCTGTTGACTCCCGCCGCACATTCACCGACAATGGTCGCCGAAACGGCAATCCACCGCGTTCCGGAAGGCGCTCCCCATGGCAACCCTGTCCATGGCTGCGACCTCTACCGGACACGGGCCGGAAGGACCATCGGTGAGAAGCAGAAAAACGCATTCTTCTCCCTCTCCAAGCAGGAGAAGTCCCCCATTCGCATCCTTGCCGAGGGCCTCCCCGACGGCTTCCCCTCCACCACCGGCGAAACGGGTTGATTCCCGGCGAGCTACGCCCCGAGGTCCCCATGAGCAGCTCCGTGGAAAAACGCGCATCCAGAACCGCGGCCTACACGTGTGTCTCCCGGGCCTGCGCCCACTTGGAACCGGACGAGCGTTTCCGGGGACCCGACCATCTGGCGCGGATTTTTCTTCCTCCGGTCGCCCGGCTGGCGATTCAGATCCCGGCCCTGAGGCGGCTTTTCCTTCAGCGCATGGCCCCGCCGGGCATCTACGAGTACGTGCTGGCAAGGACCCGGCTCCTGGACCGGTTCTTCGTCGAGGCCCTGGACCGGCGCTACGACCAGATCGTCCTTCTCGGGGCCGGCTTCGACACCCGCGCCCTTCGGTTTCAGCAGCGCAACGGGGGAACCCGCATCTTCGAGGCGGATATCCGGACCACCCAGGAACCCAAGTTCCGGATCCTTCGGCGCAAGGGCGTCACCCTGCCCGAGGAGCTCGTCTTCGCGGCCGTGGACTTCAACAGGGAGTCCCTGGCCGACGCCCTCATGGCGGCGGGGTACGAGGAAGGGCAGAGGGTCCTTTTCCTCTGGGAGGGCGTGACCATGTACCTCACGCCGGAGGCGGTGGACGAGACGCTCGCCTTTGTCCGGGCGAGCGCCTCCCCGGGCAGCCGAATTGCGTTCGACCACGTCTATGGCTCGGTGCTCCGCGGAGAGAATCGGTATTACGGGGAGAGGGAAATCGTCCGCACGGTTTCCAAGGCGGGTGAGGGGTGGAGATTCGGCATCGAGGAGGGGGGAGTGGCGGCCTTTCTCTCGGCGCGGGGGTTCCGGCCCGTCTCCATCCACGCGCCGCCGGACCTCGAGGCCGCCGAGCTCACCGCGGAGGACGGCACCCGGTTCGGACGCATCAACGGCACCCACTGCGTCGTCCTGGCCGAGGTCCTTCCGCAGGAGCAACCCTCCCAGGGTAAGGGGTGAGACCGCCGATTACTCGCCGATCTGCTCCCGAACGATTCGAATGAGCTCATCCGGGTCAAAGGGCTTGCCTACCACGGCAGCGGCCTTCTTGATGGCCAGCTCGGGCCGCGCAAGACCGCTCACCACGATCACGGGGATCTCCTTCAGGGAAGGATTCTTGCTCATCTTCCGGTAGAACTGGGGCCCCCACACCTTGTCCATCTGGAGATCCAGCGTAATGAGGTCCGGCACGGTCCCGTCCAGGACCTTGAGGGCATCGGCCCCGTCCGTGGCGGCGATCACCTCGTACCCGTGATCCTCGAACAGCGCCTTCATGTACTTGACCACCGCCTCTTCATCGTCGATAACCAGGATTTTCTTGGCCATGATGCCCCTCCTTCCCCTGGGATGGAAAGCCCGCCGCTGCCGCGCCGGGGCCCCTGCGTGGCGCCTGATTGCGTCCTCAGGGCGTCCCCTCGCAGCCCCCGTTCTCCTCGAGGGGAACCGGTTCCGCCGCCGAGCGGGGAATTCGAATGTCAAAGGCCGTTCCACGGCCCGGCTCCGATTCCACGGCAAGGGAACCGCCGTGCTGGCGCACGGTTCGGTCCGTGATGTAGAGACCCAGCCCGGTCCCCTTTCGATCTTTCGATGAAAAAAACAGGGTGCACATCTTGTCCCGGGTCTCGGCATCCATACCGATCCCGTCGTCCTCCACACGGAAAACGACCTGATCCTCCTCCGGCCTCACCCGGAAGGCGATGCGGTGCGACGCTTGGTCGCGGTCCTCCAGGCACGCATCCACGGCATTCTCGAGCACATTCACGAGGGCCGTTCGAAGGAGGCGGGTGTCCACCTCGAAGGTGCCGGCCTCCTCCGGACACTCCAGGAGAAACTCGATGCCGTGCTCCTCGACAAGTGCGCGAATGCCCCGGGCCGCATCCTCCGCGAACGCGGCCACCGGGGCCTGTTCCTTCTTCAGATCCCGGTCCTTGGAAAAGAGCAGCACGTCCAGGACCATGTTCCGGATCCGGCCCACCATCTCCTTGACGACGCCGAGCCCCTCGCGAATCTTCTCGTCGTTCTGCCTGCGAAGGCCCGAATCGAGAAGGTACATGCCCCCGTCCAGCCCGGTGAGCATCCCCTTGATGCTGTGGGAGACGGACCCCACCATAAGCCCCAGCGAGCTCAGGTGGTCCTGGACCTTCTGGATCTGGGCCATGTCCGTGTATAGGGTGAGCACATGCGTGGTCCCCTCACCGGTGGTGCGCACCGGGGAGGTCCAGACCAGGACCTCGTGCCGGGCCCCATCGAGCGTCGTGATCTCCGCTTCGCCTTCCTGGCTGGTACCCGAGGAAAACGTCATCAGGACGGGGCAGTCGCTGCAGGGGGATGACGCGTTTTTCAAAACAGCATAGCATACTTCCCCCACACGGTCACCGAAGTCCTGTCTGAACTTGCGGTTGATGGCGGTGAGGGCCATCTCCTCGTCCATGACGGCCACGTAGCAGGGGAGGTCGTCAAAGAGGCTCTGGAACCGTTGAAGCACATCCTGGACGGTCGCCTCCCCGCCGTCCCCGAGGCGTTTTTCCAGGTGGGCCAGTTCCTCTGATTTCTTGAAAACCAGCTTCTCCAGGGATCGGGTGTACTCGCGAAGCGTCTCCCGAGCGTCGATTCGCTCGTGCACCCGCTGGAGGGAGATTTCCAGGTCGTCCACATTGATGGGCTTGGTGATGAAGTCCGTGGCCTCCTGCTGGAAGCTCTGAATGGCCACGGTCATATCGCCGTGGCCCGTGATCATGACCACCTCCGTGTCCGGATCTTCTTCCTTGATCTTCCGGAGCAGATCCACCCCGTCGATGTCCGGCATCTTGATGTCCGTGATGACGATGGGAGGATGCCTCTCCCGAAAGAGGCGAAGACCCTCCTTGCCGTTTTCCGCTTCAAGGACGTCGTAGCCCATGTCTCTGAGGGCCATGCCGACGACGAGACGGATATCTTCCTCGTCATCCACCAGGAGGATGGTCCATTGACTCATGGTCTTCTTCCTTTGCGGGAAACCGCACAATGAAACAGGCCCCCGGACCGCTCTGCGGCCCCACGCTGATCTCCCCGCCGCAGTCCTTCACAATACCGTAGCTGATGGAGAGCCCCAGGCCGGTGCCCTTGCCCACCTCTTTGGTGGTGAAGAAGGGATCGAAGATCTTGTCGCGGTGGGCCTTGTCGATTCCGGTCCCGGTGTCCTGCACCTCCACGATCACGAACCCGTCCTCGGCCCGGGTCGTCACGGTGATCCGTTTGTCCCCGGGCTCCACGTCCCGGCCTTCCCAGCGATCTTCGATGGCGTCACGGGCATTGATCAGGAGGTTGATGAAGACCTGCTCCAGGCGATCCGGGTCGGCCATGATGGAAGGCAGCTCCGGCGCGTAGTCCCGGATCACCTCGATTCCCCTCACCTTGAGCTGCTGGGTGAAGATGTCGAAGGCCCGGTCCAGGGCATCCGTAATCTGGCACTCCACGAGCCGGACCTCCGACTTCCGGGCGAACAGGCGCATGTGGGTGATGATCTTGGTGGCCCGGTCCACGTTGGAGTCCACCTTGGCAAGCATGCCGTTCAGGATGTCGGGCTCGATCTCCTTTCCGTTCCTGATCTTTTTCATGAAGAAGCTGGATACGGTCTTGATCACGGAAAGCGGCTGATTGAGCTCGTGAGCCACGCCGGTGGCCATCTCTCCCAGCGTGGCGAGCTTGCTCGCCTGGGCCAGTTGCTCTTCGGTCTGGAGCCTCTTGGTGATATCGCTCGTGGTCACCAGAAGAACCTTCTGCCCCGTGTACTCGGACGGGGAGACGCGGATGTTCACGAAGATCCTTTGAGACAGCTTGTGTCGATGCTTCACGCGGTTGATGACATTGAACGACTTGATCATCTCCGCGAACCGTTCCCGCTCCTCGGGCTCGTGAAACTCCATGAAGGACCGCTTCAGGACCTCGTCCCTATCGTAGCCGTAGACCCGGCTCATGCTGTTGTTGCAGTCCAGGATCTCCAGGCTCTCCGGGTCGAGCACGAACACGGGATTCGGAATGTTGTTGAAGATCGCGTGGTACTTCTGCTCGGACTTTATCAGCTCCTGCTCCAGGAGCCTTCTGTCCGTGATGTCCAGACTGATCTCCATGGCCGAGTGGATTTCCCCGTTTTCGTCCCGCACAGGCGAGGCGATCACGATCCAGTGGCTGAGGGTGCCGTCCCGGTTGACGCCGGTCTCCTCACTCCGGTGAATCTCGCCGTCCTCGAACGTCTTCTCCACAGGGCAGGATTCGCACTTCGAGGTCCTGCCCTTATAGGCGTGGTAGCAGGTGTCCAGGGGCTTGGGGCTGAACTTCTCCGAAAAGGCCCGGTTGTAGTTCAGGAGATTGAAGTTCCGGTCCTGGACCGTGATGATGACGGGCACGAGCTCGAAGAGGTTCTGATACTCCTTTCGCTGCTTGTTCAGGGCGGCCTGCTTGCGCGCGATCTCGCGACCCATGTAGGTGATCGCCTCGGCGAGCTGGCCCATCTCGTCTTCCTGATGCACCTCCACCGTCACGCCCTGCTCGCCACGGGCGATGCGGCGGGTGGCCTCGATCATGCTCCTCACGGGCCGGTTCACGAAGCGCAGGACGAAGAGAAGCACCGCCACGGCCGTAATCAGGAGCACCAGCAGGGTGACCGCGACCGTCCGCTGTCTGTACACCGCGATCTCCGTATCCGTGGGCCCCAGGGTGAGGACCACATCCAGGGCACCGAGGACCTTCTTGCCCTCGGGGTGGATGTGACACTCGGCGGAGGCGCAGCCCGGCTCGTTGTAGATAGCGCTCAGAATCCCCAGGAGCCTGGTCCCGTCTTCGGCACGAAAGATGCGGGTCCGCTCCGACAGATTCAGCTTCACCTGAGGCGGATCCGTGCGATGGCACACGTAGCAGGCCTCGTCCTTGATGTTCGTGGTCCGTCCCATCTCCTTTGGTTCGTCCGAGTAGGTGATCTGCCCGGATTTGTTGTAGATTCGAATAGCCAGGATGTCCGGCTGCCTGCTGATGTTCTTGATCGTCTCGGCGATGTCCTCCCGGCTGTTGAGCATCATGGCGTAGTGGGTGCCCAGCTTGATCGTCGTGCTCAGCCGGTCCGCTTCGAGGGAGAGGTTCCTCATGGTCTTCTCCTCCTCGTAGCGGATGTTGGAGTAGGACCACAGCGCAATGCTGACCAGCAGGGTAAACCCCACGGTCAGGATCAGCTTGGACACAAGCCTGTGCCAGAGTCCTTGAATCCGGCCGAACACCGTCGCTCCTTCCCGGTCGCTCCCCGGTTATGCAGCCTTCACTTTGAATGCCTCGCCAACGGCGAGGTTGAGGTCGAGACGGACGTCTTCCTTGGACAGCCCCAGGGCGAGACCGAGGAACTGGGGGAGGTAGAGAACGGTGGCCTTCAGGTCCCGCCCGCGGATCTTCGAGGCCTTTTCCTGGTAGGCCTCGAGATTCATCTGGCACATGGGGCAGACGGTCACGATGGCATCCGCCCCGGCCGCCGCCTCCAGAATCCCCGCAACCAGCTCGATCCCGATTCCGGGTTTGGTGGTCATGTGCGAGGCCCCGCAGCAATGGGCCCCTGCATTCCATGGGAACACCTCGGCGCCTGTGGCCCGAATGAGTGGCTCCATGGTCCTGGGGTCCTCGGGGTCGTCGAACTCCGCATAGGGCCGCAGGCACTGGCAGCCGTAATAAGGCGCGATGCGGAGGCCACTGAGGCTGCGCCGAATGCGGCTCTTCAGGAGATCGCCGCCCAAGTCCCGGGAAAGCACGTCCAGAAGGTGCCTCACCCGGACCGTCCCCCGGCAGGTCAGCCCCACCTCGGCCAGGACCTCGTTGATCTCCCGCCGGGTCTCCCCTCCCTCTCGCACACCCTCTTCCGCCCGCTTCAGGTTCAGGTAGCAGGCGCTGCAAGGGACCAGGATGTCCAGGTCTTCACCGGCGGCCTCGGCCAGGGCCAGGTTGCGGGCCGGCAGGGCCAGGGTCAGCAGCCGGCTCACGGCCGGGGCTGCAGTAGCGCCGCAGCAGGTCCAGTCCGGCAGGTCCACCAGATCCACCCCCAGCGCTCCGAGAAAGGCCCGCGTGCTCACATCGTATTCTCTGGCCGTCCCTTCCAGCGAACATCCCGGGTAGTAGGAATATCTCATGGCGTGCTCTCCATCGCCTCCACCTTCCGGAAGATCGGTTCCAGCATGCCCTTTCCACCGCGGCCGGGCAAGCCCAATTTCACCTTGCCCCGGCTCAGAAGCCGCATGCCCATGGGGGCGAACTGAAACGGCAGGATCGGGTTTCTCCGGCTGGCGAAGTAAAAGAACATGAACTCCATCTCATCCACACGGCCATGCCGCCGCACGCTTTCCATGAAGGTACGGCTGAACGCCACGCTGGGCCGGTAGCGCTCCGGATAGAGCCGGGCAGCCACCTGCTTGAGGCCGGCCATGGCGTCGGTCACCGGAAGGCTTCGCGGGCATCGCAGGGTGCAGGTGTAGCAGGAGGAGCAGAGGGTGAAGGTCCGGCTGCTGAAGATGTCCTCCACCTCGCCCCGCAGGACCAGCCGCCAGAGCATGCGGGGGGTGTAATCCATGGCGAACTCGTTGGGGCAGGAGCCGCTGCAGGTCCCGCACTGGATGCAGGCCTGAATCATCTGCTTCACGTCGTCCAGGACCTCCGCCGTATTCAGGCCGGACCCGACCCCCGATGCGGTGCTCCGATCATGCGTCGTATGTTTCATGCCGATCCTTTTCCCGGCCTTCGAGCGGCGCCGTGCACACTGAAGGCCGCTTCACCGGTCAGCCAAGGGTCGCTTCCATGGCCGCGTCAATGGATTCAAGCACCCTGCGGTCGTCCAGTCCCTCGAGGACGGTGGCGCTGTTCGGGCAGACCGCCGCGCAGGCCCCGCAGCCCTGGCAGACGGAGGACTCCACGGCCACCAGACCCGTTTCCGGTTCCACGAACCGGGCCCCGTAGGGGCAGGTCTCCACGCAGAGCTCGCACCGCGAACAGAGCGCATGCCTCACGCGCGCCACGCGCCGGTCCACGGGAAGCCGTTCCCGGCAGAGGATGCGAAGGGCCCGATCCGCCGCCGCTCCGGCCGAGGCCAGGGACTCGGCGATGGTCCGCGGGGAGAGCGCAAGGCCGCAGGCAAAGACCCCCTCCCGCTGGCCGTCCACAGGACGCCACTTGCTCTCCGCCTCCTGAAAGAACCCGTCTTCGTCCAGGCCGGCGCCCACGGCCTCGGCCAGGGCCTTCGGCACCTCCGGGACCACACCCCCGGCCAGGACCACGAGATCGGCCCGAATCCGGATCTCCCGATCCAGGACGGGCTCATGGGCCGTGACCACGGCCCCGTCCGGCCCCGGCTCCACCACGGGCCTTTGCTCCGGTGTGTACTGAATGAAATGCACACCCGCCTCCCGGGCCCGGGCATAGTAGGTCTCGGTGAACCCCGTGGTCATCATGTCCCGGTAGAGGACATACACGGAGACATCGGGGTTCGTTTCCTTCAGAAACAGGGCCTGCCGGATCGCCGTGGGGCAGCAGACACGGCTGCAGTAGTTCCGAGGCTTCACTCGCGTGCCGGCGCACTGGACCATGACCACGGACGCGAGCCCGGCCGGATCCAGCGCCTTCCGGGCTAAGGCCACCTCAAACCCTTTCTGGGTCAGAATGCGTTCGCTCTTCCCGTAGCCATACCCTTCGGGCTCGCACTCCCGTCCCCCCGTGGCCAGGATGGTCACCCCGTGGTCCAGGGTGCGGCGGGTACCGTCGGCCAGCTGAATCACGGATCGAAACCGACCCACGCGCCCGCTCGACTCCACCACCTCGGACGCGGTGTGCACCTGAATCTGCGGGTGCTTCTCCACCCGGGCCAGGATCTCCTCGAGAAACGGCCCCGGATCGTTTCCTTCGAGCGTGCGGGGGATCCAGGCGAGGTTTCCGCCGGGCCTCTCCTTCCGTTCCACCACCTCTACGGGATAGCCGTGATCGGCCAGGGCCAGGGCCGCGTAAAGGCCGGCGATGCCGCCGCCGATCACCAGGGCCCGGGGCTCCACGGCCGCGGTCTCCCCTGCTGCAGCCACAGGGCGACGCACCCGGGCCAGGGCCATGCGGATCTCGGACCCGACCAGGCGTCCGGCCGCCGCCGGATCCTCCACGGGCAGGAGGGGCGTCCGAAGATCCACCACGTCCATGCAGGACGGAGCAAGGCCGATCCGCCTTCCCAGCTCGTGCAGCTTTCGCGCATACGCGTAGGGCATGCAGGAGCCCAGAAGGATCCGGTTGGGCCGCTCCCGCCCGGCGGCCTCCACCAGGGCCTCCCACCCTTCGGCCGTGCAGAGGTCTTCAATGATCTCGACCCGACCCACGCCTGGATCGGACTCCAGGTCCGCTGCGAGCGCATCCAGATCCAAACCCGGCCCGGTGACCCGGGCACAGCGGCAGACGGCGATCAACGCGCGGGACGGCTCCCGGGAGACATCCCGGTACTCCGCCTCGTCGCTTTCCTCCGGTGCCAGACCGCCCCCCGTACCATGAAGAAGACGGGAGGCCTCCAGGGAGGCTCCCCCGGCCAGAAGGACCGAGTCGGCAATGTCCCGGGGACCCGCAAAGGCTCCGCTCAGGAAGACGCCTTCACGGCTCGAGATCGCCGGGTGAAACCCGGGCGGTTGGACAAAACCCCAGTCGTTTCGTTCCAGGTCGAACATGCCGGCCAGCTCGGCGATTCCGCGCGGCGGCCTGGCACCCATGGCCAGGACCACCAGGTCAAAGGTCTGCGCCTGAAGCTGACCGTCCGCCCCGGCAAACTGGATCGTGGGGAGGCCGGTCTCCGGGTGGGGGATCACGGAGTGGACCCGCACCCGGTGGAGCTGGACTCCTTCGGCCTCGGCCTCCTCTCCGTATCGCTGGAAGCGTTTCCCGGGGGTTCGAAGGTCCATGTAGAAGATGTGGGCCTCCACCTCCCCGCCCGAACTCCTTCGAACCAGGCGCGCCTCCTTGAGGGAGATCATACAGCAGATGGAGGAACAGAAATCGGCCTCGGACTGGAGGTCGCGCGAGCCCACACACTGGAGCCAGGCGATGCTCTTCACCTCCCCGCCGTCCGAAGGCCTCGCCAGGCGTCCCTCCGTAGGCCCGGTGCCGCTGAGAATCCGCTCCAGCTCGATCCCGGTGATCACGTCGGGCATCTGCGAGTAGCCGGTCCAGGAAAACCCGGTCTTCGGGTCGGCATACGACATGCCGCAGGCGAGCACGATGGCGCCCACCTCAAGGGTCTCCCGGCCGGTCTGCCGCTTCTCCTGGTAGACGCCCTCCACCATGGGGACGAGCTTTTCCGGATCAAACGGCTTGGTCAGGTAGTCGAGGGCCCCGATCTTCATGGCCTCCACGGCCGTGTCCACCGTGGCATAGGCCGTAATCATAATGACCGTGAGCTCTGGAAGCCCCTCCAGCGCCTGCCGAAGGACCTCCACGCCGTCCATGCCCGGCATCTTGATATCCACCAGCATGAGATCGAACGCATCCTGCTCCAGGCGCTCCAGGGCCTCCAGCCCGGAAGCCGCCGTTTCCACACCGAACCCCACGTCCTCGAGCCACTCCTTGATCGAGTCCCTCACGATCAGCTCGTCGTCCACCACCAAGACCCGGAAATCCTTGCGACCGGGATCGGTCAGGTGAACGGCCCCGGTGGGGCAGACCTTTTCGCACTCCCCGCAGAGTGTGCAGGCCTCCACATCGATGACATACGGGTTGGGCACGGCGTGGGGGACAGGGAGGTAGACCGCCTTTCGCATGCTGAGCCCCGCATTGAACCCGTCCGGCACGTCCACCGGGCAGACCTCGGCGCACGCGCCGCATCCGGTGCAGCGGTCGGGGTCGATTCGTGCCCTGCCGGTGCTCAGCGTGACCTCGAAGCGTCCCGGCTCCCCCTGGACCTCCTTGAGCTCGGTCCCGAGCCTCAGGTCGATGTTCTCGTGGAAGAGGCCTTTACGCAGGCAGTACTGGCTGGAGGCGTCCCGTTCCAGCATGGGGAGCATGCGGCACATGCCGCAGGCATCCGTCGGAAACTGGCGATCGAGCTGGGAAAGGATGCCGCCCAGGTGGCGCTCCCGGTCGATCAGGGTCACGCCGTAGCCGGTCTCTGCCAGATCCAGGGCGCTTCGTATGCCCGCGATGCCCGCTCCCACCACCAGGGCTTTGCCGATCTTGCGTCTCATAGTCCAACCACCTCGGCGAATTCATCTTCGCGAAAGACCGCCAGGGGCGGCGCCTCCTCGGCGTCCCGTCCGGGTTCGTAGTCGAACCCCTTCTGGACGCCGTGGGCCACCGTGCGAAAGAGCTCCATGACCGGGATGTCGTTCGGGCAGGCGTTGGAACACTGCCCGCACCCCACGCAGGAGGCCGCCATGTGGGCCATGCGGGTGAGATGAAAAAAAACCGTGTCCGTGGGGATCTTCACCGCCCCCTTGCGCCCGGCCCAGTTCAGGTACTGCCGGGGCTCGTGCTCGAAGACGTCCGTTCCGAACACGCACTCCCGGCAGTAGCAGACCGGGCAGGCCACGCGGCAGTTGTAGCAGTTCACGCAGGAGGCGAGGTACGAGGAGAGCTTGGCCACCCCGTCCGTGGCATCGCGGGTCCGCTCGAACATGGCGTCGCGCTCTCGAACGGCCTTATCCACTCTCTCCTTCACGGCCTTGGCCCGGCCTTCGGGCTCCGGGGCCCCGGTCAGGCCCATCCCTTCGAGCACGGTACGGCCCGCATCGGTCCGGGCCTCGACCCAGATCTCCCGGTCCGCCGGTACCCCGTAGAGACAGACGGCCACGTCCGCCCCGTCGGGCGTCACGTGCTCACAGACCCGGCAGGCCGGAGCCGTCTCGCAGCCGGCGGGCCGCTCCTCCCCGGCAAAGGCCGCCTCCCGAAACCGCCGGGTCAGGTCACCGGCCTCGTCCTCGGCCGCCGCCCGGCGGAACGTGTCATTGGCCAGAGCACCGGCGCAGTCCAGGCCGATCAGTACGAGACCGTCCCTGGACGCCTGCTTGAGCTTGATCAGCTCCACGAACGCCCGGATCTCACAGGGCCTCAGCACGGCCGCGATTCGCCCGCCCGCGTCCTGGCGGGTGAGCCGGCTCAGGAGCCGGGCGCCGCTCAGGGGGTAGGCGGGCGACAGGGGATCGGCGTCCTCCAGGCGCCCGGGGTCGGTCACAAGTGTCGGCATCACGGCCCCGCTGAAGGGCAGGCGAAGCGGTGTAAACACGGCCTGAACGTCTTCGCGGTCCAGGATCTTGCCGAGCAGCTCCCTGAGGGCGGCCTCGGCTCCCCCTTCCTTCACCTCGATGTTGAATCCTTGGGACATGGTTACCTCTCGCGTTACAGGACCATGGTTTGCCTGGTCTCGACCGGCCCCAGTTCCTTGATGGTGGAGACGAGCCTGTCCACGGTGTGCGCGAACTCCAGCCCGTCGCTCGCCCCGATCCAGGTGAGCTTGAGCCGCTCCGGCTCGAACCCGAACTGGGGCAGGATCTCCTTGAGCAGCTTGACCCGCCTCCGGGCCTTGTAGTTGCCGTTGATGTAATGGCAGTCCCCCGGATGGCAACCGCTGATGAGCACCCCGTCGGCCCCCTCCAGGAACGCCTTGATCACGTACTTGGGGTCCACCATGCCCGTGCACATGACCCGGATCAGGCGGACATTGATCGGATAGACCAGCCTGGAGGTCCCGGCCAGGTCCGCGGCCGTGTACGTGCACCAGTTGCAGACAAAGGCGATGATGGTGGGTTCGAAATCCTCGCTCATGGCTCCCCTCGTTTCCCCGGCCCGGCTTTCCGTGCGCCTTCGCCGGTCCGTTCGATGTTCATGGCACGTCCGCGTTCACCTCTCCTGCCGTCCTCGTTCGCGTCCCCTCATCGTCCCACCTCATGGATGGCGTCGAAGATGCCATCCATCTCCGCAAAGATATGCCGGTTCTTGAAACCCGCGCATCGGGCAGCCCCGCTCGGGCAGAATCCTGCGCAGCTCCCGCACCCCTTGCACAGGGTCTCGTTCACCACCGAGACATGCCGCTGCTCATCGAACTCGATGGCCCCGTACGGACAGAGCCCGATGCAGATCTGGCACCCGGCGCAGATATCCGGGTCGATTCGGCTCGTGGTGGGCTCGATCTCCACCTCACCGAGGGAGGCCAGGGCCAGGGACTTGGACGCGGCCCCCGAGGCCTGGGCCACCGTGTCGGGAACGTCCCGGGGGGCCTGGCAGGTGCCGGCCAGAAAGATCCCGTCCGAGGCCGTGGAAAGGGGCGCCAGCTTGGGGTGCTCCTCCAGGTAGAACCCGTCCTGCCCTTGATTGATCCCGAAAATCCTGCCCACCTCGGTGGCGTCGGCCCGGGCCTGAATGGCCGCGCAGAGCACCACCATGTCCACGGGCACGCGGTAGCGTCTTCCCATCAGGGTGTCCTCGCCCACCAGGACGAGCTGGTCCTCCTCGGGATGAATCTCCGCCGGCTTTCCCCGAATGAACTGAATGCCCTCATCCTGGCAGCGCCTGTAAAACTCCTCGTACCCCTTTCCGAAACAGCGCATGTCGATATAGAAATCGTAGATCTTCGTGTCCGGCCCCACCTTGTCGTGGATCAGGTGGCCGTACTTGAGCGCATACATGCAGCAGACCCGGGAGCAGTAGGAATGGTAGTGGTCGTCCCGGCTTCCCACGCAGTGGACGATGCCCACGCTTCGGGGAGGCTCCGTGAAGGTGCCGTTCTCGTCCCGCATGAGGATTCGACCGCCCGTGGGTCCTGTGGCGTTGTTCAGCCTCTCGAACTCCAGGCTGGTGAAGACGTTCGGGTACCGGCCGTAGCCGAACTGCTTGATGGGGGTCGGATCCATCTGGTCGAAGCCCGTGGCCAGAATGATGCTCCCCACCTGCAGATCGACCTCCTCATCCTGCATGGTGTGGTCGATGGCCTTGGCCTCGCAGACCTTCACGCACTCCATACACTCGGAGCAGACACCGCAGTTGAGGCACCGGGCGGCCTCGGCCCGTGCGGCCTCCTCTTCCAGGGCCTGCTCCACCTCCGCAAAACTTCGAACCCGCTCCTCGGGGCCGAGCCGGTCCGCCTCGGCCCGCGGCTTCGCGGACAGGCCCGGGGGAATGGGGTTCCAGTCCTTCCCGGTCCTGGGGAGATCGGCCTCCCTGGACTCCTGGGAGAGGTCTTCCCCGTCGAGGAATCGCCGAATCCCCAGGGCGGCCCTTCGGCCCGCGCCCACGGCCTCCACCACGCTGGCCGGCCCGCTCACCGCGTCGCCCGCGGCAAAGACATTCGAAAGAGAGGTCTGCATGGTCCGCGGGTGGACGTCGATGGTCCCCTGCCGCAGCCAGGAAAGGCCTTCCGCGGCCCGGGCCCAGGTATTGTCCACTCGCTGGCCGATGGCCGTGATGATCGTATCGGCCGCATGAATGTGCTCGGTCCCCTCCACCGGTTCCGGCCGGCGGCGCCCGCTCGCGTCGGGCGGGCCGAGACGGGTCTCGATGCACTCCAGGCCGACGGCGGCTCCGTTTTCCACCCTCACCCGGACCGGGGCGTCCAGGAAGGCGATGTGGACCCCCTCGGCCTTGGCGCCCTCGATCTCCTCGGGGTAAGCGGGCATCTCCTCCTCGGATCGGCGGTAGACGATGGTGACCGTACCGGCCCCCAGGCGCCTGGCCACGCGGGCCGCGTCCACGGCCACGTTGCCGCCGCCCACCACCACCACGCGGCCGCCCACATCCACCGTCTCTCCCAGGTTGGCCCGGCGCAGAAAATCCACGGCCTTGAGCACTCCGGGACTCTCTTCGCCCTTCACCCC
>Ga0272444_10003319_pt1 | contig 14547 bp, 11 predicted proteins | sample SSMForm13_FD_201033 | JGI IMG/M metagenome (GOLD analysis project Ga0272444, IMG submission 201033) | Marine sediment archaeal communities from Little Sippewissett salt marsh, Falmouth, MA, United States - SSM-Form-13 | ecosystem: Environmental > Aquatic > Marine > Wetlands > Sediment ...
AAATTGCCCTAGATCCTGGTCGTTTTTTGCATTTCTTAGGAAAGACAACCGCTTGATCTGGAAGGTATAAAACTTCATTATGGAAACATAAAATGGCAACATTGCCAGAATACACCTTGATATTATGCTGTTTTTACGGTATCATTGCCATAAGAGTCAATATTTTTCGGGAGACTTTCACCATGGAGAAAATCGACACGAAGCTCAAGGTGGCCATCCTCCGAGTGCTTGAAGAAGCGCGAAGCGCCTTAGGAGGCGCGGTAATCGCCCGAAAGATTCAGGCTTACGGGTTGGATTACAGCGACCGAACCATTCGCTTCTATCTCAAGAAGTTGGAGCAGGACGGACTTGTCAGTCCTGCGGGCCGAGGGCGCAAAGGGGGGCGGATGATCACGCCCCAAGGCGCGGAGGAGTTTCAAAGGGCCCGGGTGGTGGACCGTCTTGGTTTTACGGCGGCGCGGGTCGATGCGTTGGCCTGGGAAATGGACTTTGACTTAATGTCGCGTTCCGGTCGCGTGGTGCTCAACGTCACCATCGTCGATGAATGCCACCTTCGGCAAGCCATCGCCGAGATGACCCCCGTGTTCGAAGCCCAATTGGGCATGGGGGAGTACCTGGCACTCGCGACGTCGGGGCATTGGCTGGGGGATACTCAGATTCCGGAAGGCAAGGCCGGCATCGGTACGATCTGCAGCGTCACGCTCAACGGCGTTCTGCTCAAGGCACGTATTCCCACGATTTCCCGCTTCGGTGGCGTGTTGGAAATTGACGGGGGCGAACCGGAGCGCTTTACGGATGTTATCTACTATGAAGGCACGACCCTGGATCCCCTTGAGATTTTCATCAAGGCGGGCTTGACCAGCGTTCGAGACGCCGTTCGCACGGGGCGCGGGCGCATCGGCGTCAGCTTTCGGGAAATCCCGACCGTTGCCATGGATGAAGTGCGGCGTATTCGTCAGCACTTGCGCCGTATCGGTCTGCACGGAATCCTGACCATTGGCAAACCGAATCAACCCCTGGTCGATTTTCCGGTGCACGAGGGGCGAACGGCGTTACTCGTCCGAAGCGGCTTGAACGCATCGGCCGCCATCGAAGAGGCGGGAATCCCGACGATTAACTTCGGCTTGTATAATCTCTTTGAGTTCGAGAAGATGGAGCATTTCAGCAAGATCGCCGAGCGATTTCAATAATCCCCGTGCGGAGCTGCTTCCAGGCCGTGTTTTCATGGGCAAGAGGCCCATGCCCCCTTCCTAAATTCACTCCTCACGCCTTGTCGAGTTGACATCCCGATAATATTCAAGATAAAGTAATGTTGTATTCCCAGGAAGGGGTAGGGGAAATGAATCTCGACGCTCTGATGCTGTCCCGTGTGCAATTCGGCCTCACCATTATGTTTCATTATCTTTTTCCTCCGCTTTCCATCGGGTTGGGTTGGCTGATGGTCATCATGGAGGGCCTATATTTGAAGACCGGGAAGAAGGTGTATGAATCGATCGCCCGGTTTTGGACGGGTGTTTTCGCCGTTGTTTTTGCGATGGGTGTGGCGACCGGGATCGTGATGGAGTTTCAGTTCGGCACCAACTGGTCGAACTACGCGCGTTTCGTCGGGGACGTGTTCGGTTCGGCCCTGGCGGCCGAAGGCATCTTCGCGTTTTTTCTTGAATCCGGTTTTCTCGCCGTGCTTGTATTCGGTTGGGACCGGGTTTCGGCGCGCATGCACTTCTTTTCGACGGTGATGGTTGCCGTGGGTGCGCTGTTTTCCTCCATCTGGATCACGGTGGCGAACTCGTGGCAGCAAACTCCGGCCGGCCATCACGTGGTGAGTTTCGGCGAAGGAACCCGCGCGGAGATCACTGACTTCTGGGCGATGGTATTCAATCCTTCCAGTGTCCACCGGCTCGTTCACGTTTGGATTGGCGCTTTAATCTTGGGCGGCTTTTTTGTCCTCAGCATTTCCGCTTATTACATTCTGAAAAACCGGCACGTTGAACCGGCGAAGAAGATGTTTCACTTGGCCCTTTGGGTTGCGCTTGGAGCGTCGCTGGCGGCGCCGATTTCCGGCCATTTCCAGGCGCTTGAAGTGTCGGTAACCCAACCGGCGAAGCTGGCGGCTTTCGAGGGCCACTTCCAAACGGGCGACGGGGGTGCGCCGCTGTACATGTTCGGCTGGCCGGACGAAGAAGCGGAAGTCGTAAGGCTTGGGCTGGCGGTTCCGGGCGGGTTGAGTTTTCTCGTTTATGGCGATTGGAACAAGCCGGTGCCGGGCCTCGACCGGTTTCCCCAAGACGAACGTCCGCCGGTGGTTATCCCGTTCATTTCCTATCACGTTATGGTTGGTCTGGGGATGTACTTTATCGCCGTCACGTTGTTCGCGGTTTTTCTGTCCTGGCGGGGGCGATTGTTTCAAACCCGCTGGTTGCTCTGGCTCTTTGTGGTTTCGGTGATCGGTCCGTATGTCTCCAATGAGCTGGGCTGGGTGGCCGCCGAGGTGGGGCGTCAGCCGTGGATTGTCCAAGGCCACTTGCGCACCTCGGAGGCGCTGTCGCCGTCGGTCAGCGCCGGGCAGGTTCTCGGCTCGGTCCTCATGTTTGGAACCATCTACCTTTTGCTTTTCGCGATCTGGCTCTACATCATGAACATGAAGATTCAGAAGGGTCCGGAGCCGGTGTCCGATTCGACCGGCCCCTCGATGACGGCTGCGCGAGAGAGTGCGAACCGGGAAAATGGTGAGGAGACGCGCTGATGGATCTGAATACGCTCTGGTTTTTTCTCTTGGGTGTTCTGTTGACCGGCTATGCGATTCTCGATGGATTCGACTTGGGCGTAGGAACGCTGCACCTCACCGCGCGCAAGGACAAGGAGCGGCGCGTTCTCATGAATGCCATTGGTCCGCTCTGGGACGGCAACGAAGTCTGGCTCGTCACGTTCGGCGGGGCGTTGTTCGCCGCGTTTCCGGAAGTGTACGCCACGGCGTTCTCGGGATTCTACACGGCCTTCATGCTGCTGCTGTTTGCATTGATTTTCCGCGCGGTGTCGATGGAGTTTCGCAGCAAACTGACGGCTCCCGGATGGCGCCGGATTTGGGACTTCGCCTTTTTTGCCTCCAGCACCCTGGCGGGGCTTCTCTTCGGCGTGGCCGTCGGCAACGCGATACAGGGAGTTCCCATCGGCCCGGACCGGGAGTTCCAGGGGGGGGGGCTGGCGCTGCTTCGGCCGTATCCGATCCTGGTGGGTCTCTTTGTCGTGTCGATGTTCGCCATGCACGGCTCGATCTATCTTTATCTGAAGACCGAGGACAAGCTGCAACAACGCATTCAAAGCTGGATGTGGCATACTTTCGGGGTGTTTCTCATTCTGTACGTTCTCACCACGATTTTCACGCTGGTCAACATTCCGAACGCAACGAAGAACTTCGAGCAGTATCCGTGGGCGTGGGGGATTGTGGTGCTCAACGTTCTGGCCATCGCTAACATCCCGCGCGCGATTTACCTGGGGCGGCCCTTGTACGCTTTTCTCTCGTCATGCTGCACGATCGCCGCGTTCAATTTTCTGTTCGGCGTGGCACTTTTCCCGAATCTTTTAGTTTCGAGTTTGAATCCCGAATGGAGCCTGACGATTTACAACTCCGCCTCGTCGCCAAAGACGCTGGCCATCATGCGCAACATCGCCATTCTGGGCATGCCCTTCGTTTTGGCTTACACGACGGTGATCTACTGGACGTTCCGAGGCAAGGTGGAAATCGGCAAGATGAGCTATTAGTATTGTATCTTGGAATTTTTGACAGGATTAACAGAATTAACAAGATTGAATTGAATCAGGATAACCATTCCGCCCAGTTATCGTATTAAGATGGCATTTGATTTCAGGTTTTTCGAAACCTTTTAGCCGAGCAGCGGACTGAGCAACATCTTCAAGCCTGCCACCGCGAGCAGCGCGCCGAGAATGCGAAGGAGCGTTCGGTTGTCGAACCGGCGCGCCCCCAGCCCGCTACCCACGATGCCGCCCCCCATAGCGGCAAGCGCCCAAATCCCAATGCCCGAAGGAAGCGAGTGAAGCCGATTCAGGTGGCCGGCCAAGGCCGCCATCGAATTGACGAGTACAAACACAGCGGAGACGCCGGCGGCTCGGCGCGCGTCCGCCCAGGCGAGACAGAGCAAGAGCGGGCACAGGAGAATCCCCCCGCCGATTCCGACCAGTCCCGACAACAGACCAATCCCAGAGCCCAGCGCCAACGCCGCGGCGAGGGGAACCCTCTTCCGGGCGGTTTCTTCCCGCCCTCGAAGCGTAAACAGCAGCCGGTAAGCGGCGAACATTAGAATCGCGCCGACCATCGGCTTAAAAATCCATCCGGGTAATTGAAGCCCCCCGCCGATGAAGGCGAAGGGAATGGAGGTTACGGCAAAAGGCCAAAAGAGTCGCCAGGAAAAACACCCCGCGCGGCCAAACCGTATCGTGGCAATTGTGGCCACGAGTACGTTCAAGCTCAGCGCCGCCGGTTTCATCTGCTCGGGCGCCAATCCCACGAGCGCCATTGCTGCCAGGTAACCCGAAGCGCCCGCCTGCCCCACCGACGAATAGAGCAGCGCAATAGCAAAGATCAGTATCGCCAGCGCCCCGATTTCAATCGACATGGCGGCCTCTCAAAGCTCCAGTATAGCATATTCACGGGGCAATGTAGATAAGGTAAAGGCCTCCGAGCAGTACGAGTGCGCCACAAACCTTTTTCAGAATCATGGCGCTTCGCGAGCGCTCGTTCCAGTTCAAATAGCGCTGCACCAGCTCGGTCGAGGTGCCCGCCACGACAATGACCGAACAATGCCCGAGGCCGTAAGCCAACAGCAGAAGAACGCCGTAAGGCAAATTGGTCGCGCCCAGGCGAAACGTGACGCCCAACATGGGGGCCATGTAAGCAAACGTGCACGGGCCGAGCGCAATGCCGAACACAAGCCCGAGGAGAAACGAAGCCAGCAGCCCTTTTCGCTTCATGCCCACCTGCCCGGGTCCGGACCAAGGTGCCGGGATGACGTCCAGCAGATGCAGGCCGACGAGGAAGAATATCCCGGCGACGAAGTAATTGCCGTACCGACCGACGTCGCCCATCATCCGTCCGGCGGCGGCCGTCACCGCCCCGATCAATGCGATTGTCGTCAGTATTCCCACTGCGAAGAGCGTGGACAAGAAAAAAGCGCGGCGGGTTGAGATGCGGCCTTGTTTGTCGATGAACGCGATGATCAATGGAATGCTCGCCAAGTGGCAGGGACTGAGAAGAATGCTCAGGACTCCCCACGCGAACGAAGCGGCAAAGGCCGCCAGAGGAGCGCCCTGTACTGCCCGCGTCAGAGTCGAAAACAATTGCTCTATCACCGTGTCCTCCAAAGGCCGGCGGATTCGTCAGGATTGCTCAAGGTCGACGCCGAATTCCTTCCACTTCGCCAGCATGTCCTCTTTTGAGTAAAATCCTTCATGGCGAAAGCGCTCGACGCCGGATGCATCGAAAAAGATCTGCGTGGGAATGACGCGAATATCATAGACCTTTCCCGCGTCCGGGTTTTTCCAAACGTCGATGAAGACCACTTCCAACCGCTCTTTGTACTCTTCTTTCATCTCTTCCAAAATCGGGGCCATCATCTTGCAGGGAATACACTTGTCCGCTCCCAAGTCGATGAGCCGGGGCAGGGCCTTCTCCGCCTCGACACTCGAGGCGTCGGGCGCTTCAGCGATGGGAAGTATTTCCGGCGGAGGCAAAGCGGCCTGCGGCTTTCTTTGGCTACGGGCGTAGAACGCGATGCCGATCGCCGAGAGAAGCATGACAAGGATGACGGTTTTGCCTGCCATCGTTGTACCAACCGAAGAAGGTCGATCTTGAGGTTCCTGCAAAGTCATTGGAATTCCTCCTTAGCCCAGAAGCTTCTTGAGGTCTTCGACCGACGGCACTCTGCCGCTGACTTTCACCGCTCCATCGACGACGAGCGCGGGTGTGGTCATCACGCCGAAGCCGACAATGGCGTTGATGTCGGTAACCTTCTCCAGTTGATAGTCGACGCCGAGCTGCCGGGCGGCGTCTTCGGCGGCCTCCGCCAACTGTTTGCACTTCGGGCAACCGGTTCCAAGAACTTGAATTTTCACTGTCGCTTTCTCCTTCTCTTTCTATCTTTATGCAAAAAGACTTCCATAGATCATGCCGCTGATCGTCGCCATGACGACGACGAGCGATACAAAGACGATTGTTTTCTTGCCGCCCATGACGCTGCGAATGACGAGCATGTTGGGCAGGCTCAGCGCCGGGCCGGCCAGCAACAGCGCCAGCGCCGGTCCCTTTCCCATGCCGCTGCCGATCAGTCCCTCGAGGATCGGCACTTCGGTCAGCGTGGCAAAGTACATCAGCGCCCCGGCCAGCGAAGCGAAGAAGTTCGCCGCGGGCGAGTTGCCGCCCACCGCTGCGCTGATCCACTGCGAGGGAATCCATCCCTCATGGCCCGGACGTCCCAACAGCAGCCCGGCGACGATCACGCCGAAGAAAAGCAGGGGGAGAATCTGCTTGGCGAATCCCCACGAGGAGGCGAACCACTCGCTCGTCGGCCCGCTGCTCGTGGCGGTGATGAGGGACACGCCCAGCACACCAGCCACAAAGGGAATCATCGGCGCATGGGGAAACAGGATCGCAAGCCCGATCGGTGGAAGCGCTGCGACTGCAACCTTCCACGCCTTCAGGCCGAACCACGCGGCGAGCATGACGCCCAGCGCCAGAGCAAACCCGCCGGTAATCCACCACTTGGCTGAATAAATCGTATGCCACAATCCCTGCTCTGCCTCCGGCCGGCCCCAGTTGGCGAAGACGAGGATGCCGATCATCGACGCGAAATACAGCGCGTTCTGCCACAGCGGGCGGTCGACTTCCGGTTCAGGCAAGGACATTTGGACGTTGGCCTTCTCGATTTCTTCTCTGCGAAAGATGAAGTGCATCAGAAGCCCGATCACGATGCTGAAGACGACCGCACCCACTGCCCGGGCGATTCCGAGCTCCAGGCCCAGGACACGCGCCGTCAGGATGATCGCCAGGACGTTGATCGCCGGTCCGGAATAAAGGAACGTCGTTGCCGGTCCCAAACCGGCTCCCATGCGATAGATGCCCGCAAAAAGCGGCAACACGGTGCACGAGCAAACTGCCAGGATGCTTCCCGAAACCGAGGCGACGCCGTAAGCGAGCACTTTGTTTGCGCGCGCGCCCAAATACTTCATCACCGAGCCTTGGCTGACGAATACGGCAATCGCTCCGGCGATGAAAAACGCCGGCACGAGACAGAGCAGCACGTGCTCCTGCGCGTACCACTTCACCAGGTGCAGCGACTCCATCACCGCGCCGTCGAACCGCGCCGAACCGACCGGCAGATGAAAACAAACCATGAACACGATCACCAGCACCGCCAGGGTTTTCCACTCTTGCTTCCAATTCATCTCAATTCCAATTCACCTTTCCCAATCGACTTATCGAAGAATCGCCGCCTGTTCTTCTGCTCTCGCTTTAAGCACCGACTCGACGCAGCCGAAAAAGTTCAGGATGCACGGCACCTTCAGCTGATAGAACACTTGCAGCCCCCGCTTCTCGTCAGCCACGATGCCCGAGTTCTTCAAAATCGACAGGTGTTTCGAGACTGTGGACGTGTCGGCCCCGATCATCTCGGTTAGCTCGCACACACACCGCTCGCCCCGCGACAATTCGTCCACGATGAACAACCGTGTTGAGTGAGCCATCGCTTTGACAATCCTGGCCCGGGCTTCAAATCGCGCTTGGGTTTTGGCATCCATCCTCGGGGGCTCCTTTTTTTAAGACTAATTGGTAATATTGCCAAATAGCCAACAATTGTCAAGGAAAAATCTTGTTGGTGCATATCATATTGAAATATAACGAGTTAGTCTATACGCTTGCCCCGCATTTCAACCGCATAGGGCGTAGAAAGCACGGAAACAACGGGCAATGAGTATGGGCTTCTTAAAGCGGTCCGTGCGAAATCCGGGTGAAAGGGTCCGAAAAACAGTCCGCCTGAAACCTTGGCTGAATGGCCAGGTTGACTCGAACGACAAAGAGCGATCCCCATGACAGGGATCGCTCTTTATACAGTGAAGCGTAACGACGAAGGATTTGATATCCGAGGGCGAAGCCCTGCACTCTGTTAGTACTGCCTCCATTCCTTCACCCCGGTATCCTGAGGGAGAACGCCGTAGATTGATAGATGCCCGATCAGAGCCGATACCGTCCAGGTATCGGCGTCGATCTGCTGAATCGATTGCGGTCCGGCGATCTCCTCCCAGTCGAAGAAGCCGTTGTTCCACTGATGAATCCGCATGTCGCTGCTGGTCGCTAATCCGGGGATGTCTGCCAGATGAAATTCCAGGACGAGTGTGGCCGATACTGCGAAGGTCATTCCTGAAGGCAGCAGTTCAACTGTGGCCCGAACACCGTGCTTGTCGGCTGTGCTCGGTTCTTGAATCTCAAACGTGGTGGCCGAGGCGATCGCTCCAGCGGGGATGACCAGCTTTGGCAGTTTGAAGAATCCGGACGATCCGGCTTGCAGTTGTCCACCGCCTGGGCCGATCGATGCCGTATTGTATTCCACCAAAAGCGTCGGTCTGAACTCGGCGAAGTAGGGACGGTACTCTCCGCCGATGGTGTCGAATTCACCGCCAGAGTATAGCGTTGATCCCGACACAGCCAGGACATGAACATCGTTACCTGCATCAGGATTCCAGGGCAAGAGATCTCCCGTCGTGGCGTCGACGGCGGCGATGTGATTCCGTGACTCCCCGCCCATGCCCGAAAAGAAGCCCCCAGCGTAGACTGTTGAGTCCGATTCCGCGATGGCGAAGACTCCATAGCAGCATGCGTCGGGGTTCCAGAGCGTGGCGTTCCCCGTCGACGCGTCCAGGGCGGCGATAAAACGCTGAAGGCGCCCACCGATCACTGTGAACCAGCCTGCGGCATAGACGGTCGAGCCCGAGACCACCAGATCCCGCACGGTGTTGTTGGCGTCCGGATCCCAAGCGGTGGCATTGCCTGTCGCCGCGTCCAGCGCAGCGATCCTGTTCCGCGTCTGCCCGCCGATGCTCGTGAACCCCCCCCCGGCGTAGACCGTCGAGCCGGATATTGCCAGAGCCCGGACGGGATAGTTCGCGTTGGGGTCCCACGAAGTGGCATTGCCCGTCGTCGCGTCCAGGGCTGCGATTCGGTTGCGCGCCTGCCCACCAATGTTCTTGAAAGACCCGCCAGCGTAGACCGTTGAATTCCGGACGGCAAGGGATATCACACCGTTGTCTGCGTCGGGGTTCCAGGAGGTCGCGTTTCCTGTTGTAGCGTCGAGGGCTGCGATCCTGTTTCGCGTCTGTCCGCCGATGCTCGTGAAATCCCCCCCGGCATAGACCGTCGAACCCGACACCGCTAGCGCCGAGACTTTGCCGTTTGCGTCGGGAGCCAAAGAAGTGGCGGCGCCCGTGGTGGCGTCAAGAACGGCGATGTTGCTCCGGGGCAGGCGGCCGATGCTCGTGAAGGCGCCACCGGCGTAGACCGTCGAACCCGACACCGCCAGGGCATAGACCCAATCGCTTGCGCTGGGGTCCCACGAGGTGGCATTGCCCGTCGTGGCGTCCAGGGCTGCGATGCTATTCCGCGCCTGCCCACCAATGCTCATGAACCCCCCGCCGGCGTAGACCGTCGAATCCGACACCGCCAGGGCAAAGACCCAGTAGCTTGCGTTGGGGTCCCACGAGGTGGCATTGCCCGTCGTCGCGTCCAGGGCGGCGATGTAGCTCCGCGCCTGCCCACCAATGCTCGTGAACCCCCCCCCGGCGTAGACCGTCGAACCCGAGGTCACCAAGGAAATGACAGGGCCGCTCGCGTTGGGATCCCAGGAAGTCGCATTGCCCGTCGTGGCGTCAAGGGCTGCGATCCTATTCCGCGCCTGCCCGCCGATATTGGTGAACGAGCCTCCCGCGTAGACGGTTGAGCCCGAGGTCGCCAAGGAATTGACAGTTCCGCTCGCGTTGGGATCCCAGGAGGTGGCGGTACCCGTGACGGCATCGAGCGCGGCGATGTAGTTGCGCGTCTGCCCGCCGATGCTCGTGAAATATCCGCAGGTGTAGACCGTCGAGCCGGAAACTGCCAAGCCCAAGACAGTGTGGGTTGCGTTTGGATTCCACGCGGTGGCAACGCCTGTTGCCGCGTCCAGCGCGGCGATGTGGTTGCGCGTTTGTCCGCCGATGCTCGTGAACCACCCGCCAGCGTAGACCGTTGAACCCGACACCGCTAGGGCATAGACCCAATCGTTCGCGTTAGGGTCCCAGGCGGCGTCCACACTGCCGTCGGAAAGAATATGGGCAATGCAATTTCTCGTGAGCCCCCCGACCTCGGTGAAGGCTCCGCCAATATACCACCCACCCGAACCATCTGGCATACAAGAACGCACGTCCCCGTTTACTTTGGGGTAGGTGGCTACTGGAGAGCTGCTCGATGTGTCGATCGGCACACCATGCCCCGTGACAGGCTCCACATAGGTGAAATCCCCTCCGATATAGAGCAAGTTGTCCACAGAGGCGATGGCGTATACCGGTCCGTCGGTCACCCACGTCTCTTCGCGCGGTGCGTCGTTGAGCTCAGCTCTCGCGCTAATGCCCAGCGCGATAACCATCCCAAGAATGAAAATAAAACCGACCTTCGTCTGTCCAGAAACAAACTCTTCTCGATGCAGTACTTTCTGTTTATCTTTGCTGTTAACCCGTTGGACTACTTTTTGCATTTAACCGCCCTCCGCTATCCTTATTGATCGAGAATTTATTTTGGACTCTACCGATATTACCAAAATACACTCCCCTAAAAACCTAGCAATCCCTTGACTTCACGATTCTCTGTTTGCCACAGGAAACGTCAGACAATTCCCTGGAAGTTCTAAGCGGAAATACCCCGATTTGGCTCAAAAAAACAGGTTCTCCAGGGCCTCTGGTGCAAATTTGGCTGGATCTTGTTATCTTGTTGCCTTTGGGGACACGCCTCTACGCGGTGATTTGCACTCACTCGCTAAGAATTTTTCTGTTCCTCCTCCTGCTGCTTCGAGTCTCAGTCGCCGAATGCGCGTTAGGGTCTCTTCACGCATGACGGAATATTCAACCTCAGCATTCTCCCAACGCTTGCGTTCATTCTCGCTCACTGGTTCTGCCATTGGGGATGATTCCTTTCAAGAAGATATAAACCTTCAGTTCATCTCGAAAGGTCATAGAGGGATGAGTAATTCATTGGCTGAAATTGAAAGTGAGTTTCGATGTGTGAGATCTGAGGATTGATTGCTCACGGATGCCGGCCTCTTGAGGCTAATGTTTGCTTGGTTAGTAGATGGCAGGTAGATCCCAGCGTCGTGCCCTTAGTATCACTCTCGCGGGACGGGCTGTCAAGGTGATTTTAGGTCTGGGTTGGGCACCTTAAGGCGCGGGGCTTTGGCGAGCGGCGGCGGAAGGACGGTCGGGAATCGATCGGGCGGAAGCGGGGCGCTCTTTGGCCCATCGTCGGGCTAGAGCATGCTTCGAAACGAATCGACCAGGCTTCTTCGTAGAGTCCGGCCGGAGGGATCATATTGCCGGGACCAACGGCTGATCAGATGGATGGAAAGCCCTCGGCCGATGGCCGACAAGGCGAATACGGCGTGAAAATGCAAGACCTCAAACGATCCGATCCGAAAGAGCACCGTCGGCAGAACCGTGGTTAAGGTGCCGCCGAGCAGCGAGCCGACCATGAACGCCGGGCCGGAGAAAAATCCCAACAGGCCGAACGTGTACTGCCGTTCTTCGCGACCGCACAACCGCTGCGGCCAACTGAACGCGGCAATGTTGAAACCAGCCCAACAGAAGCCTCCAATGAGGCTGGTGATCCAAACGGGCCAAAGGAATCCCTCCTGCGAAGGGAACCAGAGCCACACGTGAAGGGCGATCAACAGGCCGCTGGCCAAGAGGACGGCGCGGTCGCCGATCCGGTCTCGGGCGCGACCCCAAAGCCGGCTGCCTCCCAAAGCGGCCATGCTGGCCAGCAAGGTCTGATACCCCATCTGCGCGGGCGACATGTGTAGGACGCGGACCATGTGAACGCCGAAGAACGCCGCGCCGATGCCCAGGGAAAACTGCCAGAGCGTGATGAAGCCGAGATAATCCCGAAGCAGGGACTTTGCCTTGATCCTCTGAAACAGTTGACCGAACGTCATGAGCGGCACCGGCCGCGGTTTCGGTTCGTATTGACGGGCCAGCATCCATCCGGCGAATAGGGCGGACACCACCGCCACGGAAAAACAAAGCGTATAGCCAAGACGCCCCAAGCCGATACCCCGTAGATGGCTCAGTAACTGCGAGCCGAGCAACAGGGCGATCATGGAGGTCAAGCCCAGATAGGCGTTGCGCCGGCCGTAGTACGAGCCTCGGATGGCGGCCGGCACCAGATCGGTCATCCAAGAAAACCACGCATTGCCGGCCACGACGGCACAGGCGTTTGCGCCGAGGAGAATCAGGACCATCAGCAGCTGCTTCACCATCGGCGACAGGTCAAGAAAAAGCAGGGCGATCAGGAAAAGCCAGGAAATCCGGTGAGCGACTGAAAAGAACACCGCCACGGGTTTCCGGTATCGGAGCCGGCGCACCAGCAGCGGGGAAAGAAAGTACGTAAACTGCAGCAGGAACGGCAGCGACTCGATAATGCCGCAGAGGAAATTCGAGGCCCCCAGATCGAGGACGTAGTTCGTCATGAACACGCCCTGCGTCAAGACGAGATGAACCGTTGCAAAAATGGCCTCAATCGTGGAACAGTGCAGGCCTCTTCGAATCGCCTGCATCTCGCTCTCAATTCGGGGGCTCATTCATCTATTCCTTTGTCGGATCGCGGTCTTCTGAAGGCAACGATTCATCCCGCCCGTTTCCGGGTGTTGAAGTCGGATGTTGAAAATCATCCGCTCTCAATTCTGTCTGAAGGATAAAGCGAGCGAGCCGTTGGCGGAGGCAATCCGTTCCTCGGCGGTTTCGAGAATCAGGCGCAACAAGTCGGCGTAACGCAGGCCGGCGAATCCTGCCATCAGGTTCATCTTGCCGTCCCAGCACCAGCCGGGATTCGGATTGACCTCCAGGAGTTTGATCTGGCCCGAGGCGTCGGCGCGATAGTCGAACCGCGCATAGTCCCGGCAGCCTAATCGCTCGAACAAGGTGGTGGAGTAGTCCTGGATCTTGCGCAGCGTCTCTTCGTCCAAATCCGCCTCGACGTATTTAATGCGGGTCCAATAGGGGGAGTCGGGCAGCCACTTCGATTCATAGCCGAGAATCTTCGGAAGTCCCTCCGGCAGATCATGGTAATCCACCCTCAGCGGAGGCAGGCACCGATAGGAGATTCCCGAGTTTCCAATGATAGTGACACTGTATTCGGGACCTTCCAGAAACTCTTGAATCAGAAGGGACTGGCCCGGTAAGTCCTCCTTGAGCACTCGAATATACTCAATGAGATCTTCGGCTGAATACACGACGGCTTTCTGGGTGATTCCAACACTGCTGTCACCGAGGTTGGGTTTGACCAGGGCCGGCAGGGTCGAAGGCAGTGTAGCCGACTGGTCGCCGGTATCGTAATAGGTCTCCATGGGCACCGGAATGTCCATGGAGGAAGCGATCGCCGCGACGAGCGCCTTGTTGTAACAAAGGCCCAGGCAGCCCGGTCCCGATCCGCTGTAGGGAATGCCCAGCATTTCCAGGTACGAGGGTACGTGCAGTTCCATGAGCGCTTCGTTATTGAGTCCTTCGTCGCAGAAATTCAACACGAACTCCGGGCGCTCGGTTCGGAGTTTCGTCAGCAGCGAGGCATGATTGTCGAGGAATTGGAATTCATATTCCGACAGTTCCTCGAGCCCTTTCTTGAGCCTTTGGATGGTCTCGATGTCCTCGGGATTGAATTGGCCGTCGCGCTTGATGCTGTCCGGCAAGCTGGGATCGCCCAGCAGCACGGTCACCTTGGGGAACCGAACGCGCCGGGCGGCGACCGGCAGGGGACGGGGGGGCGAGGCGGCGGTCAGGAACATCCGGTTCGCCATCATTCCCAGGTCCTGGTTGCGCGACGAATCGGTTTCGATGGAGCCGTGGGTTCGGATTCGCTCGAATCCGCAGGTTTCCAGCAACTGTCGAATCCGCTCGCGCGAATAGAGCCGCTCGGCGTAAAACTGGTCAGCGATCACGCCGCGTTCGGCGTGAACCACCACTTCGCGGGAGATCAGCCGCTGGCTATCGGATGAAAGCGAACGCTCCCGGCACACAAAATGGTTCTGGTCGATCCATTCCCATGAGCGCTGCTCGAAGTGCTCCCGCATCCAATCCCCCTCGGTCAGATCGAGCACCAGGGTGCCCCCGGGGCGGAGTACGCGCAGCGCTGAATTCAACACCGCCAAGTCGTCCTCTTCTTGCTCGAAATAGCCGAAGGAGTTGCCCAAAATCGTGACGCAGTGGAACATTGCAGCGGGGAGGCGAACCCGCCGGGCATCGCCCTCGTGA
>Ga0272444_10003323_pt1 | contig 14525 bp, 15 predicted proteins | sample SSMForm13_FD_201033 | JGI IMG/M metagenome (GOLD analysis project Ga0272444, IMG submission 201033) | Marine sediment archaeal communities from Little Sippewissett salt marsh, Falmouth, MA, United States - SSM-Form-13 | ecosystem: Environmental > Aquatic > Marine > Wetlands > Sediment ...
AACTTTTAATCTATGTCTATGCGCAAATTTATTGTTAACACAACATTGTTGTTAGTTGGTTTTTTAATTTTGCCAAATAATGTATTGGCAGCAGATTTATTTGACGATTTGATAGCTTCTATTATGGCAGCGCCCTTTGGTGTTATAAATGATGCAAGCCTAGTTTCTGATAATTCGGGAGGTATGGAAGTAACTAATGACCAGCCTGTTATTACTAACGAAGGAAGTGGTGATGGTTTTCATTGGGAGTGCTCGGGCTGGACGGATCCACATAGCGGGGTGTATGCATCATATTGCACTAAAGTAGAAGGTGAAGGGGTAGATGAATGCACTAACTATCAAGAACTTTGTTCGGGGCCTAATGATGGCAAACATATGGAATGCACTGTGACAGAATGGGGACCACATTGTATGGTGGTAGAGGGTGAAGGAGAAAATACTTGTGAAGAGAGTACTCTTTGTTCTACAGATAGTGATGGTTGGCATAGGGGGTGTATTTTGAATGAATATCATAATAACGAAATTGAATGTGCCTGGGTTCAAGGTGAAGCCGAGGATAAATGTATTAGAAATGCTGAGTGTCGTGAGTTATATAATAATCAACACACAGAATGTGTCGATGGTTCGTGCGTCTGGGTAGAGGGTGGTGTTCATTATAATTATTGTTCTGACAATAGTGATTGTCAGCGCAATAGTACTAATAAATTAGTGGAATTTGGCGGGGCAATAAAAAACTTTTTTGTAAATATTTGGGCAGGATTCTTATCTTTATTTAAAAAATAACTTTCTTATATCTTAGAAAGTTATTTTATATAACTAAATTAACAAAGTTATTTATCCAGAGAATAAGCTCATAAAACCAGTCCACAAACTAACAAAAGCATTAGCTACACTAGTGTAAACTTGACCAAAGAAATTGACTGTAGCGTTAACTACACCAACAGAGCTGGTACTACGATTATCACCACAATCATCATCTGTTTCACAGGGAGTGCCGATATCGCTATTGGTGCCATGGCAAACCCAGCGGTTAGCATTTGACCCAAGTCTAAAACATCTTTTATAAGCGAAATCTTCTGTTCCATCATCATCTCCTGGGTCTTCTTCATCTCCGCCACTGCCATCATGACCACCTATCTTTTCGGCGCATTCATCATCCGAGCTACACACATCCTCGCACTCATAAGTGAATTTGGATGGTACACAGTGGTAGCTACTTTCGCCAGTACTACTACTGCTACCTTCACAAATATTGCAGTAATAATAACCATCTTCGTCAGGAGCTTGTCCGCCATCATCTCCGCCGTCGTTATCTCCATCTTGGCCGCCATCGTCATTGCCTGGGCTTTCGTCTGGTTCGTCATCTGGGTCATCATCTCCGCCGCTACCACAATCTTCGTCTTTGTAACATTGGTCTTGGCCACCACCGTCTACTGATTCACATGTGCCGTCAACACACTCCCAGTGTTCTTCTCTGTCATCTGGGTCTACTGGTTCTCCGCCACCTTCGCTACCTTCGCCACAATCATCATGGCTAGAGCACTCATCTTCGCCTGCTCCATCTACCTGAATACAATCGCCGTTACCGTCACACTCCCAGTGGACTTCATCCTCGTCATCCTCGCCATCTTCTTCGTCTCCACCTTCCTCGTCATCGTCACCTTCTTCATCGTCTCCATCATCTTCGTTGTCGTCTGTGTCTTCATCTAACATAACAGTACCACTCATAATTTGAGCAAATACACTAGTTGCATCTATAACATTAGCTTTGATAGTTGGCACCTGAAAAGCCCCAGCCAGTATCAAGATAACAGCAAATAGAACGGCTAGTTTTTTAATAAGTTCTTTATCCATATATACGGTTACATATATATTGTATGTTTAAGCCTAAAAAAGTCAATTTAGTCAAGAATGTATAAAAATAGACACCCATGTTAAGGGTGCCGTTATGAATTGGCTCAAGTTATGCTATGGAGATATTTCCACGGTTAACCAGTTGTGATGCTTGTTAGTTCCGGACCTGCGATAACTGTGCCATTTTGGCGCGCCATCATCGCCAACGGAGCAAACTGTGCACTCACAGGATTTTATGATTATACTGCCATTGCTTACTCCAAGAGATTCCAATATCGCTATAGTTAGTCCGGGAAAGTCCAATTGAACCTTGCCTTGTTTGGGGCTAGGCAAGATGAAATTATCTGGGTTAACTTCTGGATAATACTTTCTCACCTGTGGCGCAATGAATTGACTTGCGTCATCGGCTCCAAATTCGTAGCATTCGGCGTGAATGCAGGGGCCGAAAAACCATATTGAGTCTTCTGGATCAATATCATTAAAAATGGTTTTTAGCACAGGGGGTCTCAGGATGGGTGTCCCTATTCTGGCTGATTGAAAACGAAATAAGCTTTCAGTGGATATATGAACTATCCCAACCATTTCATTAGCCAGAGTTATGGCAGGGATGCAGTCACAGGTTGGGAGACCTATAAAAAGTTTCTCCTGAAGATTCCGTGTATCAATAATGAGGCCATCACCGACAAGTTTTAGTTCTTGTTCTTTAAGCTTTGCTGGGGGATCTATTTTGAGGGCCGATCCTGGCCACATATCGATCCGATCACCGATATACAGGTTTACAATTCCGGTTTCGGGGTCCACAGAGTATTTCCCGATTCTACAACTGTGGTCAGACGTACAAACAATGTCTAAATTTGGTGGTTTATAGGGTAGAAAGTTATAGTCTATCATTGCGTGGCCACGCCTCCTTGTCTTTAACGAATTGGTAAGGTAATTTTGCAAGGTTAATCATACGTAAATATCCCCTTAAAGTCAACAAACTTTTAGCTTCTAGAGCCAACTTTTAAATATGGGGATAATTGGGTGGTTGCACGGGGAGGGAAGTGGGCTATAATGGATTTGATGTGGAGAAAAGTGGGGATAAGTGGAGAAAGAAAGGGGATAAATGTTTATTGGTGAATTTTCACATTCTGTTGATGACAAGGGTCGCTTAGCGGTTCCGGTTAAATTTCGAGCCGATTTAATTGGTGAAGTGGTTATTACAAAAGGCTTAGATGGTTGTTTGTTCCTTTATACGCGTAAAGAATGGGATAAATTGGTAGAAAAGATTAAACAAATGCCAATTTCTCAAGGTAATGCCAGAGCTTTTTCTAGATTAATGCTAGGCGGCGCCATCGACTCTGTACCAGACAAACAGGGTCGAATTAATTTGCCTAAATATCTATTAAGTTATGCCGGGATCAAAACTAATGTAGTAGTAGCTGGTCTGTATGATCGATTAGAAATTTGGGATGCCAAGAGATGGGACGAATACAAGAAAAAGACTGAGAAAGACGTAGAGAAGTTAGCCGAACAATTGTTCATTTAAAAATTAGAGTTAATTAGCAGCTAGCGGGGGGTTGAATCTAATACAATTAGAAATTATCCGCACATAACAATTTGCCAACATTTTTCACCTCCTAAGTGATACTTTGGTTATTATAAAGGGCACCTCATCCTTTATAAAAAAACTTTCGATTCACCTCTCGCTAATTGCTAGTTAAAATTAATTAAATTTAAAGTGACCCCAAAACATATTCCAGTCTTAGTGGGGGAGGTCGTTAGTCTTTTGGACTTAAAGCCGGGCTGTGTTGTAGTCGATGCAACTTTTGGTCTAGGTGGACACAGCCAAGCCATGTTCAAAAAGATTAGCCCTAAAGGCATACTTATTGGTATCGAAAGAGATGCTCAAACAATCAAAATTGCAAGTCAAAACCAAGATTTTAAAAAGCCAAACGGTAAATCATTTATTGTACATGGCAATTACACTGATATTGATCCAATCGTTAAAAGTTGCGGACACAGCCGAGTTGACGCAGTGTTATTTGACTTGGGTTTATCGTCTCTTCAGTTAGATCTGGAGAGGGGTTTTTCGTTTAGAGTAGATGCACCTTTAGATATGCGTTTCGACACATCCTCTGGTATAACTGCCAGGGAGATAGTAAATAGTTACCCCAAGGATGACTTAGCAAATTTAATTTGGGAATTCGGGCAAGAGCGCCAATCCAGAAAAATTGCTCAAGCTATTTATGATCATAGGCGGAAACAGCCCATTGCTACCACCCAGGAATTAGCCGATATAGTTGCAGAGGCTAAAGGTGGCAGACGAGGTAAGATCCATCCGGCGACCTTAACTTTTCAGGCTTTACGCATTGCTGTTAACCAAGAGCTAGCCAATATAAAAGAAGGTTTGCCTGAAGCGTTCGAGTTGTTGAATGTTGGCGGCAGATTGGCTGTAATTAGCTATCATTCGCTAGAGGATAAAATAGTTAAAAACTATTTCAGAGATTTGGCTAAATCTAAACAGGCCAATTTAATTACTAAAAAACCTGTGATACCCTCTAGGGTTGAGATAAACAGTAACCCCAGAGCCAGAAGCGCTAAGCTAAGAGTTCTAGAAAAAATTTAAAATGAATAAGTGGTCTTTTAATCAATTAGACAAGAACAAAACTTTACTTCAGGTAAAGCGCTTTAGGAACTTGCGGTTTGGGTCGTTTGCCGTTAATTCGTTGGTGGCAATGATATTTATTTTTGTTGGCTTACTATATATAGTGTCGGTTAATATCACTTCTACCAAAGGGGGGCAGTTACACACTTTAGAGTTAGAAAAGCAAAAGATTGTAGCCCAAAACGAAAGACTGGCTTTAGAGGCAGCTAGATTAGCCTCTTTAGCGGTTATCGAAGGTGGGGCGCAAGAAAAAATTGAGATTGGTGATGATGGTCGTCCAACTGGCAGGGTAATTGTAGAAACCGAAGATAGTACAGAGATAGAAGTAGAAGAAGACGAGCCAGAAGAAGTTACTTATGTATCTAAATTCGTGCCCATTAGCGGGATGTCTTACTTAGAGTGGTCGGGTTCGCTGGCTCATAAATAAATTAAAACTTTTGGGCAAATAAGATCAGAGCTTCGACTCTGGTTTTTAATATCGATATAATGTGATTATGGTCTACAGTACTACCAGCGAGATATTACAACGCAATCGCTTAAATGTTATAGGTATAATTTTTATACTGCTTTTAATGTTGTTGTTATCTAAAGTTGTGCAACGGCAAGTTTTTGAATATTACAGTTTTTCTTCTATGGCCCGTCAGCAACATTTAGTTAACGAAGATATGCCAGCCAAGCGAGGCGAAATATTAGTTTATGATGATCAATTACAAGATTACTATCCGTTAGCTACTAATGTATCTTTGTATAGTTTGAATATTGTGCCGCCACAGGTGCGAAGGCCAGAACTAGTAGTGGCTAAGTTAATGCCGTATTTAAAGGGCACAGGAATAGAAGAATCGGATTTAACAGAAATGGTAGAGTCGGATAAAGTTTATGTGCCGCCACTGAGGCGCAGAATTGAAGAAGATGAAGCTAAAGAAATTAGAGCCTTAGATCTAGATGGAGTCTATCTAAGATCCGAGGAGTATCGATATTTCCCGGAAGATAGTTTGGCGGCTCATGTTTTGGGTTTTGTAAACATCGATCAAGAAGGCCAGTATGGTATAGAAGGTTACTTTAACGAAGAGTTAAGTGGCCGAGCGGGATTAGCTTTAGTAGAAAAAAGCTCGTTGGGTTCGCAAATTGCCATCGGTAATAGACAAGTAATTAATCCGGAAGATGGAATTAGTGTAGTTTTAACAATAGATAGGGCTATCCAATATTTTGTTGAGAAAAAACTTCAGGAATCGGTTGAGGAACATGGGGCGACTGGCGGGAGTGTAATTGTTATGGAGCCAGCTACTGGTGATATTGTGGCTATGGCTAGTTATCCAAACTTTAACCCTAATTTTTATAACACCTATCCATTAGAGGACTTTACTAGTATGAATGTATCAATGGTGTATGAACCGGGCTCGGTATTTAAAGTATTAACTATGGCAATGGGCATAGATGCTGGGTTAGTGTCGCCTAACACTACTTATACAGATATTGGTGAGGTTCAGGTTGATGATAAAACTATCAAAAATTCTGATCTTAAAAGTTATGGTATACAAACCATGACCCAAGTTTTAGAAAAGTCTCTAAATACTGGAGCGGTGTTTGTAGTCCAAAAATTAGGGAGAGCCACATTTTATAAATATCTAAAAAGTTTTGGGTTTGGGGCATCCACCGGAGTTGGTTTGGATGGTGAAGTGCCAGCTTATATTAGGCCGTTTAAAGAATGGGCAGAAGTTGATCTAGCTACCATGTCTTTTGGGCAGGGGATTGCGGTTACTCCGGTTCAGTTAGTAACAGCTATTGGGGCAATTGCTAATCAGGGGAAGTTGATGAAACCTCATATTGTTGATAAAATCTTATATCCTACTGGGGCAGCCTCGGTAGACCCCCAGATAGTAGATTTAGTCATCGAACCCCAGACAGCCCAGTTAGTTTCTGCCATGATGGTAAATGTGGTCGAAAAAGGGCACGGCACTTTAGCTGGGGTAGATGGGTACCGAATTGCTGGTAAAACTGGGACAGCGCAGATTCCTAAAGGTGGGGGATACGAAGAAGATGACACAATTGGTACTTTCGTAGGTTTCGGGCCAGTCGAAGATCCAAGATTTGTAATGTTAACTAGAATCGATAGACCAGAGGGGATGAAGTTCGCCGAAAGTTCGGCAGCTCCTCTGTTTGGGGAAATTGCAGAATTTTTGATGGAATATTGGCAAGTTCCTCCAGAAAATTAATTAATATGTTAAAAAATATTCTCAAAAATTGGTTAAAATTCTTGGCGACCAGAGTTTTAAATAAGTACAAACCTCGGGTAGTGGCAATTACTGGTAGCACAGGTAAAACTACAGTAAAAGACGCTATTTTTGAGGTTTTAAAAGAACAAAATAAAGAGGGGAGAGCTATAGTTGCCAAAACTCAGGGTAATTTAAATACTGAGTTTGGGGTGCCAATTAATATTATCGATTTCACATTTATAGGTTCAAATAAAGATACTCAAGGTAGGACAGCTTTAACTAAAAAAGAAGTCTGGGACATTACATTGCAGGCCTTGCGTTTAATTATATTAAGAAAAGAGTACCCCAAAATTATAATTTTAGAGCTTGGCTTAGAGCACCCTGGCGATATTGGTTATTTTATGGAGTTTATTAAACCAGAGGTAGGGGTGCTAACTAATATTGGGGATGTGCATCTAGAATTTTTTGACAACAAGGCTGCTTTAGTTTCGGAAAAAAGAAAGTTAATAGAAGGGATAAAAAAGGATGGGGTGGCTATTTTAAATGCCGAAGATCAGTTTACTAAAATGGTGGCTAAAAGCACTTTGGCTAAAAAGGTTTTGATTGGATTTTCTAAAATAGCCGACTATCGAGCATCTAGTTTGGGGGTAAGTAATAGTGGCATTCATTTTATGGTAAATAGCAAAAAAGGAACGGCAGAAGTTAATATGCCAGTTTTTGGCCAACAGTTTGTGTATCCAGCTCTTACCGCTATTGCGGTAGCTAATCATTTTGGGGTGGCGTTAAGTGTGGCGGCCAAAAGGCTGGCTAACTTTAAATTACCTCCGGGCAGATTCGAGAAAATGAATTTTGGCAATTTTGTTTTAATTGATGATACATATAACGCTAACCCAGATTCGATGGCGGCAGCTCTCGATAGTCTAGCTAGAATTGGTGGGGGTAAAAGAAAAGTAGCCATTTTAGGTGATATGCGAGAATTGGGGCCGGTGTATAAATCGGCTCATGTGCAAATTGGCAAGCTGGCTTCAGAAGTAGTAGATTTATTAATTGTAATTGGCGAAGGCGGGGAAATAATTGGCGAGTCGGCTCTAGAATCAGGTTTAGCTCAAAAACAAGTGATTGTGGCTAATACCGATAACTTTCGGGATGTAATTTTTTCCTATTTAAAGGATAATGATATAGTCTTGGTAAAAGGTTCTAGGGCTGTAAATATGGAAGAAGTTATTAAGGTAATTAAGCGTAAATTTAATTAAATGACTGGTTTAACCAAAATTATTGTCGAGCAAGGGGATTTACTAAGAGTATTAATTATTGGGGCGATGTCTTTTTTGTTGACTATGCTTTTTACCCCAGCTTGGACGCATGTTTTGTATAAATATAAGTTTTGGAAAAAGCCTAGAGAGCAAGCTATGTATGGTGGCAAGGCCACGGTTTTTCAGAAGTTGCATGGCGAAAAACACAAGCGGAATATTCCAACTTTAGCAGGGGTTTTAATTTGGGTAGTAGTGGCAGCCATTACAATTTTGTTTAATTTTACTAGATCACAAACTTATTTGCCGTTGTTTGCCATTGTATCGGTAGGTATTTTGGGGGCAGTAGACGACTGGTTTAATATTAGAGAAATTGGTGGTATTAAAGGCATTAGAGCTAGACATAAAATGATCTGGTTAGTTTTAATAGCGGCTTTGGGTGCCTGGTGGTTTTACAGCAAGTTGGGCATGAATAGTTTGCATATTCCGGCTTGGGGAGATTTAATTATTGGTTGGTGGTATATCCCACTATTTATGTTTGTTATTTTAGCTACTACTAATGCAGTTAATATTACAGATGGGCTAGACGGATTGTCTGGTGGTCTTTTGGCAGTGGCGTTTGCTTCTTATGGTGTGCTGGCTTTTTTGAATGGTCAAATTAGTTTAGCAATATTCTGTGCTACTATTGTGGGCGCACTCATTTCTTATTTGTGGTTTAACGTGTACCCAGCCAGATTTTTTGGAGGGGATACGTACGCATTATCTTTAGGGGCTACCTTGGGGGTGGTAGCTATGTTAATTAGGAGTAATGTAGGGATTGCTGTGTTGCCTCTAATTGCTTTTGTGCCTATGGTAGAAACTATTTCTTCGATGTTGCAATTATTGTGGCGTCGGGTATTCAAGAAAAAGTTATTTATCATTGCGCCCTTACATCATCACTTCGAAGCTTTGGGTTGGCCAGAAACCAAGGTAACTATGCGCTTTTGGATAATTGGTTTATTGATGGCTGTTTTGGGGTTGATTGTGGGTATTGTGGGGGCTGGCCCAACTTAAACAAAATTGATGATTGATATTAAGAAGTCTAAAATTGCGGTTTTAGGTTTAGGCAGAGAAGGTTTAGATCTGTTGAAGTTTTTGAATAAACAAAAGCCAGATGTGGTAATAGGGTTAGATAGCAGAACCGATAAAGACCTGTCTAATTTGTTAGAACTTAAGAAATTAACTACAAATTTGTATTTAGGCGCAGATCACTTAAAACATTTTGACGAGTGCGATCTAGTTTTTAAAAGCCCGGGCGTGCCCAACGATTTGCCAGAAATTAAGGCAGCTAAAAAAAGAGGGTTAACTTTTAGTTCGGTTACTCAGTTATTTTTCGATCTATGTCCAGCTAAAATTGTTGGGGTAACAGGCACTAAAGGCAAAAGTACTACATCATCCTTAATCCACCACTTAATTAAAGAGCAAAAAACTGGCAAAGTTTATTTAAAAGGTAATATTGGGTATCCACCTTTATCGTTACTGTCTAAGCTAACTAAAAACGATGTAGTGGTAATGGAATTGTCTAGTTTTCAGCTAGAAGATTTAAATAAAAGCCCGGCTTTAGCAGTAGTATTAAATATTGTGCCAGAACATTTAAGTCGGCATAAAACTTTTGTTAATTATCTAAGAGCTAAATCTAATTTGTGGTTGCATCAAAGAAAAGCGGATTACCTAATAGCTAGTGCCGACCATAAATCAACTAAAATTGCTATTAAAGAGTCCCCTGCCAAGGCTTTTAAATTCTCATCTCGCAAAGTTTTGTCTAGGGGGGTTTATTTATCGAATGGCAAAATTATTTTAAGAAATTCTCAAACTGGTAAACGTGAAGTTATTGTGCCAAGCGCCGAAGTTCCGCTTTTGGGGAGAGCCAATTTGGATAATTGTATGGCAGCTATTGCGGTGGCGCATTTATTAAAACTGCCCACAGCCGTTATTAGAAAAAGGTTAAAATCTTTTAAACCATTGGCGCATAGGTTGGAGTTGGTTGGTAGGTTAAAGAAAATTAGTTTTGTAAACGATTCTATGGCGACTACACCAGTAGCGGTGTTGGCGGCGGTTGATGCATTAGACTCCCCCATCTCTTTAATTTTAGGCGGGGTAAGCAAAGGCGAGAAAATGGTCGATTTTATTCCTTTATTAAATTCTCCTAAACTGGCAGCAATGGTATTAATTGGGCAAATGGCTGATAAGTTAGCCAAATGGTTAAAACAAAAAAGATCTCAGGTGCCAGCAGTTAAGGCCAAAACACTAAAAGAAGCCATTATTAAGGGAGCCAGATATTTGCCCGAAGAAGAAAATAGCACAATTTTGTTATCGCCTGGTTTTGCTAGTTTCGATATGTTTAAAGATGCTTACGATCGAGGGGATACTTTTAAGCGAATAGCTAAAAATATGATCAAAAGTAAGCAGATTAAATGAGAAGTAAATATCATTCACCAGATCTTTGGTTAATTCTAGCCACTCTGTTTTTGGTGGTTTTTGGGTTAATTATGGTGTCATCAGCTTCGGTGGTGGAATCTTATCAAGTAACTGGCAGTAATACTTATTATTTTGCTAGGCAGTCGATATTTGCTTTGGTGGGTTTAGTTGTATGGTTCTTTTTACAAAGATGGGATTATCATCGATTTAAACCATTAGCCACAGCTGGTTTAATTGTGTCGTTAGTTTTGCTGGTAGCAGTGTTTATCCCGGGTATTGGTTGGGAGGCTGGTGGTTCTAGAAGATGGATTGGAGCGGGTGATCAAACCCTGCAGGTAACGGAGGTGTTAAAGGTTTGTTTGATCGCTTATTTAGCTTATTGGTTTGAGAAAAAGGGCAACAGAATTGATAAATGGTATGCCACTTTCTTGCCTTTTGTTTTACTAATGGCAGTAATTTTGGGTTTGATTATGGCCGAGCCCGATATGGGTACGGCTGTGGTGGTGGCTGGGATATCTGGGATTATGTATTTTGTGGCGGGGGCAGATAGAAAACATTTATTAGTTTTGGTGGGCACGGCGCTGGCTGCTATGTGGGGGCTAATTAAGGCAGTGCCTTACAGAGCGGCTAGATGGTTAACTTTTCTTAACCCGGCTAGCGATCCTTTGGGCACTGGGTATCATATTAATCAGGCTTTAATTGCCTTAGGCTCGGGTGGTTTAATTGGTTTAGGTTTTGGCCATAGCCGGCAAAAGTTTAATTTTTTGCCAGAGGCTTCGTCAGACTCAATTTTTGCAATAATTGGAGAAGAGCTAGGGCTTTTAGGTGTATTGTTTTTTGTAATTATCCCGCTGGCTATTTTTGTTTGGCGAGGGCTTAAAATTGCTTATAATGCCCCGGATATTTTTGGGCGGATGATGGCACTAGGGATTACGGTTTGGATAGGTTTGCAGTCGGTGATTAACATAGGGGCAATTACTGGTTTATTGCCGTTAACTGGGGTGCCGTTGCCCTTTATTAGCCAAGGGGGGACAGCTCTGGTTTTTGTTATGATAGGAGCAGGGATATTATTAAACATTTCTAGACAAACGACAGGAGATAAAAAAGATGAGGATCCTTTTAGTTGGTGGCGGAACATCTGGGCACGTGTTGCCGACTCTATCAGTCGGGCGCAAAATTCGAAACTTAAGCCCTAAAGCTAAAATTGTTTATATTGGTTCGACCAAGGCAAGTGATAGACGTTTAGTAACAGCGCAGGGCGTTAAGTTTATTGCTTTACCAGCGGGGAAGTGGCGTCGGTATTTTGATGTAAAAAATATTCTAGACATTTTTATAACTGGCATAGGGTTTATTTATTCTCTCTTTATTTTAATTTTTTACTGGCCCAATCGAGTTTTTGTTAAAGGCGGTTATGTAGGTGTGCCGGTGGGTTTGGCAGCTTGGATGCTGCGCCGGCCAATTATTTTACACGAGTCGGACGCAGTAATGGGGGCAGCTAATCGATTTTTGGCTAGGTTTGCCCAAACGGTGTGCGTATCTTTCCCGGTCGAAAGCTATAATTTACCAGAAGTTGTAAAGCAAAAAATGGTGTATACCAGTTTGCCGGTTAACGAAGTTTTTTATACCAAAGAAGCTGGAGATCTAAAATTTGGCCTAAAGTACAGCAAACCCATAGTTTTGGTAATGGGGGGGTCTCAGGGAGCCAGGCCAATTAATAAGGTGGTGCAGAAAACTGTACCAAACTTGGTCGATCGGTATCAGGTAGTACATTTGGCTGGGGGTTTAGACTATCAAGCCTTAAAGCAGTGGTCTGGTGTTCAACAATTTAACGATTATTATTTATTCGATTTTTTGCCTAACACGCAGGTAGCCTCACTAATGAAGCGAGCGGCGGTGATTGTGTCGCGGGCAGGAGCCACTGCCATAGCCGAAATTGCGGCCTCATCTAAGCCGGCTATTTTAATTCCGCTTTTGGGGTCTGCTAATAATCATCAGTATCACAATGCCAAATACTTAAGCGATCAGTCGGCATCTGTTATGATAGAACAAGAGGGCTTAACACCCGAAGTGCTGATAAAAAATGTTGATAAGATAATTCGCTCAGATTTAGCTAAACGACTGTCTTTTAATATATCGAATTTTATTAAAAAAGATTCAGCCAAACTAATAGCCAATATCATTTTAGAATAATAAGCAGTTGCACATTGTCATCAACTGGTTAAGAAAGAGTTTTTATCACAGGCGCAAAACGCCTTAAAAAGGAGGTGATAAAACTCATGGGAGTTTACAAATTTAATTATCCCCAGTCGAACTCTGATTTTATAAAACTCTACCAGAGAATAATTAGGCTCCGGCAAAAAGGAGTGCGGCTAACAGCCGAACAGAAGCGGCATGCACTGGAAGTGATTGAAGCTTTGCAGGATTACGTTAGATCTTGCACTGGAGTGGTGGACACATTTAATCTTAATAGGTCTATTGAGAGTGCCAATAAATCACCAGAATGTGTTACCAAAGTGCCCGATTTAGACATAGGTCGTGAATCGGGCAATCTAACAACTTCAAAAACTTTAAGGGTTTTAAAGGAATGGTTTGAGTCGATCGAACCAATTCAACTAGCATTTAAGCCTAAGAAGCAAAAGCCTGATCCAGTTCTGCGGCAACCTCCTGGCAAGAAAGGGTGCGGTAAAGGGAAAGATTCATCACGACGCAAGGCGGCAGACATGATTTTAAGCCAATGAATAAGAGGGGTTTCTATGTGTATCCAAAGACTTAACCAGTACATTTAAAAGCCGAGATCTCAAACAAAAGGATCTCGGCTTGCCACTTTTTTAGCGTATAATATAGGTGTTTTATATATAATTTGTGGGGGACATATGGATTTATCTATGTACGCATTAGCCACTTTTTTGATGGGTGGTCTGATGTTTTTATTTGCCCTACCTATGCTATTTGCCACTAAGTGGTTCAAGCAAGAGTTAATGGCGACGGTTAAAGACAAGCCGGGGCTTCATGGTTTACAGCTGTATAGCACTTTGGTGGTGGTATTTGGTTTGTGGATGTTATCGATCGAGTATCGTTTAACTGGCGATATGGGTTGGTATATTATAATCCCAATTTTGGGGTATATATCAATTCTAAAAGGTGTAACTATACTTTGGGCACCTAAATGGATGGAAGGTTTTGCCTCTAAAGCCTATTCCAGCAATTCGGCTATGATGTTAGGCGGGTTGTTTGCTCTAATTTTTGGGATTATCCTCTGGTGGCTGACTTTCTCCGTATTCTAAACTCTTATTGTCATTCCGGACTCGATCCGGAATCTATAGATCCTGAATCAAGTTCAGGATGACAAAAACAATAATAAACGGCTCACAGTGAGCCGTTTATTATTTGCGTTTTCCGTATTTAACTGCGAGATAAGCTTTAATAGCGTTCATGGCCTTTTGTTTGGTGCTACCTTTAATCTTGCCAATAGTTCCATCTTCTTTAAGCGGGTGCCAAAAGCCATCAATTTTTTGCATTAAAATTTTGCCAGATTTATCTTTTTTGTATGGCATGAAGCTATAGTTTAAAAGTTTGTTTAAGTTTAGGTATAGAAACTTTTAATTTTAGTTCGCGATCAATCTTTTTAGCCAGAGTGGCTTTAGCTATGGTTTCGCCGTGAGTTAGAAAAACTCGAGGCGAGGTTTTAAAGCTGTTTAGCCAACTAATCAAACCATTTTGATCGGCATGGGCAGAAAAGGCTTCGATATTTACAATCTTGGCTTTAACAGTTCGGTTGTGTCTGAGTACCCGAATGCGTTTTTGCCCACTAATTAACTTATTTCCTAAAGTTCCTGGTACTTGGAAGCCGATAAACAAAATTTGGTTTTTAGGGCTCTCAATTTGATGTAAAATATGGTGTCTTACCCGGCCAGCATCGGCCATGCCCGAACCAGCCACAATAATAGCGGCACCAGGCAGGGTGTTTAAATTTTTAGAGTCAGACTTATGAATAGTTTCCTTAAAGCCTTTAAAGCTAAATAAATCAGGGTCACGTTTTAGTTGTTTTTGAAACTCCGCATCAAATAAATGTGTATATTTTTTAAAGATTTTAGTAATTTGGCT
>Ga0272444_10003324_pt1 | contig 14518 bp, 15 predicted proteins | sample SSMForm13_FD_201033 | JGI IMG/M metagenome (GOLD analysis project Ga0272444, IMG submission 201033) | Marine sediment archaeal communities from Little Sippewissett salt marsh, Falmouth, MA, United States - SSM-Form-13 | ecosystem: Environmental > Aquatic > Marine > Wetlands > Sediment ...
CTAGAGAGGGGCATAATGCATCCATCTCAGAATCGCAAGGAGCACAGAATGAGTAAGATGAGAGTCTGGATGGTGGGAGTAACGATCGTAGGACTCCTGGCTGCCTGGAGTTGACCCGGTTTCGTGGACACCTTAAGACTTGAACAAGGAGGAGTTCACGATGCCGAAGACACGACCGCCGTACCCGCCGGAGTTTCGCCAGCAGATGCTGGAGCTGGTGAGAGCGGGACAGACACCCAGGGAACTGGCTCGGGAGTTCGAGCCGTCGTACGAGACGATCCGTAGCTGGGTCCGCCAGGCAAACCGCGATGAGGGTTTCGACCGGTCCGGGATGACGACCAAGGAACGCGAGGAGCTGCGCCGGCTACGGCGTGAGAACCGTCAGTTGAAGCTGGAACGAGAGATTTTGGCAAGAGCCGCGGCCTGGTTCGCTCGGGAGACCGATTCAGCGTCACCCGAATCTACGAATTCGTGAGCGCACACCAGGCTTGCTACCCGATCGCCACGATGTGCCATGTGCTGGGCGTCTCCACCAGCGGGTACTACGCGTGGCGCAACCGCAGCCCGCCCCGAAGGGAACAAGAGGACGCCGCCCTGCTCGAGCAGATCCTGATCCTCCATGTGTGGAGCCGCCGGACCTTTGGGGCCCCACGGATCCACGCGAAGCTCGTAGAGGAGGGCATGAAGGTCGGGCACAACCGAGTGGCGCGCTTGATGCGTCAGGCAGGAATCCAAGGCGTCACGCGGCGAAGGCGGTAGGGGACAACCCGGCGCAATCCCGAAGCTCAGCCAGCCGACGACCTCGTCGATCGGACGTTCACCCGGACCGCCCCCATCAGCTATGGGTCGCCGACATCACCTACATACCGACGGGAGAAGGCGTTCTCTACTTGGCCGTCGTGGTGGATGCGTACAGTCGCCGGGTGATTGGCTGGCCGATGGCTACCCGCATGAAGACACAGCTGGTGCTCGATCCCCTGGAGATGGCGATCCGGCAACGGCGTCCGAAGGGCGTCATCCATCACTCGGATCACGGGTCACAGTACACGTCGGTTGAGTTCGGACGAAGGTGCCGAGAAGCCGGGATCCGCCTATCGATGGGATCGGTGGGTGACTGCTTCGACGACGCACTGTGCGAGAGCTTCTTCGCAACGCTGGAATGTGAGCTGATCGATCGGAATGAGTTCCCCACGCGAGCCGAGGCGCGGCGAGCCGTGTTCGATTTCATCGAGGGGTGGTACAACCTCCACCGGTTGCACTCGTCCCTCGGTTACGACACGCCCGCACGCTACGAAAAACGCTACGCAGAACGGATCGCAGCAGAGGGAAAGGAGGAGAAGACACGAACAGAAGGCCACTGCACCGCGTTCGAGGTGCACCTCGAACCCGCGCTCGCTGGCACGTCACAGATGTCAAGCGCTACACTGTCCGTGAAACTAGGGTAACTCCAATTGGAGAATCGGCAGACCGAGAAGGACTCCCCCACAGATCTCGCACAGACTCGGTAGGAGAACTGAAACGGAAGCGTTCACTGTATCGTGGTGTATCAGCAAAAGGGAAACGAGGTAGTCGAAGTGCGGAAATGCCCCGTCACCAGACTCCCGGCAGCCTTTCGCGGATTGCGCGGAGCGCTGGCGGTCACAACACTGCTCGCCACAGCTACTCATGGTGGCCTCTCCATGCTGGTTCAGCTTCACCTGGAGGACCTAACGGCGCCCCCCCTGACCATTGGATTGACCTCGACGCTGACATTCCTGGGAACAGCTCTGGGAAGCATTCTCTGGGGGCTGATCGCTTCCCGCTTCAAGATCGAACGGCTGATTCTATGGGTCCTTGGATTGAGCCAAGTATTAGCCGGCTTCCTCGCTCTTCTGCTGCGCCCCTTAGGAACCCTGCTAGTCGCATTCTGCTACGCGCTCTCGTCATCGGGTCTTTTCCCCATCATCCTCGCACTGACCTCCGAAGAGACCCCTCGCAAGCGCCGCGGCAGGGGGTTATCGATCATTGCCGCCTCACGAGAGCTCGGGTTGGCTCTCGGCACTCTCTCTGCAGGTGGCCTTGTTGCGTTCGCTGAGAAGAGGACCGCGTTCGCGGTGCTAGCTGGAGTGCCTGTTCTCTGCTTCTTCGCCCTAATCCGACTCACCGGCAGCTCGCCCGGTCAAACCGAGACGCGTGCCCTGCGAGATACGGGCTCTACAGTACAGGGATCGCTAGGCATGATGTACCTTGGTGCAGTACTTCGTTGGTTTGGCACAGCAGGCAGCTTTTCTCTTATCTACGTCTACATGGGGGACCTGGGATTCTCAGACGCGGTGATGGGTGCAGTCAGTGCGATGGGGCCTCTTGTCGCCACTCTTGCCATGTTGTGTCTCGGCATCTTGAGTGATCGCGTGGGGAGAAGGATCATCTTCGTCGCTGGCTTTGGCCTGTCGATTTTCGTTCCTATTCTGTTTGGTGTTGCCACGTCGGCAGATGGTATGATCTTGGCTTTTGTGGTCTCGGGGACATCGATTGGCGCGTTGTACGTCGGTGCCACAGGGTACATCGCCGATCGGACTGATACTCGAAAGCACAGTATCATGCTGGGGTTGTTCGAAGCATGTCGTTCATTGGGTGGGATCTTGGGTCCCATTGCCGCTGGAGCCATGGTTCCACATGTCGGTTTTCGCGGTATGTTCTGGGCCATGTCTGTGGTCACAGCACTTGGATTCCTGTCTGTGAGCAGGCTTCGTGATACTCGGGTCCGAAGATGAGCAACTCAGCTGGTACAGCTTTTCCACCGCACTTCCTTCCGTGGGCTGTGTGGCTGCCATCCCCGAAGCGCGCCGGACAAGACAGCTTTGGAGGCAGGTGGTGATGGCGACTGGCATGGAAGCGGAAGATTTCGATTCGCGTTTGCAGGCTTCGGCGGCGGCGGCGAGGGACCAAAGCCTCCTCTGCTGTGGAGCCGTGTCCGCTTAGGCGGACGCTTCCCAAGGAGGATAGGAAGCAGGGAAAAGCCTATCGTCTCGATTCTCCATGGGGTGCTGAGCCGCGAACATTCGCTTCTGCTTCTGGTTGAGAGCATTCGCGGTCTGTGCTAGGTGCTTCTCGTCCAAGCCAGGGATCCTTCCACCCTGCACAACCTCTCTTCCATCCACCAGGACAGTGTCAATGTCGCCCTGGCTTCCCATATAGACAAGAGTCTTGATCGGATCATCTGCGAGACTGAGACGAAGCTTCGTCATGTCGACAATGAGCAGATCTGCTTTGGCTCCCAGAGCGATCTTGCCCAGGTCGTTTCGTCCCAACGCTCTGGCGGCGTTGGTGGTTGCAGCATCAAAGACATCTCGCGCTGTCACAGCGTTGGAATCAACATCGGCCATTTTGCCCATGATAGCCGCCATGTTCATTTCTCGTATCATATCCATAGGGAAAGTGTCTGTCCCTAGTGTTATATTGACACCATGTGACTGATAGACGCCGAACGATCTAAGCATCCCTTCTCCGCGCACCCCTCGACTGTACAAGACCGGGCAGTGGGCCACCGTCGCGCCGCTTTTGGCAAGCATCTCGATGTCCGAAGCATCTCCTCGGCGAAAACCGGATAGTGGATTGTAGGATGTATAGAGTACATGCGTCGTAATGACAGAAGGAGAAAGAAATTCTATGTCGTATAGATAGTGAACCGGCGTCTTGCCATACCGCCGTAGACTCTCATGAAACTCGTGCAAGGACTGGGCGACATGCATGTGGATGGGATACCCACCGGCGCGATTCGCCCCTTTGACCGCGCGCAGTAGAGCAGGCGAGCATGTTTCGAACTGATACGGAAAGAGCATCGTCCGCACGCGATCGTCATACGTGCCTTCGTTACTTTCGCAGAACTCGATCGCATGCCGCAAACCTGCCTCGCCAGCTTCTTCGTCCCACACATATCTCGGTTCTCCCTGAGCGGTTAGGTACTTCACGGCAGACCGGAACTGGTGGGAAACGTACGCACGTGCTCCCATTTCGCCCGCCGTTCGGGCAAGCACCTCGCTCTGCTCGCGCGGCGACTCCCACCGCGACATGGCCATCGGTGTGATCACAACGCTGGTAGTTGCACCACCCTGCAAGAGGTTGGCCCAAGCAAAACGAGAGGCCGTCATGAGATCTTCGCCTACGAGATCAAGGGACCCTTTGCCCTCCACTGCGTAGTCACGGGACACATCCAGAGCCGACATCGAGCCGTCAAGGCGCAGTATCGTCACCGAGGTGCTCGCCAGTGCATGCACGTTGATCAGTCCTGGGCAAACAAGCTTGCCTTCCGCGTCAATCTCGCGATCAACATGCCTTGAGTAGGTGTCGCCGACATGGATGATACGATCGTCCTCCCAAACGACCACGCCATCCCTCAGAATGCAGTGCGAAGAGCCGTTATGGGCGACTATGTAGGTCGCATGTATGAGCGTTACCAAGATTCCCTCCTGTACTCAGCTTCCCTTCCTTGTGAGCATGCTACGAACCGATGGCCAGCATTTCTCCCCACAGGGAGCACACCTAGCCCATCTCCCTTCGGGACGGCACCGCATCGTGCAGCGCTTGGGCAATCCTCTCCAACGCAGAGGGCGTCAGCTCGGGGTACATCGGCAGCGTCAACAATTCCTCACAGACCCTTTCCGCCTCCGGATATGTACCAACACCCTCATTTCGTTCCTTGTACACAGGTTGAAGGTGAAGTGGGGGAGCGTAGTGAAGCCCTGTCTCAATTCCTCTCTCGGCAAGGGCCTTCCTAAGTTGATCGCGATGGTCAGCCCGGATGGTGTAATTCCGGTACACACCCATACAATTGGAGGGTTCATGCGGCAACACGAGATCAAGATCTTCCAGATGCTCTCCGTATATGCGGGCAATCTCGCGGCGTTGACTTATCCATTCTTCAAGGAAGCTCAGCTTCGCCCGTAGGATAGCGGCATGAAGCGGGATCATCCGAGTGTAGTAACCTTCCCTTCTGTACGTGAAGCCGGTCAGAAGGTCGATTTCACCGATAGATGTCGTCTGCATCGTTCCGTCGTGATACAGGTTCCACTGGCGCACTTCCTCGGCCAGCTCGGCATCCTGTGTGACGACCATCCCGGCGTCACCATAGGTTCCGAGCCCCTTCCCGTACACGAAGCTGAAACACCCGAGATGGCCGATAGCTGCCGAGCGTGCGCCCTGGTATCGAGCGCCTGCGGCAAGCGCGTTGTCTGTGATCACCCACAACCCGTGCTTCTCGGCAAGCGCCATGATCGACTCCATGTCTGCGGGCAGCCCATAAAGGTGTACGGGCAGGATTGCCTTCGTGCGGCTCGAGATCTTCGTCTCGATTAAACCTGGATCCATGTTGTACGTCTTCGGATCGATGTCTACCCAGACGAACTCCGCTCCCGTATGACTGATCGCTGCTGTCGTCGTAATGTCGGTGTTTGGAACCGTGATCACTTCATCTCCAGGTCCCACCCCGCAGGCCAGCAACGCAAGAAACATCGCGGAATAGCAGGAACTGGTCCCGACGCCGTGAGCTACGCCGCAGTAGTCCGCAAACTCAGACTCAAACGCATCGACCTCCTCGCCACGTTGGTAGGCACCACTCTCGAGAACCCTCCTGATCGCACGATGGATGGCCTCGCCATGTGCTCTGTGTTCTTCTTCGAAGCCCAGCCAGGGAATGCGCAGACTATCCACCTCCTTCTCTCACGAAGCGTCGGATTGCAAGCAGTCTCTCAGAGTGGATACGGCTTCTTCAACGTGTCCTTCGCTCATTTCAGGATAGATAGGGAGCGACAAGATCTCGCGTCCAACCCTTTCAGCTACGGGGAAGTCACCAAGGCGGTACCCGAGTCGCGACCAGACCGGTTGCAGATGCAACGGAGGCAGGAAAAGCATCATGGCCTCGACTCCACGAGACCTGAGGGCGTCTAGCACATCATACCGATTCCGGACGCGCACGGTGTACCCTCGATACACGGAGAGCGCTCGCTCACCAATCACCGGCCTGATGACATCAACCTCTTCGAGGAGACGATCATACAGGCGCCCTCTCTCAAGGCGCGTAGCTGCCCATTGATCCATTCGTCTGAGCTTGATACGTAAGACTGCAGCCTGAAGCGCATCCAGATGGCTGTTGTACCCCTCTACAGCGCAAACCCAACCGCCTCGCTTCAGACTAGAATCGATCGAGTCCGACTCATCGAGCTTTCGAAACCCATACCGAGCGTACATCCTAGCTCTGTCGGCCACGCTCTCATCATCGGTGAGAATCATCCCAGCACCGTTCCCATAGGAAGTCAAGATCTTCCCTTTACTGAGACTCGCTACACTCACATCACCGAATCCGCCCACGCGTATCCCATCGTAACGAGCCCCGACCGCAAGGGACGCGTCCTCAATGAACGTCAGACCAAAACGGTGCGCGACACTGCGAACAGCGTCGATCTCGCACGGCGCGCCATAAGAGTGCAGCGCCAAGATGGCCTTTGTCCGGTCCGTGATCGCCGATTCAAGCTTTTCAGGATCGATGTTGTAGGTTGCTTCGTCGATGTCCACGAATACCGGAGTCGCCCCTGTGTGAGCGATAGCAAGAGGAACACTCGGGCATCCATTGACAACCGTGATCACCTCATCACCTGCACCTATGCCCAGGGAAAGAAGGGCCACGCGGATCGCATCCAGTCCGCAGTGGACAGATACTCCATGCGCCGAGCCGCAATACAGCGCGAATTCCTGTTCGAAGGCTTCCACTTCTTCGTCCAGTATGTAGGTGCCACTCGCTATAACTCGCTGCATTGCAGCGTCAATCTCCTGCTTCATCGATTGATACTGTGCGTTATGATCCATCCACGGAACGCCCATTGCCTAGACTCCTTCGGTGAGTTCAGTTGGCTCCTCAATTACTGCAGCCACTTCAATCTCGACTCGGATACCACGGCACTTCCAATCCGGTTTCTCCACTTGCGTTCCTGTGTGAGGCGGGAAGTGATCACCAAAGAACCTCTGCCGAACCTCGTGAATCCCTGGCATGTCCTCACTCGCGACAAAATACGTATGCACGTACACAACATCACTCAGCTGCGCTCCCCCATCGGAAAGAATCTCCTGGAGATCTCGCATAATATGCTCCGTCTGTTTCGAAGCATCCTCCGGCGCCACAACGTTCCCATCGCGGTCAAGAGGTACGCGTCCTGCCGTAAATAGGATGTTCCCAGCTCGCATCCCCGATGCGTATCGGGGAGAGTTGTAGATCGTTGACGGATTAAGCGCTTGAATGGGCATGTTTTCCTCCCGCTGCCTCATGTTGTTGCTGTTGCCTGTAGGTGCAGCCGCAATTTCGATTTCAAGCCGGAGATCAGGGCTCCCAAGTGATTGCACCCTCATTGCTGTATGCGGTGGGTGGGGTGAAGTGAGATACGGGCTGTACGCCTCAACAATGGACGGCCAATCCTCTTCGTCCACGTAGATTGTCGTCATCTTGACAGCGTCTGCAAATGTTGCACCCGCTTCCGACAGAGTAGCTTCTAGTGCCTCCATGATATGCTTCGTCTGCGCCCCTGCGTCTCCCGGAGCAACAACATCTCCATCAAGGGTTTTCGCGACCCGGCCCGCCGTCGTGATCAGCGACCTTGCCAGGAGCCCCGAGACGTATCGAGGCGAGTGATACCAACCAGACGGATTGAGGATCTTCATCTTGCCCCTTTCGCGGGAATCGGTGTCTGCCAAGCGTTACGGGTTCAGCACAAGCCACCGTGGTTTGAATGCTCCAAGCGCACGCCCTCCCTCGGAAGTCACGATGTAGTTGTGCGTGGCCGAGACCCCAATTCCATCTTCAGTTAGAATCCCCGGATGGATGTTGATCATCGAATTCTCATTGAGGGTCTCATCCGAGTCTGGCATCCCCAGAGGTGGCAGAATGGAGTGCAATCCCTGACCGTGGAAGTCCCAAAGTCGACGCCCAGTGATCTTCAAGCCGTCCTCTTCGAAGGTCTCTTTGATCCTGAGACAGAGGTCGCTGACCTTGTTGCCGGGGCGCATCATCTCCGCTGCACGTTCCATTGCCCGCACATATGTGTCGAATTTCCTCTGTTGGATCTCAGGCGGCTGGGTAAACGAAAGGACTGCTCCAAGCTCGACGAGGAATCCACTGGGGCCAGCAAACTCCAAGAACAGCTTAATGATGTCCCCCTCACCAATCCTCCGGTCGCTTCCTGGCATCGTCCTGCTCGCTTGGCCGGTACCGATGTGCGCCATACCGTCGAGGCAACCGTGCAATGCCGCTTCATGGATCCCTTCAGCAAGCACGTCCCTTTCGGTTCTCCCTGGTTGAAGCGCCTTAGCGATCCGCTCCAACACCTTCACGACAAAGCCATGGGTTTCCTCGACCTGAGCGAGCTCCTCGGCGGAGAGGGTCATCATCACACTTTCCATCAACCCCGTAGCGTCCTCCAATCTCATACCCGGCAACCCAGTTGCGATTTCGGCGGCGTCACCCGCGGGGATGATGCGCTTCCAGCCCACAGCGCCCAGTCTGGCCTTCTCGAGACCCCTTTCCTTGAGTGCCGCGAGCAATGCTTCGTTCTTGTTCAGAACAGGCCGTGTGTCTGGAATCGCCGAAAGCTCCCTGGCCCACTCTGCCTGAGCCCCCAACCCCATGATCAGGATAGGCTGATCTTCCAGTGGGAAGATGACGTATGCCGTTCCCCCGAACAGCCGCCAATCGGACACATATCGGACGTAGCCTCGCTGGTTGGGCTCCGAGTTCCCTACGATAAGTAGCGCCTTGTATCCAGCTTCCTTCATGCCTTTCCGGAGCATGCTGTGCCGATGCTCCATCAACGACTGACTCGCGTATAGCATGGTTCTCCTGTCCTTTCGCTTTTTCTGCTTGATCACTGTAGCCCGCGTCTAAGAACATCAACTACGTATTCAACCTTCTCTTGCGTCAATTCGGGGTAGATCGGAAGAGCCAGCAGTTCCTTGGCGACAACTTCTGTCACGGGGAAGTCGCCCTCAGCATACCCGAACTGCGACATTGCGGGTTGGAGATGAACCGGGGGGAGATAGAGCGTTGCGGCGTCTACTCCGTTTGCCTTCAGATACTCTAGCACACGGTTCCTGTCCTTTACTCGGATGAGATAGCCCCGGTAGGCAGAGGTTGCCCTCGCTGCAATATAGGGCCTCACAACGGGTAGATCGGCAAGCAGACTGCTGTAGACATCAGCCCATCTCGCACGGTGCTCCAGCCAGGAATCCAGGTGACGCAACTTGACGCGGAGAACGGCAGCCTGAATGGAGTCCAGCGTGCTGTTCTGCCCCATTTCCATCCATGCTCGCCCGGTTGGGGGCGCATAGCCCGGGGCGAGTAACCCTGATTCAATCTCGTCCTCCCCGTAGTTGGCGAGTCGCCGTACCCTCTTGGCGACGGATTCCGAGTTCGTTAGGACGATGCCTCCTCCATTGCCCATTGCATTGAGAATTTTCCCATGGCCGAAACTGGCCACAGCCACATCGCCGAAACGACCGACACGTTCCCCGTCGATTCGAGTGCCTGGTCCCAGAGAGATGTCCTCAAGCACAGGAAGTCCGTGCTGTCGGGCCACCGCGGTGATCTCCTGCATGTCACATGGCTGTCCATAGGCGTGGACCGCGTGGACGGCACGCGACCCGCAGTCGATCCGACTCGCGAGATCCCCAGGATCAATGTTGTACGTGCGTGCATCGATATCTACAGGTACAGGCGTTGCTCTCGATAGCATGATCGCATTGGGCTCGCTCAGACATGAGTTGTCCGGTAGGAGGACTTCGTCTCCGTCGCCAATCCCAAGAGCTCTTAACGCTAGGACAATTGCGTCGCTTCCAGACCGAACGCCTACTGCCCATTTGACGCCACAATATCGGGCAAACTCGCGCTCAAATGCGAAGACCTCTTCACAGCGTACGTACTTGCCCGACCCGATGACCCTTGAAACGGCAGAATCGATCTCCGATTTGATGGATACGTATTGCGCCTTCTGATCGAGCCAGTCTACGTGAGCCACCGACGCACTTCCTCCTTTCGAGCCACCTTCGTCCTGACCCTTGGATAGGCTGTATGCAAGCCCATCTGTCCTTTCCTTGGCGCTAGCTTCTCGCTCACCGAAGTCGTGGATCGAAGGCGTCTCGCAAGCCATCTCCAATAAGATTGAAGGACAGGACGGCGATCAGTACGGCCATTCCTGGAAAGGTCGAGACCCACCATGCCAGGCCGATCAAATCCCGGCCTTGCGCAGTCATCAAGCCCCATTCGGGCATCGGTGGTTGGGCCCCTAGCCCCAGAAAACTCAATCCTGCGGCTGTGATGATCGCATTTCCCAACTGTAGGGTCGAATATACGCCCATGGGGCCGATCAGATTCGGGAGGATGTAGCGCATGATGATCCTTAGGTCGTGGCATCCGACGGCTCTCGCTGCTTCCACATAGACCTCCTCCCGGATCGACAAGACGTTCCCTCGAGCAAGCCTGGCGAAACGAGGAATCCACGCAACTCCCACGGCAATCACCACATTCTCGAGGCCCACACCCAAGACCGAGATGACAACCAATGCCAAGAGAATGCCAGGGAAGGCCAAGAGAGCATCAATCAGGCGCATGAGAACGGTCTCGACCCAGCCGCCGTAGAAGCCTGCGACCAAACCAATTGCGCCCCCAGCAAGCAATCCAATCCCAACGCTGACGGCACCGATCCGAAGGGAAATCAAGCAGCCGTGTAGGATGCGACTGAGGATATCTCGCCCTAGTCGATCGGTCCCCATCCAATGCTCGCTAGACGGAGGAACAAGTCTCTCTCGAATGCTCTGAGTCAAGGGATCGTAGGGGCTGATATGGGAAGCGAAGATGCCGCCCAGGAGGAGCACCCCAAGGAACAAGCACCCGAGGCGGGCCCCCTTCTGGCTGGTAAGGCTGCGAAATGCCTGGGCAAGTATGCTTATCATGGTGCAGACTCTCCCCTACGTGTAATGGATTCGTGGATCCAGCCAGGCGTAGACTATGTCCACGGCGAAGTTGACCGTGAGAAACGCAAGAGCTGAGAAAAGCACAGCTCCCTGAACTAGGGGGTAATCCTTCCAGACAACCGCATTCACAATCACGCGTCCGATTCCTGGGCGACTGAACACGGTCTCGGTAACGGCTGCGCCGGCGAACATCGTGCCAAGCTGCAATCCAAGAACAGTGACCACAGGTATCAGCGCATTCCTCAGGGCGTGACGCAGAGTCACGTTTCTCTCCCGAAGGCCTTTTGATCGAGCGGTCACGACGTAGTCCTGGCGGAGTGTCTCCAACATCGAGGAACGGGTCAATCGAGCGATAAGACCCGCCTGAGAGAAGCCCAGTGTGACAGCCGGAAGAACAAGGGAGCGCAAGTCAAGGCCGCTGCTTGTCGGCGGAAGCCATCCCAGACGAAAGGAGAACAACAGAAGAAGCATCAGCCCGAACCAGAAGAGTGGAACGGACACTCCAAACATCGCGACCACCATCGATACGCTGTCAAACCAGGAGCCTCGTTTCAGGGCGGACAAGATCCCCAGGGGCATCCCAATAACGACCGAAAGAAGCATGCCTGCAGCCGCAAGCTCCGCAGTATATGGAAACTGGCGAATCAAGATTCTGAAAACAGGGGCTTTTAGGCGATTTGAAGATCCGAAGTCGCCTTGTAGTGCATTGCCAATGAAATTCAGATACTGGATGTGCAACGGGTCATCCAGTCCAAGCTTGTCGTGCAATTCCTGGATCATCTCAGGTGTAACCGCTCCCTGGCCCGATAGCATGAGCATTGCGGGATCACCAGGAATGAGCCGCATCAGCAAGAAGACTATGCTGGCGACAAGAAATAGAACGGGAAGCAACTGAAAGACCCGCTTTAGCGTGTATTTTAGCATGTCTCACAGCCAATCAGTACTCGTCGTGTGCTGCAAGGATGGATCACTCGCAGCACACGACGACGTTCGTTTGTCTCAGAGATCTTGACACTCCAAGACGGCTTCTCGCTCTCTACCGGTCAAGCCAGACGTCGTAGAGGTGGAAATAGTTGCCAGCCGTTGTCGGACGGAAGTTCTTGACCTCTTGTGTCAAAGCCCAGAACATCGGCTGGCAGACGGTCGGCACCTGGAGAGCGTTTTCGGCGATGATACGCTGAGCTTCGCCAGACGCCGCAAACCGGGCGCTTTGATCGGCCGAAGTCTTGATGATCTCAAGCCACATGTCGAGCTCAGGATCTGTGAAGCCCGTCCAAGACCAACCGCCGCTCACTGCATTATCGGAGTGCCAGAAGAGCCAGAGATAGTTGAAGTCAGGCCCTCTCTCGCGCTCGTACATGAAGTCGAATGTCTTCTGCTGAGCTGCCTCCAACTGCACCGGTCCCGGAACCAACTGAACCACAATCTTGATTCCGATCTCCTTGAGCTGCTCAGCCACGACTTCCCCAATGATCTCGTTGTGGATGCAGTACCAACCGAGTTCCAGGTCTTCGCCGTCCTTCTCGCGAATCCCGTCGCCGTTTGCGTCTACCCATCCGGCCTCATCCAGCAGGCTGCGGGCCCCTTCCAGGTTGTAGGGATACAGGGCTTTGACGGAGGCCTCGGGGTCGTAGGACGGCGTCAGCGGGTTCACCGCTCCATAGCTAGCGATCCAGTTTCCACCGTAGGCCAACTCGTTGATCTCATCCTGATCGACCGCGTGAAGAACCGCACGCCGGACTCGGATATCCTGCAGCGGGGATTTGCTGGTTGTGTTCATGACAAACTGCAATCCCGTTCCAGGCGAGATGGTCTTTAGGAATTGATATGCGGGGTCATTTTGATATGTTGAGACATACTCTGCCGGGATATCCTTCACCAAGTCCGCATCCCCGGTGCGAATGATCTGTCCCCGAACCCCGGCCTCACTGACCCATTTGATGGTGACACTGTCGAGGTACGCCGGCCCCGAGTGTCCTACGCATGTAGGCGCCCAGTTGTAGTCAGGGTTCTTCGTGAATCGGACGTAACTTCCAGGGACCCACTCGTCCAACATAAACGGACCGCTGCCGATCAGCTTCTCAGGGAACCCTTCGTCTCCATACATATCGAGTGCAGTTGGAGACCAAATCGGAAACACCCCAATGCTCAGTGCATCCGGTAGAGTCGCCCAGACATCCGCAAATGTCACCTTGAGAACGTACTCATCAAGTACTTCGACTGACTCGACAGGACCCATTCTCACTGTTGTTTGCGGCGTGGGACGATCCGGATCGAGGACCCGATCGAAGTTGGCCTTGACGGCCTCTGCGTTCAGGGGGGTGCCGTCATGGAACTTCACGCCTTCGCGAATCAAGAACAGCCATGTGAGGCCATCCTCGCTGACGGTCCAGCTTGCTAGGTGCGGCTTCACCTCACCATCGTAGTCGCGAAATGCGAGGTTGTCGCCTACAAGATGGCTCAGAAGCCATGCTTCAACGTACGGATCCATCTGCGCATCGATGACCGAAGGTTCGCCAGCTCCATCCATAACAATGACTAGATCTCCACCAGCCTTCGGCGTCTGACCCATCGCCATCAAACCAACCAAAAGGATCCCCACTAAAAGACCAAGTGTAGCTACTCTCCAGCGCCTCATTGCGCCTCCTTTTGCTGCGATAGTCGATGTGCGATCTGTTCTCCTTGGTACCGTTGTCGCGATCACCTCCTCATGATGCACGGCATCCTGTTCCGCTCTACGGAACAGAGTTCCGCCGCTTCATTCTAGCACTGTTCCAACCGACGATCAAGTCGTGAGGTGTGGGGACCTGCCAGGCGTAAGAGGAAGAAGTCCTGGGAGGGTCGCCCGATGGTCCTGGAGCCACGGAACCAAACCAGCTGGCTTCTTGATGGAACACCCTCCGCAAACGTAAGGTTGCAGATAAGGCGCGGTTTCCGACCCTCTTCCGAAGCTGAAGGCATCAATGACCCAAGTCAGCCTGGGACGGGTTCTCTCAGGCAAGATTCATCCCTGTTCACACGGCCCACTCAGCAAGATAGGCATGCAGCCCCATCCAGCATGCTTAAACCGACACAACGAAAAGAAGCAGCCCTAATGGCTGACCATGAGTAGCTAGGATGTGTACTGGAGGTCGCTCGACGATCCGAGATTCCGGATGGATTGGCTCCCGCCCCCCATACCTCGGCGATCGCTCCCTATTCCGGGCGAAGAATAGATTGGATGCGAAAGCATGAGTACTGCCCAAGCGCGCGCGATTTCCGGGGGTGCGCAAACCAAATCCCTGCGCTTGACGGCACGCAGCTGCCGTTCTATACTGGATTTCGAATTGAGAGTTCCGTATTGTGAAACAATGGCTATACCCCGACCGAAACCGGCAGACGGAGTGAGTGCATTGACTAGAGCCCTGCTGTCAGGCAACGAGGCGATTGCTCGCGGTGCGTACGAAGCTGGCATTCAGGTGGCGACAGGGTATCCTGGAACGCCGAGTTCGGAGATCCTCCGAGAGATCGCCGCCCGATACGGGAACGA